>Ga0209125_1000084_pt1 | contig 160656 bp, 119 predicted proteins | sample BarGraIncub1131A_FD_184503 | JGI IMG/M metagenome (GOLD analysis project Ga0209125, IMG submission 184503) | Arctic peat soil microbial communities from Barrow, Alaska - Barrow Graham LP Incubations 11-31A (SPAdes) (version 2) | ecosystem: Environmental > Terrestrial > Soil > Wetlands > Peat... | reverse complement strand
AACAGAATTTCCAATTGCACTACTTCTACGGTGAAAATGAGAATGCTATCCGGACTCAGGTTTGGTGTACGCTAATTGCTCAGTTGTTAATGACGGTCATCCAAAAGATGGCTTCAACAAAGAAAGCGTTTTCAGTGGTGGCCTCGTTAGTTCGGATTCACCTGATCAGTTTACTTGATCTGTTTGAATTGCTTCGGAGCACCAAACGTGAATACTTAAAGAAAAGGGGCTCACCTTCTTCGAACCAGCAAATCAGTTTTGCATTTTAAGGGGGTGACTTTTAAGAAAATAAATTCAATAATTGATTATCATGTAATTACACAACAAAATGATAGTAATTGCATTTTAGTCGGATAACAGTGTAATTTTATATTCAGTAGAGAATGGTTTTATTGCTTATATCATTGAATATTTGGTTCAACTTTTAAATTTTACATTTAGTCATTTTAATATCAGGCTAAGATTAATAATTTTTATAATGAGTTACATAGAAGGACAGTTAAAGAAGGCAACCAGATTGAGGGATATCCTGTTCAAAGATCCAGGTGGGGGGATGTTTGAGAATCAACCTAGTGAAGTAGTATTACTCGATCAAAGCCTCAATATATGGGAAGGTGTGAGGCAGGATGCCCTGGAATATTTTAATCAGAATTCAATTTGTTTTTGGGAAAGTGTAAATAAGCCATCTGGTCATTTATTGTCTTCACAGATTGCCTGCATCAATCATCTTTTTTTTATGCGTCAACGTCAGGAAGTTGCGACAGCTGTTCTGCAGGGAGTGGACAAAAACGTAAAAAATGCAGTTAGAATAGAAAAAAGCGATTACGATAATGGCTTTGTAGTATTTGAGGAGAATGGTCAAAAAAACTATTTAAATGAAAAAAGCCGTATCAGAGGATCACTTTCGACATCTCTGGATGCGATTATGCTTGGGGAAATGAAAAATGGAACGCGTAAGCTGTTCATTATTAATTGGAATTATACAGAGTGTTTTTGTGGGCATTCAAAACCAATGCATGACAAAAGTATTTTTTGTAGTCAAACCTATAAGCCTTTTTTAGACGATCCTTCATCACCTATTAAATCATGTGATCAGGAAGGTTTATTTGTAGAACCCTACTTCAAATTAATGCGACATACCTTACTTGCTCATGAGATGGCAAAAGCTAATGAGTATGGTGCCACGGATTATACTTATTTATTTATTGCTCCAATAGAAAACCTGGAGTTACTCAATATAAATGCTGCTGCCGATCATTTATCCGGATCTAAACTACCCGATACCTGGGCTAACCTTTTAAAGTGTCCGGGGAAATATATCGTTCAAAATCCAAAAGATTTCCTTGAACCGGCTACTTATTGTAACGATACCAGGACAATAACATCATATCTACAAATGAGGTATTGGGACTGAACCTTTAGATGAGGTCATTTAAAAGGAATTCAGCTAAAATATATTTAAGTTTATATTCCCTGATTTTTAAACTGTTTTTTAAACTGACAAATAAGAATTAAAATGAAAACGGCAATTGTATACATGTCTAAGCATGGTACTACGGAAAAAGTAGTGAACATTATTTCAAAACATCTTAACCTGAAAAGCATTGATGTCTTCAATCTCAGAAACAATAAGACTCCGGATATCAGCAACTACGATTTCGTAATTATTGGCGGGTCGATTCATGCAGGTATAATTCAGAAAAGAGTAAAACAATTCTGCATTGCAAATACCCATATTTTATTAGAAAAGAAATTGGGTTTGTTTTTGTGTTGTATGGAGGTAGGTGAAAAAGCAACTATACAATTTGATAATGCATACCCGACTGAATTGAGTCAACATGCATTTTATATAGGACTCATGGGTGGTGAATGTTTAATCGACAAAATGAACTTCTTCGAACGGAGCCTGGCTAAACTTGCTTTTGGAGATCCTGAAAGATATCCGAAATTAAATAATAATGAGATAAATACTCTTTTACTTGAGTTGGATACTTTTATGCCTACAGTGAATTAGTAAATCACAGTGCGTTAGAAAGCAAAAGCTGAATTGTTAATAACCCCTAATATTCTTTACTCTACCCACTTGTCCGTCTGTCAGTCTTACTTTTATTCCATGGGGATGAAAAGCTGAACTGGTTAAAATATTCTGAACAATGCCTGAAGTTAGCTTCCCTGAACGCTGATCCTGTTTTAAAACAATTTCAACTTCAATTCCAGGTGTTATATCTGCTCTGTTGGTTCCACTCATTCTTTTATTGTTTTATCTTCACTTGGGCCACGCATGTGTATGATCAATCCATTCAGAAAGTTACGCAGTAATTGATCTCCACACTCTTTATAATTTGGATGATCTTCTTTTCTGAAAACAGCGCTTAACTCACTCTTTGTTATTTGAAAATCTACTAGCGAAAGAACATGAATGATATCCTCGTCGCGAAAGTGCAAGGCTACCCGTAATTTTTTAAGTATATCGTTATTGGTCATGGTTTTCTGATATTATTTTGAGATTCTAAGTTAAACATTTAATACGGTGGGTTCAATGTCCCTTACCACCATTTGGAGGGTCAGCCGGCTTCTCTGTTCCATAAACACTTTCTTATTGATCAGTACCCTGTCGATGGTTGCCTGGTCATAATGGCGGATTGTAACAAGTTCAACGTTTTCATTATACCTGATGCGATATTCACTTTTGAGCTCTTCCAATACCTGTGGCATTTTCATAGGGTCGTTATCTACGCAAACCGAAAAACTGATGGCTGAATTCTGCATCATGTGTATTCTCAACCCATGTGAGGCAAATATTCCGAAGATATGCTCCAGGTTTCTTTCGGCAATAAAACTAAAGTCTTTTGAAAGAATAGATACAAGCATCTGATCGATTTTAAAAATGAAGGAGGGAATTAAATTATCGTCTGAAAAGTCTTCATAAATAATTGTCCCTTCGGCAGTGGGATCGATGAATGATTTGATACGCAAAATGATATGTTTGTTTTGTAGTGGTTTAATAGTCTTGGGATGTATAATTGTTGCGCCATAATAAGAGAGTTCAATTGCTTCACGAAATGAGATGGCATCAATCTTTATAGGATCGTCAAAATATTTAGGGTCAGCGTTGAGCAAGCCCGGAACATCTTTCCAGATCGTCATTTCATTGGCATCCAGAGAATAAGCCAGGATGGCAGCTGTATAGTCTGATCCTTCCCTGCCCAAAGTAGTAGTCAGTCCATCATCTGTTGAGCCAACAAAACCCTGTGTCAAAGCCAGCTGATGAGTAGTTTGGTTGAACAGGGAACCGATGTTTTCTCTGATGTTTCGTTGGGTGGAGTCCCAAGCTACTATTCCCTCCCTGAAAGTATGATCTGTCTTGATCAATTCACGCACATCAAACAGTTTATTCCTGATACCAGCTTCATTAAGATAATGATGCATGATACAGGTAGAAAGCATCTCACCATAACTGACAATCTGATCATATTCCCTGTCAAAAATGTTGCTATGTGGTTTGCTCAGGTAGAGCTCCAATGTGCTGAATAAATTATTGAGTGCAGAGTAAACAGGATGTTCTTTAGATGGAAAAAGTTCTTCGGTCAGTGAGTAATGATACTTACTGACTTCATGAAGATGAAGAATCGTTTTCCCATTTTCAAAGAAATATGATTTAACTACTTTTTCAAGCCCATTGGTAGTTTTGCCCATTGCCGACAAAACCATAACCAGATTACCATCAGGAAATTGTTTAAGTATCTCTGCTACATTGCGAACAGCTGCTGCGTTCTTTACAGAGGCACCTCCAAATTTGAATACTCTCATTGCTGATTAAAATATTTTTACAAAGGTAGCCTTCTTTTCTTTCTTCTTACCTTTGCACATTCTAAAAATTGCAAGCGTTTGACTGCAGAAGAATTGGTTCAGCTTTATTGCCAGGAAGACATCACCAAAGAACTGGCGGTAATATTAGTAAAAGAAACCTCTTCCCGACTATCTTTGAAGGGAATGACAGGATCGGCACGCTCACTCCTGGCCGCAGCCCTGTTCAAAACACTCGGTAGAGTGATGGTTATTATCCTCTCGAATAAAGAAGAAGCAGCCTATTTCTGTAATGATCTCGAAAATCTTTTTAATGAACAGGAATTACCTTTTCATCGTAAACGGGTCCTGCTTTTTCCATCGTCTTACCGTCGGCCTTATGAAATTGAGAAAATAGATAATGCCAATGTATTACTACGTACTGAGGCACTGAAGCGGCTGGGATCAAAAAATGAACATACTATTATTATCACTTATCCTGAGGCGCTATCAGAAAAGGTCATCAACCAGGATTCACTCAGACAAAACACGCTACGTCTCAAAACGGGCGAAGTTGTTAATGCTGATTTCATGTTTGACCTGCTTCAGGAATATGCTTTCAGACAAACAGATTTTGTCGTCGAACCCGGTGAGTTTTCTGTCCGTGGAGGTATTGTTGATGTCTATTCTTACACTAATGATTATCCCTATCGTATAGAATTATCCGGAGAGGAAGTGGAAAGCATCCGTACGTTTGACCCTGCTACCCAGCTCTCTATTGACCGGTTGGATCATATTGCCATCGTGCCCAATATGCAGAACTCTATGCTGCATGAACGTCGTGAGGCATTCACCGAGTTTTTGCCGGCTAATAGCATCGTTTGGATAGATGATTTTGATCTTTTAACTGACCGGATTGGCACCGAATATACCAGAGCAGAACAAGCTTTCAATGCTTTGAAGGGTGAAATTAATCATGTTCCCCCCGAAGAGTTGTATGTGACACGGGCGTTATTTAACAGGACTATTTTAACCAACCATATCATAGAATTTGGTAAACATTCGGTTCTACCCGGTAGCCAGGTCTTTCAGTTTGATATCTCACCACAGCCTTCATTCAATAAGAATTTCGAATTACTCATCAGCGAACTGCATGAGAATACAAAGCTACACATCCATAACCTGATCCTTTCTGATAACAGCAAGCAACTTGAACGTTTGCAAGCCATCTTTAACGATGTTAGTTTTAATCACGGGTTGAAAGGTACACTACAATATGAATCGGTCAATCTGGCTCTGCATGAAGGATTCATCGATAAGGGACTTGGATATGCATTTTATACCGATCACCAGATCTTTGAACGATATCATAAATACCGGATCAGGGATAGTAAAAGCGGTAAACAGGTTCTGACACTCAAAGAGCTTTATGATCTGAAACCCGGTGACTATGTAGCGCATGTTGATCATGGTATCGGGCGTTTTGATGGACTTGAAAAAGTTAATAATAACAACAAGATACAGGAAGCGATCCGTCTGATTTATAAGAATGGGGATATCCTGTACGTCAGCATTCATTCGCTTCATCGTATTTCAAAATATACCGGCAAGGAGGGTGCTATTCCAACCCTTGATAAACTTGGGTCTTCTTCCTGGAGTAAATTAAAGCAACGGACCAAGCAAAGGGTCAAAGATATTGCCAAGGACCTGATCAAGCTTTATGCTGAACGCAAGGCTTCCGATGGATATCGTTATATGCCCGATACCTATTTGCAGCACGAGCTGGAGGCATCGTTTATTTATGAAGATACACCCGATCAGGTTAAAGCAACCAATGATGTAAAGAAGGACATGGAAGACGATTGTCCGATGGACCGGCTGATCTGTGGTGATGTAGGTTTCGGGAAAACCGAAATTGCCATAAGGGCTGCTTTTAAAGCGGTCACCGATAGCAAGCAGGTCGCGATATTGGTTCCCACCACTATCCTTGCACTACAGCATTTCAAGACATTTAATGAACGGCTTAAAGCGTTTCCATGTACCATTGATTATATGAACCGTTTTAAAAGCGCCAAAGAACAAAAACTGACCCTGGAGAAACTAAAAGAAGGCAAAGTAGATATTTTGATTGGTACCCATCGGTTGTTGAGTCAGGATATTGTATTTAAAGATCTTGGATTGCTCATTATTGACGAGGAACAAAAATTTGGTGTCGCAGCAAAAGAAAAGCTGAAACAGTTCAAGACAAATGTCGACACCTTGACACTTACGGCTACTCCAATACCCAGGACCCTGCAATTTTCTATGATGGGAGCCCGCGATTTCAGTGTTATCAATACCCCACCCCCAAACCGGTTCCCGGTTCAGACTGAGGTGCATACTTATAGCGAGAAATTGATCCGCGATGCTATCCTATATGAAGTATCCCGTGGAGGCCAGGTATTCCTTGTCAATAACCGCATCAATAATATGATGGACATCAGTGGCATGGTTCATCGTTTAGTTCCCGATGTACGCGTGGCAATCGGTCACGGGCAGATGGAGGGACATAAACTTGAACAAATCATGCTTGGTTTTATAGAAGGTGAATACGATGTGCTGATTGCTACTACGATTATTGAATCGGGGTTGGATATTGCAAATGTGAATACGATCATCATCAATGATGCACAGAATTATGGGCTGAGTGAATTGCACCAGTTACGCGGAAGGGTAGGACGGACGAATAAAAAGGCATTCTGTTATTTGCTTGCGCCTCCAATGAGTGTCCTGACCGATGAAGCCCGCAAGAGACTGAAAGCGATTGAAGAATTCTCTGACCTAGGCTCGGGTTTCAACATTGCCATGCGTGACCTTGATATCCGTGGAGCGGGAAATATCCTGGGTGGAGAACAAAGTGGTTTTATCTCTGAAATAGGTTTCGAAATGTATAACCGCATTTTGGATGAAGCCATTCTGGAACTGAAAGAGGTAGAGTTTAAAGATGTATTTGCCGAAGAAATCAGTAAGAAGTATGTTCGCGAATGTCAGATAGAAACCGATCTCGAGGTTTTATTGCCCGATGATTATGTGAGCAGTACCACCGAGCGGCTCAGTCTTTATAAAGAACTGGATAGTATTGAGGGCGAAGCAAACTTGTTTATATTTCAGGATAAACTGATTGATAGATTTGGACCATTGCCTGCACAGGCTGTAGAGCTGATGAATGCCTTAAGGCTAAGGTGGTTGGCAAGAGATCTTGGAATTGAGAAACTTGTCATTCGCCAGGGCGCTTTGCTTGGATTCTTTGTCAATAATCCCGAATCTCCATATTATCAATCTGCCGCGTTTACCAGAGTGCTCCAGTATCTGCAGAGCAGACCTAATGCATTCAAGATGAGAGAAAGCAATAGTAGGTTAACGATTTCATTCAAGAATATCAACTCTATTGCATCAGCCATTAGTGTCATGCAACCGATCCTTACGTTTGAGTCGGTTGTCATTAATTCGTAACCTTCTAAAGGTGTTAATTCATTATCGGGATTAATATTTCTACACGGGTTCCTTCAGGTACGCCGTTAACGTCATATAAATCAGTGTATGTGACCGGATTGATATCAATACTTTTCTTATCAATTAACCTTAGACGGGTTTCTGTGATCGATATTCCTTTCGACGATTTGCTAAAAGGGTTCGTTCCTTCAATTTCAGCAGCATGTTGTCGTCCGACACCATTGTCTTCAATAATACACAGCAACAAAAACTCCTCCTGAATCAGTTTAATCTGCAACAATCCACTGCCTTCCCGATTCATCAATCCATGCCAGATAGAATTTTCAATGAATGGCTGAATGATAAAAGGCGGAATCAATGTCGTAATCTGATTAATCAATGGATCAATTTCGATCATATACTCAAACCGTTCTTTAAATCGCATCGATTCCAATTCGAGATAAAGTCTCAAGGCATTCATTTCATCATTAAGCGATATAGCCTGATTTTGTGAGTTATTCAGGATCACGCGCATCAAAGTAGCAAATTTGGAGAGATAACGACTCGAAGAGATCCTGTCATTCTTTACAATATAGTACTGAATAGAATTCAGCGAGTTAAACAAAAAATGTGGATTCATCTGTTTGCTCAATGCTTGTTGACGATATTGGTTGATCTCTTGTTGAGCATGGTTGTTCCGTTCGATTTCTTTTACACGACTCCGGTAAAAGAAATAACCCCCGGTACTTAGCGAAAGGATTACAAATAAAATAAACCAAACAGTTTTCCAAAAAGGTGGGCTAATCCTAAATTTTTGACTGACGGGTAACGATGTTACTCTGCCATTGTCATTGATTGTTCTGAGTTGAAATTCATATTCATGAGGTGGTAAGAAAGGAAAACTAACTTCTGTGGTTTTAGTCGTATGCCATTCATCATCAAGTCCCAGAAGTCTGTACTGATACCTGATTTTGGAAATTGATTGATAACTGATTCCGACAAATGAAAATGATATGGAGTTGAAATTAAATGGGAGTGAAGCATTATTTTGTAATATAGTGTCCTTCATTAAAAGACGCACTTTGGTGATATACAATGGAATATGACCTGCATAAGCTTTGAATGTTCCCATGTCCAAAATCGAGAGACCCTTGTTGGTTGCAACAAGAATTCTATTACCGGATATTTTAATCTGGTTTACCTGATTGGATGCAAGACCATTATTTATAGTGAAATTATGCAAGGAATACTGAAAAGGTTTATAATTATTGATGGTTATGCAACCTATACCCTGACTGGTTGCTAACCATAGATCATTTTTATTGGTACATAGATCATAAGGTGCATTATTAAGCAGACCATCTTTTCGTGTAAAATGGTAAATAGTGTCTGGGGTTTTGAGGTATAATCCATTGCTCTTAGTGGCAATCCAAATATTTTTGCCCAATGAATCACCGGCTATTTTAGTAATTCGGTCATTTAAACCTGGAATAAAATTGGTTGCTTTATTGAATTTCTTGTCCTTATATAGCCAAAGGCCTTCAAGTGACCCAACCAGAATAGAACCATCAGGATATCGGTACAATGAATTGACTCGGAAAAATTTTTTAACACTGTCCTGAGTTGAGTTATATAAAACAGTATGTTGTTTCACATCTACAAGTGAAAGTCCCGAAAAGTTCCCTAACCAATATTTGTTTTCAGATTCTTTGACGATTGATTTAAAGGTAATCATCATCAAAGCATATTTCTTGTTTCTCTTATCTGCAAAATTTATAAGCGGCGAGATTTTTCCGTTCTTGTAAATGTAAGTGTTGTATGTAGAGCCAATATATAATTGTTTATTAAACCGGTCGTAGGTTAATGCTGTTATTTCTGAATGTAAGCTGGTATCGATGGGGTAATGGGTAATCTTATTATTTTTAATGACGGATAAAAATCCATTTCGGGTACCGGTAAAAATCTCATGATCTCCGGTCTCCACATGTAAAATTTCATTATCAGGCAGGTCGGCGGGATACACATAGCTGATTGTATTATGGGATGGAAGATAAAACACTCCGTCATCCAATGTGCTGAACCAAAAACAACCTTCTTTATCTTGTAGAACTGAAGAAACAGACTTATCACTAAGATAACTATGTGCGATAGGACCCATTAAATTGGCTTCGTTAATTGCTATAGCACCGCCATTGTTAATGCCTACCCAGATCATATTATCTCTATCCCGGCTTAACCAGATAATTCTACTTGGCATTTCTCTGATCTCATAATGACCTCCTTCATGAATTTCAAGCAAACAATGATCAAATCCGACAAAAATACTTTTATGATCAGATGAAGTGGTTGCAAAGACTGCCAGTTTCCTGGCCAGGTCTAATTTCTTGTCACTGATCACTGCATGAATATTATTTGTGTTGATAACCAATTTGTTGTAAACCCCTGAATGTTGTATCACCAATAATTTATGATCCTTCTCAATGATTTCTGCAAGATTATCAGATGGTTTATTTAATATTGTTGGTATGCCTTTAGGGCTAAGCCTGATAAGCCCTCTCATACTGATTGATAGGTAAACATTATCATTACGGTCGATATAAAATGATGACTTGACACTCAGCATCCGACTGTCAACAAGCTTCTCAATTGTCTTATTGTATGGATATAGTTTTATCTTACCATTTTCATAATAGGATAGCTTACAGTTAAAACCAACAAACCAGATACGTCCTTTATAGTCTTCAATCGTCTCAAATATTACATTATCGGATAATCCATCCTGTTCTTCAAAGTTTTGAAAAGTATAACCATCAAATCTACTTACACCGTTGATTGTGGAAATCCAGATGTATCCTTTTGAGTCTTGAAATACATGATAGGTTTCTAAAGAGGATAAACCCTGATCTGTCGAATAATGACGAAGAACAGGACTTTGTGCCTTGATCAAGGTGGATGTTGAAAAAGCAAGAAAGATGAAGAGAACTTTTATCAGGTTCATTGTCCGAAGGGCATTTCAAATGTTGATATTTTGATAACTCTGAAATATGCAGGTGAACAAATGTAAAAAATAATTGGTTATTGCAAACCATAAGACGATTAGGAAGTCATATATTTGACGGAAATTATCTTTCATCGAATTTATATTACAAAAAATCTATCCCTGATGTCATTAAAATCAATCCTTGCACTGATTACCGGTACCCTGATCTGGATCAATTCATTTTCACAGGTTGCTAAACTAACTCCTTATGAACAATCAGGTTTTAAAGCAACCCCCCGTTATGACCAGACTTTTGAATATTGTCGGAAACTTCAGGCTGCTTCTCCTTTACTGAAGATTGAAAGTACTGGGAAAAGCCCGCAGGGACGTGATATCCAGCTGCTTATAGTTGATCGTAATCACAACTTTACTCCTGAAGCAGTACGCAAATCCGGAAACATTGTGCTGTTGGTTCAGGCATGTATTCATGCAGGGGAGCCCGATGGAAAAGATGCGGGACTTATGTTGCTGCGTGATATGTTGTTAAATGGAGAACATAAGGAATTATTGGATCATGTGACGTTGTTATTCATCCCGATTTTTAATGTGGATGGTCATGAAAGGTTTGGTTCTTTTAACAGGATTAACCAAAATGGCCCTGAAGAGATGGGATGGCGTACAACAGCCCAAAACCTGAATCTTAACCGGGATTATCTTAAAGCAGATGCCCCTGAGATGCAGGCCTGGTTAAAGATGAACTCAAAGTGGAATCCCGATTTCTTTATCGATTGCCATGTGACTGATGGAGCCGATTATCAATATAAGCTTACCTATTCACTTGAATTGTTTGGGAATATGGAAGCCGGTCTGACCAAGTGGACGCGCGATTACTATGAAAAGAACCTCTTATCATTGTTGGACAAAGACAACACGCCAGCATTTTCATATGTGGAATTTCGTAACTGGCATGATCCCCGAAGTGGTCTTTACGTGAGCCCTGCTCCACCCATGCTTTCGCAAGGCTATTTTGCGGCCCGTAATCGACCTGGGCTATTGATCGAGACCCACATGTTGAAAGACTATAAAACACGCGTTGAGGCTACCTACAAGACTATTTTGCATACCATGTCATTGCTCAACCGTGACCGTGTAAACTTTTTACAGACAATCCGGAACGCCGATTCATATACTGCAAGCGCTGAGTTCCGCAAAAAAGAGTTCCCGGTTAAATTCAAAACTTCTTTTCAGGACAGTGTTTTTGTTGACTTTAAGGGAGTAGAATATGAAGAAATGAAAAGTGATTTAACAGGGGGCGAAAGGTTTATCTATCATCCTGATAAGCCTGTAACGATGAAGATTCCGATGTTTTCAAATTCATCACCTGATGTAACGGTTAAGTTACCCGAAGCTTATATTATTCCTGTTGAATGGCTTGACGTGATCAAACGCATTCATCTGCACGGGATCAAAAGTTACACAATCAGTAAACCCACTTTCTATAACGTCCAATGTTATCGGTTTAAAAATACCCGTTATCAGAAAACCAGTTTTGAGGGCCGGTTCGCAGTCAGCTACAACCTCGATACGGTGACTATGAAACGTGAATTTCTACCTGGTTCTGTGGTTGTCCCAATGAATCAACCTTTGGCGAGGCTTGCTGCTTATCTGCTAGAACCTAATGCCGACGGCTCTATGGCTTCATGGGGGTTCTTTAATGCCGTGATGGAACAAAAAGAATATTCCGAAAGTTATGTCATGGAAAGGGTTGCCCGTGAAATGATGGCCAAATATCCTGATCTGAAAAAGGAATTTGAACAGAAGAAAGCTTCGGATCCTGCCTTTGCCAATAGCCCTGATGCAATCCTCAACTGGTTTTACAGCAAGTCACCCTGGTGGGATTCCAGGTTAAACCTTTACCCGGTAGGCCGTATCCTGAAATTCTAGGGATATCTTAAAAACCTGAAAACAGCGGACCTGAAAACAGTCCATCGTTCAAATGACTATTTGATTGGTGGTCAGTGCACAACTATAATCATATTATGCTTTTCGTATTTATATGCAATCATAAAAATAGGTAAATTATTATTTTTTGAATTATTTTAGTATAAAAATTTAACCTCAATTATAATAATTCTATTTTAAATATTTGAAACAGAGTTATAGTTTTTTTGTTTAAGTTTGGGGCTAAAGCACAAATGTGCAATTAAACTAAACTAAAAAAACTAAGCGACTGATTATGAAAGGTTCGATTGTTATCCTCTGCGGGGGTGGACCTGCTCCCGGCATTAATTCGGTGATTTCTTCATTATCAAAAGTCTTTATAGAAGACAACTATCGTGTAATAGGTTTACACGGCGGCTATCGGAATCTGTTTTCGGGTGAAGCGAATACAGTTGATTTTACTTTCGATATGGCAGACCGCATTCACAATCAAGGGGGCTCAGTGTTAACCATGAGCCGTTACAAACCCAAAGATGAAGAATTTAATTCTGATTTTTTCACAAAGAATGATGTAAAATTATTGGTCACAATTGGCGGTGATGATACTGCCTCAACAGCAAATCGCATTGCCAAATATCTGAATGAAAATGATGTTAAAATCAAGAATATTCACGTACCAAAGACAATCGATAATGACCTTCCTCTACCCGAAGGTCTGGTGACTTTTGGTTACGAAAGTGCAAAACAGGAAGGTGTAAAACTGGCAACTACAGTCTATGAGGATGCCCGTACTTCAGGAAACTGGTTTGTAGTTTCAACCATGGGTCGCGAAGCGGGTCACCTTGCATTTGGAATTGGCGCTGCTTGTCATTATCCCATGATTATTATTCCCGAGATGTTTAACAAGACCAGTCCAACGTTTGATCGTATCATTCGTCTTGTTATCTCATCCATGATCAAACGTAAAATCCTTGGGATAAAATATGGTGCAGCCATTGTTTCCGAAGGTGTTTTCCATTTCATGAATGATGCCGAGATACTCTCGAGTAACATCCATTTTACTTTTGACGAACATGGTCATCCCGAACTGGGTAATGTCAGTAAAGCTTACATCTTTAATATCCTGCTTCAGGAACGACTGAAAGCTTTAAGCCTGAGGATCAAGAGTCGTCCGGTAGAATTGGGATACGAAATGCGTTGCTGTTCACCCATTGCTTTCGACCTGATGTACTGCTCGTTACTGGGCTTTGGCGTTAAACGTCTCTTCGATCAGGGTTTCACAGGCTGCATGGTAATGTCTGAAACATCGGGTGAGGTTAAACCTTTATTCCTGAAAGATGTTGAAGATGAAAACGGAAAAATCAGACCGCGTATGGTAAATATTGAGACACAGAAAACAAGAATCATTTTTGAAGACAGTCTCCATTTCCTTACTCCTGATGACTATTCCGCCGCCAAGGCATTTGTTCCAAATCCTGAACTCTTCGATTTCCACAAGATCCTGGAATGGGATTATCCTAGAATTTAATCTTAAAAAAGCCGCTCGAATAAAGCGGCTTTTTTTATTGCCTTGTTTTTCCCGCCATTTTCCTTTTCATAGAACAATCCCAAATCAAACCGATACTGATTTAAAAATACTTTGTTCATTGTCAGCATACTTAAGGATGACCTGCCTATAATCCGGATATAAAAAGAAAATAATTTGGGTATAATTTGGGTCATAAGACTCAACTTATATTCAACTCATACTCAGCTTATACCCACCTTATACCCGGCTTATCTCTAAATTTTATCTGGATAATCCCGGAATATTTTCATTGATTTCCGGGTGATTTATTAATGCGGTTGATGTTTTTTGAAATTGGATTAAGGATCGTTATCGGGGTGGTGGGATAAATGTCTGAAAAAGTGTTTTTTATATCGCTGGTAAATGTTTTCATTTTCACAACTAAAAATCGTACTTTAGCCGGCAAATTAATTGAGCATTCTCCGTTTACAACGACTTGTATTATAAACAAATCGGGTGATTAGTTCCTGTTTAATGTCTTTAATATATGTGTATGGGGGGTGCGATTTTTTAAGAAAATTAAGATCAAAAGAGGATGTGGAATAAAATTGTGCGATTTATATTAGGTAACCGACCTGCTATTCTAACCGTTATAGGATTGATAACTGTATTCATGGGATTTAAGGCTTCCCGGGTGCAGCTTTCTTATGAAATGATGCGGATGCTTCCTGAGCAAGACACAACTTATCAGAGTTATGTGCATTTTAAGCAGCGTTTTGGTGAAGATGGCAATGTGATGGTGGTGGGTGTTTCAAATCCTAAGATCTTTAAACTTGACGAATTCAATGCCTGGTATGATCTGGGCAACAATATCAAAAAACTGGAGGGCATCGAAGAGGTTGTGAACCTGACAAGAGCGCTCAATTTTGGTAAAGACACGGTAAAGAGGAAGTTTACTTTTGGTCCACTTGTTAAAAAACGTCCTACAACACAAACTGAAGTTGATAGCATCAGGAATAGATTTTTAAGCATGCCTTTTTATCAGGGTTTACTTTATAACAGCAAGACCAATGCTTGTTTAATGGCAATTACCCTTGACCGGAAAAAATTGAATGACAAGAGCCGGATTGTTTTGGTGAGTGAAATCAAACAACTTGTCGAACAATACAAGCTGAACCGGAATCTTAAAGTTCATTATTCAGGACTCCCGTATATCAGAACCGTTACAACAAAAATGGTAAAGGACGAGTTGATGCTCTTTATCATACTTTCGATGATCGTGGCAGCATTCATCATGTTTCTGTTTTTCAGGTCAATAAAAGTGGTGCTGACCTCATTGCTCGTTGTTGGGATCAGTATTACCTGGGTGCTGGGACTGACCTCAATACTGGGATACAAGATTACGATATTGACTGGGGTCATACCTTCTCTGATTGTCATCATTGCAATAGAAAACTGCATTTACATATTGAATAAATATCACTGGGAATATGTGCAACATGGCAACAAAATTCTTGCCCTTTCGCGCACGATAGGACGCATTGGTTTTGCCTCACTGATGACGAATGCAGCAACAGCGATGGGATTTGCAGCCTTTATCCTTGTCCCGAACAAGATGCTGAGTGAATTTGGTATCGTGACGTCGATCAGTATTATGCTCGAGTACTTACTCACGATCATGCTGTTCCCCATCTTTTTCAGTTTCATGAAGCCTCCTTCATTGAGACATACCAAACATCTTGATAATAAAATATTTGTCGGTATTACGGAGAGACTGGTCAACATCATTACCTATCACCGGCCAAAAGTATATATTGCTTCAGGAATCATCATCCTGATCAGTATCTATGGATTTATGCTGATGAAGACTTCGGGTAAAGTGGTGGACGATCTCTCAAAAAAAGATCCCATCTATTTGGATCTGAAATTTTTTGAAACCAATTTCGGAGGGGTTATGCCTTTTGAAATCAGCATTGATACCCATAAAAAGAATGGGGTAATGAAAATGTCCACTATTGAGCGCATTGACGCGCTTCAGGTATACATGCATAAATTTCCTGAATTCACCAAAGCACTTTCGTTAGCCGAGGGGATCAAGTTCGCACGTCAGACTTTTTATAATGGTGACTCCTCTCAATATACCTTGCCGAGTGATCAGGAAAAGAATTTCATTTTATCGTATATTCCAAAGACGACCGGAAAGAGTGGCAACGTGCTCAAATCATTTATCGATAGCACGAAACAGTTTACACGTGTTAGTTTCCAAATGGTTGATATGGGTACCAAACAAATGGAAGCCTTGTTGAAGAAAGTGAAACCGGGTGTTGATTCTATTTTTGAACCTGCCAAATATACTGTAAACATTACAGGGAATAGCGTGGTTTATGCTCAGGGTACTAACTTTCTGATTCATAATTTGTTCGAGAGTGTTGCCTATGCGATTATACTCATCTCTTTGCTGATGTCGCTCATGTTTCGTTCTGTGAAAATGATTATCGTCTCGATGGTACCCAACCTGATTCCATTACTCGTTACGGCCGCTATCATGGGTTACAGCGGTATTCCTTTGAAACCATCTACATTAATCGTATTCAGTATTGCCCTGGGGATCTCTGTCGATAACGCGATACAGTACCTGGCAAGATATAGGTATGGTCTGAAAGCAACGAACCATGATATTGGTAAATCTGCAATCGGGGCGCTTCGTGAGGCATCTTTCAGTATGATTTATACATCGATAGTCCTGGTTCTGGGATTCAGTGTATTTACAATTTCTAACTTTGGTGGAACTCAAGCATTGGGATTACTGATATCTTCAACACTTTTTGTTGCCATGTTTTTTAATATGGCAGTTCTCCCGTCCTTACTAATGACACTTGATAGATACGTTGTGACAAAGGCCTTTATAGAAGAACCCATTGTTGACATGTATGTTCACGGTCATAATAATAATGAGGAAAAAGAAAAGATATAATCCATTCTAAAAACCAGGAAAAATATGAAAGGTATTATTTTAGCCGGAGGATCCGGTACGCGTCTTCACCCACTTACACTTGCTGTAAGCAAACAGTTGATGCCTATTTATGATAAGCCGATGATTTATTATCCATTGAGCGTATTGATGATGGCTGGAATCCGTGAGGTGTTGATTATTTCGACACCCCATGATCTTCCTAATTTCGAAAAACTTTTAGGAGATGGTTCAAGCCTGGGTTGTATATTTAAATATAAAGTTCAGGATGTACCCAACGGGCTAGCACAGGCTTTCGTGATTGGCGAAGAGTTTATCGGTGGAGATAAAGTTGCTTTGATCTTGGGAGATAATATCTTTTATGGCAGTGGATTTCAGAAGGTGGTGAATGAATGCAAAGATCCCGAAGGCGGTGTAGTATTTGCTTATCATGTTTCTGACCCTGAACGTTATGGCGTTGTAGAATTTGATGGAGAATGTAATGCCATTTCGATAGAAGAAAAACCGGCTAATCCCAAGTCAAATTTTGCTGTCCCGGGACTTTATTTTTATGACAATGATGTTGTAGAGATCGCTAAAAATCTGAAACCTTCACCCCGCGGGGAATACGAGATCACGGATGTGAATCGTAAATACCTGGAGATGGGAAGGCTCAAGGTCGGAATTCTGAGCCGCGGTACAGCCTGGTTGGATACCGGAACTTTCGCTTCTTTAATACAAGCCAGCCAGTTTGTACAGGTTCTCGAAGACCGCCAGGGATTAAAAGTCGGGTGTATCGAGGAAATGGCTTACCGCAAGGGTTTTATCAACAAGGATCAATTGAAAGATCTGGCTGCACCGCTGCTAAAAAGTGGATATGGTCAGTACCTGCTCAATATGCTTGAAATGGAATAACATTCCTTGGTAGCTGATGCAGATTTGTAATCTGCATCCCCGATTGCTTTTTAACGATTATTTTATCTTTCAATGTATACATTCGACCAATTACAGGACCTTTTTAATACTTCTTTTGACCTTTCTGAAATCCCGCTTAAGCCTTATCGTTTATACGATCCGATTCGTTATTCGCTTTCGCAGGGGGGGAAACGGATGCGCCCATTATTAGTGTTGATGGCTTGCGATATGTTTGAAGGGGATTTGATGGATGCAATGAATTCAGCAATTGCGGTGGAGGTGTTTCACAACTTCACACTCCTTCATGACGATATCATGGATCAGTCGCCAATCCGCAGGGGAGTGGATACGGTCTATAAAAAGTGGGACACGAGTGTGGCAATTCTTTCGGGCGATACCATGTTTGCATTGGCCTATGATTACATCACGCGGAGCCGTCCCGAAATGCTTCCGAAAATTCTACCACTATTCACCCAGACAGCCCGTGAGGTTTGTGAAGGTCAGCAGATAGACATGGATTTTGAAGAGACAGAGGGTGTCTCGATCGAAGAATATATTGAAATGATAAGGTTGAAAACGGCTGTGCTTCCAGCAGCATGTTTGAAACTGGGCGCATTATTTGCAGGCGCTTCTGACAATGACTGCAGACTGACTTACAGCTTCGGACAGAATATTGGGCTGGCGTTTCAAATCAAGGATGATTTGTTAGATGTCTATGGTGACCAGGATATTTTTGGAAAACGAACAGGGAATGATATTCTGACCAATAAAAAAACCTGGTTGTACCTGAGGGCACTCGAAAAGGCTGAGGGTAAGGATAAAGAGGCCCTTTTGCATTATTATTCCGGGAAGCATTTTGATATCCATGAAAAGGTGAGTGAAATCACCGGGATCTATGATAAGCTGGGTATCAGGGAAGAGGCTGAAGCCTTGATGCAGGAATATAACGACAAGGCATTGGAAGATTTGGATGCAATTAGTGTAAGCGATGAACTTAAACTAGTCATTCGTGATTTTGCTTTAATGCTCAATGACCGGAATCTTTAAAGGTTGGTTTTTAAATCACTCAGCTAGTTTACATTTACTCATTTAGATTTGACTCTGAACTTCGTCCAGTTCAGTATGTAATACTTCCCATGCATGCATTGCCTTTTCAAGATGGACTTTTAACTCTTCATATTCTTTAAAGAGTTCACCCGAATTTACCTTTTGACTATGATTGCCTGGATTAGAAAGAATGGCATCTATATCCGCAATTTTTTTCTCGAAATCCTGAATCAGATTTTCCTGTTTTTCAATCAGGGTTTTTACTTTCCGGGCTTCTTTCTCGATTTGTTTTCGCCTCTCGTAATCCAACTTACCGGCAGATGTCGTTTCATCAGATTGTTTAGCTGCTGTACTCTTGACTTCAAGTTGTTTTAATGATTCGAGTTTGCGTGTTTCAAGGAAATTATAGACATCTCCAACGTGTACTTTGATCACTTGATTTTTAAATTCCCAAACCTTATCAGTTAAGCCCTGAAGAAAATCACGGTCGTGAGAAACAACCAACAAGGTCCCGTCGTATTGCAGCAAAGCACTCTTGAGGATATCTTTACTTTGCATGTCGAGGTGATTGGTCGGCTCATCCAGCACAAGCAGATTAACCGGTTCGAGCAGGAGTTTAGCCAATGCCAACCTTGATTTCTCTCCTCCCGAAAGTACTTTTACCTTCTTGTCTATCGTATCACCTCCAAACAAAAACTGGCCTAACAGGTTTCTAACCCGCGTACGCATATCACCGGTTGCAACATCATCGATAGTCTGAAATACAGTCTTCTCAGGATCAAGCATCATGGCCTGATTCTGGGCATAGTATCCGATCTTGACATTATGACCCATGCGGGCAATGCCTTCGTGATCAAGGTCGCCAACGATGATGCGGGCCAGTGTGGATTTACCTTCACCGTTGCGTCCTACAAATGCGATGAACTCTCCCTTTTCGATGGCAAAGTTTAAATCGGTCAGTACGACTTTTTCTCCGTACGACTTTGCGAGATTTATAGCCTCTACAGAGATTTTTCCTGAATGAGGTGCAGGAGGAAATCTGAAATGGATGTGTGAACCATCCTTGCCGTCGATTTCGACACGATCCATCTTGTCGAGCAACTTGATGCGGCTCTGGGCTTGCTTTGCCTTCGTAGCCTTGTAACGGAACCGTTCGATGAACCGTTCCATCTCAGCAATTTCTTTCTGCTGATTGGCGTAGGCTGCCATCTGGGTTTCGCGGATGGTGGCGCGTTGTTCAACATATTCGGTGTAACTGCACTTGAAATCATAGATCTTGCCAAGAGTAATCTCTATGGTGCGGTTGGTTACATTGTCCAGGAATGCCCGGTCATGCGAAACCAGCATGACTGATCCCGGATAACCTTTGAGGAAATCTTCGAGCCACTGAATGGATTCGATGTCAAGGTGATTGGTGGGTTCATCAAGGAGGATGACATCGGGTCTTCTCAACAGGATCTTAGCAAGTTCAATACGCATCTGCCAGCCACCACTGAATTCGGCCACTTTTCTAGTGAAGTCTTTGTGTTCAAATCCAAGACCCAACAGGATTTTTTCAGTATCGGCTTCTTTGGTATTTCCACCCAACATATGGTGGCGTTCATTGGCATCGTTCAGATGTTCAATGAGTTTATAATATTCATCAGAATGATAGTCTTCGCGTTCAGCCAGTTGAACCGTAATCTTTGCAATCAGTTTTTCCAGATTGAGCACCTCACTAAAAGCGAGCAATGCTTCATCAATAACCGTACGGGGAGTATGTATGATCATCTCCTGGGGAAGATAACCGATCGTATTGCCTGAGGGACAATTTACAGAACCACTCTCGGGTTCGAGCTGGCCTGAAATGATCTTGAGCAATGTAGATTTACCGGCACCGTTTTTTCCCACGAGTCCAATACGATCCCGGTCGTTGATAAGGAAGGTGATGGCATCGAAAAGGTAATCTCCTGAAAAATGTATGGAAAGGTTATTGACAGCTATCATTCTGAATTGTGCATTTCTGGACACAAAGATACGCTTTTGTGGGGAAAGGCTCAATTATATGGCAATTATGGCCTAACGATTTTGAATCGGTATAAATAAATGAAAAATAAAATGACAATGTGTTAAAGCTGTCGAAAATTTCTTAATTTTGCACTCCCGAATTTAAAACAGTAATTCACAATAAATTATTCACAATGTACGCAGTAGTAGAGATAGCTGGCCAGCAGTTTAAAGTCCAGAATGGACAGGAGATCTTCGTTCACCGCCTTGAGGGTGAAGAAGGCGCTAGCGTTGCTTTTAACAAGGTTCTTCTTGTTGAAAACGAAGGCAATGTAAGTGTAGGTCTTCCTGTTATTGATGGCGCTGAGATTTCAGCCACGATCCTCTCACATTTGAGAGGTGATAAGGTACTCGTTTTTAAGAAAAAACGTAGAAAAAGTTACCAGAAATGTAACGGACACCGTCAGTACCTGACGAAAATTAAAATTGAAGAAATCACGGTTAAGTAATTATTAATCATTAAATCTCCGGACAAATGGCACATAAAAAAGGTGCGGGTAGTACGCAGAACGGCCGCGAATCAGAAAGTAAACGCTTAGGTGTTAAAATTTACGGTGGTCAACTGGCTAAGGCTGGTAACATTATAGTTCGTCAAAGAGGTACTGTACACAATCCAGGTCAATACGTTGGCTTAGGAAAAGATCATACATTGTTTGCTTTAGTCAGCGGTACCGTTGCCTTTAAGAAAACTCGCGATGACAGATCTTACGTGAGCATTGTTCCTTTTCCAACAGAACAATAAAACTACTCCAAAATAGTATTATAGGTGAAAGCTCCCGGCAACCCGGGAGCTTTTGCTTTTTTGACCTTTGACTTTTGACTTTATCGGCCTATCTTTGCGTACGCAAAAAACTATCAAATGTTAGAACTTAGCTTTATTCGTGAAAACCCCGCTGTTGTTATTGAGCGTCTGGCGGTTAAGAATTTTGATGCGGCCACACTCGTGCAGCAGATCATAGCATTAGATGCTAAACGACGGGATGCCCAGAAATTGCTCGACGATACCCTATCTCAGTCTAACCTCATTGCCAAAGAAATTGGGAGCCTTTTCAAAAGTGGAAAGACAGATGAAGTGAATGCAATGAAAGAAAAGACCGCTTTGTTGAAGCAGCAATCTAAAACCTATGGTGATGATTTGTCCCAGATAGAACTTGACCTTCAAAACATGTTGGTGCTGTTGCCTAATATGCCCCATTCTTCCGTCCCTTTAGGGAAAACTCCTGAAGACAATGAAATTATTCATCAGGAGGGAGTCATTCCTAATTTGCCTGCCGATGCTGTTCCTCATTGGGATCTAACTACAAAATATAAACTGGTTGATTTTGAACTGGGTGTAAAGATAACCGGTGCAGGATTTCCTGTATACAGGGGCAAGGGTGCACGACTACAACGTGCTTTGATTAATTTCTTCCTTGAAGAAGGGGTGAAGGCTGGCTACGAGGAAATTCAGCCACCTCTGATGGTGAATGAAGCTTCGGGTTATGGTACAGGTCAGTTGCCGGATAAAGAAGGTCAGATGTATCATGCAACGATCGATAATTTATACCTCATCCCTACAGCAGAAGTTCCGGTCACCAATATATACCGCGATTGCATTGTAAAGTCTACTGAATTTCCAATCAGGAATGTTGCTTATTCAAACTGTTTCCGTCGTGAAGCAGGATCATATGGCAAAGATGTTCGCGGACTAAACAGGTTACATCAATTTGATAAGGTAGAAATCGTTCAGATTCAGCATCCCGATAAGTCGTATGAAACGCTTGAACTGATGCGTGAACATGTTGCAGGATTGTTGCGTAAACTGGAATTACCCTTTAGGATACTAAGGCTTTGTGGCGGGGATATGAGTTTCACATCTGCATTGACCTATGATTTCGAGGTGTTCAGCGCTGCTCAGAAAAAATGGCTTGAGGTGAGTTCGGTTTCCAACTTTGAAACATTCCAGTCAAACCGCATGAAACTCAGGTTTAAAGACGAAGACGGGAAGATGCGTTTTGTGCATACCCTGAATGGTTCTGCACTGGCGCTTCCTCGTATAGTGGCTGCATTGCTTGAGAATAACCAGACTCCGGAAGGTATTAATATTCCTGAAGCGCTTAAGCCTTATACCGGCTGGGCTATTATTGATTAGTTTATTCACTTTATTTAATAATCCCTCTCTTTTAAAGGGGAGGGACTTTTTTATTCTATGAACCAGGTCAGACCCAAAAAACATCTCGGACAACATTTTCTGAAAGATGAAAACATCGCCCGCAAAATAGTGAGTAGCCTGGGGCCTGATGTCCAAAATGTACTTGAGGTAGGTCCAGGCATGGGTGTGCTGACTAAAAACCTAATCGCGCTTGATTTCAAAGATTTTCGGGTAGCTGAAATTGATGAAGAGAGTGTGGTTTATCTTCATCTTCATTTTCCGGGATTGCAAATCATATCAGGTGACTTTCTGAAACTCGATCTGACCTCTCTTTTTGAAGGCAAAATGGCCATAATTGGTAACTTCCCTTATAATATTTCGAGCCAGATTTTCTTCAAAGTACTCGAACATCGCGATCTTGTTGATGAAGTGGTTGGAATGGTGCAGAAAGAAGTCGCAGAACGAATCGCAGCCCCTCCGGGAAGCAAGACATACGGGATATTGAGCGTCCTGTTGCAAGCCTGGTATAAGATCGAATATCTGTTTACGGTAAACGAACATGTTTTTATGCCTCCTCCAAAAGTAAAATCGGCAGTAATTCGCTTTACACGAAATACTACCGATCGACTGGAGTGTGATGAACGATTTTTCTTTAATCTGGTTAAGACCGCTTTTAATCAGCGCCGAAAGACATTACGCAATGCCATCCGAAGTCTCTACCCCGAGGGGTTTAACCATCCATTCCTGGATAAGCGTGCTGAGCAATTGAGTGTTTCCGAGTTTGTAGAACTGGCACAGAATATTAAAAAATAGATTGTCAGGTTAAATGTATAGCGGTTATGTTTTTTGCCCTAAGGACAAAAATTAGACGCAATAAGCTATTCAAATGTTACATGTTATAGCCCGATTTGATCCGCTATTTCTGTCATCGCAGCTATTGATATTTCGGCAAAGTCATTGATCGGAATTCCGATCAACTCACATTCCATAATATTTTCTCTCTTGACAGAGGCAGCAAAGGCTTTCTCCTTCATGCGTTTGGTGACCGATTTTGTCTTGACCGAAGCTACTTTCTTATCCGGATAAACCAGCGAAGTGGCTGTGATGAGTCCTGTAATGGTTTCTCCTGCGGCCAGGGCATGTTGAAATTCAGTCGTACGTTCTAATCCGGTTGCCATTTCATTGTGCATTTTGATGGCATCGCAAATATCTTCGTCAATACCCATCTGCATCAACATGTCAGCGCCAACAACACCATGCGTAAGTGGATCACCATTTGTGTCTTCAACATCCACATCGTGCAGCAATCCTGCCAATCCCCATTTATCTTCATCTTTTCCAAGCCTACAGGCCATAGCACGCATGACAGCCTCGGAGGCCAGGCAGTGTGCAATCATTTTTTCATTTTTAACATGCTGATTTAGCAATGCGAGTGCATCAGTTCTTTCCAATAGCATAGTAACTTATTTTAATTTCTGATTAAGATTTGTGAGAATCTATTTGGTTGATCATAAAAAGCATGTGTTTCAATCCCTTTGTAATCTCTTCAAGGTATTCAATTACAGCCTGAACACTACCCGGTAGAGTGAACACAAGTGAATGACCCATTACTCCTGCTATACTGCGGCTCAATAATGCAGCATATTTTTCCTGACCATATTTGATTCTGATGGATTCCATGATGCCGGGGATCTCCTTGTCGAGAAGTGTTTTAACTGTATCGGGCGTAATGTCCCGTGGGCTGATGCCGGTGCCGCCGGTTGTAATCACCACATCGATCTTCTCATCTCTGCACTTAAGAAGCAGGTTATGCAAATGGTCTTTATCGTCACCAATGATGCTGTGTTCGATTTTGACCGGATAGGAAATGGATGAAAAATAGGCTTCCACCAATTCGATAACCTTGGGACCACTTCGGTCGGTATAAAAACCTGATGAAGCCCGGTCGCTCATCGTAATGACTTTAATGGTTATGACCTTGGGTTGATAAATAACAATATCCCCTGCTTTTATAGGTCCATTTTTAATGACCCTGCAAAAAATGCCTTCTTTGGGCATGATGCAATTGCCCGACTCTTTGAAAATAGCACAATTGGAACCATGACACTCTTTTCCAATCTGGGTAACTTCGAGTTCTGCCTTACCGATAATAAAACGATCAAGTGGACGGGCTTCGTATAATATCATGCCGGAGGTAGTGATGTTTTCAGCAAATTCTCCGCAATTTATCTTCTTTCCGGTTTGTTCTTCAAACTTCTCGATGCTTTCAAGACCCAACATACTGATCTGTCTATGCCATTTTCCGGCATGCGCATCTCCCTCAACACCTGTAGAAGTGAGTGCAATACTGGATACCGGAGTTTTAATTGTCCCCTTTTCTTTCGAGATATTAACAGACATAACCTTGATTATGTCTTTGTTTAGTAATGTCATGGTTGTCATAAGCCAACATTAAAAAGATAACAGTCAAAAATAACAGAAATTGTAATTGATTTCACATCTTTTTAAAAGGAAACATTATCAATACAAGATTGTTTACATAAAAATAACTTAAGGTTTACTATATTTGTCAATACCCACGAAACACCTTATAATGGATTCATTAAATTTTTTAAATACTACCGATCCTTCCGTTATAGAAGAACTCTACGAAAAATACCGGATTGATCCACAATCTGTTGAACCCGGATGGCGAATGTTCTTCGAAGGTTTCGAATTTGCTCAGGAAAGCTATCAGCAGAAACCTATTGACGTTGCTTCTGTTGCCGAATTCAAGGTAATCACCCTGATTAACGGATACCGCAGGAGAGGGCACTTATTTACGCTTACTAATCCGGTTCGTACACGTCGACAATACACACCCACCCTTGACATTGAAAACTTTGGGCTTACAAATAAAGATCTTGATACACAGTTTAATGCAGGTGATGAAATAGGGATTGGAAAAGCAACACTCAGAAAGATTATCGAACATCTTCAGCGTACTTATTGCCAGAGTGTTGGTGCAGAATTTGCATATATAAGGATCCCCGAAATTTATGAATGGCTCAGAAGCCGTATGGAGAATTCGCAAAATACTCCGGTATATACAATGGATGAACGCAGGCAGATTCATAATAATCTGAGTGATGCAGTCCATTTTGAAAAATTCCTGCATCAGAAGTTTCCCGGTCAGAAGCGATTTTCACTAGAAGGCGCTGAAACACTCATCCCAGCTTTGGTTGCTGTAATTGAAAAAGGCGCCTCTCTGGGTACTGAGGAATTTGTAATAGGGATGTCACACCGTGGTCGACTGAACGTGCTTTCCAATATCATGAATAAACCGGTCAGTGATATTCTATCTGAATTTGAAGGGAAAGATTACGATGACGAACAGGTCATGGGTGATGTTAAATATCATCTGGGCTTTACAACGATAAGGAAAATGGCAAACGGGAGCGAGGTGAAATTATCACTTGCCCCGAATCCATCACATCTGGAAGCAGAAACACCTGTCGTCGAAGGCATTGTAAGAGCAAAAATTGATCACGACTACCATAACAACATTAATAAAATCACGCCAGTTCTGATTCATGGCGATGCTGCTATTGCCGGACAGGGCATTATTTACGAAGTCCTGCAGATGTCTGAGCTGCCCGGTTATCTTACCGGGGGAACCATCCATCTGGTTGTCAATAATCAAATCGGTTTTACAACCAATTATCTGGAGGCACGCTCCAGTACGTATTGTACGGATATAGCCAAGACTATTCAAACTCCTGTATTTCATGTTAATGGCGATGATGTGGAAGCAGTCGTTTTCACAGTTCAGCTTGCTATGGAATACAGGTCCCGTTTTCATAAAGACATTTTCATTGACTTGCTTTGCTACAGAAAATACGGACACAATGAAGGAGATGAACCCAGATTTACACAACCTATTCTGTATAAAATAATTGAAACGCATCCGGATCCAGAAGCAATTTACAGCCAAAAATTGATTGAACAAGGGGTGATCACTCCCGAAGAGGTTCAGAAGATAAAGGATGCGATCAGCAAGCGACTTGAAAACAGTTTTCTTAAGTCCAAGGCAAGCGATACCGCCCATGTTCATGCTTTCTTTGAAGACCGCTGGAATCATATCCGAAGAGCAGAACCCAATGATTTCCTGGCCTCTCCAGATACCGGAGTAGATAAGGAAATACTCTTCTCTATTGGAATGAAGTTAACGGAATTACCTTCTGATAAAAACTTCTATCGTAAATTGGTCAAGGTTCAGGAAGAAAGAAGAGCGATGATTGAAACCAAAGGGAACCTGGATTGGGCAATGGGTGAGTTACTGGCTTATGGAACGTTGGTTTCAGAAGGTTTCCCTGTCAGATTGAGTGGACAGGATTCTCAACGTGGAACCTTTTCTCATCGTCATTCTGTGTTTACGGTGGAAGATTCCGAGGAGCGTTATACACCACTTGCAAATATCAGTCCCGATCAGGCAAAGTTCCAGGTGCTAAATTCACCGCTGAGTGAATATGGCGTTTTAGGTTTCGAATATGGATACGCGTTGGCAACTGCTAATGGACTTACAATCTGGGAAGCTCAGTTTGGAGACTTTTCAAATGGAGCGCAGATCATTTTCGATCAATATATCAGCAGTGCTGAAGAGAAATGGAAAGTATTGAATGGACTTGTCATGTTGTTGCCTCATGGATATGAAGGGCAGGGCCCTGACCACTCAAGCGGACGAATGGAAAGATATTTAACGCTGTGTGCTGACTATAACATTCAGGTTGCCAATTGTACCACTCCTGCTAATTTCTTTCATTTATTGCGTCGTCAGTTGCATCGTGATTACAGGCTACCATTGGTGGTCTTCACCCCGAAGAGTTTGTTGCGTCATGAAAAGTGTGTATCTCCTTTCGATGATCTGACACATGGAGGCTTTAAAGAAGTCATTGACGATTATAGTGCAGATCCTAAAAAGATCACGCGGGTAATCTTTTGTACCGGCAAGATTTATTACGATCTGCTGGATGAAAAAATCAGGACAAACGATTCGGTCACGGCGGTTGTAAGAATAGAACAGATTTATCCGTTCCCGTTAAATCAGGTCAATGAATTGCTTTTAAAATATTCTAAAGCAGCAACATATTTATGGGTACAGGAAGAACCTTCCAACATGGGAGCCTGGTCATTTATCATCCGTCATTTTCATGATATTCAGCTTCTGCTTGTAGCAAGACCAGAGAGTGGATCTCCGGCAACCGGATTACCCAAAACACATAAATTGAGACAACAAAAGATTGTCGAGAAAGCTTTTGGAGAATGTAAGTGCGAATTTGCAGAAACAACCTGTAAAATGGTTTGTGCACCTAAAGAAATGTTGCTGGTACCCACTGGCATAGAAATTATAAATAACAAAGTGTTATGATTATTGAAATTAAAGTACCCTCACCGGGGGAATCTATTTCTGAAGTTCAGTTGGCATCATGGTTGGTGGATGATGGCGACTTTGTTGAAAAAGACAAGGAAATTGCTGAGGTCGACTCAGATAAAGCCACATTGAGCCTGGTTGCTCAGGAAAGTGGGACGATAAAAATAATTGTAAAAGAAGGTGAAACCATCAAAGTGGGGACACTCGTTGCTACAATAGATACTGCCTCGGGAGATAAGGAGCCGGCTAAAAAGAAAACTTCAAAGGAAGAGACCCCATCTGTAAAAGTAGATGCTCCGGCTGCCAAAAAAGAAGCAAATGTTATTGAAAAGCCCGTTGAGGTAAAGGAAGAACCGGAAACTAAACCGGAGCAGCCAATAACAACTGAACCTGCTAAAGAGGATACCGGGGTTTATATCACTCCTCTGGCCCGTAAGATCATGCAGGAAAAGCAACTCAGTAATCAGGATGTCATGGAAAACATCCGTCATTTGAGAGTTGGTAAAGCCGATGTTTTGGATATGGATAAACCGGTTCAGGAAACTCCTTCCACAGTTGTCAGCAGGGATGCGTCAGTTACAGGAAAAGATGAGCGGAAGAAGATGTCAATGTTGCGGTTGAAACTTGCTCAACGGTTGGTAGCTGTGAAAAGCGAAACAGCCATGTTGACCACCTTCAACGAGATCAATATGACGGCGCTGTTGGCGATTAAAAAGAAATATAACGATGCATTCAAGGAAAAATATGGTGTAGGAATTGGCTTCATGTCGTTCTTCACCAAAGCGGTTTCCGAAGCTTTGTTGCTCTTCCCTCAGGTGAATTCAATGATTGAAGGTGATGAACTGGTCATCCATCATTATGTTGATATCGGAATCGCGGTCAGCGCTCCCAAAGGATTGGTGGTGCCGATTGTCCGTGGCGCCGAGAACCTGAGTCTGGCAGAGATTGAAATCAAAATCAAGGAACTGGCCAAAAAAGCCAGGGAAAATAAAATTACACTGGCCGAGATGCAGGGCGGTACTTTTACGATTACCAATGGTGGCGTGTTCGGTTCCCTATTTTCAACCCCGATACTCAATCCCCCACAGAGTGCAATACTCGGCATGCACAATATTGTTGAACGGCCTATTGCCGTTAATGGGCAGGTGGTAGTTGCACCCATGATGTATGTGGCGCTTTCGTATGATCACAGAGTTATTGATGGAAGCGAATCCGTGAGGTTCCTGGTCAAGGTGAAGGAAATGATTGAAGACCCTCTTCGTTTATTGTTTGAAGGCTCCGATCCCGGAAAGGTTTTATTGGGATTATGAAATAAAAACATTTATCCCTTACGGGATATTTGATCTATAAAAAAAGTAGGGTTGGCCTGTAAAGGCCAACCCTACTTTTTTTAAAAAAAACAGATTAAATTTTGAAATTTACATTACCGGTTTAACTTCAATCACCATAAATGAATCTGGTTTCATTTGTGGGCGTCCTGTTGCACCCGCTGCCTGTGGCAGATATTCTGCTGATGGCAGGTAAAGTGCATGGGTCGATTTGTCGCAAGCAATAGTTCTGGCTCCGTTTTGAGTTGGTACATTTTCCAATACTTTAAAGGTGTCAGCATTCACTTCCTGAACAACGGTCATTGTTCCGTCACCATTTGAACTGAAAACACGTTTTGTTCCCGGATCAAAAGCAACTCCATCACAACGGTTGCCAATAGGTAGCGAGGTGATAACCTTACCAGTCAGGGCATCCATTACAATCATTAACTTGTTGCTGCATACCGCGAACAAACGATGGGTGACATTGTCTAATGCCAAGCCGCTTGCTTCTTCTCCCGGTGCTATTGGCCATGTGTTTTCAACTTTCAAGGTATTGACATCGATGACTGAAAGTGAACTTTTATCTTCAATATTGACATAAACTTTTCCTTTCCCATCTGATTGTGGGAATTCAGGTTTACCGGCCAAAGGAATAGTGGCGATAACTTTATTGGTTTTAGCGTCAAGAACGGTAGAACTGGAGCTGCCACCATTAAATGTGAAGACCAGATGTTTGTAAGGATCATATAAAATTGCATCCGGATTACGACCTGTTACTTTTATCTTTGCTATAAAGGCTAAAGTTTTAAGATCAAAAACAACAACTGACGAATCAGCTCCGCAACTAACAAATCCTTTGCCCAAGTCCTGAGCTACTGCGATTCCATGAACGCCAGGTGTGTTAGGAACTGTTCCTGCAAGAGCGCCTTTTTTCAAATCAACAACCATCACTTGTGAAGCATGAGAAACATACAACCTTCCGGCTGCATCATCAACACTTAGATAATCCCATCCACCTGCACCACCAAGGGTGATTTTGTTGGTAATTTTGTATTCTGATTTCCCGGTTTGAGCATTAACGAATGTGCTGCTGCAAACTAACAAGACAAAGCAAAGAAGCAAAGTGATCTTTTTCATTTTTACAATTTTAGAGTTTGGTTAATATTTGGAGTAAAACTAAATCCTGAATCTGACGAAATACTGGAGAGATTTTTTTTTGTGAAATTAATGTTTTTGCTATTAACAAAGTTAAGTGTCTTTTAGATACTTTTAGCACAGCTACCCTTAATTAAGTATAGTTTAACATTTTAAATAAAAATGGAATTATTAAAGAATGATACTCATTTGTAGGCTACAACTTTTATAGTTTTGTACCGTTCTTTTTAATGAATACATTTTTTTCTTTATTACCCTGGAAGACATTTATGTTTAATGCAAAAAGGTTTAAGTCGAATATCTTAAATAAAAAAATATTTCTTCCAATCTTGTTAATCACAATAGGGGGGGTGATGTATTATAACCTGCAGGGGTTTGTAGATTGGTTGATTTATGGTTTACTTGGGATGAACGAAGACCTTTATTTTACTTCAGCAGTGCATTTTTTTGCATTTCAATTGCCACAGGTATTCATGCTCTTAACCTTTATCATTTTTACAGTCGGTGTTATCCGGAGCTATTTCTCTCCTGAAAAGACGCGTAAGGCGCTTGAGGGTAAATCGTTATTTACAGGAAATGTCCTGGCCAGCCTGTTGGGAGTTGTAACCCCTTTTTGTTCTTGTTCTGCAGTCCCACTTTTTATTGGTTTTATTGAATCCGGAATTCCTTTGGGGGTGACTTTTTCTTTCCTGATTGCTGCTCCAATGATCAATGAAGTGGCGCTTGTTCTACTTCTGGGTATGTTTGGAACGAAAATCGCACTTCTTTATATGGGTACCGGATTGTTGATTGCTATTTGTGCAGGTTGGGTAATTGGAAAACTGAATCCGGTCGAGTGGGTTGAACCCTGGGTTTACGAGATCACGTCAGATCAAAATGATACTGCTGAAGAGGTCTTAAATCTTGAACAACGTTTTCAGGTTGGTATTGATGCTGTCAAAGATATTTTCAGGAAAGTATGGGCGTATATTGTTGCCGGTTTATTGATTGGCGCCATAGTTCATGGTTATGTTCCGGCTGATTTCATGGTTTCATTGATGGGGCATAATACCTGGTATTCCGTTCCATTGGCAGTATTGATCGGCATTCCCCTTTATTCGTGTGCAGGAGGAATCATACCCATTATCAGTGTTCTGCTTGAAAAGGGTATTACATTGGGAACAGCGCTTGCTTTTTCAATGGCGATTATCGGGCTTTCTCTGCCTGAAATCATCATCCTAAAGAAAGTACTCAGGATGCCGTTGATTGGTATATTCATTGGTGTGGTTGCTTTGGGCATCATGATAGTGGGGTATATTTTCAATTATATTTTCTGATTGGATAAATAAAGCGAATACTTAACAATAATTTAACAATCATCAGTGAGGATTTAATTATTTATGTCGTATGTTTACGACATAAAACATATTGGCATGAATAAAACTGAAGTGTTTGATAATCAATTGCAGGAGTTAGCTCGTTTTGGTAAGGCGCTTTCACATCCTGCACGATTAGCCATTTTAAAGTACCTGGCAGAAACTAACACCTGCATTTCAGGAGACATTTCAGACAGCTTACCATTGAGTCGCAGTACCGTTTCTCAACATCTGAAAGAGCTAAAAGAAATCGGATTAATTCATGGTGAGATCGATGGACTGAAGATCAATTATTGCTTGTGTTCTTCTGCGATAATTAAATACAGTGAATTGATCAATGACTTTTTACAAGAAGTGAAATCAAAGAACTATGCGTGTTGTAAACCCAAACCTTAAAATCAGTTTTCAATGAAAATATTAATTCTTTGTACCGGCAATAGCTGTCGCAGTCAAATGGCACATGGCTGGCTTCAGTCATTCGATCAATCGATTGAAGTCCATTCGGCCGGAACCGAGCCCGCTGCCCGGGTCAATGCTCAGGCTGTTGAAGTGATGGCAGATGCAGGTATTGACATCAGTCAACATTATCCAAAATCTGTCGATCAGTATCTTAAAGATAAATGGGACTGGGTGATAACCGTATGTGGTGATGCCAATGAAAGATGTCCCTATTTCTCGGGAGAAGTCAAACATCGTATTCATATTGGTTTTGATGATCCTTCACATGCCGAGGGATCGGATGAATTCATCCGTAGCGAGTTTATTCGTGTCAGGGATGAAATCAAACAAGAGTTTTCAAATTTTTATCTAACTAATATTAAACAGAATTAACCATGAAAGACATCAAAGAAATCGTAAAAGAAAAATATAGCGAGATTGCACAACAGAGTAAAAGTCAGAACGAAACTTCATGCTGTGGCTCCGGAGGCTGTTGTTCAGATATAGATTATACCATATTTAGTGAGAACTATGATAAGATTGACGGGTATAACCCTGATGCTGATTTAGGTCTTGGTTGTGGCATTCCAACAGAATTTGCGCATATCCGCAAAGGGGATACCGTAGTTGATCTGGGTTCAGGCGCCGGAAACGATTGTTTTGTGGCCAGAGCTTTAACGGGTGAAAGTGGCAAAGTGATTGGCATCGACATGACAGATGCCATGATTGAAAAGGCCAGAGGCAATGCTGAAAAACTGGGTTTTAATAATGTAGAATTTCGGTTGGGGGATATTGAGAAAATGCCATTAACCGCTAATAAAGCCGATGTCATTGTCAGTAATTGCGTGTTGAATCTGGTCCCCGATAAAGCGAAAGCATTTAGTGAAATCTACAGGGTCTTAAAACCGGGTGGACATCTTTCGGTTTCAGATGTTGTCATAAAGGGTGAATTACCACAGCAGATCAAGGAAGCTGCTGAAATGTATGTTGGGTGTGTTTCAGGCGCTCTCGAAATTGATGAATATCTGCAAACCATGCAAGATGCAGGATTGAAAAACATCCAGATCAACAAGGAAAAAGCGATTACAGTTCCGGATGAAGTGTTGCTGGGATTCTTAAATGCTGATCAGCTGAAAGTATTCAAAGAAGCAGGATCCGGCATTCTGAGCATCACCGTATATGCTGAAAAACCATTGACGGAAGGGTGTGGTTGTGGCTGTGGTTGCAACTAATTATTTTTTATTTTCGACTTTAAGATTATATTAACATTTTTATGGATAATTTCGTTCCATAAAAAAAAACTTAATATGATTATTTACCAAAGAAGTAGGAGGATTTTGATTTTCAAGGTCCTCCTTATTTTTATTGTATGCCTGGGCTTATCTAATAAATCAATGGCTCAAAGTTCTTCAAGAGAACGTATGTTGTTCAATAAAGACTGGCGGTTTCAAAAGAACGACCCGGACGCAATTGTTGAAAAAGACAACACCGGTAAGGTTACCAAGAGTCAGTTGGACTATGCGCAGATCAAAGATTGGTATTGTTTTAATGGTGCAGAGTTTGCTTTACCTATTGATACCATTCAACCGGTTAAACGTCCTGCTGGAAATCTGGGTGAAAATGTTTCTTACACTCAGGCTGGTTTTAATGATCAAAACTGGCGTCAGCTCAACCTTCCTCACGATTGGGGAATCGAAGGAGCCTTTAGTTATGATTTACCCGGTGAAACAGGGAAGCTTCCATGGGCCGGTACTGGTTGGTACCGCAAACATTTCAATGTAGCCGCTTCCGATAAAGGTCGTCAGTTCTCAATTGAAATTGATGGTGCAATGGCATATCCGTTGGTTTGGCTAAATGGTCAGTTTGTTGGTGGATGGGCTTATGGTTACAATTCATTCCAACTTGACCTGACGCCCTACATTAAAGTTGGTGGAGAAAATGTGATTGTCATCAGGTGTACAAATCCTCAAAATTCTTCACGTTGGTATCCCGGCAGTGGAATCTACCGGAATGTATGGATGGTGAAGACTACACCGATACATGTGGGTCATTGGGGAACGTACATAACAACTCCCGAAGTCACTCCGGAATCTGCCTCTGTCAATTTGAAAGTGACCTTAGATAATAAATCAGGGAATGCTTCAGACGTAAAAGTTGCTACCAAAATATATGAGCTTACTGCTGCCGGAACGAAAGCTGCAATGCCCGTTTCTAGTTTCAATGTTACATCAGCCAAAGTTGATGCCGGAGGACAACAAACCATTGATACCAAGGCAACGATTAAAACTCCAAAACTCTGGTCTGTTGAAAAACCAAGTCGCTATGTTGCCGTCACTACGCTTGAAGTAGGGGGCAAACAGGTTGATAGTTATGAAACTCCATTCGGGGTTCGAACCCTTAAATTTGATCCGGATAAAGGATTCTTCTTAAACGGAAAACACGTCAATCTCTATGGCGTGTGTAATCATCACGATTTAGGCGCTTTGGGATCAGCTTTCAATATCCGCGCTGCAGAACGTCAGCTTCAGATCCTTCAGGAAATGGGCTTCAATGCATTGCGCACTAGTCACAATATGCCGGCTCCGGAACTCCTCGATTTGTGTGACAAGATGGGTATCCTGGTAATGGATGAATCGTTTGATTGCTGGAAAAGAGGAAAAACCAGAAACGACTATGGCCATTTGTTTAACGACTGGCATGCCAGAGATCTGAGGGCTGAAGTACATCGCGACCGGAACCACCCCTCGGTCATTATGTGGAGTATAGGTAACGAAGTCAATGAATTGGGACGTGCCGAAGGAACTGCAATTGCAGCACATCTTACATCTTTAGTGAATGCTGAAGACCCATCACGTCCAACGGTGATCGGATCTAACAGTACCACCGCCCCATTCAATGGATTTCAGAATAGCGTTGGCATCTATGGTCAAAACTACAGTACCAATATTTATTCACGTATTCATAGTTCCAATCCGACCAAACCTGTTTTGGGCAGTGAAACCTCATCCTGTGTAAGTTCACGGGGTGAGTATGTCTTCCCTGTCACAAATAATAAGGGTGATGGCAAAGGTGTCTTTCAAATGAGTTCTTACGATTTATATGCTCCGGGTTGGGCTAATGCTCCCGATCCTGAGTTTAAAGCGCTCGAGGAAAATCCTTCTTTCGAAGGAGAGTTTGTCTGGACCGGATTCGACTATATCGGCGAACCCACACCATTTAGTAGTGATGTAACCAATTTGTTGAATTTTAGTGACCCTACTGAAAGAGCAAAGATGGAAGCAGAACTGAAAGAATTTGGTAAGATTAAGTCTCCTTCACGCAGCTCGTATTTCGGTATCGTTGACCTTGCCGGTTTCAAGAAGGATCGTTTTTACATTTACCAGGCACATTGGCGTCCAAACCTGCCGATGGCACATATTCTTCCTCATTGGAACTGGGCTGAACGAATTGGTAAAATTACTCCGGTACATGTTTATACTTCAGGGGATGAAGCTGAATTATTCCTGAACGGAAAATCATTGGGTAGAAAGAAAAAAGCACAAGGTGAATATCGTCTACGTTGGGATAGTGTGGTTTATCAACCCGGTGAACTGAAAGTCATTGCTTACAAGTTGGGTAAGAAATGGGCTGAAGATGTTCAAAAGACTACAGGCGTAGCTTCAAAACTGGAATTGAAAGCCGACAGAAATGTGATCAAGGCTGACGGACTGGATCTTTCTTTCATTACGGTTACTATTGCCGATAAGGATGGCTTGATGGTTCCCCGTTCAAACAATCTTGTGAAATTTGAAATATCAGGTCCTGCTGAAATCGTGGGTGTTGACAATGGAGATGCCACAAGCTTTGAATCGTTTCTGGGTAAAGAACACAAAGCCTTTAATGGTCTTGCACTGGTTATCATCCGTTCTAAACCGGGTCAATCGGGTACGGTTAAACTCAAAGCAATTTCCGCCGGTTTAACTGAATCTACGATTCAGATTACTACGACAGGAAAATAAGGATAAGTTGATAAATGTAGGGATGGCCCTTGTGGCCATCCTGATCGGAATTGATGATTTTTCTTCATAGCTGTTAAGGATGGACACAAGGGCCATCCATGCATTTTAAAAAGCATCATAATAATCAAGGGCCTCACTAAGTGAATAACTGTGAGGCCCTTAATTTTTTTTCAGTATCACTGAACTGATTCAGAATAACGCTGTTTGTTAATATCCTCATGTAACTTTTTAGATCTTCCATCGTCTTAAATGCGAACCCTAAACAAACTCTACCACTGATTCAAAGCTAGAATATGAAAAAGATTTATCTTCTAATAGCACTCCTGTTTTTTATATCCTTTATAGCCGAAGCTAAATCCGGTGTCAAAAAGGAAATCCCTCAAAGGACCTATACTACAAAAATGTTAGTGGGTTTAGCGCCAACCATTGATGGCAAAGGAGATGGTGCTGTCTGGCAACAGGTAGAATGGTCAGATGATTTTATTCAACGTGAACCCAATGAAGATTCATTACCCTCTCAGAAGACTTCTTTTAAGATCCTATATGATGATAACAATGTTTATGTCCTCATTCGTGCATACGATACGAACCCCGGTAAAATAGTAACCCGTATGGCCCGTAGAGATGACCAGCAGGGCGATATGGTTGGAATCTTTATCGATAGCTATTATGACAAACTATCCGCATTTTGCTTCTTCGTTAGTGCTGCAGGCGTTAAAAGTGATTTTATCCAGACCAATGATGGGAATACTGACAATACATGGGACCCAGTTTGGTATGCCAGAACTTCGATTGATAAAGAAGGTTGGACAGCTGAAATGAGGATCCCACTTGATCAACTGAGGTTTTCAGGTCAAAATGAACATATCTGGGGTCTGGAAGTTGCCCGAAATCTGAGCCGTCTTCAGGAATCTTCAGTTTGGAAACAGGTTCCAAAATCAGCAAACGGAACAGTTAGTCTCTTTGGAGAATTAAAAGGAATCAATGGCATTAAACCTAGACGACAGAAAGATATCATGCCTTACATGGTGGCTAAGACAGAAAGCTACCAGAAAGACAATGCCAATCCCTACAGTAAAGGACACGAGAGTAAACTGGGAGTAGGCCTGGATGGTAAGATGGGTATCACCAACGATTTTACACTTGACTTTACCATCAATCCTGACTTTGGACAGGTAGAAGCAGATCCTTCACAGGTAAACCTATCAAGTTTTGAGACTTATTTCAATGAACAACGACCCTTTTTCATCGAAGGAAGGGATGTGATGAACTTTCAACTGACAATGGGTAATAATGGATATTCATCTGACAACCTCTTTTATTCCAGGCGTATCGGGAGACAACCGCACTTTAGCCCGGATGGAGACTATGTGAAAAATGAAGAAAACACACGTATTCTGGGGGCTTTTAAATTATCCGGTAAGACAAAAGATGGCCTTTCGTTGGGTATTCTGGAAAGTGTTACCGATAAAATGTATGCCCTGACCACTACCAATAATGTCGAGTCTAAAGTTGCAGCAGAACCATTTACGAACTATTTTGTGAGTAGTGTCATGCAGGACATCAATAAAGGAAATACCCGCTTTGGTGGTGAGATTACTGCAACCAACCGTGACCTGACTGATCCTTCTTTGAAAAATCTTCTACCTTCTGCTGCTTATACCGGAGGATTGCGTTTCGAACAAAACTGGCAAAACAGAAAATACACTTTATTGTTAGCCACTGAATTCAGTGAGATTAACGGGTCCGTTCCAGCCATTAATGATTTGCAAAAATCGTCGGTGCATTATTTTCAACGTCCCGATGCGCATTATTTGAAATATGACAGCACACGGACTTCATTATCCGGAACCGGTGGAAGTGCCGTCTTTCTAAAGCAAGGTGAAGGGCATTGGCGTTACCTATTCTGGATCAACTGGCGTTCTCCGGGTCTTGATCTGAATGATGTTGGGTACTTACGCAAGGCAGATGATATCTTTCAGGTTGCATGGGCCTCTTATCGATTGTGGAAACCCACAAATCTATACCGGTACCTGAACTTTGAAACCAACCAATGGACTGGATGGGACTTTGGTGGGCGCAGTACGTTTAAAGGTGGTAATGTGGGATTTAACTCGCAATTAAAGAACTATTGGTATGTTAATTCAGGTTTCGGCTATGATGGTCCCAATATTGATGATTATGTGCTGAGAGGTGGTCCATCACTTAAGTTGCCGGGTGATATTTTCTGGAACATTTCAGTCAGTAGTGATGAACGTAAAAAGTTTAACTACGGGTTTTATTATAATCTTAATTCCGGTTTTAATAAGGGATTTCAATTTATCGATTATGGAATTAACCTAAACTATCGTCCAGTTGATGCGGTTAAGATAACCATGAATCCTGATTATCAGTACGGGTACAATGATATGCAATATGTTACTACTGTTTCTGGTAAATATATCATGGCACGGATTGACCAAAAGATATTCCGTGCTTCATTTCGTGTCGAGTATTATCCTCGTCCGGATATGTCGATTCAATATTATGGCCAGCCCTTTATCTTTTCCGCAAAATACAGCAAGTTTAAACGGGTATCCAATTCAATGGCTTCTGATTACAACGACCGGATTCGTCTCTATAGCACCAGTGAATTGCAATTGGCAAACAATACTTACACAGCCGTTGAAAGTGGAACCAATGCTACTCCTATAACCTTTGATAATCCGGATTTTAAAGACTTCGCTTTCCTATCGAACCTTGTTTTCCGTTGGGAATATGTTCCAGGTTCTACTGTTTATCTGGTATGGTCTCAAAACAGGTATGATTCTGATCAGATGGCCGCATTTAATTTTAGCAAGGACTTCTCCAATATTTATAAAGTCTATCCTCACGATATATTCATGATAAAATTCTCATACAGGTTTTAAGTGTAAGGGATTTAGTTTAAAAGCGTGGCCACTGAACAAAATTCAGTGGCCACGCTTTTATGATTTATTATAGTAGCCCTTTGAACAAAAGTAGATTGTATTTGTATAATGCATAGTTATATTTCTAACCGAAAATTAGAAAATAAGATCCCACCGAATTAAAAAATGGAATACAATATTACCCATTAACCAAATTATAAATCAATCACGTATGAAAAAAGTAACATTAATCACTTTAATAACAATTTCTGCATTTTTCTTTTCATTTACAGTTGTTGCACCATCTAGTTGGACACTCGATAAGAACCATGGTAAACTAGGATTTACAATTACTCATTTAATGATATCTGACATTGAAGGTAGTTTTAAGGATTTCGATGCTAAAATAACAGCAACCAATGAGGATTTTACCGATGCAGTCGTTGAAATGACCGCCGAAACAGCCAGTGTCAATACTGATAACGTAAATCGGGATAACCATTTAAGAACTGCTGATTTCTTTGATGCAACAACTTTTCCATTAGTGACTTTCAAAAGCACTTCTTTTAAAAAAGCAGGTGTAAACACATATAAAGTTACAGGCGATTTAACAATGCACGGGGTTACTAAACAGGTCATCCTGGATGTCATTTGTAATACTGCCACAGACCCCAATTCAAAAAAACAGATTGCAGGTTTTAAAATTACCGGTAAATTAAAAAGATCTGATTTTGGAATCGGTACAAAATTTCCTGCGGCTATGTTAGGCGATGAGGTTTCAATAAATGCAAATGGTGAATTCAAAAAACAATAAATTCTGACTATTCAAAGGATTTATTTTATTTATTCTCAATATCTAAAAATTATTGAAATCATATTACCTTTGATTAATACTAAGGAGATTACTAATTGGAATCATCAATTATTTCTTTTTTGATGTTGATAATAATTGACTTTCAGCTATTATTGAATTGATTGTATTAATTTATTATAACGGGTAACTCGCGATGACGAACTTAAATGTTCAACTTCTGACAAGTGAACAATGTTATTTTTCACTTTTTAATACCGTTAAGGAAGCAATTTTTATCCAGGAACGTGACGGAACAATACTTGAAGCCAATGTAGGTGCTCAGAAGATGTATGGCTTTCCCGTGGATTATTTTAAAGGAAAGACTCCTTCAGATTTTAGTGTATATTCAAACAGCGATTTAGAACAAATTCATATTTGTCTTGACAAAGCTTTTCAGGGTGAACCTCAAAGACTTGAATTATGGGGAAAGAGAAGTAATGGTGACGTATTTCCAAAAGAAATCAATCTCTACAAAGGAACTTTTTTTGATAAGACAGTTGTCATTGCATTGGCTACAGATATCACAGAAAGAAAACAAAATGAAGCTCAGATTCATGCCTATACGCTTCAGCTAAAGGAGCTGGTTGAAACGCGCGATAGGGTTTATTCAATCGTAGCGCATGATTTGAGAAGCTCTTTTCATAGTATACTTGGGTTATCTGAATTATTAGCAGAGGACTGGGATATTCTTGAAGATAATCGCAAGAAACTGTTTGCCAAAAATATATTTGTTGCTGCTGATGGTTCATATAAATTACTACAGAATCTATTGGACTGGTCAAAACATCAATCCGGTCTACTGGAATACGAACCCACTTCATTCGATATGAATGGAATTGTCAATGAAACATTGTCATTGTACAGGCTCCAGTCAACTAGGAAAAATATATCTCTTGAGTCCAAAATTGGATCTACAACTTTTGTCTATGCAGACTCAAATATGGTGCAGTCGATTTTGAGAAACCTCATTTCAAATGCTATAAAGTTTACACCTGCGAATGGTAACGTATGGTTAACAAAGAGTGAGATTATTGAAAATAATTCAGAAACCATGGTTTGCATTGCGGTTCATGATAATGGAGTCGGTATCAGTAAAGACAGAATAGATAAACTCTTTGATTCAAAGCTGAATAATACAACCCCCGGAACTGCAAATGAACAGGGAACTGGTTTGGGGATATTAATCTGTCGTGAAATGGCAGAACAGAATAAGGGTAGGTTGTGGGTTGAAAGCGAGGAAGGTGGCGGAAGTACTTTTTCTTTTACCTTGCCTTTTATGAAACAATAACAACTAAACCAATCTGCTTTTGATGGTATAAAGTCGATTTTGTTTATCTTTGCACCCTCACAACTTTTCCTTACAGCGTTCTCTATGAGTGAACAAATAAAACACGAATGCGGCATTGCATTGGTAAGATTATTGAAACCCCTTGAATATTACGTTGCAAAATACGGCTCTGCGCAATGGGGATTGAATAAGATTCATCTATTGATGGAAAAGCAGCATAACCGGGGGCAGGACGGAGCAGGTCTTGCGAATATAAAATTGGATATGCAACCCGGCCAACGATACATCAGTCGACTGAGATCAAACTCTGCCTCTTCTATACAGGATATTTTCAAAACTGTTTTTGATAAGTTTGAAAAGGTGAAGGCTCAAAACCCGGATCGTTTAAAAGACATACAATGGCTTAAAAACAACCTCGAATTTACTGGTGAGGTCTTTTTGGGTCATCTTCGTTATGGTACGTTTGGGAAGAACGATATCGAGAACCTGCATCCCGTGATGCGTGAAAACAATTGGAAGACCCGTAATCTGGTACTGGCAGGCAATTTTAATATGACCAATGTTGACGAGCTTTTCGATAAGCTGGTCGAATTAGGTCAATACCCTGTTCAGACTTCAGATACCATTACCATTCTTGAAAAGATAGGTCATTTTCTGGATAAAGAAAATGAAGACCTCTATAAAAAACTAAAATCTGAAGGTTTCAGTAAGCAGGAAAGTACGCAAAAGATTGAGTCAGATCTGGACCTGAGAAAAGTATTGATACATTCTTCAGCAGCTTGGGATGGTGGTTATGCCATTGCCGGTATGCTTGGTCATGGCGATGCTTTTGTGCTTCGTGATCCTGCCGGAATCAGGCCAGCTTTTTACTTTGCAAATGATGAAGTTGTCGTAGCCGCTTCAGAGCGTCCTGTGATCCAGACAACTTTGAATGTTCCTTATGACTCCATCAAGGAGCTAAAACCGGGATATGCCCTGATCATCAAGAAAAACGGTGAATATACAGAAGTTGAATATAAAAAACCTGTTGAAAAGAGAAGTTGTTCGTTTGAACGCATCTATTTTTCACGTGGGACAGATGTAGAAATTTACAAAGAACGTAAAGCACTTGGAAGACTGCTCACACCGGCTATTCTGAAAGCAGTTGACTACGATATTCCCAATACGGTCTTTTCCTATATCCCCAATACCGCTATTGATGCATATTATGGCATGATTGAGGAATTACACAATTTTTGTGATCAGATAAAAAAAGATCGTATCATTGAAGCCGGCAGTAGTCTGGATAAGGAAAAGCTCGATAAGATATTTGAACTTTCTCCTCGTTTCGAAAAGGTTGCGGTTAAAGATATCAAAATGCGCACCTTTATCACAGAAGATACTAAGCGCGATGATCTGGTAGGCCATGTATATGATATTACCTACGGAACAGTCAAACCTGGTGTAGATAGTCTTGTCGTCCTCGACGATTCCATCGTTCGCGGAACTACTCTTAAACAGAGTATCATCAGTATTCTGGATAGGCTTGGGCCTAAAAACATTGTGGTTGCCTCTTCGGCTCCTCAAATCCGTTACCCCGACTGTTATGGTATCGATATGGCCAAGATTTCTGATTTTATCGTGTTCCAGGCAGCCATTGCATTGTTGCGAGAGACCCATCAGGAAAGTGTAATCAATGAGGTCTATCGTAAATGTAAAGAACAGGAACGTTTGCCCAAGGAACAAATCAGAAATTATGTAAAGGGGATCTATGATCCTTTCACCTATGAACAGATATCCGATAAGGTTTCACAACTCGTTACCCCTGCAGGAATAAAAGCCAAAGTGAAGGTGGTTTACCAGAACATAGAGAACCTGCATATTGCCTGTCCGGGCCATCTTGGGGACTGGTACTTTACCGGAGATTACCCAACACCCGGAGGGAACAAAGTAGTGAACAAAACATTTATCAACTACATTGAAGGTCGCAACGAAAGAGGTTATTAAAGTTCTTAATTATTACTTACATAGACCTTAAACCCATCATAGGAGGTGCTATACTTGAGCAATGGATTCGAGGCACGTCCCTGAAATGGATAACCATCGGTCAGCATATATTTTGAACCACAGACCGGACAGATGGCTACAAGTCCTGATGGATCTACGGCTACTATAGCCTTTGGGTTTTGTGTGTCGTAAGTACAGGCGCAGTCGTAAGCAAAAAACTGATCGTTACCCATATTGTAAACCATTACACCGCGATAACCCCTGGTGGGGAAAACTTTTGTCTTGCTGACTCCCAGATCGCTATCAATTCCATTTGGATAAACATAAAAGTTGACCGCAACATAAGGGATCGTATAGGGATTTGCATCTTTACATGATCCCCCAAAGAGGAGAAGTATCAATAGTACGGCACTCAACAATGTTTTCATCCGGGGCATGTTATTATAAATAAGGTAAACGTTTACCTCTCAATATTTGTTATGTTGTAAATGACAAATATAAGCGTTTTTTTTTGAAATCCACTGGTTAAATAATACTTAAAACTTTGCTAAACCGTGTATTGTGGTTTATTTTGTAGTATCTTTGCAACAGCAGAAAATATTTAATACATTTACATCGAATCAGAAAGGACCCTTTTGCAAAAGAGGGTTCTTTCTGCATTATTGTTTTAACCTGTAAACACAACGGACTATGACCACAGTCAAATATTATACCCTGGAAGGGCTAAATAAATTGAAGTCTGAGCTTGAGCATTTGATGAATGTTGAACGTCCAGGCATCTCCCTGGCAATTGCTGAAGCACGAGACAAAGGAGACCTTAGCGAAAATGCCGAATATGATGCGGCAAAGAATGCTCAGGGTATGCTTGAACTCAGGATTTCAAAGCTTCAGGATACGATTCGGAATGCCCGTATTATCGATGAATCCAAACTGGATTCCTCAAAGGTTTTGATACTGTCAACGGTTAAAATAAAAAACCTTACGAACGATTCATTTCATATCTATACCCTTGTTCCTGAAAACGAAGCAGATGTCAGGAAAGGTAAATTATCTATCAGTTCTCCTATCGCTCAGGGGTTGCTTGGCAAGATCATCGGCGATCAGGTTGAAGTCATTGTCCCGGCCGGAAAAATTCCTTTTGAGATTGTGGAAATATCACGTGAAATTTAAATGTCATGTCATCAATTTTTAGCAAAATTGTAAACGGAGAAATTCCTTCCTATAAAGTAGCAGAGGATGAAAATTACTATGCTTTTTTGGATATTTTTCCTTTGGCTAAGGGACACACTTTAGTGATTCCTAAAAAAGAGATTGATTATATCTTTTCACTCGATGATGCAACTTACCAGGGGCTTTGGGCTTTTGCCAAAAAAGTTGCTCTTGGGATTGAACGTGCAGTTCCCTGTGAAAGGGTTGGGGTTGCAGTCTTAGGACTCGATGTCCCCCATGCACATATTCATCTGCTCCCTCTGAACAATATGGAGGATTTTGATTTTAAGAAAAAGAAACTCAAACTGGAGAAAGAAGAGTTTGAAGGAATCGCAAATGCCATTTGTAAGGCAATTGCGCTGAAATAAAAGGCATAAAAAAAGCTGGTGCAGATTTTAAATCTGCACCAGCTTTTTTTATGCCTTTTATGATATTAGTATCTGTAATATTCAGGTTTGTAAGGTCCTTCAACCGGAATGCCAACATAAGCAGATTGATCGGGAGTTAGAACCGTCAGTTTAACACCCAGTTGCTCCAAATGCAGACGTGCTACTTCTTCGTCAAGGTGTTTCGGTAGACGATAAACATCAACAGGCATATCTTTCTGCCATAATTCGAGCTGAGCCAGTGTCTGGTTGGTGAACGAATTGCTCATCACGAATGATGGGTGACCCGTGGCGCAACCAAGATTAACGAGACGACCTTCGGCAAGTAGGAAGATAGAAGTCCCGTCAGCGCGATAATACTGATCAACCTGTGGTTTTACATTCACACGGGTGATGTCTTTGGCTTCATTCAATAAATCTACCTGGATTTCATTATCAAAGTGACCAATGTTGCAAACAATAGCCTGATCTTTCATCTGACGCATATGCGCGAGAGTGATGATGTCACGGTTACCGGTAGTTGTAACGTAAATATTTCCTTCTGAGAGTGTCTCTTCGATAGGTTTAACTTCAAAACCTTCCATTGATGCCTGAAGTGCACAGATCGGATCGATTTCAGTGATGATTACACGGGCGCCATATGCACGCATTGAACGGGCACAACCTTTACCAACGTCACCATAACCACAAATGACAGTTACTTTACCAGCAATCATCACATCAGTAGCACGCTTGATACCATCAGCCAGCGATTCACGGCAGCCATAAAGGTTGTCAAACTTACTCTTGGTAACAGAATCATTAACATTGATAGCAGGAACCAGCAACTTGCCTTTTTCATGCATCTGGTAGAGACGGTGTACACCGGTAGTGGTTTCTTCAGAAACACCCTTCCAATCAGCAACCGTACGATGCCAATGTTGTTTATCTTCTACGAAAAATTCACGCAAAGTCTTATAGATGGCAGCTTCTTCTGCATTCTTGGTCTTATATTCGAGAAGCGATGCATCATTTTCAATGTCATAACCCAGATGGATGAGCAAAGTGGCATCTCCACCATCGTCAACGATAAGGTTTGGTCCTTTATCACCGGGGAAAGTAAGGGCCTGAGCCGTACACCACCAATATTCTTCCAACGATTCACCTTTCCAGGCAAAAACCGGAACGCCTGCAACAGCAATGGCTGCAGCTGCATGATCCTGTGTCGAGAAAATGTTGCAACTGCACCAGCGAACATCTGCACCGAGTTCAACAAGTGTTTCAATCAAAACTGCAGTCTGGATGGTCATGTGAAGCGAGCCCATGATACGTGCATCCTGGAGAGGTTTTTTGCCTGCATGTTTCTTACGCAACGACATTAGTCCGGGCATTTCCTTCTCTGCAATTTCTATTTCTTTACGACCCCAGTCTGCAAGACTGATATCTGCTACTTTGTACTGAGGTTTAGAATCAACCGTTAAATTTTTCATGTAATAAATCTAATTTTTGGGTTGCAAAATTACGTTTTTAGATTCAGATTATCAAACCTTAAAAATGCTTTTCTTGTTGAAAACGAATACAAAACCCGAAATTGTTAAGATCGGGAAAGTTTAATTTGCAATTCCATCAAAGGTTTCTTATACAAAGTGTTGTACCTTTGTGTTCAAATTTTAGAACTTATATTCGAGATGACTCAACCACAAAGTGATATATATAGCGAATTAAAACATCGTGTTTTAGTATTGGATGGTGCCATGGGTACCATGATCCAACAACATAATCTGCAAGAAGAGGACTATAGAGGAACACGATTTAAAAATCATCCCTGTGACGTGAAAGGGAACAATGACCTGCTTTCGCTGACCCAGCCTGATCTAATACAAGCTATTCATCTTGAATATCTTGAAGCGGGAGCGGATATCATTGAAACCAATACTTTTAATGCCAACCGCATATCCATGGTTGACTACCAGATGGAGAATCTGGTTTACGAGTTAAACCGTGAATCTGCACGTTTGGCCAGGGCTGCCGTTGATCAATATTATACTTCAAATCCCGGAAAACATTGCTTTGTTGCGGGTTCACTGGGACCCACCAATAAAACGGCTTCCATGTCACCCGATGTTAACGACCCCGGTTACCGGGCCGTTTCTTTTGATGATCTGGTTGTTGCCTATAATGAACAGATTGAAGGACTGCTTGATGGTGGAGTAGATCTGTTGATCCTCGAAACAATTTTTGACACCCTCAATGCAAAGGCTGCTTTGTTTGCAGTCGATGAAGCATTGAAAAAACGCGGCATCCGCATTCCGTTGATGATCTCCGGAACGATTACCGATGCCAGTGGACGTACTTTATCAGGACAAACTGTTGAGGCCTTCCTCAATTCTGTTGCCCATGCCGATATCGTGAGCATTGGATTTAACTGTTCGTTGGGTGCAAAAGAAATGCGTCCTCATATTGAAACCCTCAGCCAGAAGGCGCCGTTTAATATCAGCGCTTATCCCAATGCCGGTCTTCCCAACCAGTTTGGTCAGTACGACCAGTCGCCCATCGAGATGGCACTTGAAGTTAAAAAGATGACCGATAGTGGCCAGGTAAATATCATCGGGGGTTGTTGTGGAACCACCCCGGCCCACATCCATGAACTGGCAAAGCTGGCAGCAAATTCTAAGCCCCATCAACTGCCGCACATCGAGCCCGAACTGAGGCTGAGTGGGCTAGAACCCCTTCAGGTCTTTGAAGGTAGTAACTTCATCAACATCGGTGAACGCACAAATGTTTCAGGCTCGCGTAAGTTTGCAAGGCTGATCGCTGAGGAAAAATATGATCAGGCCCTCTCCATTGCCCGCAGTCAGGTCGATGGCGGTGCCCAGGTGATCGACGTGAACATGGACGATGCCATGCTGGATTCCGAAAAGTCGATGGTTCGTTTTCTACATCTGATCATGGCAGAACCCGATATAGCCAAACTTCCGATCATGATCGACTCTTCCAAATGGAGCGTACTCGAAGCCGGACTGAAATGTTTACAGGGCAAGGCGATTGTCAATTCCATTTCTATGAAGGAAGGGGAGGAGGCGTTCAGGTATCAGGCTACGAAAGTAAAACAGTATGGCGCCGCAGTGGTTGTCATGGCTTTTGACGAAGAGGGCCAGGCCAGTACGTATGAACGACGGATCCAGATCTGTCAACGCGCTTATGATATTCTGACCAAAGAGATTCATTTTCATCCCGAAGATATTATCTTCGATCCCAATATATTAACGGTTGCAACTGGTATCGAAGAACACAATAATTATGCAGTCGACTTCCTTAAGACCGTTAAATGGATTAAAGCGAATCTGCCTTATGCAAAAGTGAGCGGGGGTATCAGCAACTTATCTTTCTCATTTAGAGGTAACGATACGGTTCGCGAAGCCATGCACTCGGCTTTCCTCTATCATGCTGTTAAGGCAGGTTTGGATATGGCTATTGTGAATGCAGGTGTCCTACAGGTCTATGATGAGATCGACCCAATACTACTCGAACTGGTCGAAGATGTGATCTTCAACCGCAGACCCGATTCTACGGAACGGTTGGTGGCTTTTGCAGAGACGGTTAAACAAAAGGGAACGCAGGAGGTTGTTGAAGCCGAATGGCGCAATCAACCTATTGCTAATCGACTGGCTCATTCCCTGATAAAGGGTTTGACCGACAATATTGATGAAGACGTTGAAGAAGCCCGCCAGAACTATCCCCGTGCACTCGATGTGATTGAAGGCCCCTTGATGGATGGCATGAACATAGTGGGTGATCTTTTTGGAGCTGGTAAAATGTTTCTGCCTCAGGTCGTGAAGAGCGCCCGGGTCATGAAGAAAGCAGTAGCTTGTCTATTGCCGTATATCGAGGCCGAAAAAATGGGAGTTGTACAGAAAGCCGGAAGGGTTCTGATGGCAACCGTTAAGGGTGATGTGCATGATATCGGGAAAAACATTGTCGGAGTTGTCCTCGGATGTAACAATTACGAGATCATTGACCTTGGTGTCATGGTTTCCTCTGCAAAAATACTGGAGGCAGCCCGCGAACATGAAGTCGATATGATTGGTCTGAGTGGTTTAATCACCCCGTCATTAGAGGAGATGGCCCATGTTGCAAAAGAAATGCAAAGCCAGGGGTTCAATATCCCTTTGTTGATTGGCGGCGCCACAACTTCCGAAGTACATACTTCTGTGAAAATAGCCCCATTTTATCAGGCTCCGGTCGTACATGTCCGCGATGCTTCAAGAGCAGTGGGTGTTGTGGCAGCATTATTATCGAATGAACAACGACCTGCATTTGTAAGCTCTCTCAAACAGCGCTATGATGATATCCGTCGCAAGCATGAAAATCATCGTTCTGATGTGGAATACCTGACATTGGAAGATGCTCGTAAGAACAAATTAATACTTGATTTCTCTTCATATCAACCTGTTAAGCCCGAACAACTGGGAACTGTTTCGATCGATGATTACTCTCTGGAAGAGATCAGCCATTATATCGACTGGACCTTCTTTTTCCATGCATGGAAAATGTCGGGCAAGTATCCCGCTATCTTTGAAGACCCGTTGAAAGGTGAAGAAGCAAAGAAAATCTTCATTGATGCCCAGGCCATGTTGAAACGAATCGTGAATGAAAAGATGCTGACAGCAAATGCCACCTACGGCATCTATCCTGCACATTCAGTTGGTGATAGCGTGGAAATATTTGCTGATGAGACAAAGACTGAGAAGTTGCAAACCTATCACTTCCTTAGAAATCAGGAAAAAAAGGAAGCCGGAGTCCCGAATCTTTGTCTTTCGGATTTTGTTGCTCCTGCTGGAAGTGAAATCCATGACTACATGGGCTTCTTTGTGGTCACTTCAGGCATTGGCTTGGAGAAATGGTGTGCCATGTTTGAAGCCGATAACGATGACTACAGCAGCATCATGTTCAAGATCATGACCGACCGTTTAGCAGAGGCATTTGCCGAACTCTTGCACGACCATGTGCGGAGAGAGTTCTGGGGTTATGCTCCCGACGAAAAAGTCACCATCGAGCAGATGCTGAAAGAGGATTACCAGGGAATTCGTCCGGCTCCGGGTTATCCCGCTTGCCCCAGTCATCTGGAAAAAGGCGACCTCTTCGAATTATTGAAGGCCACAGAAAAATCAGGGATTAAACTCACTGAAAATTATGCCATGTATCCGGCCGCATCCGTCAGCGGTTTTTACTTTGCCCATCCCGACAGCCGTTATTTCAACGTAAGCCGAATAGCCCATGATCAGGTTGAGGATTATTCCAAACGCAGGGGAATGGAACTGGAGCAAACAGAAAAATGGCTGCAATCCGTATTAAATTATCAGTAAACAAGTAGGGGTGTATTGCATACACCCTGAAATAATATATAATATGTTAGCATGAAAGTTACCGACCACCTGAAAAATGCAGAACGTACGCTTTTTACCATAGAGCTGCTTCCACCCTTAAAGGGCGAAAATATCAATTCAATCTATGAGGCCATTGAGCCATTGATCGGATTTAGTCCGGCTTATATCAATGTGACTTATCATCAGGAGGAACTTGTTTACAAGCCCCGTCCTGATGGACTGGTTGAGAAACAGGTGATCCGAAAACGTCCGGGTACAGTGGCGATAGCTGCCGCAATCCGTTTTAAATATGGCATCGATGTTGTCCCTCACATGATCTGTGGAGGTTTTAGCCCTCAGGAAACCGAAGATGGGTTGATCGATCTAAACTTTTTAGGTATCGACAATGTACTTGCACTTCGTGGAGATCCTCCAAAGAATGGAAAGGCTTTTGTAAACGAAAACGGTGGACATATACATGCTGCTGATTTAGTCCGTCAGATCAGTTGTTTGAATAAAGGTCTTTACATGGAAGAGGATCTATTGCAACCCTCACCAACAAATTTCTGCGTTGGTGTTGCCGGCTATCCTGAAAAACATTCCGAATCACCCAATATAGAATCCGATCTGCAACACTTGAAAGAAAAAGTTGATGCAGGCGCTGACTATATTGTCACGCAATTGTTTTTTGATAATAGCAAGTATTTCAGGTTTGTAGAATTGTGCAGATCAATAGGAATCACTGTTCCGATTATTCCGGGACTGAAACCAATGTCTGTTAAAAATCATTTACACATTTTGCCCAGTATCTTTAATATTGACGTGCCGATGGATCTTGTAAAGGAAATAGAAAAGTGCAAAGACAATTCCCAGGTTCGCGAAGTTGGAATAGAATGGGCAATCACTCAATCGAAAGAACTGATGGAATTTGGTGTGCCTGCGCTCCATTTTTATACCATGGGAAAATCAGATAATGTCTGTAAAATCGCAAAGGCAATATTTTAATTGCAACCAATTAGTTTTTTTAGTATTCTTGTAACTCAATTTGTCGGATATGGAAATTTATAGTCAGATCAAAGAGAAGAAGGCGAACGGAAAGAAACAGTTTGCAGTATTGATAGATCCGGATAAGTTAGACGACAAGCAAGTAAGGTGCATTGCAGAGCTGGCGCTGAAAGCCAAAGTTGATTATTTTTTCATCGGGGGGAGTTTATTGATCAACAATTCTCTCGATACTTGCATCACGACCCTAAAAAAGGAAACCGCTATCCCGGTTGTCTTATTTCCCGGAAACAACATGCAGCTCAGTTACAGGGCCGATGGCATCCTATTCCTTTCATTGATTTCGGGCCGCAATGCTGAGATGCTTATCGGCCGACATGTCATCGCGGCTCCCTATCTTCGTTTAACCTCTTTGGAAATCCTTTCGACTGGATACATGCTGATCGAGAGTGGCCGCCCGACAACCGTTTCATATATGAGTAACTCTGTTCCCATTCCTGCCGATAAAGTAGATATCGCCTGTTGTACAGCAATGGCAGGGGAGATGTTGGGTTTAAAACTGATGTTTATGGATGCCGGTAGTGGCGCCCTGAACCCGATTTCAGAAAAGATGATTCAAGGGGTGAGCAGCAGCATCAGTATCCCACTGATCGTTGGTGGAGGTATCCGAACTCCCGAACTGGCCGAAACCAATTGCAAGGCTGGCGCAGATCTCATAGTCATCGGTAATGCCATTGAAAAAGATGCAAGCCTGATCACAGAAATTGGCGCCGCTATCCACGCATGCTGAATAAAGGATTCTAGTAATTTCTTGTAGATTACATGATGAATCCTTGAAGATTCAAATTTTATCATCACTTGTAAAAATATTTCTACATGATTGAACCAGGGTTAAGCCATACTCTATGAGTATATATTAAGTATGCCTCAAGTATGCCTTAACTATGCTTCAACTATGCCTAAACCCTAAATATTCAAGGAATTACCCGGGAGTTACAAAGAGAGCGCCTGGCTGGTTTTAAAATGTATTTATTGAACATTTTAATTCCTAAAAAAAGCTTTCAAACTCAGAATTTTGATCTCCTTAAAACAAAGATAATCATTTTTAAAAGTGGAAATGAATTTTAAAAAGCTACTCCATTTTCATGAGATAGCTTTTTAGGTCTATTATTTTCGAATTTTCATAATCCAATCTCTCTAATCGATTTATATATTATATTCCATTGAAGAGTTTTATAGATTAACTACCATAAAAGTTTACTAAAATAGCTTCCATCCGAATTTAGAAGATAGACCAGTAATATTTGTTTTTTAGGATTAATATTGAGGTTGTTTTGACTATTTGCCTGTAATCTGTTTTGTAATACCATGCGCCCCATGATGTCATAAACTTTTACAACGGTTTCCTTGTTAACCTGTGAGAGGTCAACAACCAAATTAAACCCGGTTGTATAAACTCTTGCAGAAAGTTTTTGAGGAGCAGTGATTTTAGTTTTACCGAAATAGACTGCAAAGCGATTTGGATCATCTGATTTGGAAGCCTGGAAACGATAGGTATTATCGGTCTTCAGATTCTGGAAGAGATGCATTTTGCTATCTTCAAGGGTTACCGTTTCGAAGGCGTTGAAATCGAAATTGGTTTCGAGCGAATAGTTTCCATCCTGCCCGGCTTTAAACATCACCGGAATAAATGGGTTATCAATCGTATCGGTAAGATAGCGCACTGAGAATTTTTCACTGGAAGAGGGCAGATATAGACTTGGAGCAGTCAACACATTGCTGAAAAGTTTCCTGCTTCCGGACGTGTTTGTTTTGTTGCCAAACAACATCATCACCTCGTCAAAGTTATTGTCAGCATCCGATTTTACTTTAACATTCAATATGCCCTGATAAATTTTTGCATTTTTAAACTGAGTGGTCTGATCGTTAACGCGAGCAGCATTATTCATTTGCAGATTGCCTGAGGCGGAGGCAAATACAAAGAAACCCTGCGCCGACGAAATGTATCTTGTGACACCATTAGTTGAGTGTCCGGTAAATGAATTAAATACACCATAATTGCCTGCAGCCGGATTCCAGATCCACATATCATAACCACCACCACTTTTTGTCAGGATTGATCGTGTCCAACCGGATGTAGCTTGCCAGTCAATAGATGATGGATATGGATTCCCGATCAGGTTGAAACCTTTCTGGGTAATATCTATGCTGTTGAAAGTAAGAGGTATCGTTATAGGGCCGTTATTTAAAGTGCCAACAAATGTGTTCGTTGGATTGGCAGCCTGAAGAGAATACAGGTAACCACGACCTACTACAAAATTCGATCCCGGATGTAATGTATTCCAATTAATCGTGCTTGTGGTGTTGAGTTTATAGATCCAACAACTGGTGGGTTCATTCCATAAGTACAAATCCCATCCGTTGGCATTGTTGTAAGTGCCTGAAGGTAACCATGAACCACTGATGCTTTGATTTGAAACCGGGGACGAAATAAAATGCCATGCTTCTGCAGCACCGGGAATATAGCGTTGAACGGTAGCGGGTACATTATTGGAGTTATTCATTAGGGAAGCCGTTCCAGTTGCATCTGATTGCAGAACAAGGCCGGAGGTGCCATTATTGTTGGTGATTGAGCCTGAAACAGTCAGATTGACTGCAGGGGAAATGTTAGCAATGGTCCCACTTGCAATAGAGAGATTCCCTCCAACAGTCGTCGCTCCATTTATATTGGCTGTGGCTGTACCGGTTAAAGAACAATCTCCTGTTATCGTCAGTGGAGTTGTCGGGAATGATTTTGTCCCGTCTTCACTCAATATAAGATTATAATATCCCTGTACGGAACCATTCGGGGTAATGACATTCTGGTCATCACCGTTATATTCAATCGTATTGGGATTTGTATTGGCGTTTAGTACACCAGTTCCTTGCAAAGTCAACGCTCCCGAGACCTGCATAAGATTTCCTGTTTGAGGTGTTAATTCGGCACCTGACGGTATCACAACATTATTAAAAGAGGTAGCACCGCTCATCCGTGCATCAGCATTTGTAAACTTAATTGAACTGGTTCCGGGGTTAAAGGTTCCACTGTTTTGCCATGCATAAGTACTTCCTGCAACAGTGAGTGTTGTAGCTGATCCACCATTAAGAATAGCATTAAGTTCAAGATTAATAGTTTTAACTATCGCTTCAGGGGCCAAAGGTAAAAGAGGATCATAGGATGTTGTTTCAGTATCTGGAATTACTACATCACTGGTGAGATCGGGAACCATTCCGGGAAGCCAGTTATTGAAATCATTCCAGTCAGTACTAACGGTACCTGTCCAGATAAACGCAACTGTGTGATACGATGTGATGGTAATCGGGCTGGTAGCTGTCACTATTCCACAACCACCTGATGCGGTTATGGTATTAGTAACAGTGTATTTGCCTGGAGCACTGGTTGATAAATTGACCTCTCCTGTTGAAGAGCTCACCAAATTCAGGCCGCCAGGAGTTGAAGAAAATGTACCTGCTACACCCCCATTGATAAAGGTTGGGACAGTGGTTCCACGATAAATGAAAGTTGCAATTCGCAGTTTCGTAATGGTTACTGAAGCCGTAACAGGCGGTGCCAGATTGCCACATGGAGTTGTAATAGTGTAGGTTACAGTATAAGTTCCTGGGTTACTCGTACCTGGGGTGATAGCGCCTGTGGCCGGATCTATGACTAATCCGGTAGGTATCGAACTGTAAGTCCCTCCGGTATATGCTCCTGTACCCGTTAATGTGACTGGTTGTCCGGTATTTAGAGATGTGCAGAAGGGTGAACCCGGATATGAAATTATCGCAGTGGGTACAGGTGTTACAATAATGGTTGCAATTGATGAATATGCAGAACTACAAGGACCACTTTGGACCAATGCCCTGAAATAAGTTGTTGTTGTCAGGATGCCGATTGTTGCGCCTGTAAGCGTTGTATTGCTATTTGGAATATCGACAGGTGTATCAAAGGATACATTACTTGATTTCTGCCATTTTACAATGTCTCCTATAGAGCCAGTCAAAGTAAGGTTAGTTGATGGTGCTGTTCCGGAACAGATAGTTGTGTTACCTGATAGTGTTCCTCCAACAGACAGTGGCTTAACATTTACATTCACAGTACTTACGGCATAGGAGACTTCCTGAAATACAATATCATCCAAAGCAAAATCATTGCCTTGAGCATCTAAATTCTGATTAATCAATCCAATTGTAGCTGAAGTTGTTGTTCCGGAATTCCAGTTATAAATAATATTTGTCCAGGTTCCGGTTTGAAGTGTTGCCGGATTCGGGGGACCAATTAAAACTTTGTTAATGGTTAATTGTATCCTTGCAGGACTACCTTCGTGAACACTCTGGACCCAATATGAGTATTGATAGTTGGTATTTGGAATAACCGTAATTGTTTGTTCCCATACCGAAACATCTTTCATGGTAGAGCCATTAATGACCATTTGCTTTCCATGCCCAGAAGTATGATCAGGGCAAGTACAAAATAGGGAATGTAAAGAGAATGGGTTTGCAATAACAGCATAAGTTTTTTCTGCCCAAAGACTGATCGTGTTGAGGGTATAACCACTTGTGATCCCGACATAATCAGATTCAAAATCGCCATTGGTAATCAGGTTGACGCCGCTCACGGTATTGCCTGTTACCGTGTATGTGCCACTCATGGCAGAAGTTACGTTCGTGAGTTGAGGGTTTTGAAGAGTGGAAAAGAAGCCATTTGGTCCCTGCCAGTACTGATTCATAATATGTGTTCCCGAGCTTGTAAGAACAGGGTTGGATCCTAAACAAACATCTCCACCACTTGCAGTGATTGTAACGTTAAGCGCAGGTGGTTGTTTCACCGTTAAAATTCCGGAGGCAGTATTAGAAAAGTAGGTATCATCCTGGTATGTTGATAAAGGTTTAGAAATCGATGAACCCCAGGTTCCATATGTTTTGTTTGTGATGTCGAATGTAAGACTTCCTGTGCTGATATTAGTTCCATTACTTAAGATTGCTTTGGTTCCGGCCCCTTTGATTAAAAAGTTGCCAATAATAGCGGTCCCATTGCTCATGGTTTTTCCTGCACCCCCGGATATTATAAGATTGTTGTAAATATAATTCCCAACTGTTTGTGCACTACCATAATATTCAACACTACCCGTACCTGCCGTAAAAGTACCTGCACCACTTATGCTACTTCCAATTTTCAGATTGCCTGAACCACTATCCAATGATCCGGAATTAGTAATGTTGCCGGATACAGACAGCGAAGCATAAAGCGCCAGGCTTGAACCATTGGATATCGTTAATGTACCGTTTAATACTTTATCAGAATTTAAACTGATTACGCCGGTATTCTTAATGATTACGCCATTTGAAGTAGTAAATGTTGAAATCCATTCAACACCTGCGCTAAGTGCTGATGTCGTATTATATTGCAAAGTAGCTGCGGGACCATAGGAAGGTGCAGCTGTAGCTGAAGCTGTTCCTTCCATTGAAAGCGTCCCGTTAACTGTAACACCTGATATAGTTTTGATATCTGTACCAGAAAGCGTCAGATTGTTATATGTAAAATTCCCTACCGTCTGTACTCCACCATTGTATTCTACAGTTCCTGTCCCTGCTGTAAAAGTACAGGTAGTAGAAGTCAAAAAAGCCCCCCATAATCTCAAAATACCAGAACCGTTAAATGTAATTTTAGCACTTCCTGAACTGCCGTACTGAGTGACGTCTCCAGAGACGGTGACAATACCGGTGGAAATCGTCAATTCGTGTCTTTGACTGGAATTACTGCTACCATTCGTAAAGATTATACTTGCAGCATTTAAAAATCCTGCCCCAACAGCAAGCGTATTGTTGCTATTTGTTGTTGATCTTGCTAAAGTAATAGTGCCTGATACATTTAAAGTTATTCCGGCATTTATAAACAATGATGTTGCGGATGTTTGGCTGAAAGTTATGGATGCACATGTTGCATCTGCAGTAACAGTCACATTATGTCCCCCTTCAATGGTTACTATATCTCCAGCGACCGGGACGGATGCCCCAGATGCGCCACCGGAAGTGGCAGACCAGGTTGAAGTAGCATTCCAGTTACCGTTGGTTATAGAAAAGCGGTTAGCTCCAAAAGAAACCACAACAATCAACAACAGCCCTATGGTGAGCAAAAATGATCGGGATAAGGTTGATAGTTTCATTTTATAAAGTATTTTTTGGTCATGATATTATATTTTGATTGATCCCATTTCGGCTACTTTAAAATGTTATCCGGATTAGGAACAAAGGTGATGACTTTGCATTTTCCTCCTGAATAAAAAGTTACCCGTGCATTCTTCCAACCTGCATCAGTGAGAAATGCAAGATATTCTTTGGCCTCATCTGCAAACATGAATTTTCCTGTGGTGTACTGATACACTCCATCTTTACCTAAAGTTTCAATTATTATGATACCAGGCACTACTGACAGTAATTGAGTAAAGAAATTCTTATCTGTTATTGGTAAAGAATTTTTGCACAACTGAACAGTGTAAAGTGTAGTTTTTGGAAGATAAACCGTCGTATCTTTTGAGGTCATTGCCAGATGATTACTGAAAAACAAGAATGGACGTAATTTGACTATTTGTTGTGAATCAGGAAGTTCTGGTTTCTGATCTTTAATCGTCTTTAATTCTTCATTTACGTTCACTTGTAAAACCGGTTTCGTAGACTTTAGCAATTCATTCTGTTTTGGCTTCATGTCCTTTGTCTTGGCTGATAACATACTTGATACTTCCTGAGGTTCCTTAAACTGGCAATCCAGGAAGCTATCTTTAAAGCCACTTGTTCTTATGATTGGAAAGAGTCTCCGGGCTATGGCTACACTACTAATTCTGCCAATTGAGTAATGGTAAAGTCCATCTTCCTTTTTCGTTTCGGTGATGATGATGCCCGGCAACCTGGTCTGTAACTTTTTGAAAAAATTCTTATCTTTTATTGGAGTCATTGTTGCCAGGACTTGTATTTTACACAAGGTGTCGGGAGCAAAAGTTGGCAATTTGTCTGTAGCGAAATTTGACAAGGTGTCTACTGTGTTGTTTGACAAGGTATCTTTTTTGGAAGGTATTGAATCGATTGCAGTTATTAGGGGTATGGAGTCAACTAATGTGGGGATCTTGGTTTCCGGTAATATTGCTAAATCCAAAGGAGGATTCAGAATGAAATCAAGGCCGCTTATAATGTCGCCCTCTTTGGATACTTTAATAGTGAAATCTTTTTGTGCTGGTAATGCGATGTAATTCAGATTGCTCAGTTGAACTGAATCAATGCGGGCCACATAATCACCGGGTTCAAATCCTAGATTACTGATGTATCCATCAGATTCTGAGAGTGTTTCGCCTACTTTTTTGTTTGTGTTCTTATCATAGAACTTTACCAGGATTCTTCCAATTCCCTTGAGTTTGTTGTCTTTATTCAGATAGGCCATGCCGTTTACCTCGCCAACCGAGACAATAGGGACATCCACCCTTTTAAACTGGTTGGGATCAACCATAATCTTGTAAATGTTCTTTTTAAATCGCAGGGAAATGTTTTCCAGATCGCTGTTTTTGAATTCAACAGTATAATAGGTGAAGGCCATAAGGTCAGGAACACTCAGTATCGAATCCTTTACAGTTGTTATTGTCTTACCCCCCATTATATTTGCCTTTGTTAGTTTTACCATGGGTTCACCTTTATCCCATTTACCATTGTGGTTCAGATCCAGGAATGGATAGAAAGATATACCACCCCTACCTACGGATGAATTATTGCTTTTATAGGTATATCCTTTTCCCCTGCCAAAAGCAAGACTACCCTGGGCACTTTCTGAGATGACCGTATTCCCTTGTTGAGGTGTCTCCGAATTAGAAGTAGCCCGTTTTCGCTGAGTGGCGGAAACATTGGTTCTGGCAAAAGATAAGTCGTATTTGAGGCTCACATTAAACAGATTGGAATTGGTGGGGACATTGCGTTCGTAGGAAAGTGAGAAAGTGCCAAAGGGGATGTATTTTTCAAATGCTACTTTGTAAGTGGAGACCTCATTTGAATTCACGTTATATTGTAAAGCAGGTCTGAGGGTGTAACCATTTCTCATCCTGTAGGAGAATGCCAGATCTGAAATTACATATGGTGTCCGTTGACCAATCCAGTTGAGTTGTGTAGATGAATTGACATTGAATTGTTTGTAATTAGCCGAAAGCATGACACTGGATTGGTTGTATATGAAGCTCTTGTATACCATTTGAGAGAAATCCAATTTTAGATAACCGCTTACATTTTTGAAACCAAAAGGGATGGAAATCCTGGCTTTACGCTCTTCTGGGGCATACATGATACAGGCCCGCTGACCCTCTTTATATTTGGTGTATTCAAGTTCCAAAGAAATGTCCTTTCCGAAATAGTAATTTAAAAACGCTTTGGTTTTAACACCCTGTGCATACTCGGCATTCAAGGTTAGTTTGCTGAAGGGTTGAAAGGTGGCGGTTAAAAAAGGGATATAGGCGCCATTGGTAATGGAAGACAAATACTCGACTCCACCACCAACTGTTAGAAACCGGTTGACCCCATAGTTAAAATCTCCTCTACCAAACCGGCTCGAGAGACTATCCTCAACTACACCTGCCGACAGTCCGTATTCAAACTCTTTGGCCGGCATGACAGTGTAGGGCACATTCATGGTGCGTTCTACAGTTCGTTCTTCTCCCATCGGGCCATAGAACTTTAACTTCAAGGTAGTGTAGCCATATACGATGGGAACCTTAAAAACATATAAACCGGAGGCATCGGCCTTGGTGAAATCGACAAGGACATTGTTGATGTACAATTCAACACTCCAGTTGGGCTCTGTATATTCATTGATGGTATAATAACCGGAAGCTTTTCTAACCGTGGTGGGCGTGTTGCGAATGGTGGCTCCTACCAATGGAGAGTTAATAAAGGATACTGTTTGTGTAGAAATGGTACCCAGTTGTGCTTGTTTGATGAACTTTTTATCGTTATCGACCCACCGCCATAAGTAAAAGAGTTGACGGTTATCGAATTTCTGATTATCCCAATAGTTGATCGATACATCGGCTTCGCCATAAAGGAGCTCTGTACCCAAACCCAATGCATAATGATTTCCGTTAGAAACATTGTCAGCTTGAGTTGATGACACAGCCCAATCTAGTGTTCCAAACTTCATCAAGTGATAGTTTCTTTGCACGATGGTATCAGCTACTAGCTCACCCTTTAACTTCATGAGGTTGTTACGCATTTTTTCGATGCGTTGTTGTTTGAGGACGGGCAGCTCAAAACTTGATTTGAGCAGGATGGACATTGCACGGTAATTAAAATTCAGCGTAATGCCGAATAATTGAGCAAACAATGCTGATTCCATATAAATAATGCCCTTGTCCTTAACCAATCCATTGACGGAATGAATTGTTTTGTCACCTATGCTGATTTGTCGTGTTTCATAATTGATTAAATAAGGACGGCTTTCCTTATCCAAAAAACCACCCAGACTATTTCCATTTTTTCCCTGGAAACATGAAATACTGAGCGTTCCAAACAGATCTTCCACATTTACATATAACTGACTCTTATTAGTGTAAATGGCATCCAGATAAAAGTTTTTATATCCTTCGACCATGACCCGGACCGGGATTTCTTCATAGGCCAAAGAAGATTCTCCTTTATCTTTGTCTTTATCTTTATCATCAATGGAAATATTGGTGGCTAGTGATTCAAAATCAAGCAAAACAAACAATATAAGCACAATAGCAAATCCCACACGCTTCATGAGCCTATCGAATTTCACAATTTTGCCGGTATCATTGTGTGTTTTCATGGTCTATTGTTGATTAAAAGTAATGGCAATACTACCAGTATAAGTTCCCGGAAGCGCTGAACCAGGTACCATAAGGGTTCCTCCAACCCTTAGAGGTGTAATAAAGTTACAATCACTGTTTGTCACAAACCGGGCACCATTAACACCTTTATCCGTTGGGCCTAATAGCAGACTCAGCGTCCCACCGGGGCCGCTTAATAGGATAGGCGAATCAAAATTTATCGTGACATTCCGACCCTGGCATAGCTTTATTTCAAAAATGGCTGGTTGAGCTACTGGCGCTACTGACAGGAGTATAATATTCCCTTGTGCAGACCTGCTACCGTCATAACCTACTGTAACCGTTCCACCACTTGGTCCAGTAACACAAAATGTTCCAAAATGAAGGGATTGTGTGGGTAAAACGGTAATTGTCCTTTGAGGTAAAACAGGTTGAGCAAAAGAAAAGCTGAAGCAAAACAATAGCGCTATCCCACTAAGTAACTTAATCATTAAAACTCTATTTATTGTGAATGTGCTCATTTTATGGAGTTTTTTAATTATAATTGTCTATTCTAGAATCAACTTGGTTTAAATATCCATTTCACCAACAGCGTAAACGACCTGTTTTTTTGTTTCATCATTGGTAACGTAGCGTACTTTCAATTTTCCTTTTCTCAATACAGCGTTGTATGGGGTATCTAATTTTATCGTTACATTTCTTTTGTTTATATCTGTATAAACACCAATTCCCCTGGTGACAGCAATTTGAGTTGCCTTGCCTTGTGCAGGAATATAATCTACGATGATATCACCATAAGTTGAGCTGTTACCGGATCGGTTGATATTGAATTTAAGGTATGGGGATGATTCTTTTGGGCTTTCCAGTTTTAAATCACTCAAAGAAGCGCTTACTTTGACATCACTTGTGCGGATGATTATTGGAATGGATATTCCATAAATTGGTATCAGATTAATAGTTAGTTGTGTAGAGTCCTGATTTGCTTTTTTTAGACCAAGAGGGCTGGTTTCTTTTTCTGCCCTAAAAAATAAATGGGTATGATATTCACCCGCCTGCATACCCGCTTGACGCCTGCATTGTAACATGATGATCTGAGGTTCTCCGGGAGCCAGGGTTACCTGACGGGGAAATATGCGAAGATAGGGCGCAGCAGATCTTTGCATTTCTTCAAGATGTTCGATTTTGACAAAACTGCCATCTTCTTTCATGTTGTATTGCAACAAGGAGATGGAAAAGGTAGCCGTGTCTTTCCCGATGTTGACTAAACTAAGCTCCTCATTTTGTTTAGCGCCTTCGAAGACAACACGCATGGGAGTAATCAACAAATTTCCCTGGGCTTTAACGGATAGGCTGAAACAGGAAATGAGGATTAATGTAAATAATAACATTCTTTTCATCTTGTCGTTTTTTTGCGGTTTCTGAAATATTGGTAAGATCTAGAATTGAAAAAAAGAGGAGGTTGTATTAGAGTCTGAAACAACCTCCTCCTTTGAAGTAACATTTTTAATCGTAGGTTACCGATACATTAAATGAACCGGTGTATGTTCCTGCAACAGTAGTATTTGAAAGGTTTAATGTTGCTCCAACTTTAAATTCATCGTTCCCACCTACAAGCCTACCCTTTTTATTTGCTAAACCAGCTTCATTTATACTTTTGACTGTAAAATCTGTAACCGTTATTGAATTTGATCCACTTGTAATTGTAACATCAGTTTGACCGGGTAATGTAATTGAATAAACATAGCCCGCTTCACCAGTTAGCTTATAATATGAAGCAGCAACAGTGGCATCTGCATTCATTAGTTTAACAGATCCAGCGCCAGCAACATCTACAGTTCTGTTGCCGTCAGTTGCTACCGTAACTTTAGCATTTCCGACTGGTTTTGATATCGTCCCAAAATTTAATCCGTTTTGATTTATAAGTGTAAGAACACTTACGATTTTTGCTCCAACAGGGGATGGAGTTGTTACTGTATTTTGAGCCATCACCGTGGATGCCATACCCTCAACCAAAAAGGTTGCCATTAAGATTAATATTAATTTTTTCATGTTTGTTGATTATGATGATTGTTTAAAAATGAATTCATTGACGCATATAAAACATTGCCGTTCATTATCTTATAATGATAGACAGTACGGATCACTATGCTACTTTCCTATTGTCTTTAGCTGTTAAGTTTTCATCTTCTTTGGCTGGTTTTAAAAAATGGATTTAACTTTGCGTGGTTATTTAAATGACTTTTTGTTATCATTATTGGTGCGATAAAATTATTGGTAAGTTAAACCCTGATATGATCCTGTTTTTAAACGTAGCTATTTTGAGATTTATCGTATAATAATGACCTCATACGTGTCAAAAAGTCGAATGATCGTCATAAGAGAAAATGGAATCTTTTATCTAACCAATGCTTGATGTTGTAACCATTTTTAGTGAATCCATAAATATTATCATGGAATAATTATTTATAACTCTGAATAGTAGAATATACAATATTACATTAGTCTTTTTCTGCGTTGAAGTTAACCTGGTTTCTAAAAATAGAGGCCAATTTGTATATTCAAAAGTCAGAACTTTTTACTGCTTAATTTGTATCTTCGCTGTCCATAACACATGAAACCGTCAACCCTTAACCCTATGCATTTATGAGAAAATTTACGCTACTAGTTCTTTCTTTTCTGACGCTGATCCTTGTTGAGGCAAACGCTCAAACCCGTAAGATGGATTGGTCGGATATGTCGAATCCTTCACTACAGGCTAAGTTGATGCGCAATCTGCAATGGATGGGTTCTTCGGACTTCTTCACTTACAACGGGGATACTAAGACCATACTGAAAGGAAATATTAAATCAGCACAACCTGATACATTATTAAAGTTGCAACAGCTTTCAGTTGCTGTTAAGGCTCTATCTCTTCCCGAGTTCAAAACCTTGCCCACTTATATATGGGCAGATAATGACAATATGACTTTCACATACAGCAATAAGCTTATACGTTATACGGTTTCTAAAAATACAGCCGAAATACTGAATAGCATTCCTGAAAAGGTTGAAAACACTGATATTGATCATATTCAAAACCGGGTTGCCTACACAAGGGATAACAATTTGTTTGTTAGTGTGAATGGAAAAGAGACAGCCTTAACCAATGATGCCGATAAAGGAATTGTCAATGGACATTCGGTTCACAGAGATGAGTTTGGTATCACCAAAGGAACTTTCTGGTCACCCAAGGGCAATCTGCTGGCTTTCTATAGAATGGATGAGAGAATGGTTGCCCAGTATCCGCTGGTTGATATCGAAACGCGCATTGCAGCTGTAGAATATATCCGATATCCGATGGCAGGTGAGACCAGCCATCAGGTTACGCTGGGAGTTTACAGTCCCGAAACAGGTAAGACCGTTTTCATGAAGACAGAAGGACCAGATGATCATTACCTGACCAACATCAGCTGGGATCCTTCAGAAAAGTTCATCTATATTGCTGAACTCAACCGTGGACAGAACCACATGAAGTTCAATAAGTACAATGCCGAAACCGGTGACTTTGTCAAGACACTTTTCGAGGAGTCCAACGACCGTTATGTTGAACCACTTGTTCCTGCCCAGTTCCTAAAAACCAAACCAAACCAGTTCATCTGGCAGAGTCAGCGTGACGGTTATACCCATCTCTATCTATATGATACAAAGGGAAATCTGATCAGTCAATTGACAAAAGGACCATGGGTGGTTACTGCTGTCGAAGGTTTCGACCAGTCAGAACGCCGCTTGTATTATACTTCAACCGAGGTAAGTCCCATTCAACGCCATCTTTATGTGCTCGACCTGAAGACAGGAAAGGCAACAAAGCTGACCACGCTTCACGGGACACATAATCCGATAGTAAGCGCTGATGGCAACTATGTACTCGATGTACTTGCAAGTACAGATATTGCACGCCGGTATGATCTGATTGTTGCAACCAATGCCAAACCTATCCGTACGCTACAGGAAGATGTTAATCCATGGAAAGACATTCAACGCGGAGAGACTTCGCTAGGTACTTTGAAAAGCAAAGATGGTTCAGATCTTTACTACCGTTTGATCAAGCCTGCAGATTTTGACCCTTCAAAGAAATATCCTGTCATATTTTATGTCTATGGTGGTCCACATTCCCAGCTGGTTTCGGATACCTGGATGGGTGGTGGCAACGCATGGTTTCAGTTGCTTGCAGCCAAGGGTTATGTGGTTTTTACTTTGGATAATCACGGAACATCATTCAGAGGATTTGCATTCGAGAGTATTATCCATCGCAATCTTGGCACCATTGAGGTCGATGACCAAATGGTTGGTGTTGATTATCTCAAGTCGTTACCTTTTGTTGATGCAAGCCGTATGGCTATTGACGGATGGAGCTATGGTGGATTCATGACCGTCTCATTGATGTTAAAAAGGCCCGGAGTCTTCAAGGTCGCAACAGCAGGTGGACCTGTTATTGACTGGAAATGGTACGAAGTGATGTATGGTGAACGTTATATGGATACACCAGAGGAAAACCCTGAGGGATATAAGAATGCCAGTTTACTGAATTACGTTCAGAATCTCAAGGGAAGGATGTTGGTCATACACGATACCAAAGATAAAACGGTAATGTGGCAGAACTCTCTTGAGTTTATCAAAAAGTGTGTTGACAAACAGGTACAGGTAGATTATTTTGTTTATCCCGGTCATGATCATAATGTCTCAGGACCAGACAGAATGCATCTATACAAAAAGTTATTTCAGTATTATCAGGATCATTTGTAAATCATAACTTTCCGGTCTTCTAAAAAACTGTTACTTTTACAGCCGGAAATGCCTCTTTAGCTCAGCGGTAGAGCAGCTCACTCGTAATGAGCAGGTCGAGGGTTCAATTCCCTTGAGAGGCTCAAAAAAAGCCCTGTAGATCAAACGATTTACAGGGCTTTTTAATATTCTTCAGTTTTACTGTGGAAAATTATTTCTTCCAAAGTTTTGACATTTCCTCAAGCGATTTGCCTTTGGTTTCAGGAACAAATCTCCACACGAAGAAGGCAGCCAGCAATCCCATTGCGCCATAGATCCAATAAGCGAATCCGTGATGAAATGCATTGTTGAGCGCAGAGCTCTTATCCATAACAGGGAAAGTCCATGATACAACAAGGTTAGCAATCCATTGTGCGGCTACGGCAATTGACATGACCCAACGGATTTTATTAGGGAAGATCTCCGACAGTAATACCCAGGTGACAGGGCCCCATGACATGGCAAAGAAAGCAATATACGCCAACATGCAAAGCAGAGAGCTGATGCCAACATTCTGAATATAGAAAGTAGTACCCAGACACATCATGGCTATTCCCATTCCAAGCGCTCCAATGATCATCAATGGTTTGCGTCCAAAACGGTCAACCGTGTAGATGGCAAGAACAGTAAATGCAAGGTTAATGATTCCAACAAGGATAGTCTGCATCAGGGCAGTATCCGTTCCGCTACCCATGTTCTTGAAGATCTCGGGAGCATAATACAGTACGACATTGATTCCGACAAACTGTTGAAAAACGGAGAGCAGGATTCCAATCACGATGATTAGTCCGCCATAAGAGAACATGGTACCCTTTACTTCAACAACCGAAACTTCGATCTCTTTCATTTCTGAAGCAGCATGTTCAGGTCCACCAATGCGAGACAGAATAGCAAGCGCTTCTTTACTTCTGTTTTTCAAGGCAAGCCAACGAGGACTCTCTGGAACAAAAAAGAGCAATATAAAGAAGAGCAAAGCGGGAACTATCCCGGATAAAAACATGAATCTCCAACCGGTACTGATATTCCATGCTGTATCACCTTGTTTGGCTATGAAATAATTGACAAAATAGATAACCAACATACCAAAGATGATTGCAAACTGGTTCCATGAAACCAGACTGCCCCTACTGTGTGCAGGCGCTATCTCAGCAATATACATGGGTGACATCATTGAAGCCAGACCAACACCGATACCTCCGATTATTCTGAAAAAGATAAACGAATACAAATCAGGCATGCTGGTGAAATTGAATGCTTCAGGAAAAGCTGATCCTACTGCAGCGATGGTAAATAAAAGTGCAGAAAGGATCAATCCTTTTTTACGTCCGAACTTCTGACTTACAATACCTGCAATAATTCCTCCGACGATACAGCCAATCAGTGCGCTGGAAATCATAAATCCAAGCAAAGAATTTGCTTCCAGTTCTGACAGGTGAAGGGGTTTGATAAAGAAGGAATCCAAAGAACCGACAGCTCCCGAGATGACTGCTGTGTCGTAACCAAAGAGCAATCCCCCAAGTGTTGCCACAAGCGTAATTGCCATTACATAACCCTTGTTGGGTTTGTAAATTAATTCTGCATTTGTTTTTGCCATTTGTGGTGACTGTTAAATATAAAGATTAATCAATTGTTCGTAAAGTTCCTGTTTGCCACTGATAGTTGCGGGTTCGCCTTTTTCGATAGCATGGGTGCGTAGGTCTTCAAGTTTTAGTTTACCTTGTTCAAAAGCTGCACCATTTCCTGAGTCATATGAAGCATAACGGGTTTTCCTTAGTGACATGTAATCGCTGTTGCTGAGAATTTCATTCGAAATCATCAATGCTCTTGCGAACACGTCCATCGATGAAATGTGAGCAATAAACAGATCTTCCATATCGGTGCTGTTCCTTCTGATCTTGGCATCGAAGTTGATACCACCTGTCTTGAATCCACCGGCTTGCTGAATGACAAGCATAGCTTCGACAGTTTCATAAATGTTTACAGGGAACTGATCTGTATCCCAACCATTCTGTACATCGCCACGGTTAGCATCTATGCTGCCCAGGAATCCTGCATCGGCTGCACACTGTAGTTCGTGTTGAAAAGTATGTCCGGCCAAAGTAGCGTGATTGACTTCGATATTGAGTTTGAAATCTTTCTCCAGACCAAAATGTCTAAGGAATCCAATAACGGTTTCTGAATCAAAATCATACTGATGTTTTGTTGGTTCCATTGGTTTTGGTTCGATCAGGAAAGTTCCTTTGAAACCCTGTGCGCGTCCATAATCACGAGCCATAGTCAAAAAGCGTGCAAGATGTTCCTTTTCACGTTTCATGTCTGTGTTGAGCAGTGATAAATAGCCTTCGCGACCACCCCAGAATACATAGTTTTCTCCACCCAAAGCAATCGTTGCATCAATAGCATTCTTTACCTGAGTACCGGCCATTGCCAATACATTGAAATCAGGATTGGTTGAAGCGCCATTCATGTAGCGTGGATTTGAGAAAACGTTTGCTGTTCCCCATAGTAACTTGATGCCTGAAGCTTTTTGATTCACTTTAGCATAGTCAACCATGGCCTGGAGTCTGCGTTCAGACTCAGCAATGGTTGCACCTTCATCAACGAGATCTAAATCGTGGAAGCAATAATAAGGAACACCAAGTTTAGAGATAAATTCGAATGCAAAATCCATTTTCATTTTGGCTTTTGCGATAGCATCACTTTCTTTGTCCCATGGGAACTGACGTGTTCCGGCACCGAAAGGATCTGCATTGGTTCCACAAAATGAGTGCCAGTAGGCGACAGCAAATCTGAAATATTCTTTCATTGATTTTCCGTTGACTACCTGATTTTCATTGTACCATTTGAAAGCGAGTGGATTTTTTGATTCTTTGCCTTCAAATTTTATTTTCCCTATTCCCTGGAAAAATGATTTGTCATTGGTTGGTAAGCTCATGTTCTTAGAGATTTTTATATTAATAAATAGTTGAATATTAGATTTCCATATTTTTAGAAAGCATCCGCTCCCACTTCTCATAGGCTTTTAGTAACGGTGCTTCATCCTTTGGATTGGGTTCAATCGTTTCGAGGACTTTTAATTCTTTAAATGCCTCTTCAAATGAAGCATAAAGCCCTGCACCAACTGCTGCACCTCTGGCAGCGCCCAATGCTCCATCGGTATCATACAATTCGATCCTGACCCCTGTAATCGTTGCCAGCGTCTCTCTGAATATAGGGCTGAGGAACAGATTGGCTTTTCCTGCCCTGATTACCTTCAGGTCGATACCGGTTTCTTCCATGGCTTTCATTCCATATTTGAAAGCAAAGGCAATCCCTTCCTGAGCTGCACGTAAAAGATGAGCCTTGGAATTTGTATTGAAATTAACTCCTGAAATAACACATCCGGGTTCCTGGTTTCCAAGCATCCGTTCTGCTCCATTTCCGAAAGGAAGTATCGTTACTCCGTCTGATCCTGGAGCTACTGTAGAGGCCAGTTGATTGATCTGCTCGTAAGATAGATCTCCTGCGACCTCATGACGCATCCAGGAATTCAAAATCCCTGTTCCGTTGATGCACAATAATACGCCTAGTCGTTGATCCTTTTCTGTGTGATTAACATGAACAAAAGTATTAACCCTTGACTGTCCATCATATTTTACCTGATCACTTACACCATAAACCACGCCTGATGTTCCTGCCGTAGCAGCCACTTCACCAGGGTTAAGCACATTGAGTGAGAATGCATTGTTTGGTTGATCTCCTGCGCGATAGGTGATAGGAATTCCCCCATTCAAGCCTAAAGAGTGGGCAACTTCTACCAGTAATTCGCCCTGGAAGCCAAACTGCGGAACGATATCACTTAGCAGGTCGGAGTTAAAACCGAAGTGGTCTAGTAAGAACCCGGCAGGTGCATTTTTAAGATAGTCCCACATCATCCCTTCAGATAATCCGGTGACAGTTGTAGTTGATTTGCCTGTAAGCATCAAGGCAATAAAATCGCCTGGAAGCATAACTTTTCCAATTTGCTTATAGATTTCGGGTTCGTTTTTTTTTACCCAGGCCAGTTTAGAAGCCGTAAAGTTTCCCGGTGTATTCAGCAGGTGGCTCAGGCACTTTTCCCGACCAATAGACAAAGTGGCTTCGTTCCCTAATGTCACTGCACGACTATCACACCAGATGATCGACTTGCGTAGTGGTTTAGCATTTTTATCCAGACAAACCAGTCCATGCATCTGGTAAGTGATACCAATAGCATTTATATCATCCGGTTTCAGCTTTGCCTGTTGCATTGCCATTGGAATAGCCTTGCTCACATAATTCCACCACATCATCGGGTCCTGTTCAGCCCATCCGGCCTGTGGAGCATCAATTTTCATTTCCGTCTCGGGCAAGGTTACCGTTGCAACTCTTTTTCCAGTCTCAACATCAAGGATTGCTACCTTGATCGATGAACTCCCAATATCAATACCAAGTGTCTTCATTAGTCTGAAATTCTTATAAAATTTAGGTTGTATTTCATTTTCTGTTTGATGTCTTTCTCGTACATGAGTTTGTCGAACTTATAAAGGCGTGCCGGTTTATGGGCAACTCCTTTCTCCTTTTCCTCCAAAGGTTTTATGCATGGGAAGTTGAGGACTTTCTTTCTGAAGTTCCGGTTGTCGATATCTATCCCTAGGACTGCCTCATAGAGATTTTGAAGTTGCCGGATCGAAAAACGTTTTGGTAATAACTCGAATGCGAGGGGTTCATTGAGCAACTGTTGGCTCAGCACTTCAAGGGCCTTTAATAATATTGATTTATGATCGAAAGCCAGATGTCTGATATCTAGTACGCTGTGCCATCTTGCAACACCCTCTATGGTATGTTGAAGAACACTCTTGTTAATCTTGACAAGTGCATAATAAGCAACAGTAACTATTCTATTTACTTTGACCCCATAGGTCTTGCTAACCCAGTTTAAATCTTCAGGTTTACTGATCCTGTCAGGATCTGAAAAAACATAAAGTTGGCGGAGGAAGATATCATTTAAACCGGTCAATTCACTTAAGGACCTGTGTGCAGCTGCTGACAAATCTTCCCTCTCGCGGATCATGCTGCCGGGGAGTTTCCTCTCATGCTTAACGGTTGATAAATCAGCACCCTCAGGATCTTTAATGATATCAACCAACAACACCTTTAATTCGGTATCATCGAAACCGAATACAACACAATCAACTGAAATAGAGGGATTAACTGCTGGATCCATAAACATGAAATTGAATTTGGAAATGTAGACTACATATTATCATTTTCCAAGCATAACGTAATTGTAACGCTTACTATTATTCAGTAATAGAAAAATGCTGAAGAAAAATTTTCAATCTATCAGAATATCAATTTAATAAAAATAAAAAATCTTATTAAAAAAACAATATAAAGTAGTTGCCTTAACGGTCTTTATACGCTAACCCTTATTATTGTAAAAAAGTATATCCCACTATCGGTCCAAAGGTCTTGCGAAACAGTAATTCGGTAAATCCTTCCTTCACGAAATCATTTAATTCCCCAACCAATTTAAACCCAAATTCTTCATAGAGTTTGATTGCCCCTGTATTGAATAACGAGACGCAAATAAATATATTGGGTGAAATCTTTAGTATCCGGTCCTCACAAAACTGGAGGAGTTTTTTCCCAATCCCCATTCCTCTGTATGCTTCACTAATACAGATCGATTGGATATATCCTTTGAAAGTCCCACCGGTTTGAAGGATCACAAAACCGGCAATTTCTTTCTCATTATTAACAACGTATATTTCTTTCGAAGTTCCTTCAAATGCTTTCAGACACTGCTGATAACCCATTCCCAGGGTAATCCATGGATCAGTCTCTGACATCATCTTAGCACAAATTCCAAAATCCCTGGGATCTGTTGTGAGATGAAATTTTATTTTTTTAAAAGTTTCCATTAATCCTTCTTTTTTATAATAATCAAGAACACTATAGTCAGCAATGCATTAACAAATATATTCATAAATCCGAAGTCAAAATTAAAGGCTTTAATGAAATATCCATTCAATAACCACGTAACAAAAGCTGCACCAACACAAGCCACAGGTACCAGCTTCTCCTTCATCTTGATCTTTGAGAACAACCCTGTCATATACAATCCAAGAATTGGGCCGTATGTATATCCTGCTATTTTGAAAATGGTATTGATGATTGCCCCCTGGCTATTCCAGAACGCCATCACGATAATGAACATCACTACATTTACTCCCAGTAAAACAAGATTCTTAATCTTCTTTTTAGATTCATGAGGCTGATTCTCAATATCCATGAAATCGTAACTGAATGCAGTCGTTAAAGCAGCAATGCAGGAGTCAATGCTTGCAAATGTTGAAGCGACCACTCCGATCAGAAATGCAATTACCCCAATCTGTCCGAAATAATTCAGCGTCAACAATGGGTAGATGCCATCTGTGTTCACAAATTGACCATTTTGTGTCTCGATCTTAATGCCATGCCGATCGACATACAAATAAATTAATACCCCAAGCCCTAAAAACAAGGTCTGGGCAAAAGCAATAAAAAAACTGAAGGTCAACACGTTTTTCTTAGCGTCCCTTATGTTTTTTACTGTCAACGTCTTCTGCATCATACTCTGATCTAACCCAACCAAAGCCACTGTTATCAATAAACCCGAAATAAATTGTTTAAAGAAATTGGATCCGGAGTCAAAATCCCAATCAAAAACCTTTGCATAGGGATGATGAGCAATGGCGCTTACCATTCCTGAAAAGGAGAGTCCCAAAGAGTTTTTGATGGTAATGATGGATATGAAGATTACAATGATCAGGAACAGGGATTGCAAGGCATCCGTCCATACGATTGTTTTAATACCCGATTTGTTGGTGTATAACCAGATGAGAATTAGAACGATGATGATGGTAACAAAATAAGGGACATGTAAGGCATTAAAGAAAGCAAACTGCAATATTTTAATGGATAACAACAACCTGAGTGCGGCGCCAAAAGATTGCGATACCAGGAAAAACAATGAACCGGTTTTATATGTTACATTACCAAAGCGGATGTTCAGATAGGTATAAATAGAAATCAGTTTCAGTCTGTAATAAATTGGTGCCAAAACGAAGGCTATAAAAAGATAACCCACTATGGTTCCAAGTATAAACTGAAAATAATAAAGATTGTTATTCCCAACATTACCGGGTATTGAAACAAGGGATACTGCAGAAATACCTGAACCGATCATTCCAAATGCAACCAGAAACCAGGGCGAAGCCCTGTCTCCATCAAAAAAGGTGGTATCCTTGATATGCCTTGAAGCAAAATGCGAAATCAACATCAGGATTGAAAAATAAGCCACAATGATGATCAGAAGTAATGTAACGCTCATCTTTTAAAGATCATTGAATATTTCGTAAACGTACTAAGTTTTTTCACACATCGCTACCTTCAAACAGAGATATTCATTAAACGTTTTTATCTGAACATCTTTTTTAATAATAAATTAACCCATTCAGGTTCGATATAGTCAAATAAATATATATATTTGGATTAATAAAAAGGGGTTATGATTTATGCCTGAAGAATTAGTCATATATATTTTAAAATACGGATATTTCGCAATCTTTGTATTCGTGTTCTCACAGGAGATTGGACTTCCAAATCCGATTCCCAATGAGCTGGTTTTGTTGTTTTCAGGATACCTGGCCTTCATGGGGTTGTTAAAGTTACCTTTAGTGATTTTAGCTGCCGTATTGGCTGATTCTACAGGCACAAGCATATTGTACCTTGTGTTTTATTTTTTCGGGAACTTCATTCTCCAACATAAACCTCGCTGGCTGCCTATTCCGGTAAAGAGCATAACCAGATTACAGGAACGTATTTCCAAAAATGGATTAATGGGAATTTATCTTGGTCGTCTGACACCATTTATCAGAGGTTATACATCAGTCATAGCAGGATTACTTCAAATCAAACCAAAGGTTTTTGCGCCGATAGCATTAATAACTGCAACCATTTGGGCAACAATGTATGTTATGGCTGGAATTTTATTGGGGCCATTCTGGAGTCGTGTTGCGCCGAATGTCACTAGTATTAAATATATTATGCTACTGGTATTCTCAACCATTATATTGATTGTTGTTCTCAGGGCATTGATTAAGCACCTGGCGGCAAAAAATGAATAGTCGTTAATGTCTTCATTATTAAGTTATAGTTCTGATTCTAGAGGTTATAATTAAAACAATATATCTACAATGATAATACATCTGGTTACCGAATCAATTTTTAAAACAAAAGGAAATGGCGTCAATACTGCCTTTATTGACCTTGTTGGTTTATTGAAAGAAAAGGATGATGTTCAGGTTGTTGTAAATGGCGAAGGTGTTGGAGATGTATTCCATTGTCACACTTATGGACCCGATTATTTTCTAAGGGGATTCAGATACAAAGGCAACCGGATTTTTACTGTACATGTCATCCCTGATTCTATTAAAGGATCATTACCAAAATGGAAAATATTTATGCCTTTTGTTAAATGGTTCTTTAGAAAGGCCTATTCCTATGCCGATGTCTGCATCGCCATTTCGCCCATGGTTGAGCAAACAATTAAAGATTTAGGTGTAACTACCAGGGTCGTAAAGATTTGCAATCCGGTTATTGTTTCGAAATGGAAACGAACTGTTCAGAAACGCAATGAGGGGCGCCGGATGCTTGGATTGTCAGATTCTGATTTTGTTGTATTGGGAGTAGGGCAATTAGAAGGACGAAAGGGAGTTGAAGATTTCCTGGATATTGCTGAATCAATACCTGAAGCAAAGTTTGTATGGGCTGGCGGGAGGCCTTTTGGAATAATGACGGAAGGGATTATGAGAATCAATGCAAGAGTTGCACGGACAAATGGACAGGTTAAATTTGCCGGTATGATAGAACTAGATAAAATGCCCAATATATATGCTGCTGCCGATTTATTGCTGTTCCCTTCCTATCAGGAAAATTGTCCTTTGGCTCCACTTGAAGCTGCAGCATGTGGAATGCCAGTGATCTTCAGAGATCTTAAAGAATATACTTTACTCTATGAAAATGAGTATCTGAAAGCCAATACTACTCCTGAATTTATAGCGCTGACCAGGAAACTCATTCATGATAAATCCTTTTATGCACAAGGATTAGACATTTCCGGAAAGTTGATCACCCAATTTGATAAAAATAAGATCAGGGCTAAATTGATTGCGCTTTACACTGAACTTTCAGGGAATTTAAAAAAGATCTAAATTGAATAATAGTTAGAAATATAGTGACCACGATTTTACAATTTGATTATTATTCAAACTTTTTTCAAGGTAGTTGTATAACATAACCTATAATTCTATATTTGCTTCATCCAATGTTTTTAAAAAACTACTGAAACCATCATGTTAAATAACCATCATGAATCGAAGAAATTTCATTAAAAACACATCAGCAATAGGAGGAGTCCTGACCCTTGGCGGGTTTTCAACACTAGCCGACATATTGCCCCAATCTCCTGAATCCTGGTTTGGTCGCTCAATGCGATGGGCTCAACTTGCTTTTGTGGATAATGATCCCGGTCGTTGCGATCCTGATTTCTGGTTGAATTATTTTAAAAGTATCCATGCCGATGGAGCCTTGCTAAGTGCCGGTGGAGTATCGGCTTTTTATCCAACAACATTACCGCTGCATCATCGAAGCGATTTTCTGGCCAATTCTGATTTGTTTGGATATATGGTTGAGGGATGCAGAAAACTGAATATGACTGTTTGTGCCCGTACAGATCCTCATGCAGCCCATCAGGATGTGTATGATGCTCATCCGGATTGGATTGCAGTGACTGCTGATGGAAAGAAAAGACGGCATTGGGCGAATCCCGATTTGTGGGTAACCTGTGCATTGGGGCCTTACAACTTCGAATTCATGACTGGAGTGCACAAAGAAATCATGCAGAAATACCAACCTGAAGGCATCTTTTCAAACCGGTGGAGTGGGAGTGGTGTGTGTTATTGTGAACATTGCACGGAGAACTTCAGAACCTGGTCCGGAGGAATGGAGATCCCGGGCAGGGGAGGAGCTGGCTCTCAGTCAACCGCAGTGTCTGCCAAATATAAAGAATGGACCGTCCAGCGACTCAAGGAACTATGGTTTTTATGGGATGCCGAAATCCGAAAGATAAAATCTACATCAAGATTTATCCCCAATGGCTTTCCGGATAAGAAACTGACCGGACAGCTAGCCGATATCTTTTTCGTCGACAGCCAGGGACGTTCCGGAACAATCCCACCCTGGAACAATGGCAAGGCAGCCAAAGAACTCCGTGCCGGAGGCATGGGGATAAAGCCGTTGATCAATATTTTCAGCGTTGGTCTTGAAGAATCTCCCCGTTGGAAAGATTCTGTAAATACCGATGCCGAGATCAGGATCTGGTCAGCTGAAGGTGTTGCCAATGGAATGCTCCCATGTTTTGTCAAGTTTGGAGCCACACCCATCGACAAGCGTTGGTTCAAACCGGTCGAAAAAATCTATCAGGGTTATTTCCGCAGTGAGCGTTATCTCAGAAATACTGCCCCAATGGCCCGTGTGGCTGTGGTGGTCAATGACAACAAAGGAACCGATAGTTATGGTAACCAGCCATGGCAACGGGATAATGGTTTTCACATGCTTGGAATGTATCATGCACTCGTCGAAGGGCGGATGCCTTTTGAAATGATCAATGCCAGTGTTCTGGATGCTGATCACCTGAAACCTTTCAAGCTGCTGATCCTGGCCAATGCGGCCACGCTTTCAGATACACAGTGTGATCAGCTGCGTATGTTTGTAGCCGATGGTGGTAGTCTGCTGGCTACATTTGAATCATCGTTGTATGATGAGCAAGGAAAACAGCGTTCAGACTTTGGTTTGGCCGAACTGTTCGGAGTTTCTTACAAACAGGGTGTTGAAGGTCCTATGCAGAACAGTTATCTGCGTTTAAAAGCGGATACGGCAACAAATAAATTCCACCCTATTCTGGTTGGTCTTGAAGATGCATCCCGTATCATCAATGGCATCTATACTATAAAGGTGAGCCCAGGATCTTATCCATTCCCCAGTCCGGTAACACTGATCCCAACCTATCCCGACCTGCCGATGGAAGACGTCTACTCCCGCATTTCCGATACCGATATCCGTGAGGTTTATCTCAGGGAAAGCGGTAAAGGAAGAGTGGTTTATATACCCTGGGACATTGATCGTTCATTCTGGAAATTCATGGCGCTTGATCACAGCAAACTGCTCAACAATATAATTCGTTGGGCACTCAATGAAGAACCCATTGTGACAGTTAGGGGGCCCGGTTTGATCGAAGTGACAGCCTGGCGACAGAAAAAGTCAATGACCGTCCACCTTGTCAACCTGACTAATCCCATGATGTTAAAAGGACCTTTCAGGGAACTCATTCCTGTTAAGGCTGAGCTTAATATTAAAATCCCTCTGAACGTCAGAGTTACAGGTGTTCAATTGCTTTTAGGAGAGGCGAAGCCAGAGTATGAAATTAGAAATGGAACACTGACGCTTATGGTTCAACAAATTTTAGACCATGAGATTGTGGCAATTGATTTTGGTTAAGAATTGTTGATTTTAGATTTCCCAAAAGATGAGATTAATTGATTATTTCAACTTAGCTAATTGGACAATATAAAATTCAACGAATCTTTCTTTTGTAAAATATTTTAATGAAAAGGACTGTTTGAGTGCAACAAGAATTTCATACCTTTGATTATTCATCAAAATGACACATAATCAAAACACCTGGTTGATGATTTTTTATTTTTAAATGTGAGTTGAACCAACATGTCTTTCTAACTCTTACAATTATGAATGATCAGAAAAAAACCAAAAAAGATCTTATAAAAGAGTTAGAAGCATTGCAACAGGAAAATAGTTCCTTAAAGGCATTCAGCGATAAATACAAAACAGGTGATAGACAAACTAAACAAGAGAAGGGTATTGTCAGTCACCAACTGGTAAATGACGAGTTGCTAAAACTGGAAATGGCTATTTATAACTCACAGGAAGTCATTTTTATGACCGATAAAGAAGGATTAATAAGCTATATCAATCCTGAATTTACAAAAATGTATGGTTATACTGCAGAAGAAGTAATCGGGAAGACGACTCTTAGAATATTAAATAAAGGAGTTAGCGATAAAAAGTATTTCACATTGTTTTGGGATACTTTAATGAATAAAAAGAGCGTTTCAAAAACAGAATATTCGAATAAGCGTAAGGACGGTACATTTGTGGAGATTGAAGGATCGGCTGATCCGATTCTCAATTATAATGGTGATATCATCGGATTCCTTGGAATTCAGCGAGATATCTCAGAACGCAAACGGTTAGAGTTAGAAAAACAAGTAATGAACGAGATCACTCATAGTGTCTCTATTACTAATAATCTCAATGAATTACTAAAACTGATTCATCAATCTCTCAGGAAAGTACTTTTTTCCGAAAATATTTTCATAGCGCTTTATGACCCGGATACAAACTTATTTAGCTTTCCATATTTTGTGGATCAGTACGATCCAGCCCCCGAACCAACGGCCATGCGGAAAAGTTGTACCGCATATGTTTTTCGTACCGGTCAACCTGTATTGATAACACCAGAGCTATTTAAGCAACTCAAAGATCAAAATGAAGTGGAGTTAGTTGGTTCACCTTCGCCTTCTTGGATTGGTGTTCCTTTACAGACACCCGGCAAAACGATAGGCGTCTTAGTTCTTCAGCACTACGAAAAGGAAAAAGTCTATTCAGAACGTGATATTAAATTTCTCGCCACTATTGGAACTCAGGCTGCTTTTATTATAGAGCGCAGGTTAGCAGCAGAAGAACTTCGCGAAAGTGAAACCAGGTTGAATGTAATCCTTGAATCAACAGCAGATGGCATATTGGCAATTGACAGTAGAGGTAAAATTATCAAGACGAATAGACGGTTTAATGAAATGTGGCAAATTCAACAACCCTTAATTGAATACGGTGATGATAAAGCGTTGTTGGATTATGTACAAGAACAGTTGACCAATCCTGACGAATTTATTTCCAAAGTACAAAAACTCTATAACTCATTGGATGAAGATTTTGACTATCTACATTTCAAGGATGGACGGATCTTTGGAAGGTTTTCAGCCCCTTTGCTTATGCACAACTCCTCAATCGGGCGTGTATGGTCCTTCCGTGACATCACTAGCGCCCGACGTGCCGAAGAGGAAATTAAAAAACAAAATGAAGATCTTTCAAGGGCAAATGCTGAAAAAGATAAATTCTTCTCTATCATCGTTCATGATCTTCGTAGCCCTTTCAGTGGATTTTTAGGACTTACCAAAATTATGGCAGAAGAATTATCTAGCCTCACGATGGCTCAAGTTCAAGATATCGCCGAAAGGATGAGAAGCTCTGCGGCCAATCTTTTCCGACTTCTCAATAACTTGCTGGAATGGTCACAAATTCAAAAAGGATTAATCCCTTTTAAACCGGAAGCCGTTCAATTAACTACGATAGTGGATGAGAGTATGGTAATGATAATGGAATCTGCAAAAAACAAGGGAATTGAAATTACACTTGATATTCCTGATGATTTAGAAGTTTTTGCGGATACGAATATGCTTCAATCTGTCATTCGTAACCTCACTTCCAATGCCTTGAAATTTACACCCAGAGGGGGGGAAATAAGTGTTTCAGCTAAAATTGACGGAAACAACAATACTGAAGTATCTATTCTTGATACTGGTATTGGAATGAGTCAATCGATATTGAATAGTTTATTCCGTCTTGATGTTCAAACAAACCGGACGGGTACCGAAGATGAGCCCAGCACAGGCCTTGGCTTACTGCTATGTTATGAGTTTATCGAGAAACATGGTGGTAAAATCTGGGCACAAAGCGAAGAAGGGAAAGGATCAATCTTTCATTTCATCATCTCGTGCCCTACCAGATAGATTCCATTTTTATACTTTCTTAGTACGATTTCGGTGCGAAAAACATTTATAAAACCCCGGTTCTCATCGTCCCAAAGTTGGGATCATAGGTTTATTGGTGATTATTCATAAAATGTTTATGCCCTAATTTGGGGTTAATCTGCACAATTTAACCTAAAGTTCAGTAAGCCACGATTAATCCAGATAACTTGCTTCCTGTAGAAGTTAAAATTCTAAATTATAATGTTATGGCTATTTAGGAATAATTATATGCAACGACCTTGCATAATTTCAGGCTGAAACAAAGTTCTTTGCAAATATTTTATTTGTAGTTTCAAACTGGTTTTACAAATTCTTTGTTTCAAATATTTCAAGTGCAGTTACATATAAAAATAAATAGCACGCCAAGGAATTTTTTAAGATAAAGGATTATAAACAGGTTTTTAATAATTTGTTCCGGATGTTTGAATGAACGGGATTCTGATTTGTTTTTATATGATTTCATAGGATTTAGACTTTGTTAATTAATACTAAAACTTGTTTTTAATATCGGGTTTGGCACTGAGCTTGTTTAAAGGTTAGATAATACTCATTAATTAAAATATTATGAAAAAGTTAATTGTATCAATGTTAGTCCTTCTATTTATAGTAGGAGGTACTGTCAACGCACAGAAAAGAAGGTCAGTGAAAAAAGTGGATCCATATTCAGTCGCGATGAAAGAAAAAGCTAAAATACAAACAGATAAAATCACAACATCATTAGCTTTGACTCAAGATCAAAACGTTAAGGTTTATGCTGTAGTCCTTGAAACCGTAAAACAAAAGGATTCAGTGATTACTAAAAATGCAGGGAGTGATGCAACAACTATGATGGGCGCAATAACACCTATCAATGAGGCATTTGACATAAAGATCAAGGCAATATTAACACCTGACCAGGTTTTACAGTATGATGCTAAAAAAACCGAACTCACCACTATGGTTCCTGCTCCAGCCCTTTAGGCCAAAACTAAATTAACATAACCTTATACCCTATCTTTAGGGTATTTTAAAAAGCGTACCTGAGTTCGGGTACGCTTTTTTTGTGTTAAAAACAGAATTAGTTCAAGAATACTATTTTATCTGTATAGACAAATAAATTTTATCGTAATTTAACCGTTAAAAATTACGGAATGGAAAATCAATCTATCTCGACAGGAATGCCTAACATATTTCTTCAGAAACATTCAGCTGTAATTCGTATCTGGCATTGGATTACATTTTTATTCATCACAGCATCTATAATCACTGTGTTGTTGGCTTCAACATTGTTGAATCCACGTGAAAACGTAGGGCTGGTTAAGGAACAGTTGCAAAAAAAAGGGTTAACAGTCACCAATGATCAAGCCTTTGCTGTATCCCATGAATATGAAGACAAAGTATGGGATGTGCATAAATTGATTGGCTTTGGAATCACATTCCTATTGTTATCGAGAGTGGCTATTGAATTGGTGCAACCGGGTGAGGAAAAATTTCGTTCTAGGTTAAATAATGCCATCACTCTATATAAGCAGAACGACGATATGAGATTAACATACCGTCATTACCTCAGTGTCAAACTGACTTATGCTTTGTTTTATGTCCTGCTGTTGTGTATGGTTCTCACAGGCCTTGGATTGGCATTTGGAGAAGATTTAGGCTTTTCCAGAGGACTTAACGGCACGATAAAACAAATACATAGTTTCGGTCAGTATTGTATGTATGCGTTTGTGCTTGTTCATATAGGTGGGGTAATTATAGCTGACAATCAAGAAGCAAAAGGGATTGTTTCAGGGATGGTAAATGGTGGATGATGGATATGTATTTCCTAAGAAGAATACGCTCAATCTATTAAGCTCCAATAGTACCTGTCTTGACTTTTCCAGCTCGTTTGTAATAGGCAATAATCACTCCACTAGGTGTCACTGTACTCTCTATGAGTGTGAATGCTGCTGGAATCGTGCCATTGTTAAACAATTTTTTCCCTTTACCAAGAGTCAACGGAAAAATTTTGAGCCTGAGTTCGTCAACTAAATCATTTTCGAGTAGTGTCTGGATAAGCTTGCTGCTGCCCCAAATATGTATATTAGAACCTTCTGAATTTTTGAACTTTTCGATATCAGCTAAGCTTTTGAGGGAAACTGAGTTTTTCCAATCTGACTTATTCAGTGTCTTGGACATGACGTATTTTGTGACCTCATTGATGCCTAGCCATCCATTTTCATGCTCTGGCCAGTAGCTGGAAAAAATCTCAAATGTTTTTCTACCCAAAAGAAGATCTGCAGGCTGCATTTCTTTTTCCAGGACCTTACCAAAAACTTCGTCACCATACGATGCAGTCCAACCGCCATATTTGAAACCGCCAGATGTATCCTCCTCAGGTCCACCAGGTGCTTGCATTACTCCATCTATGGTAATCATTGAAAAGACGATTATTCTTCTCATAATCTTAAGGCGTTAAATTATTAAGACTTAAAACAATAAGAAAAATAAAAATGTTTAATCAGGTCTTTAATTAACATTTCAATATCTCATTTTGGATTTAATAGTGCCAGGCACCAATTTCATCTTTTTAACGAATTCGTTCAATAGCCGAATATCATTCAAAATATACTTTTCCCTTAATAAGTGCATCACGCAAAAGGCTTCCCGGTAATTGACGCGAAGAATAGTTGTTAAGCGCACAAAGAGCAGCAGCGGTACCGCTGGCTTGTCCCTGACCCATGCAGCTTACCGTATTGCGGGTTGACATATGGGCATTGTGGTCTGAGGTGATCATCATGCCCGAAACATACAAATTGTCAAAATCTTTAACACATAAAGCCCTGTAAGGAATGCCATAACTACCTCCGTTCTTAACCTTGAATTTGGGTGCCATATCATGAAAGCCATACACAAAAACATCATCGGGGAAATGGTCCCCATTCAGTACGTTTTCGTGGGTAATATCATATTCACAGGTAATTAGCCTGGCCCGTCGAATGCAAAGCGAAGGACTGGTACGGGCGATAAATGCCTTTTCAAATCCAGGGATATGCTTTCTAAGCAATTCAACTCCCTTCTGCATGCGCTTGCGGAGTTCAAGTTCGGCCAGTGCCACAGCATCCCGATTAGTAGGACTTACCGGCAATTTAATGCTGATCTTCATAAACATCAGATAATTGTCATACGTGGTGGTTGAAATAGTCGACATGCCTATCTTCTTCGCCTCTTCAGTAAATGCTTCCGGATATCCGTTAGCACCTTCGGATCCAATACGGACTATTTGTCCCGGCTTTCCACTGCGCATACCATGTGCCAATTGACCGACTGCATCGCGGGATTTAAGAAATTCGTAATAGGCTTCAATATCAACATTACCTAAACCCATACTATTCACAACGGCATAGTCATTGGGTTCGGTATATTTTGCTCCGGCTTTTCCAGCCAGATCTGCATATCCTGTACAATCGACAAATGATTTGGCATAAATGACTTCCCGTCCGGCATGGCTTTCCAGAATCACACCCCTAATTTGTTTGTCTTTTTTGATAACTCCAGCTAAAAATGTATTGACACATACATTTACACCAGCTTCAGAAAGCATCTCGAAAGCATTGAGCTTAAACATTTCTGTATCGATTGCCAGACATACCGAGTCATAATCAAACCCCCGTTCCATTTCAGCAAAACCGGTAGTTCCTCTTCGGGCAGTCAACCGTTCGATCATCTCTGCAGGGATCCCTTTTACGAGTTGACGTTTTTCTACTCCCGGAAATGCTTTCCATAAGTTGTAAAAGCTGTGAATGGCAGTACCCCCTTCCACAACAGTACCTCCGGGATAACCCTTTGACTCGACGAGCAATGTTTTTGCACCCTGGCGGGCTGAGGCAATTGCTGCAATCACGCCTGCAGTACCTGCGCCGGCTATTACCACATCGAAATGGCGGACCGGTAGTTTTTTGGCTTGTTCTTCAAAGAATTCGGGATCAATGATATCGGATTGACCCGAAGCAAAGAGTTTCGGACTTGAAATAAGGCCTAAAGTTAAAAAGCCACTTTTTTGGAAAAAATCACGTCTTCTCATAATGTTAAAATTGTAGTTTGATTCAAACCGCCAAGATATGGATTATTTTGAAAGTAGGACTTCGTCCCTGTTATTTTGTGCAGGTTATCCCAAAAGATTTGGTCAATTTATACTATAAAATAAAAGGAATTAGATTTTCATCCAATTCCTTTTATATTCGTTTGAGCTTTAATGGGTTCAGCCACAATTAATTTAATTGTGGCTGAACCCATTAATTACACATTCCATTTGTAATTTACTTTTCCTTACCCGTTAATATGTTTTCCAACCTGTTTCGTTTTACATAGTTTTCAAAACGGAATGATTGACCGAGTGCAACCACTTGTTGTTCCGATAAATCTTTGAACAAATTACAGTATTCAGGCACCAGCGCATCGGCTATAAGTATATTCCTAACCAACAGGCTAATTTGTCTATCAACGCCTTTTGGATAGGGATTATAATCAGGGAACTCTTTTTTAAATAAGTCTTCCAGTGGTTGCATGACCTGTCTGATATTTTTATCATTCGATCCCCATGCATCAGCTCCGAGGGAATCTTTCTTTGCAAGGAATTTAGAAACCAGCTTCATATAAGGAGTATTTTCATTTTGGTGAATAATGGCCTGCAATCCCAAATCCTTGTACAGCCATATACACCAGCTTACTTTGTATTTACTGTAATAGGCCAACTGATCCTTAAGTACCTGGTAACGCATTTCGTCTTTTTTAGGGTCCCCGGTGTAAATAGGTCCGAATTCACCTACCCAGATGGGGACATGGTGAGATAACATAAACTCACTCTTTTTAAGAAAATCATGTTCAAGGGTATCTTTGTTAATAAATTTCTTTCCGGAATAACCAGGATAATCTCCACCAAATCCCGGGGTGGCATAATCGTGATTGGTATAAACCGCGTTGTCCAATATTTCTGTGCACTTTTGAAAATCAACTGCATAACGATCACCTTCAAGGAACAAAATATGTTTTGGATCAATTTTCCGGATAGCGTCATGCAAACGTTTGTAATAAGGGAAAAGTTTATCTCCACTTGGATCGGCAGGCTCGTTAATCAAATCATAACCTGCAACCCATGGCTGGTCTTTATAGCGTGCTGCTATCGCTTCCCACAAGTGTAATGCTCTGTCCTGAAAATTCTTATGGATCCAGAACGAGGCCACATGAGTTGCATTATCGCTGTGCCAGTGTTGATTCTGACTACCTGGTAATGCATGAAGGTCGATTATGGTATAGATCTTATGCTTTGCACATAATGCTATCACTGTGTCAAGGTATTTAAATGCTTCTTGCTTAATGACCCCCGGGTTCATATCATCTTCAAAAAGATGATAATTGATAGGTATGCGAACCAGATTAAGTCCTAAACTTTGGATATATTCTGCATCACGATCAGTGAAATAACTTTTGAGAAAAGTATCGAAGTAAAGATTATATTTCTTTTCTCCCATCACTTTCAACAGCCCTTCACGCATGGTTTCTTCATTGGCTGAATAACCATCGATGAAATTCTCCATATGAAGCATTCCACCTAATCCAAAACCGCGTAAATAAACAGTATCGCTCTTTTTGTTAACAATTTGATTGCCAGAAACACTAAGCCAGTGTTCATCTGTTGAATTCTTTTGTTGTTTCTCAGAACAAGCGTTCATTAAAAACATGACCGCAATGATGATCAGCAGTAGGTAATTTGTTTGTTTCATTTCGTTGTAACTTAGATTGTGAAATTAATGGGGTCAGGCACAATTATTTACTGATTAATATTAAACGTTTTAGGTTATTTGCTAAAACAAAAGGCATAAATTTATTAAAAAGCCTTATAATTAATAGACTATAAGGCTTTTTATGATTATTAAGTCGGGATGACAGGATTCGAACCTGCGACCTCGTCGTCCCGAACGACGCACGCTACCAGGCTGCGCTACATCCCGCTCTTATTGCAAGTGCAATAATTTTACCTTACAAATATATAAATAGTTTTTAAAATTATTAAATGAATTGATGGTGGTTTGCATCATTATTTACCAATTGTACATTCACATTCAAATTTCAATACCAAATGAACTTTTGAGTATGAATTACCATTAAGTTTAAATGATCCGGACTGGAATTCGGAAAGTTTGTTTGCGAGTAAGTCAAACAGCACAACTATAGGTAATTACAAAGCATATTTAAAAAATTACATTTAAAAAGTTATTCCAAATCTGATTAGTTACGATAACTATAATTTTTATAAAAATGGGAAAGATGGCCTTTATTATTTTTTAAATCTAGCCTTAATACGCAATGCCTCAGTTAAAACAGGGATTCCTTTTCTGAACATAGTTCAGGCATGTAGTCTTATTCCTGAATGGAGAGTCTTAAATAAAAATGAAATACGCTGGTTAGCCTATACGACAATGGTTTATGGCGGCCGAGGAATCAGTTGGTTTTTGTATTGGGGGCCAAGTTCATATGGAGGTTTATATCAGGATGGAAAACGAATGCCTATGGCTGATTTTGTAGCTTCTGTTAAATGGGACTTTATCTATCCCCGATAACTCACCTGTTAAGATTAAAAATGGTCAATTTATTTTGGGATTTTTTGCAAATGCTTTGACTAAAAATGCATTTATGGTTGTCAACAGGGATTATAAAAACAGTTCAACCGCTCAGTTAATATTAAATTATGGTAATGCATCACTTTTGCGATTTAATATGGTTTCTGCGAAATGGATAGAAGAACAGAAAATAGAAAATGGTTCGATAAAACAAGTTTTACTTCAACAAGGTGAAGGCGCTCTTTTTAAAGTGATACAGGATTAATAATCATCGGGTTATTTTATCACGGATATTTATTATTTTCATTAGGCACTTTGTAATTTTAAAATATAATAAGCATAAAAGAGTTTATTAAGTTCGAACTATTATACCTCCCCCTATTTTTCGGAAGAAGCTATCTTCTGGCTCATCATTACCCGACTCTGACAAAAAGTGTAAACTACCTTAGGATATAATGTCAACTTGAGCAGGATTAAATTGAAAAATTAGTCAACTCTTTTCAGGACGTTACAGTCATAAGAATTGGAGGATACTTTCACATGATTCTGACAAGACTTAGGGAATAGCCTGGTCACCTTCGTATCTTCTTGGTGTTTTCTTGGTGTTTTCTTCGTGTTTGTTTCGTACCATATATACGAAGCTACTACGAAGATGCTACCGAGATCCTACGGAGAACCTACGAAGATGCCTTGGATCATGGGTAAATTATCTCAGGCTTTCATCAGAATCATCCGGGAGTATTCCCTTAGGCTCGGGTTCATGGGTTTCGACATGAATAATGATGTTGATATAGGAGACTTTTGATTTGATCAAATCCTCGATCTCATCACATTTTTCGTGTACGTCTTTCAATGGAAGGTCGCCGGGCATTACCAAATGAAATTCTATAAACCGTTGTTTACCCGATTGTCTTGATTTCAAATCGTGGAAAGTGTAGTTGCTTTTGCGGATACACTTTTCAATGACTTCAATTTCTTTTTCAGATATAGCCGTGTCGAGCAATGGTTTATAAGCCCTGTTCAGTAATTCATATGATTCCCTGAGGATGAGCATGGCAACTAGTATGGCAACAATGGGGTCAATGATCCGGATCTTGGTAATGTAGATCAAGATGAGCCCAACAGCTACACCGGCTGAAGTATAAATATCTGTTTTCAGGTGGAGGGCGTCGGCTTCGAGTGCAATAGAATCGGTTCTTTTAGCGACCTTGTATAGATGACGGGATACGAAGAAGTTGGTAATGGCAGAGATCGTCATGACGAGAATGCCGATACCGGTGTTTTCCAAAGGCTTATTAATTAGGAGCTTATGGATGGCTTCATAGATGATCCAAATGGCCGCAACAAATATCAGGAGGGCTTCGATAACGCCCGAAACATTTTCAAATTTACCGTGGCCGTAAGGGTGTTCTTCATCAGCCGGGTTGTCGGAGATACGGACAGCAAAAAAAGCAATCACCGCTGCAAGCAGGTCCATCATTGAGTGGATAGCCTCAGATATTACGCTGACTGAGCCACTCATTATGCCGGCAACAAATTTCATAATGACCAAAGAGGTATTGGACATTACAGAAATACTAGCGGCGGCTGTTTTTTTGGTCATGGCTTAATTCATTTTTTAGAATACTATAAAACGCAAAGTAGAATAGAATACAGGATGACGGTTGAAAATAAAACAAAAGGTCTTCATCCTTTGTAAAGACTTTATTGTCTATTATCAAAATGGTTTTCATTAGACTACAAAATTAAGGGAAATTGTTTGAATTTGTTGTCGATTTAAAGTTGAATTTTCAATTTAATGTGAATATAATCACTTCATAACCGGTAATAATAAAACGATAAAACAATAATTATGAATACTAAATCGCTACTTACTTTTCTTTTATTCCTTGTTTCAACTTCGGTTTTTGCCCAGAAGGTTGATCCATACAAACCGGATTCGAAAAAGACAAAGGAAATTAAAGGGATGAAACTTGGCTAAACCGATGAATTCTTGCCTTTAACTTGTTAATAATTTGTTAAACTTCTTTGCCATAATTGGGTAAAAACGGATGATTAAAAGCACACTGCAATCGCTATAATAAATATTGAGAAAATCATAGTAACAGTTTCAGTCTGAAAAACAAAGCAATTGCCTAAGAAATTAAAAATCATTTCATTAAAATAAACTTACAATTTATAATTCACTAAAACAATTTAATGCGATATTATATTACTCTTATTACTTATATCTAAAATAGAAAGTTGAATATCTAAATTTAAAAGTGTAATCTAAGACGGTACCCTATATTTGTGTTTAATTAAAAATATTTAAAAATGAATTTTATACTTAATTATAAATTTCATTTATTTGCAGTGATAATTTCCATTTTAAAAACTAACTATGAAACAGAAAAGTCGTTTTTTGGTCATTCTTGTTCTGGCGCTCATACTACCTGTCGCCATAATGATGATGGCAATGTCAAGGATTGAGCGCAATGTTGTTCCGTCCCGACTAGAAGGTCCATGTGATATCTATGCCGCAGGTGGAACACCGTGTGTGGCTGCTCACAGTAGTACCCGGGCGTTGTATGCGTCCTACAAGGGTCCTTTGTATCAGGTAATTCGTCAGTCGGACGGCAAAACCCTGGACATTGGTGTGGTTCAACCCACAGAGGGCGATCCAGGCGGATACGCCAATTCAGCTGCTCAGGATGCATTCTGTGCCAATACATATTGCTGGATCACCACATTGTATGACCAGTCAGGTAAAGGCAACCACCTCGTTCAGGCACCCCACGGTGGATTCAATGGTCCGGCTATGGGCGGATTTAACAACATTCCGATCGCAGACATTGCTCCCATCACTGTCATGGGTCATAAGGTTTACGGTGTCTTCATCGAGCCAGGCATGGGTCTTCGCTTGAACGATGCTAAGGGTACTGCAGTTGACGATCAGGCCGAGGGTCAGTATTGGGTCATTAACGGTCACCATTACAACTCTGGCTGCTGCTACGATTATGGCAACGCAGAGACCGACAGTCGCGACGATGGCGACGGCACGATGGAAACCACATACTTTGGCAATCTTGGCGCCTGGTATCATGGTGTAGCCCCGGGACCATGGGTTATGACTGATCAGGAGAACAACCTGGTGGGTGGTGTTAACACGAATCCAAACGATAAGTATCTCCCTAACCTGCCCAGCGTCAATTGGCGCTTTATAACCGCAATGGCTGATGGCGAACCCCACCACTGGAGATCGATGGGTGGAGACGCTCAGAAAGGCGATCTGCAAATTATGTTCGACGGAACCCGAATCATCAATGACAGAAACAGCTATGATCCGATGCGCAAACAAGGAGCAATCCTTTTAGGTAACGGTGGCGACAACAGTAACGGTTCACAGGGAACCTTCTACGAAGGCGCAATGACAGCCCCCGGCACTTTCCCAACCAAGGAAATCAACCAGAAGATTCAGGCCAATGTCAGATCTGTCAGTTATGATGTGCAGCGTCTGAGCATTGCGCCACCTACTGCAGTCGACGCCCCTCCGGGACTCCAGACATTTTCACCATTGTCTACACAGAACTCTACCGTGACGTTTATAAATACTACAGGAGCTCCTGTCAAGGACGTCACCCTGAGTATTACCGTGCCTAAGGGTTGGAAAGCTGTGGTTGAAAACTCTAAAGATATTTCGAAGAAGATCGCAGGTCCGATCGCACCACATGCAAGCGTAAGCGCTACCTTCGAAGTGACCTCAGCACCTGAGCCTTTCAACGGCGATATGGTAGCGAAAGCCACATGGTCAAGCTCGACTAACAGTCAGATACAATCCGATTTACTAGCTGAAAAAGTACGTAATGTAAACCCGGTCAAGATAAATGAGTATCGCATCAGCGATGGTTCTGCTGCCAACTCGACCAACTCGTTTATCGAACTCTACAACGCCGGCAATGGCGAAGTCAATATCTCAAACTGGAGCCTGACCCAGCATGCAGCCCAGGTGCCTATCTTTTCATCCGTAAAGATTCCGGCCGGGACGAAGATTGCCGCACACGGTTTCTACTTATTAGGTCTGTCTAACTCAGGTCTGACAGTTCCTGCTAAGAAGGGTGAGACCACTCTCTACGTAAGGAATACAACCGGCATGTCAGTTGGCGATGTTGTTGAAATCTCTACTGGTACAACCAAGGAATCCCATAAAATAGCAAGTATCACAGTTCCTGAAGCACCCGCCGCTACAACTGGTGGTTTCGGTGGTGGCCGTCCAATGGAATCTGGTCCAACAATCGTATGGCAACCCCTTCCTGAAGGTCCGGTTATTACCATCCCCAAAGGTTCAACAAACCTGCCTGTTCAAAGTGTGAACGGCTTCAAGGTTGGCCAGAAGATGGCTATCGGATATGGTGCAACCTATCCAGCTGTTGCCCGGGATATAGAGAAATACGAGGTGGTTACAATAACCGCAGTCGGTAAACCAGGTACACAGGCCTACCTGTCAGCAGACGCAAAAGTCGGCGCAACCAACATCAAGGTTTCTGCTGTAGCTAACATTTCAGTTGGTGATAAAATCAGATTAGACATTGACAGCAAGGGTCACGGTATCGAGACTGTCACTGTGAAGAGTGTCGGCACGCAATCAACACGCAGGCCTGGCCAGGGTCCTATCGCCAATGTTGAAGAACAGGGTACAGGTCTCGAATTGACTGCTCCTTTGAAGTTCAATCATTCAGCCAACATACCTTTCAGCGTTAGAGGAACAGGGATCAGCTTTGAGCCGGCTACTGCTTTCGCACATTCGAGCAACGAGCCCGTCATGCCACTCGCAACAAGTATTACGCTTGACCAACCTCTGACAGGTGACCACGCGATCGATGCTGTAGTGCTTGATCAGAAGGTTACAACTGCAGGTTATCAAGGGGCACCAGCCGCCAACCAATTATTTGGAGGCCCAGCCCTTGCTTCTGCAGCCGGTAATATGGTACTGCGTGATGCAGCAGGAAATGTTGTTGACGGTCTCAATTATGGGTTAATCGTCGATCCATGGGCAGCTGAGGGTTACCAGGCTAATTTCGGACCTGGAGGAAGTGGAAGTTACGCACCTTCACCCAGTGCAAACAGAGGAGGTGGCAGAGGAGCGCCATCAGCTTCAGCCACTCAGCCCAACAGGAGCGCAGGTCGCTACCCTGATGGTGCAGACAACGACAACAATCTCCGCGATTTCTTTGTACAGAGTTCGATGAGCCTGTTAAGTGCAGCACCAGCCGGTATAGACAATATTAAAGTCGCCAGTACAACAGGCTTTAGCATTGGACAGAAAGTACTCATCGAGGCAGGAGCAAATAGTGAATCTGTTGTTATCAAGACTATTGGTACAACAGGTGGCACTACAGTTGGAACCGCCACCACCATGGGAGCAGTCGTTATTCCTGTCGCCAACGTGGTAGGTTTTGCAGCCGGTCAGACCATCACCATTGACAATGGTACGAACCAGGAGACAGTAGTTATTGCCTCCATCACACCTCCTGCCAGAGGCAATGCAGGTGGAACTCCAGCCAGCGCCACCATCACCATCACCGCACCGCTCGCTATGGCACATGCTGTAGGTGTACAGGTTTCCGGTACCGGTATCACTTTGACAGTCCCTTTGACTAAGGCTCATGAAAACGGTGCACCGATTGCCAATTACCTTCCAACACCAGGTGCACCCAATCAATATACTAAAAGACCATAATAAGGACATTATTCGGTCTTAGTTAATATGTTTAAAACACTCCGCGGCTCGAAAATATACTGAGATACCGCGGAGTGTTTGATTTACAAACGGAAGAGGATAGAACTTTGGTTACTTACAAAGATATCACAAGTTATCAACGCCCCTGGCCCTGGTGGCGATGGATCCTGACGGGATTGAACACATTGGCTTTGAGTCTGAGCATCATAATGAGCTGGCATTATCTGATGGGTGGATCGATGGTCGGCTGTGGCGGTGGGAGCCCATGCGAACAAGTGCTCAATAGCCGGTGGTCGAATCTGGCGGGGATATTGCCTGTCAGTGGTTTGGCGGTTGGAGCGTATCTTGCTATGCTGGTTGCCGGTCTTTTTATTGGTCCTGCTACCGAGTTACCGATCCGGCGTCTGGCCTGGAGCGCGATGTTGGTACTGGTCGGCTCTGTTGCCGGAAGTGCCGTGTGGTTTACTATCCTACAGAAATGGTTTATTGGCAGCTTTTGCCCTTATTGCATGACTACACACATCACCGGTCTGCTTTTGACTGCTCTGGTCATCTGGCGATCAATCAAAGAATTCGACAACCCTTCAAACGATATTTCTCTTAAGAATAAAGCAATGATCAAAAATGTTTCTCCATCCACTCCCAGGCATATTATTAGCCCTTTGCAAGCGATGGGACTGACTCTGACCGGTTTGGTTCTGGCCGGCATCCTGGCAGCCTTTCAGGTCATCATTACTCCCTCAGGTGTCTATCGCAACGGCGAGTCTCAGAATAGCATGCCCACTATGGATTACCATACTTCACCCATGATCGGGTCTCCGGATGCCCCCTATATTGTTACCTTGCTCTTTGATTATCAATGTTCCCATTGTCAGAAATTACATTTTATGCTCGAGGAGGCGGTTCACCGTTATGCCGGCAAGCTGGCATTTGTACTTTGTCCGACACCCTTAAATACCCAATGCAACCCTTACGTTCCCAGAGATGTGGATGCTTTCAAAAACTCCTGCGAACTGGCAAAGATTGGCATGGCCGTGTGGGTTGCCAAACGCGAGGCGTATCCAGCCTTCGAAAACTGGATGTTCACCTTTGAGTCAGGCGACAGTTGGCGCCCCCGAAGCCTCGAAACCACTATGGCCAAAGCAGTTGAATTGGTCGGTCAGGGGAAGTTCAATACCGCATGGGCCAATCCCTGGATTGGACGGTATATGCAAGACTGCATGCAGTTTTTCGGTCAGACCCTCCAGAATGGCAAGGGTGGTGTCCCCAAACTGATTTTCGGTTCGCATTGGATCAACCCTGAACCGTATAATACAGATGACCTTATAATGATATTGCAGAATGGCCTGGCTGTACCCAAGCCATAATCAGGTTGTGAATGCTTGAGCCAGGTTCGACATTGTCTAGAGGTGGATAAGCTATTCCCTGTTTGTAACAAAAGTTAAATTGCTATCATACAATGGCAGAGGAATTTCAATTGATAGAAAGGATAAAGGAACAGGTTAGTTCCTGGTCATTTCCTGACAAGGATCAATATAATATTTGAGATACCAAATTATTAACACATTAGACGTCTCCATAAAACATCTGTGATTGATAATAAATTTGAAAAAAAGAAAACCGATCTGGTGATTTTTCAATTGTGTGTTTTCAAACAAGAAAACACATCCCATTAAAATCTAGTGGACTTATTGATTCAAGAAAATATTTTCAAAATTATTCTTTCTAAATAAACAACTACATATAGCCGAATGAAAAGTTACGTTATTGTTATAAATTTCAATTAAGAAAGAAATAGTGCTAAGTTTGTACTTTTTTAAAACAAACTTCATGAAATCATCCAACTTCGAGGTTGTTAAAGATATCCAGGCAGGGAATATTAAAACTTTTGAAGAGGTTTTTGTTTACTATTTTCCTTTTCTACAAAAGTTTGCCGAAGGCTATGTAAACAATAAAGATGAAGCAAGTGATATTGTGCAATCTGTATTTTTATCTGTTTGGGAACGAAAAGAGAAGCTAAAAGAAGATACAAATCTGAATAATTATCTTATTACACTAACAAAGAATCAGTGTCTCAATTACATAAAACACCTAAAGGCTCAACAGACATATCTTCAAAATGAAAGCTATAATGTTAACGAATTACTGTTGAATTATTATGCGCTTGAAAATTTGAATGAAAATAAGTTAATTCTAACTGAGTTATCTGCAATTATAGAATCTGCTATCAATTCATTAACCAAACAATGTAAGGAGATTTTTATGATGAGTCGGTTTGAGAACATGAAATATCATGAGATAGCAGAGAAGTTGAGTATTTCTGTTAAGACGGTTGAAAAGAAGATGAGTATTTCACTTGCAATTTTACGAACAGTTTTAAAAGATTATTTATTTATATTTTTGGTTTTGATTATTCGTTAGTGACTCCCAAAATAGTTGTGATTTTTATATTGAATATCAATTAGATATATTAGTACAGTCACATAATTAATTTATCTCTTTTAAAAAATGAATTTTTTATCTCTTTTATCGTAGGGTATTGAATACCTATGTTGTTTATATTTAATAAGCAAAAATATAAGAGAATGATTACTGAGATTATTATTAAGTATTTTCAAAGTACAGCCTCCGAGAAGGAAAAGGCTATATTACTTGAATGGGTTGAAGTTTCAGAAGAAAACAGGGCCTTATTTACATCATTGAAAAATACTTGGGTTATTTCAAGCTTAGCTGACGTAAATCGGAATCAGGAGACAATACATAATAAATTCAATGATCTGCTTCAGAAAATTAAGGAAAGTTCTGAAGAAAAAACCCTTGAAATATCGAACAGAAAATATCTACGTGTAATAATGCGATTTGCAGCTGCTATAATTGCCACTGCTTGCATTACAACAGTGATTAGTTATTTGATTTTGAATCAATCCAAACCATTGCAGTATAATCAGTTGGAGGTGCCATGCGGCCAGCAGGCAAAGTTAACGCTGTCTGATGGAACCAAAATATGGTTGAATTCAAAATCCAAGCTTATTTATCCTGATCATTTTTCTGGAAATTTGAGAGAGGTATTGCTGGATGGGGAAGGTTATTTTGAAGTTACACATAATGAGAAGAATCCATTCATTGTAAGAACATCAACATTAAAAGTAAAAGTTTTAGGAACGTCGTTTAATGTTGCTTCATACAATAACGATAACGACATGAAACTTACCCTTGAGAAGGGATCGGTAAGTATGCTTGATCCGATAAGTAATAAGGAAGTTATGAGGGTGAAACCGAATGAAATGGCAACCTTTTCTAAGATAGATCATCATTTAACTGTGAAAAAAGTGGAGTCAGATCTTTATTCAAGCTGGCGTAATGGTCAGTTTAAGTTTAGAAAATTAAGTTTCGAAGAGATTTCAAAACGTCTGAGCAGAAATTATAATGTGACAATCATATTTCATAACAGATTTCTAAAAACTGCTAAATTTAGTGGAGTCTTTTTTAATTACGAACCACTTGATTTGATATTGAGGGTATTACAAACAAATACGGCATTCAGATATAATATTGTAAAGGATACAGTAACCATAAAATAAATTCTAATTAAAACATACGCCTATGTAATTGAAATACATAATACTCACTAAAAAACCGGAAAATGGTGCGAACATTTCCCGGCATGAATTCAGCTTATCCAAGCAACGATAAAATCATTTACTTACCAAATTCATTGTAAAAATATGAAAAATTATCTCTCGCGTGAGGTTTTTTTACCTCATTTTAATTTCACTCAGTTATTTCGTATTATGAAACTGACCATATTAATGTTATTTTTAACAATTTGGCAACTTAAGGCAGTTGAAACATATGCACAAAGTACAACTGTAAACCTTAATTTAAAAAATGTAAAAATTGAAGAGGTGTTCAAATCAATTGAGCATCAATCAGATTTTGATTTTTTTTATAACGATAAACAAATTGATGCAAGCAAACTTTTTACTATTAATGTAGAGAATGCTAAAATCTCTGATGTAATTAATAAGTTATTTGCTGACGAAGAGCTTACTTATAAAGTCATTGGCAAACATATTGTATTAATTAAGTCAGATTCATATGAAAGTGAAGTCTTAAAGGTTGTTTTAGAATCTCAACAGAAACAACCAAAAATTTCAGGTAAGGTTACTGATATTGCAGGTCTTCCACTAACTGGTGTTGTGGTAAATGTTAAAGGCACAAACAAAAGTGTAATTACCGATGCCAATGGTAAATACTCAATAACATTTGCTGATAATGATAAGGTTCTGATATTTTCTTTTATCGGAATGATAAAACAGGAAATTTTAATCAAAGGTCAAACCAGCCAGGACGTTGTTCTGGAATCCGAGGTTTTAAGTCTGGATGAAGTTGTGGTTGTAGGCTATGGTGTACAAAAGAAAAAATTGGTTACCGGGGCTACTGTTTCAGTAAAAGGGGAAAGTTTAAAAAAACTAAACACGACAAATGCTTTACAAGCTTTGCAGGGACAAGCTGCAGGTGTCAACATTACTTCTTCATCGGGGCAACCTGGTGGAGGGATCAAAGTAAATATTCGCGGTGTTGGAACCATTGGAAATGCAAATCCGCTTTATGTGGTGGATGGTGTTATTACCGGCGATATTACTTATTTAAGCAATTCGGATATAGCTTCTGTTGATATTTTAAAAGATGCTGCATCATGTGCAATCTATGGTATAAATGGAGCAAACGGTGTAGTATTAATTACAACCAGAAGCGGGAGTTCTGTTAATAAAAAAGGGGGACAAATTTCATTCGATGCATATTACGGAACTCAAAATGTTGCCAGGAAATTAAATTTATTGAATGCAGAACAATACGCTACCATACAAAATGAGGCCGCAATTAATTCAGGAAAAGCGCCTCTTTTCACGCAAACGCAAATTGATGCGTTAGCCCAAGGGAGCAAGGCTTTGCAGGCTCACGGAACGAACTGGTTAGACGAAATGTTTTCTTCCAATGTGCCAACCCAAAATTATAATTTATCGGCCAATGGTGGAAATGATGTTACAAACTATTCATTAGGTCTATCTTATACTCAGCAGGGTGGGATAATTGGCGGTTCCGATCTTTCAAATTATCAACGTATAAACTTTCGTTCAAATACAGAACATAAAATGTACGATGGGGCATTGAAAATAGGTGAACATTTAACTTTTTCTATTATTGACCAAAAAGGTGTTGCGGATGGTGGATTATATTCCGGTAATGTTGTTGGCGGCATTTTTACAAGTCCGTTATTAGCCATGTTTGATGCAAAAGGAAACTATTTGAACAGCATGAATTCGACCATCTATAATGGTGGGCCCTGGAATAATACTGAATCTAATCCTTACGCATCAATGCAATACAATAATCAAAATGATTCGAAGACACAAAAATTGATAGGAGATGTGTATGCAGAACTTCAGCCCATCAAAAATTTAAAAATAAAATCAACCTTCGGTATCAATTATTCTTCTTCGGCTAATCACAGCTTTAGGCCTGCTTATGGTAATTTATCAATTTATGCTTTCAACCTTTACGAAAGTATTAGTCAAGGCAGTTCGCAGGGATATACCTGGAACTGGGATAATACTATCAACTATACATTTAATATCAAGGATCACAAATTTGATGTTTTGGCCGGTAGCGCAGTCCGCAAATACCAAGGATCGTGGATAAGTGGGTCAAATACTGGTTCTACTTTATTCAGCACGTTCGATCGGGGTTACCTGAGTAATTCGACTGTTACAAACTATGCGATGAGTAGCCCTTCAACTATTACGCGACTTCCGGGAGAAACTGATGCTGCATACAATGCAAGATATGCCGCTGCCGCTCAACTTCTTTCTCATGGCATATCGCTGTCCGGGAATGCAACTGCCATATATGCTCAATCGTCTTTCTTCGGTCGTTTAAACTACAGCTATCAAGAAAAATATTTAGCTTCTGTGATTTTCCGAGCTGATGGTTCCACTAATTTTGCCCCAGGTCATCAATGGGGATACTTTCCATCACTTTCTGCAGGTTGGGTAGCAAGTAACGAATCCTTTATGGAATCAACCAAAAATTGGTTGGACTTTTTAAAAGTACGTGCAAGTTGGGGTTCAAATGGCAATGATGGTATCTCTGCATTTAATTACCTCTCTTTAATTAGCTTAGCAAACGCCCAATATAATTTTGGTAGTGATAATACTACCTTAACTCAAGGTTCATATCCTCAAACAATTGGTGTAGAAAATACTAAATGGGAAACTTCTCGTCAAACAAATATTGGTATCGATACCCGTTTTTTGAATAATAAATTAACCGCGACTATCGACGTCTACAATAAATTAACAAAAGACTGGTTAGTTGCAGCACCTTTATTAGCAATCGCCGGGGTGTCTAAAAATCCATATATCAATGGCGGAGATGTTACCAATAAAGGGATAGAATTTCAATTATCTTACAACAGCAAGACTGGAAAAGATTTCGCCTATTCTGTTTCCGGTTCATATGCCTATAATAAAAACGTTGTAAATAATATCCCGACAGCTGACGGTATTATTCACGGTAGTACAAACAGTTTATTTGTCAATGGGCCTGAATTTTTCCGTGCTTCTGCAGGAAATCCCATCGGCTATTTCTGGGGATATAAAACTGCCGGAATTTTCCAGACAGAAGCTGATGTTGCAAATTATAAGAATACTGAAGGTGCTGTTATCCAACCTAATGCAAAACCGGGAGATTTGAAGTATGTGGATTTGAATGGTGATGGTAAAATTTCAGCCGATGATAAAACAAATATCGGTGATCCTAATCCCCATCATTTATTTGGTTTAAACTTTGCATGCAATTATAAAAATTTCGATCTTTCTATAACAGCCAATGGAGTTGCCGGTAATAAAATTGTTCAGTGTTATCGTGGCCCGGGTCAATATGCTAACTGGACTACTGATATTTTGAGTCGATGGCATGGAGAGGGAACATCAAATACGATGCCCCGCGTAACTCAAAACAGTTCTAACTGGGTAGAATTTTCAGATCTTTATGTCCATGATGGGAGCTATCTAAGAGTTTCGAATGTAACACTCGGATACGATTTTGCAAAACTTGCAAAATGGAAAAATCTCAGCCAATTCCGCTTATATGTTTCCGTTCAAAATCTGATTACGTTTACAAAATATAGTGGTATGGATCCTGAAGTTGGTGCTTCCGCTCCTGATGCCAGCGGAGCTTATTATTTTGGTCAAGGTGTCGATACGGGTATTTACCCACGTCCTCAAGTTTATATGATGGGTGTAAATATTATATTCTAATTGTTAAAAAACATAATCATGAAAAAATATAGAATTATAATTATTGCAATTATTGCAATAATATCATTTAATTCGTGCAAAAAATTTCTTACAACCGAACTCACTGATCCCACACAAACTAATACCTCTTATTATAAAACACCCAGTCAGGCATTTACTGCATTGGTAGGATGCTATAATGGATTAAATTTAATTTGGAATAGTTCGGCAATCCCTGCAGAGTTGGAGGTTTTTTCAGATAACAGTTTCGGAGGCACAGGATCCTCTGACGGATATGGATGGCAAATGATGGATGAATTTAACAAATCAGTTTCGCCTTCAGATGTTTCAATGCATAGTGGTGCGTGGAAAGGTTATTATCAAGCCATCTATCGCTGTAATATGTTACTCCAAAAATTGGATCAGGTCACATGGGGCGACAGTATTGCATTGAAAAAACAATATAAAGCGGAAGCCAAATTTATTCGTGCTTTCTGTTATCTTGATATGGTTCGCCTGTGGGAAAAAGTCCCTTTGATTACAACACCTAGCAGTGCCAATATGCCGCAATCCGATCCGGCTTTGACCTATGCACAAATCATGAGCGACTTGCGTTATGCTTCTGATAGCCTTCCTTCAAAAGTTTACACGAGTGTGCCAAGCGGGAGGGTGACCAAATGGGCTGCTGAATCTTTATTAGCCCGTGCTTATATGTTCTATTCCGGATATTATGGTACCGCTACCATTGGTAAAGAAACAGCAACTACTGCTTTAGCTGCCGTAGAAGATGTAATTGCACATAGCGGACACGGATTGGTTAGCGATTTTAACACTTTGTGGCCAGCGGCTTCTGTTGGTAAAAATGTTACTTATGCAGGCGAAACAAACAAGGAAGTGGTTTTAGCAATTAAATATTCTTCGACTCAAGATTATAATGGAAACATTACTGGTAATGGTTGGATGGTTATGGAAGGAATCCGCGAACAAAGCATTTATCCTTACCAGTACGGATGGGGGGGATGTACGGTTGATCCTAAGCTTTGGAATGCTTTTAACTCAAGTGATACTCGTCGTTTTGCTTCAATCATTTCTATAGCTGACGAAAATCTTGCTTTCACCAAGTCAGCCAACAATCGCGAATATACCGGATATTATCTGAAAAAATACAGTCCACTATGCGATAAGAATAATGTTTCTATTGTTACTGATTTTCAGATTGGTCAATATCAGGACTATTTCGCTATTCGGTATTCGGATGTATTGCTGATGGCTGCTGAATTAGGCAGTCCTAATGCTGTAAATTATTACAATGCTGTTCACCAACGTGCGATACCAACTGCAGCCGCTGTTACTGCTGTATCTAAAGCTGATATTCTGGCTGAACGTCGTTTGGAATTTGTAGGGGAAGGTATCCGTTACTGGGACTTATTGCGCCAGGGCATTGCTACAGCTGCTTCTACAATTGCTGCTAATACAACTGTTTCTTATCTTTATGATGGCACTCCTACTCCACCTAGTGCTTCGCAATTACAGGCAAATATTACAGCAACACGTGGTTTCCAGCAAATACCTAACGACCAAATTACTTTATCCTCAGGTGTATTAAAACAAAATGCCGGTTGGTAATAATTATCTAATAATTTAAAATATTCAGATATGAAAAATAAATTAAAAATATTAGTTCTCTTTTTAGGGTCAGTACTGCTGTTTTCAGCATGTAGTCCTGATAAGTATGAATTGGGCCCTTTAGCCAGTAAAGCGTCGTTGAAGTATACCATTGCGCCTTCTTCTACAAATCCTAATAATATTGTTTTGACAAGTTTATCTCCAAATGTCACTCCTATGTGGGTAACTCCGTATGGACAATCTACACGGGTAAAAGACACTATCAATATTCCTTTTCCCGGTACGTATAAATTTGTGTATGGTGTGGAGAGTGCCGGTGGATTTGTTCAGTCTGATACAGCTATAGTAATTATTAACACGTTGGATCAGAATGCAGTAAACGGCCCTCTGTGGGTTAATCTTACAGGCGGGAATGGAAAATCGAAAACATGGGTTTTGGATTTGGATGCTAACGGGGTAAGTAAATATTTTGGGGGGCCATTTTACTATGGCGGTACAGGATGGGAATGGGATCCCGCATTTAAAGATATAGGTTGGGCAGGGGTTTCAGCGGGCGATTATGGTACCATGACTTTTGATCTGAAGGGTGATGCACATTTTACCTCGAATAATAAAATGTTCCCTGATTTGTCAGGAACAGGTAAATTTATGTTGTATCCTGCTACCAATCAATTGGCAACTATTGGTGCCCAAGTTCTACATGACAAAGCACAAGGCAACAATGTTCTTGATTGGTATGCAAAAATGACAATCAAAACACTTGATGCCGACCACATGCAACTTATCGCTATATCAGGTCCTGGCGCTTGGTATATTTATAACTATATATCACTGAATTATTACAATACACATTAAGCTGAATATCGAATTTTATTAACTATGGGAAGATCATAAAAACTCTTCCCATAGTTTTATCGATTATTGCACACAAAAAAAATCAGATGAAAAAAATACATATTTTATGCCTATTAATAGTAGCTATAATACCGTTTTCTTTTTCTTGTAAAAAAAATGGAACTCCAGTTCCGCTACCAGTAGTTACCAATCCTATTTTTAAGTTTTCAGCGGACTCATTGAAGTTTGCAATAGCAGGAGGGATTGTAATCGTAAGCGATTCAATGAATGGTAATCGTTGGGATGCAACTTCGAACCAAACCTGGTGCACATTGTCAGTCAATAATTCTACTTCAGCAACTTCACAAATAACAGTAACTACCACTGCAAATCCAAATATGGGTGTTCGAACTGCCAAACTTATGTTTGTAATGGATAGCAAAACGGTGAAATATGTTTATGTATCTCAAGCCGGAAGAACAACGCTTTACCCAAGTTACAATACTACACCAATTGCACCAGATATAACCGGAATGAGTAACTCTGCGGTGCAATTAGCTGCTAAAATGGGGTTGGGCTGGAACATTGGTAATACGATGGAAGCTCCTGGCGGTGAAACAGGCTGGGGTAATCCTCTAATTACCGAGAATTATATTAAATTTGTAAAACAGAGTGGGTTTAATGCAATTAGAATTCCCTGTGCATGGTATCTGCACATGGATAATGCAACAGATGCACATATAAGAACAGATTGGCTCAACAGGGTAAAACAAGTGGTTCAGTATTGCGTAAACAACGATATGTATGTTTTACTCAACATCCACTGGGATGGTGGCTGGCTCGATTGTACACCAGCCAAAAAAGATTCTGTTAATGCTATGCAAAAAGCATTCTGGGAGCAAATTGCTACCACCATGCGTGATTTCGATGAGCATTTGATGTTTGCCAGCGCTAACGAACCAGATACACATAGTTCTGCCGCCCAAATGAATGTATTGCTTTCATATCATCAGACTTTTATTAATGCCGTACGTTCTACTGGTGGAAAAAATACCTACAGATCTTTGGTTATTCAGGGGGATAGTAAATTGATAAGCGTAAACGCATTCCCAACTGACCCCACTCCCAATCGAATAATGTTTGAAGAACATAATTATACACCATTTCAATTCTGCGCTTTAGATGGAGATGCAAGCTGGGGTAAAATGTTTTACTACTGGGGAACCGGACATCATTCGACGATTGAGCCCGATCGTAATCCAAATTGGGATTGCGAAGAGACTGCTCAAACCTTGTATTTTCAAGGAATAAAGGCAAATTTCATCGATAAAGGTATTCCTGTACTGATGGGTGAATATGGCGCTTACAGACGAGACGGCTCTGCCAATATCCCCAATGATTTACCAACACACGAAGCCTCGGTGGATTATTGGATAACATTTACCACTAAAACAGCAATAACTAACGGGCTTAAACCATTTTACTGGGATACGGGTGGAATTTTAGATAGAAGTAATAATACAGTAAAGGATCAGCGTTCTCTTGTTGCCATTATTGCGGGAAGCAAATAGTAAAAAAGGGAACTTTTTAAAAACCCGGAATTCTGGGATTGCAACAGTGTCAGAAGGTGGATTTTATTGGAGTAAATGAGAATTTTGACGATGGAACAAGAAGCAGAATTCCGGGTTTTCTGAATGTATTCAAAAGTTATAGTAACCTTGTAAAATATCTATGAAATGAAATTTACTAACATACTAATAGTAGCAATTACTCTATTGGCAATGACTTCTGTTTTTGCACAAAGTAAAAAGAACATAAAACAGGAGATACCTCAAAGGGTAATCAATGTTGATTACAATGTGGAAAATGGTACAATGAATACAATGTTTAAGGAATGTATAGGAGCTGGCAGAGCTAATGAAGGACTTCGAGCCGACTGGCAGCAACAATTGGCGTATGTAAAAAAAGAGTGCGATTTTAAATACATCCGTATGCATGGTCTTTTATGCGATGATATGGCTGTTTATAGTGAAGATAATAAAGGAAATCCTGAATACAATTACCAGTATATTGATGCTTTATTTGATTATTTGGAAAGTATAGGTATAAAACCATTTGTGGAATTAGGATTTATGCCCTCAGCTTTGGCAAGTGGCACTAAAACCATTTTTTGGTGGAGAGGGAATGTAACACCTCCTAAAGATTATAAAAAATGGGGAGATTTAATCCATAATCTAACTGCTCACTTTACCGAACGCTATGGGGCAGAAGAAGTAAAAACATGGTACTTTGAAGTTTGGAATGAACCTAATTTGAATGGATTTTGGGCTGGGACGCAAGAGGAATATTTCAAACTTTACCAGTACTCGGTGAACGCTATCAAAAGTGTAAATCCACTATACAAAGTTGGTGGACCAGCTACTGCCGGTGCTGCCTGGGTGCCCGAAATGATTAGCTTTTGCTCCAAGAATAATCTTCCGATAGACTTCATCAGCACCCATTCATATGGCGTAAAACAAGGTTTTCTCGATGAACATGGAAATTCAGGTACTGTGTTGAGCAAAGATCCGATGGCAGTTAGCGGCGATATTTTGAAATCCCATAGCCAAATTACAAGCTCTTCTATGTCGAACCTGGAGTTGCATTATACCGAATGGAGCTCATCCTACACTCCTGCCGATCCAGTTCATGACAGTTATCATGAGGCTGCGTATATATTAGAAAAAATCAAACAGGTCGGAAATGCGGCCAATTCAATGTCATACTGGGTATTTACCGATATCTTTGAAGAATCCGGACCGCGCTTTACACCTTTTCATGGCGGATTCGGATTACTCACTATTCAAGGGATAAACAAATCTGCTTTGTACTCCTACAAGTATATGAATAAACTGGGAAAAACTGAATTGGTTAATACTGACACACGTTCATGGGCGTGCAAAAGTGATAATGGTGATATCCAATTGCTTTTTTGGGACTTCACCAATACTCATCCCGGCGATTCAGTAAATAATCAGGCTTATTATATAAAAGATTTGCCTTCCAGGTCAAAGGGTAAATTGAAAGTAAGTATTTCTCATGTGCCGGTTGGAATGTATACGTTGGAGACTTATAAAGTAGGTTATCGTGTTAATGATGCTTATACTGATTATTTGGATATGGATAAACCAAAACAACTTAATAAACAGCAGGTTGAGGAATTAAAAAGACATAATGCCGGTTCTCCTATTGCCACTGAAACTATTGAGGTGAAACCGAATACACTCTTTTCAAAGGAACTTGATATTCGCGAGAATGATGTTTTTCTGCTCAACTTGATTAAACACTAACCTAATATCTATTTACCTGATTTTCGTATTGAGTATGTTTGAACAACGCTGCATTTGAAAGAATAAAGATGTCAGTTGCATTCGGTATAATAATACTAAATAAATTAATTGATAATCAAATGAAAACAAGTAAAATTAAGATCTTGTTATTAATTGCAATTTCTTTCTTTTTTAGCTTCATATCGAATGCTCAAGGGTTGTATGTTGGAGCCAATTATCATCCACATGATGATAAAAATATTGAAAAAATCAGAAGTGATATTCAGCTAATGAAAGCTGCCGGAATTAACGTTGTCCGTATGGGACATTTAGCATGGGACAGCTATGAGCCTTCGGAAGGACAATTTGACTTTGATTGGTTTGATAAGGTTATGGACATGATAAATCAAGCCGGAATAAAGGTAATTCTTGATATTGCTATACGGCCTGCACCCATGTGGTTACATCATAAATATCCATCAATAGACGTTGTAGATAAAAATGGTGATGTGCAGTATCCGAACCATCGCTATATGGAAGATATTGGTGATCTGATGTATCAAAAATATGCCCTTCGCTATGCTGACGCCCTTATAAAACGGTATGGAAAACATCCGGCTTTGTTGGCTTTTGGCGTTGATAATGAATCCGGTGATGGTCCAATTTCTTATTCAGAAACTGCAAAACAGAGATTCATCGTCTGGTTGAAGAATAAATATTCGAGCCTTGATAATTTGAACAAAGCGTGGGCTACTCAACGATGGTCAAGAAGATTTAACCAATTTGAAGAAATTGGATTCCCGGTGGCCACCCATACCAATGATGTACCGGAAAGGATGCTCGATTTCAGTCGTTTTGTTTCGGATGAAGTCAATCAGTTTCTTTTTAAAGTCATTGATAAGGTAAATTCCAATGCACCAAACGCCTTGGTAAACACAAATGCCTGGTATTACAGCCCATTGAAATATTTTGATTATTCACAGATTGCCTATTCAGGCAAAATGACTCGTGAGGGTTGCGGTTTTTATCCCGGAAATTCATTAACTACCAATTGGGGTATAATGAATGCTTTGTTTGGGATAGCCCGCATTCAATTTGAAAGCACAAATCCTTTCTGGTGCAGCGAATTTACAACCATGACAGCTGTACCAAATTCTATCCGTAAGTCGGCTTATGCCACGTTAATGTATGGTAACCAAATGGTTTGCGGATGGACTTGGCAAAGTATGCAGTCTGGAGAAGAACAGTATCTGGAAGGAATGCTGGATTGGGACGGAATTCCAAACCGTAAATACGACGAATACTCAAAAATCGCAACGGAGTTTAAAAAAATCGGAAAGTTTTTCCCTTATAAAGTTCAGGCCGAAGTGGGTTTGGCTTTTTCTTTTCCCAGCCAGGTAGCAAGTAGTTCCTTCCCTGAACAACATGAAAGCCAACTACAGACCTGCTTTAATTTATTTTATAATCGCAATATGGACGCACGGGTTGTGGAGATTAGCAGAAGCTCCCTTAGTTACAAACTTTTGTTTGTTCCTGGTGTAACTGTTATGGATGAAACAACTGCCACCAAAATTCGTGATTTTGTCAAAAATGGTGGAACTATTATCATGACTAGCAATTCGGCAGTTGTTGACGAAACAGGGAAAGTATTTTCTTCCACTCACCCGGGCCGTTTAAGCGATGTGTTCGGAATACGAGTTGCAAATTTTGAAGAAACAGTTGCCCTGAATGAAATATCCAGAAAATCATTCAAGGGCAATAAAATTGAGCTATCCTACAAAGAGAAAAAGATCACTTCAGAATCAGTCAGGTTTGATGTTGTAGAATCTAAAGGTGCTGAAATTCTCGGAAGCATAACTAGTTTAGACAAGGATTACCCAATTATTACTTCCAATAAATATGGTAAGGGAAGAGCAATTTATATCGGTCTCCCTGCAAATGGTGAGATACTCGGTACTTTGCTTGATGAGTTAATAGTTGAGCTTTCTTTAAAAAAAGGTCCTGAAGTACCTGCTGGTGTGATGGCCAGACAAATTGATAAAAACCATTTTCTTTATTTAAACGTAAGTGATAAACCAAAAGAAATTCAAATGAAAGGAAAATCAAGGAGTATTCTTTTTGATAAAAATTATGACGACAGTTTTACAATTGCACCTTATGATCCGGAATTTATTGAAATAAAATAACATTCTAAGAAAATCATAAATTTTAGCAATTAGTTTTTTAAAAAAATATCTTATAATCGAAATTGTCTTAACATCTTGATAATTATGAAAAAAAAAGTTTCAAAATTCTTTTTAATCACCCTTACTTTAGTTTTTGCATTGAACATTGTAAAAGCCCAAACACAAACCAATCAGTCGTTAAATGCTAAAATTACTTCAATCATTAAGAAATTAACTTTGGAGGAAAAGATCTCAATGTTACATGCAAGTGGTATTTTCTCAGCCGGAGGAATTCAGCGACTTGGGATACCTGAAATGATGACCGATGACGGGCCACTCGGTGTTCGCGAAGATGTCAAACAGGGGTGGGGTTCGGCAAACCTGACAACTGACTCGGCAACCTTTTTCCCGAACGGATCAGCATTAGCTGCAACATGGAATCCCGATTTAGCTTATCGTTTCGGGCATGATATGGGCGAAGAGGCCAGGGCACGTAAAAAGACAATCATGCTGGCGCCTGCTTTTAACATATGCAGAACTCCATTGTGTGGCCGTACTTATGAATATTATTCAGAAGATCCATTTTTAAATGCCCGTCTTGCAGTCCAAGCGGTTAAAGGGATCCAAAGTCAGAATGTAGCTGCATGTGTGAAACACTATGCAGTAAATAATCAGGAGGTAGAACGCAGTAGAGTTAATGTGGAAATTGATGAAAGAGCATTGCGTGAAATATATTTGCCTGCCTTCAAAGCATCGATTACTGAAGGAAATGCATGGTCAATCATGTCCGCATACAATAAAGTATTGGGTTCATACTGTTCTGAAAATGATTTTCTATTAAACCAGATTTTAAAGGGGGAATGGAAATTTAAAGGAATTGTTATGAGTGATTGGGCTGGCACTCACAGTACTGTTGATGCAGCCAACCATGGTCTTGATCTGGAAATGGGGACAAACCCACCTTATGAGAAAAACTATTTTGCCAATCCTTTACTTGCAGCCGTTAAAGAAGGAAAAGTGAGTATGAAAGTGATTGATGATAAGGTTTATAGAATATTATGGGTAACCTATCAAACTACTTTAAGCGGAAATCAATCTTCCGGGAAAATTAATACACCCGAACACAGTCAGACTGCATATGATATTGCCGCTGAATCAATCGTGCTGTTAAAAAACGAAAAACAACTACTGCCTTTAAATATTAAATCATTTAAAAGTATTGCTATTATTGGAGACAATGCTACCCGAACATTTCATCTGGGTGGATTTGGAGCCGGTGTAAAGGCCCGCTATGAGATTACAGCCTTGGCTGGATTAAAAAACAGATTAGGAAAAAATGTGGACATAAGATTTGCACAAGGTTATTCAGGTGTCATCAAGTCCACAAGAAAAAATACAGCTGCAGAACAAAAAGCTGATTCTACATTGATTCAACAAGCTGTTGGAATTGCAAAAAGTTCAGACATGGCAATTTTGTTTATTGGGGGTAATCGTGATTATGAAAGCGAAAGCCGTGACCGTACAGATCTAAGTCTACCATTTAATGAACAGGCCTTGGTTGATGCCGTGACAGCTGTAAATCCAAATACTATAATCGTTGTTGTTGGAGGAGCTCCTTATGATATAAGTAAAATAAAGAAAAACAATCATACCATAGTCTGGTCCTGGTACAATGGTTCTGAAAATGGAAATGCACTTGCTGATGTATTTACCGGCAAAGTAAATCCATCCGGTAAGTTACCATTTACATTCCCTGTTTCATTGAATGACTCACCTGCGCATGCTTTAAATACTTACCCGGGTGAAAATTTGCAGGCAAATTATAAAGAGGGGATCCTTGTTGGTTATCGCTGGTTTGATACCAAAAAAATTGAACCACTTTATTGTTTTGGTTATGGGTTGTCATATACCAACTTTAAATATTCTGGGTTTAATACCGATAAAAAGAATTACAAAGCATCGGAAACTATTACTGCAACGGTTAGTGTTAATAATAACGGTAAATATGCCGGCAAAGAAACGGTTCAATTATATGTTGGTAAAACAGGTTCAGTCGTTGAGCGTGCTGATAAAGAATTGAAAGCATTTAAAAAAACAGCCATTGGTGCAGGAGCAACATCAATAGTTGTTTTGAAAATACCGGTTAAAGATCTGGCTTATTTTGATGTTAAAACCAAAACATGGATTGTTGAACCGGGACAATATAAACTCTTTGCAGGAACTTCATCAAAAGATATTACACAAATCAGCACAATAACAGTAAATTAAGAATTTCATATTTTAAAGCTTATGATACACAATTTCAGAATATTTATAGGGGTCATTTTACTGACTTCTATATTGGCAATAAATAAATCGGCTGGGGCAGTCATCTCATATTCAAAAAGTCCTGATGGGGTTACCTTTAAACTGGACAAGGGTGTGATGAAAATTAATGTTTTTAAAGCTGATATCATTGAAGTTAAATACACATTGTTGGAATCCTTGCCAACGAAACAATCTTTAGTGGTTAACAATAAGTGGGGAGTAACCACTACATTTATAGTATCTGAAAACCCCAAAGAGGTCATAATCACCACTGCCAGATTAAAAGTAAAGGTAAATAAAGCCACAAACGCTGTTAAATATACAGATCTTAAAGATGGTTTAATACTGGCTGAAGATACATCTGCAGGCAAAAAAATCACTCCTGTCAGAATTGCCGGTATTGACACATACAACTGTGAAACAAATTTCAACTCTCCAGTTGATGAAGCTTTGTTTGGACTGGGGTGCCACCCTGAAGATACTCTCTCCATCAATTACAAGGGGCGGGATCAGAGTATGGCCATCAAATATATGACCGGCGCTATTCCAGTGATGCTTTCCAACAAGGGTTACGGCCTTATGTGGGATAATTATTCTGCTTCAAACTTTTATGGGGGTGTAAATGGAAATACAAAATACAGTTATGTCTCTGAAAGTGGCACAATGATAGATTATTATTTCTTCTATGGTCCGGAATTTGATCAAATCATTTCGCTTTATCGGCAGGCTTCAGGTGCAGCTCCTATGTTTGGAAAATGGGCTTTTGGTCTGTTTCAGTCTCAGGATAGGTATCAAAGCCAGGCTGAGGTATTAGGTGTCGCTGACAAATATCGCAAAAACAAACTTCCTGTTGATTGTATTGTACAGGACTGGTTCTATTGGGAACCCAACGTAATAGGTTCCCACGTCATGTATCCTGAACGTTATCCAAACCCAAAACTAATGGTTGACGAGTTGCATAAAGCCAATTTCCATGCTATGATATCAATCTGGCCGGTAATGGCAAAAGGGACTCCTAATTATGATGAGATGACAAAAGCCGGTCAGATGACAGATATTACCTGGATGAATGTTATGACAAAGACTTATGATAATTATTATGATGCACACAGTGAAAAGGCACGAGAAATCTATTGGCGTCAGGCAAAGGATCAGCTTATCAAGCCATACGGGTGGGATGCCTGGTGGGTTGATCAGTGTGAACCGGATAATGGTACCCTATTAGATGAGCGCAGAAAAAGTACATTTGCTTTAGGTAAGGGGATTGACTTTTTTAATACCTATTCATTGATGCACACTACCGGTTTATATACAAACTGGCGGAGAGATATCCAGGGAAAACGTGCCTTCTTTCTTGTAAGGCAAGCTTTTGCGGGTCAGCAACGCAATGCCGCAACATTATGGTCATCAGATATTACCTGTACTTTCAGGGCATTTAAATCACAGGTGCCACAAGGAATTAATGCATGTGTATCCGGAATCCCTTACTGGACATCTGATATTGGGGGTTATCACTATAATTGGAGCGCTCCGAATTGGGCAAAGCCAGCCAATAGGGAACTCTTTACCCGCTGGTTTCAGTTTGGCACTTTCTCACCAATCTTCAGGATTCATGGTAAAGGAGAACGCGCCCTGTTTTCGGATAACTGGGATGCTGACACGAAACAGATTCTGTTAAAATATGATAACCTTCGTTACCGTCTGATGCCTTACATTTACTCTCTGGCGTGGAAGGTAACCCATGAAAACTATACCATCATGCGGTCGCTGGCTTTTGATTTCAGAAATGATGTCTCAGTTTATAATATTCCCGACCAGTTTATGTATGGTCCTGCATTTCTAGTTAATCCTGTGACAGATCAACTTTACACCGGTAAGCAGAATTCGGATTCCAAAATAAAAACCAGAAATTTGTACCTTCCAAAATCTGTGAAATGGTATGATTTCTGGACAGGCAAAACGCTTGAGGGTGGACAAACCATTGCTGCAAGTGCACCCATCGAAACGATCCCCCTTTATATCAAAGCCGGATCAATTGTGCCAATGGGACCATTTCTTCAATATGCAACCGAAAAGTCTGCCGATCCCATTGAGTTAAGAATTTATCAGGGTGCAAACGGACAGTTTACCATCTATGAAGATGAAAACGATAACTATAATTATGAAAAAGGGCTCTGTTCAACTATTACCCTATTATGGAACGACCAAACCAAGACGCTTACAATTAATAAACGTGAGGGGAGTTTTCCCGGGATGATAATGAAACGATCATTCAACGTTATTCTAGTGAAAGAAAATCATGGGGTAGGAGTAGAGTTTGCAGACAGCATAGATAAAACTATTGTTTACACCGGTTCGATGAAACAATTTAAATTCTAAAAAATCTTCTCTATTCATACAAAATGAAAAAGTTACTCATTCTATTTGCAGGTATATTGAATTTCATTGGATTAATGGCACAAAATCTTGAAAACCGAACCAACCTTTTTGATTCTGATTGGCGGTTTCAGCTTGGAGGAGCTTTAAATGCAGAAGATCCTAAATTCGATGACTCTAAATGGCGGATCATCAGCCTGCCACATGATTGGAGTATTGAAAACTTACCAGGAACTAACTCTCCATTTAGTATTAATGCACTCAGTCAAGTAAATGGTGGTTTTACAACCGGAGGCACAGGATGGTATCGGAAATCATTTATCATCCCTGAAAGACAAAGCTCAAAAAGGATTATTGTACAATTCGATGGTATTTACATGAACCCTGAAATATGGATCAATGGAGTTTCATTAGGTAGCCATCCTTATGGTTACACTTCGTTTTGGTATGATATTTCAAAGAGAATTAAGTTTGGCAAACAAAATATCCTTGTTGTCAAGGTAAGGAATGAGGGTGAAAATAGCAGATGGTATTCAGGATCTGGTATATACAGGCATGTATGGTTGAAAGTACTGGATCAGGTGCATGTTGCACAATGGGGAACCACCGTCTCAACTTCTGAAGTAAATACCGGTTCAGCCAATGTAAATATCAAAACACAAGTGAACAATCAATCGGGGAGTTCTTTAAAAATAAAACTGGTTACCAGGTTATTGAATACAAAAGGTGAAGAAACAAATAAAACTGAATCAATGCAGTTAATTGACAAGGATGGTTCCTGCGATTTTGATCAGAATTTATCTGTGAAGAACCCTGATCTTTGGTCTACTGAAACACCAACACTTTATACCGTAATTAATGATGTTTATAATAACGAACAATTAGTTGATCGGGTTGAAACTAAATTCGGTATCAGAACAATTCAATTTGATGTTGTTAATGGGTTTCGCCTTAATGGTAAAATGTTAAAACTGAAAGGTGGTTGTTTTCATCATGATAACGGTCCATTAGGTTCTAAATCACTCGACAGGGCAGAAGAGCGACGTGTTGAATTATTGAAAGCAAGTGGCTTTAATGCCATACGGTGTTCTCATAACCCACCACCACCGGCTTTTCTCGATGCCTGCGACCGATTGGGGATGTTGGTTATCGATGAGGCCTTTGATATGTGGTTAGATGGTAAAAATGCAAATGACTATCACTTGTTTTTTCGACAAATGGTGGCAGAAAGATGTTGAAAGCATGATTAGATGTGATATCAACCATCCATCGGTTATAATGTGGAGTATTGGCAATGAAATTCCGAATGCGAATAAACCTGAAGTTGTTAAGACTGCACAAATGTTAGCCGATTATATTAGAAAAAGTGACCCCGGCAGGCAGGTTACATCGGCTGTAAACTCGATGAACCCTGATAAGGATGCGTATTTTGCAGCTCTTGATGTTGCAGGATATAATTACGGAACGGGGGACAATCAGAATAATAATATTTTTGATAAGGACCATATCCATATTCCTTCGCGTATTATTGTACAAACAGAATCTTATCCCTTAGATGCCTTCAAATGCTGGATGGATGTAAAAGATCATGATTTTTTGATTGGCGATTTCGTCTGGACTGCTTTTGATTATATAGGAGAAGCCAGTATCGGATGGCGTGGTTATCCGCAAAAACAAAATTTTTACCCATGGAATCTTGCATATTGTGGAGATCTGGATATATGTGGATGGAAAAGGCCTCAGTCATATTTTCGGGATGCTTTATGGAAAAGCAATCAACTTTCACTTTTTGTAAAACCTCTCAAGCCATCCTTTAAAGAAAATCCTGATCGTGCATCATGGAGCAAATGGCACTGGCTTGATGCTGTAGCAGATTGGAATTGGAAAGGATATGAAAATAAGCCCATCGAAGTGAGTGTATATTCCTCATGTGAGGAAGTTGAACTTTTCCTTAACAATAAATCATTGGGTAAAAAGAAGACTGATCGTTCAACAGGATTCAAGGCACTTTGGGATGTCCCATATCAAAAAGGTGAACTTAAAACAATTGGCTATACTGGATCAAAACAAGTGAATACAGCCATTCTTCGCACAGCAGCAAACCCTTCACAAATAAAGATTTCAGCCGACAGGAATGAAATTAATTCCGATGGTCAGGATTTAAGTTATGTCACGATTGAATTAATTGATGCTACAGGAAACAGAAATCCGAAAGCAGAAGATTTGATAAAGTTTAAAATCGAAGAAGCCGGAACCATTGTTGGAGTTGGTAATGCAAACCCTATGAGTACAGAAAGTAATCAGCTGCCAGAGCGAAAAACATGGCAAGGTCGTTGTATGGTGATTATTAAATCAGAAAATAAGCCAGGAAAAATAACGCTACAAGCTTCGTCTTCCGGATTGAAACCGGTTAGTATTATAATTATCTCAAAGTAAAAAATAAATAAAATGATACTGTCTCGGTTCAAGTTACAATAATTAAATTTAGGTTTTAAATGTAAGGGTGTCAAAATAGCGTAGTCACTGAACCTGTCGAAGTGACCTATCCCAATTAAAAGAGGTCACTTCGACAGGTTCAGTGACTACGCTACTAAAAGTTTACCTATCTGATGGGCATTTAAGACAGCCCCTTACATTTAATCTTTTATCCCATTTACATTGATCCATTCAATGATTTTTCTAACCGATTCAATCGAATTAAAGTTGGTCTTTTGTTTCTCTAATTGATTTAATATTAGTCCTTTCTTTGATGAGAAACATTTGAGCAATTCCATTTTATTTAAAACAGTTCTTGTTTTACCTTTATTCGTTACATAGAAGAAATAAGTTTTTAAGAAAAGAAGATCTTCATCAAGTTCAGAAGTCCTGATGGCAGTACCATTTCGAATATATACACTGGATACAGTTTGAATCCTTGATCCCGAACTTCCGTAACCAAAATCAACATTTTTATCGCCAATTACCTCTTGATGAACCCTTACATAAAGTGGAACGAGGTCATCATAAATCAATTCTACGAAATGTTTATTGATATAATAGAATTTTCGGTCAGTTATTTCTATCATTAACTCCTTCTGAGGCTCAGCAAAAGCGATTTTCAAATTATTTTTATCTAAAAATTGCATCTGATCGCTATAGGTATCATAATTAAATTTAGCGCTATACTGACTCCCATCTTTAAACGTGACTATCCCATCGGTGAACTCTGGAAATAATAAAAGCGCAGACCCTATAACAGAATCGTTTTTTTGCTGTGAAATTACCAGGTTGATGATGAGCAAACAACAAAATAACAATGTGTTATGTAGAGCCTTTTTCATCTTATTAAACGTTTAGTTTCAATAAAATAAAGAGCACATAATCTTTTAATAACGATGGTATTAATGTATTTTCTCAGAAAGAAAATAGGGAGTCTTCTATTAAAATAACAGAATGAGTTTAATAATGTTTTAAATTGTCCCTTAGAACATTAATGGAATCTTCTATTGATTTTTAACGATGGAAGGAATAAATTAAACGGTATCTCAATATTTATTCCTTTATTCCATTGGCATTAATCCAATCAATAAACTTTTTCACAGAATCAATCGAAGTAAAATTTACATTCTGTTTCTTTATCTCCTCGGCTATCACATCTTTCTTTGTTGTAAAACTCTTGAGAAGATTATTTTGATTGGAAATGAGTTTTGTTTTGGCATCAACGGTCAGATAGTAAACGATGGTTTTTGTAAAAAGAACGGCTTCTTTACTGGTACTGGCAGCATTATATTCCTTACCTACTTCATTGTAAAGTTTGGAGACTGTTTCAATCCTTATTGCAGGACTCTGTCCGCCATGAGCGCCATTTTTCTCTGTAATTTCTTGTTGATGAACCCTGGCATAAAGGGCAACCGTACCATCGACAATAAGTTCAGTAAAAAAGCCTTTGAGATAATAAAAATTACGATTTGCGATGACCACTCTTTGTATTTTTTCGGGTTCAGCAAATTGCATAGCCACTATGTCTGCACCCATAAAGAGCATCTGATCAGTAGATGCATCGTAATTAAGACTTGTCTTTATCCTCGAACCATCATTCATTATGACGATTCCATCCGTAAACTGCGGAAATACAAATCGTGAAGCTACAGCAGTATCGCTTTTAGGTTGTGAAAAGGCAAAATTCGTTAGAAGCAAAAAACAAACGAACAGTATGTTACGCAGAATATTTTTCGTTTTTTCAAAAAGGTTAGTTTCAAATTTACAAAGATTAATTTGATTTTTAAATGCTAATATGAATAAAATCAAAATAGAAACAAAAAATAATATTATTCACGGAAACCTAAACATTTACTCTTTTATCCCTACCTAACCCCTAGCTGTTCGCCCCCCTGGAATCGGAAAATATACCGGAAACATACCAGTTCATGTGCTATTCACCATAAGAGAGAGGAGGATATTTAGGGTTTTTTATAATCCGGATTTTTTCTGTTTGAAAGAATATATGTTGATTATCCACAGTACATACATATTGAATATTCGATTATTCGGTTCAAAAAAAGTTATATTTACACGTTGAATTTATTCTCTACAAAAAGTAGGTAAAGAGACAGAGAGAGAATAAATGAAATATTGACATTAAAGCGCACCTGATGTGGATTAGCTTAAAACAAAAAACCGGGACTGATATAGTCATGACTATATCTGGAATACTCGTTATTATTACGTGTGCAGTTGTTGTACTTGGTCACCTTGCGAATCTAAATTTGTTTTTTGATTATCATCCCGGATATATCCCCATGGCACCGTCATGTAAAATTTTATTTACGTTTTACGGGTTGTTATAAATTTTAATTTATTTTTCTTTGCTAATAGACCAATACGCCCCTTTATCATTGCATTTACCATTTTTTCAACCATCTTTGGATTACTTAAATTTTTAGAATCAATTATTCCTTTAGAATTAACTTTTGCTAAACTTCTAACATCTCATACTGAATATCTTGGTAATTTTCCATTAGGACGGATGTCCCCCTATTCCGGCTTCCTTTTTTTCATCACAGGTAGTGTAATACTCCTGAAATATTATGCCAAAGAGAAACTGATCATTTTGAATTTGATTTGTAGTCTGGGGATTATTATTGTCTTTGCCGGTTTTGTTGCAAGTTTAGGTTACCTATTCAGAACTCCATTTTTATATTCAGGGAATATCATTCCACTGGCAGAATCAACTGCTTTTGCCTTTTTATACTTGGGTTTCGGTTTGATAGCGTTAGGCGGTGAAAAGACATTTTTTGTTCGTCGGTTATATGGTTCAATGGCCAGTGCAAGAGTTTTACGGGCTTTTTTACCTCTGATCACCCTGGGTATTGTTTTAAATGATCTCCTGGATCTTTACATCTCCCGTAATTTTAACATTAATCATGCACTGGTTTCTGCAATCGCGACCTTGATTTCAATTGTCATTGCCATTATATTGATTTTAAATATAACAAAAATCATTTTTGAAAGCGCTAACAAAGCTGAAGCCGAGCGTTTAAAAGCAGAAGAAGCCTTACAAGAGAGTCTGGAATTAAGCAACTCTTTGTTGCGTTCAATTCCATTCGGGATGGATATCGTTGATGCAAGTGGTACTATCCTTTTCCAGAGCGAAATATTCAAAAAACAATTTGATAGCGAAGTGGTAGGGGCAAAATGCTGGGATATCTATCGGGATGATAAAACCCAATGTATAGATTGTCCATTGAGAGAGGATATAAAAATAGGTGTTACCGAAACCAGTGAAACAGATAGGGTATTGGGAGGAAGAACTTTTGAGATAGTGCATACCGGGCTCATATATCAAAAGAAGAAAGCGGTCCTTGAAATCTTTCACGATATTACTGAACGTAAGCATTCAGAAATTCAGCTCAAAAAATATACCGATGAACTTAAAACGTTGAATGATACGAAAGATAAATTATTCAGTATTATAGCACATGATCTGAAAAGTCCATTTAATTCGATCCTGGGACTCACGCAATTATTAAATGATCAATATGAAGAGTATAACGATGATGAGAAAAAGCTAATCATCTCGAATATCAAAGATTCATCCAAAAAAATGTTTAGTCTTTTGGAGAATTTGTTAATCTGGTCATTTGCTCAAAGGAATGGAATTAATGTGAATGCTGAAAAGATAGACCTGTATGAAATTGCGAACATACAAATGGGTGTGTTTGTAACCATAGCCCGGACAAAAAACATTCTTCTTGCAAATAATATAGACCCCTGCACATTTGCTAATGCTGACCGGGACCTGGTTAAAACTATTTTGCTCAACCTCATCAATAATGCAATAAAATTCACTCATTCAGGTGGTAATATCCATTTAAATGCCCATAAGAGAAATGACAACATAGAAGTTTCTGTCACCGATAATGGGATGGGTATTGATGCACATGTATTAAAAACTCTGTTCAAGTCTGCTGAAAGTTATACTTCTCTTGGGACCTCAAATGAAAAAGGAACAGGTCTCGGTCTGATGATCTGTAAGGAATTTGTTGAGTTGAACGGGGGCAGCATATGGGTTGAAAGTGAAGAAGGCAATGGTAGCCGGTTTACATTCACCCTACCCATCTTTGTGTAATCCATTCACGAAATCTTATCTTATTATCCTTAAGCCGAATATATAAATATTCCGTAGGTGCCATTATATGAAAATGTGGGAATCATGTAATTTATTTCGAAAATTGTATAACGCTTTTAATGATAATCTCATTCACCTTTGTAATATAATCAGTAACTGTGTGATATATTAATTAGTTACTGGTAAAATGCATTTTATGGGGGTTTTTATCTTTAAAAATATGAATAGTGATCACAACAACCACTAAAAAATATCTGTTTTCAAAGAGGTTTGATGCGTTCTTTTTAAGCATTAATAAGGCTTTTAAATTCTTCAAACAATTCTTCAAACAAGTCTTTATACCGCCATTTCATATTTCAGAAGTTATTAACCAATGCTTTGAAATAGGATTAAGAGCATTGCCGCTCATTACATTGACCGGATTTATAATAGGCATTGTGTTTACCAAGCAATCGCGTCCGGCATTAGAAGAATTTGGCGCCGCATCCTGGTTGCCTTCTTTGATGGGGATTGCTATTTTAAAGGCGTTGGGACCTTTGGTGACCGCATTGATCTGTGCCGGCAAGGTCGGCTCGGGAATTGGCGCAGAACTTGGTTCGATGCGGGTGACCGAACAGATAGATGCAATGGAAGTTTCAGCCATAAATCCTTTTAAATACCTGGTAGTTACCAGGGTTACGGCAGCCATGATCACCATACCTATTCTTTCATTCTACTGCATCTTGGTGGGTTTGCTGGGTTCGTTTGTAAATGTTCATGCCGAAGAAGATACCAGCTTTTTAGCCTTTTTTAAAAACGCATTTTCAACGATTCAATTTTTAGACCTTTCTACTTCAGTAATAAAGACGATAGTTTACGGGTTCACGATTGGAATTGTCGGGAGCTATAAAGGCTTTTATGCTACTCAGGGAACGCGTGGAGTGGGTAAAGCTGCTAACCAGGCAGTTGTTATGGCCATGTTCCTGATCTTTATTGAAGAAGTTATAATAGTACAGATTTCTAACTGGATTCGATATTTTTAAAGATGGCAACTCAAAAAACAGAGCAAATCATAAACCGTGATTCAACCGTGATCACTATCAAAGATTTATATAAATCATTTGACGATCAGGCTGTGCTGAAAGGAGTTAACCTTACCGTTTACAAGGGTGAAAATGTGGTTGTACTTGGCAAATCAGGAAGTGGTAAATCTGTATTGATAAAGATTATTATTGGATTGCTCAAACCTGACAGGGGCGAAGTGCTTGTTTTGGGACAGGAAGTGGATAAGCTTACCGAAAAAGAATTGAATGCTTTGCGACTACGTATCGGGTTTTCTTTTCAAAGCAGCGCATTGTATGATAGCATGAACATCAGGCAGAATCTGGAATTTCCATTGACCATGAACAGGAAAGATCTGACCAGGCAGGAAATTACAGATGCAGTGGAAGAAGTACTGGATGCTGTTGGCCTGGAAAACAAAATGAACGACATGCCGGCTGATCTTTCAGGAGGTCAACGCAAGAGAATTGGCATAGCCCGTACATTAATTCTCAGGCCGGAGATCATGTTATACGATGAGCCTACTGCAGGTTTAGACCCTATAACCAGCTATGAGATCAACAAACTCATCAATAAAGTGCAGGAAAAATACAATACCAGTTCAATCATCATTACTCACGACCTTACATGTGCTAAAGAAACCGGAGACCGGATAGCTATGTTCGTGGAAGGAAAGTTTACCCGGGTAGGAGATTTCGACGATGTGTTTGATACACAAGATGAACAAGTAAAAGGTTTTTACGATTACAATTTTATAAAATAAGCCATGAATAATTCACCCAATAAACGCGCAGTCATAGTCGGTCTTTTTATTTTCATAGGATTGATACTCCTTGTTGGTTTTGTTCTCATTATCGGTAATTTGCATGAAACTTTTAAAAAGAAAACGCAAATTGTTACCCTTTTCGATGATGTCAGCGGCCTTCAGGTTGGCAATAATATCTGGTTCTCCGGCGTAAAAATCGGAACCGTTAGTAGCCTTAAATTCTATGCGGACCGGAAAGTAAAAGTGATGATGAAAGTCGAAGACAAAGCAGTATCCTATATTCGGGAAGATGCATTTGTAAAACTCAGTACCGATGGATTAATCGGAAATAAAATACTGGTAATTTATGGTGGAACATCCAAGGCGCCTCAAATTGCAGAAGGTGATACCCTTAGGGTTGAAAAAACTTTCACTTCAGAAGATATGATCAATACCTTGCAGGATAACAATAAGAATATTTTGGTTATTACAAACGATCTAAAAGTCATCAGTCACAAAATTGCAAACGGAGAAGGAACAATCGGTAAATTAATTAGCGATAATTCCTTGTATACACACCTCGACTCTGCCACTCTTTCTCTTCAAAATGCATCAATCCAGGCTAAGCAATTAATCAGTTCACTATCGGCTTTTAGTAATGGACTCAATAAAAAAGGCACGCTTGCCAACGAACTCACTACAGATACAGTTGTGTTTAAATCAATGAAAGCTACTGTTTTACATCTACAACAAATGTCTGACAACGCCAATGTCTTTATCAATAATTTGAAAGAGGCCAGCAGTAATCCTCATTCGTCTTTAGGCGTTTTATTGCACGATGAAGAATCAGGAGCATCATTAAAACAGACCATTAAAAATCTGGAAGCCGGTACTCTGAAACTTGATCAGGATCTGGGAGCTGCTCAACAGAGTTTCCTTCTAAAGTCGGTTTTTAAGAAACAGGCGAGAGCGAATAAAAAATTAGTAGTACCTGGAGTTGTGATTGCTAAATAGTTTTCAGGAAAAGACAATTTACAAATCCAGGAAAACCGTCACGATTATAAAAATACTCCCCTTTTTTCAAACCATATAAAATGAACTATTTAAAACTTTTCTCTTCATTTATTTTACTTCTAATAACCATACTCTTAAGTTCCTGCAATTCTTTACCTGATATTTTTGACATGGGAATGGGTTATGGTATTATTACAGTCCTTGCAATATTAGTCGTCATTGTAGGAATAGGAATGAAGCTAAGAAAAAAATAGAATTTATCATTCAACCACTCACTGTTTACCATTACAGATATTGAAGGGTCGTATATCCAGGAATCAGCCTGCATAGTTGGGTAAAGTCTGAAGGGTCGGTTAATGCCAATTTCTAAAACGGATAGCTAAAGAACCAAGAAACTTGACTCCCTGATTAAGATCAAACAAGGACCCGACAATTGGTAGATAATGAAGAGGTGTAGCGTACATGTAGCGTACCCTTAGCGTACATATAGCCTACCTGTAGCGTATATAGATTACGGAACATGTAGGCTGCATGTAGGCTAATTGTACTTTACAGGGGGGGAGTATCTACCAGATGTCTGTAAATGGCTTGGAAGTGATCCGGGAGTGGTGTCGGAATATGACTACAAACATGAAACGATATCCTACCAGATTATCGATTGAACATGAGGGGAAGAAAGGAATGATTGTTATTGATCAAATACGCACTGTAGATAAAGTCAGAATTCTGAAAATTTTAGGTAAGTTGACAAAATCTGAAATTAAGAAGTGTAAGGAGGTTATCAGGGAAACTTTTGTTGACTAAAAAAGTAGTAGTAATAATAAATAGAAGGTACCCCCTCACATCAACGAATATTAGTAAAACTGACCGTTTTATCTTTTTAGCAGTTCTAAAAATTTAGTTCCTCGATATGTTATTCTAAACTTTTGAGCAGGATGATTGGGTATATCGGGAATAGTTCTTTCAATAAGATTCTTTGATAATAATTTTTTAATGGTTCTGTTGAAATAACCAGATATTTTCTCAATTCCAATAACAAACGTGATCTCCTTCCTGTTCAATTCTTTTTCCTGAAGATGAATCAATATCTGACTAAATATAGTTGGCTTTTCAAACTCTGCCCCGAACTCTGCCCCAAGTGTGCCTTTTCTTCTTGTTCTGGAACAAAATTGAGTTTTATAAACTGAACCTGAAAGGATAATCCAACTTCTCTCCACTTAAAATCAATTTCGGGATATTCTTTTAATTCATCTGCAATAAGCTTCAATCCATTTCCCCATTGATCTATAATGCCTAAACGCTTGAATATGGGTGCAATTACTTTGTTTCGAGCATCGGACTGACGACTCTCCATATATATGTCCCTTGAAGTTTACCTTTTTCTTTGAGATAATAAGGTGGCATACTCCCCCGATAAATAGTTACTTTGATTAAGTATTTGTTATTCTCGTTAAGAAAAGTTATTTCGGGCAATACAGTGGGGTAACAGCGATCATAAATTATATTACTAATTTGCTCTTCCATTGCAACAAGCCCCTCTTCTGGTACACCAACAATCTCTTTCGGATTATTTTTTACACCGATATATAACTCACCTCCAGCATCATTCGCAAACGCCACTATGGTCTTCGCTAAGTCTGAGCGCTCAGGAATTGTTTCCTTAAACTCATGTCTCCGCCCTTCAGGTTGGTATAAGGTCTCTTTAATATTCATGGTGAATTTTGGCCAGTAAATTTTCGTAGCGTAAATTTACAAACATAAATCAATTGATAATATGGAATAGTTAATTTGTTTTCAAATTAAAGCTACCTGGATTTGTGGAAAAACCGTTTAATCTGACCATAATCTGCCAGAGAAAAATGATCATCTCATTTAGCTGATGATTAAGAAATTAATACACTCAATTTAAAATGGCGAAAGGTGGTCAATTTAATCGGCAAATCCAATACGTAAATAATAAAGGGTTTCATAAAAGAACTCTAAGTGTACTTGCTTTTTAACAACAAGCATTATAACTTTAGCGTGAAAATCAGACTATTTTTTGAATATAAAATAGTGAAATGATATGGAACAACAGATATTTATAGTAACAGTCCGAGCCAATTCAAACAAGTTAATCCAGACATTAAGAATGGTTAAAGCAGCTGTTGGCAAAAGGAGTTCTAAAGCGATATCTGTCAACGCAGAAATTACTATTACTGATGGTAAAATTACAGTTGCTGTTCCGGGTGCAGTATTTTCATTGGATTGTATAACTCATGGCGTTTGCAAAGCTATAGTTCCGTTTCTTCATTTCAGTCAAATAATCAAAGACTTAAAATCAAAAGAAACAGAAATAACAATAACGGAAGAAAATCTTAGAATAAATTCTGTTACTATTTCAGTGAGAACAACATTTATAGAAGATGATGGAATTTTAAGAACAATAGATTTACCTATTAATTACACTGAAGCCGATATAATTCGCCTTGATAAAAGCGGTTACACATATGAAGAACTAGAGTTCAATAACCTTCATTCTAAAATCGATCTTGCTTGGGAAAATCTTGATGAAAATATTTGGAAAGCATACGAATTATTGAAACAGTATGGCATTGATTATTCTATATTGAAACAAATGGTACATGATAAAATATAAAGATAAGAGGATAAAACTAATAAAATGTATAAAAAATTTGGAAGATGAAAAAGTATGTATTATTCACATTTATTACTTTAATGTTTAGTATTAACACCTATGGTCAAACAGCTGAACAGTATATCAATAAGGGAAATTCAAAACTAGATTCAAATGATTGTATAGGCGCAATATATGATTATTCAAAAGCTATTAAGATTAACCCAAATTCCGCTGAAGCTTATTATCGTAGAGGAGAAGCAAAAGAATTTTTGCAAGATTATCAAGGGGCAATAGCTGATTTTGATAAAGCAATCAAAATTAAACCAAATTTTGAGTGGGCATATCTTGGTCGGGCAGATACAAAGAATGACTTGAAGGATTATATTGGAGCAATGTCTGATATAAACAAAGCTATGACCCTTAAACCTAATTTTGCAGCCGCTTATAATCAAAGAGGGAATTTAAAAAGAGATTTAGAGGATTATCAAGGTGCTATAATTGATTTTAATATCGCAATTAAAATTGACCCTAAATGGACTGGAGCTTATAGTAATAGGGCACAAGCCAAATCTCGTTCAGGCAATGATCAAGGAGCGATAGAAGACTATTCTGAGATTATAGGAATTGATCCAAAGGATGGGGATGCATACTATTATAGAGCTCTAATAAAAATTAGATTAGGCGACAAAGAATCCGGTTGTGTAGATTTAAGTAAAGCGGTAGAACTTGGCAATGAATCTGCTTTGAATGAGTTAAAGGAACAACGTAAAACCGATGAAGAACGACGTCAAGATTTATTTAAAATAATTGACAAGGTAAATAACAAGACGAAATAAATAATAATGACAAACAACAAGGCAATGAAAATCTTTCTATACCTATCAGCAGTTTTGATATTATCAACCCTGAGTCTCTTTGCTCAAACAAAGAAAGATGGAACACCTGATATGCGCTATAAAGCAAACAAACAGACGAATGTCAATACATCTTCTGTTCCAAAAACTAATACAAACGTTCGTTATCAAAGTGGATACTTAAAAGAAAATGGGACAATTGTTCAACCACATTATAAAACCAAAACGAACAAGACAAACCTAGATAATTTTTCAACTAATGGAAACACTAATGTTTACACAGGTAATTCAGGTTCTCGGGCAAAGGATTATTCACCGGCTGCAAATAATTATGGTAAAGGAAAAATCATTCAAACTGGGTCAAAAGGGGGACAATATTACATAAACAGTAAAGGCAATAAATCCTATGTTCCTAAAAGATAGGTTTAGGAAAAAAATGAAACATCAATAAATTAGAATTAATTTGGAAATGAGAAGAGATTTAAGTGAAACAAAATTTCCGTTAAAGCATTTCGCCACTTTTGTTTGATTCAGGAATTAAAAAAAAATAATGAGTTTAGAAACAAAGTCACAAGAATTAAAAGACATCGTATCAACATATGATACCCAATGGTTTTTAGGAAGTTTGTCTGGATTGATTGAAGATATTCCTTCTGGTAGATCAAAGGATCAATTAGGTAATCTTTCATCGCCATTGCGACAATTGTATTTTTTAGGAGGTCTTTTGATCACTTCTGACCCTACAAACGGAATTGAAATCCAATTCACACATGAGAATTGGGAAAAAATTGTTGAATTACTAAATGAAATTGAATCTGAATACGATAAAATTTTCTTTCCTAAAGTAGATGAAGAAATTGATGAAAGATGGAAAAAAATTCGGGAGGTTGCTATGCCATCATTTCTTACATATTTCAATCAAGGACCATTAAACTATGAAGAACAAATTATAAACTGGGTCATTGACTTATTTCAACAGTTTGATTCTTTAATTGAAACTGCAATTTTTTTGAAAACTAAAGACTTTATTCAGTTTTATGAAAATCTCGACCAATTACATCAAAGAAATTTTCAAAGTTTTACTTCAAAAAATGTTTCAAACCGACCTAATTGGGAAACGTATACAAAAATGAAAGTAGGTGTGAGAGATGATGTGCCTGATTTCATAAAAGCTATGGGTGAAATAGACACTCCATTTTTTACCTTTATTGCAGATCATGGTATAATTGATAGGTTTTATCCTGAAGATATTGTATCAACTACCCTCTCAATAGACAAAGTTCAGAGAATTCTTAATTTGTTGTCCATAAAAAGAGAGCAAACCAATTATATATATTATACCGCCACAAGACCTGGAAATCCTTTATATGAAAAACCTATTGTTGAAATTGGTGATGGAATGTTTCAAGTTTTTGAAGTTAAACAAGTAATTCATTCCATTGAAAATTTGCTAGAGTACATTTGCTCCTCAACAATTGAACAAACTTCAAAATTAAATAAGAAAAAAGGTAAATTGCTTGAAGAAAGAATTGTTGAGTTATTTATATCGTTTTTTGAAAAAGATTTTGAAGTATATGAGGGGTATTATGTAGGTGGATGTGAGCAAGATATATTATTTCTCTGGAAGGAATTTGCCTTTATTATTGAGGCTAAGGGATATAAATTAAATGAGCCATTTAGAGACCCAGAAAAAGCATTTGTTCGTATAAAACAAGAATTTGATACATCAATTGGTTTCGGTTATACTCAAACAAAGAGAGTCGAACAAAAATTTGTTGATAATGTGCCACTTACATTAATTGATAAGGATGGAAATTTAGTAAAAGAAATTGATACTACAAAATATGATAATAATGTATTTTCAATTATTGTAAATCTTAAATCTTTCGGTCAAATACAAACAAACTTAGATACTTTATTGGAAGTTGCTGAAGATAATAATTTCCCATGGGCTGTAAAATTTGATGATTTAGAAGTATTTCTTTTGACCTTAAAGGCCATGCATAAAGATCCTATTTCCTTTATACATTTTTTACTAATGCGTGAAAATCTGCATGGAAAACTTATTTGTTCTGATGAATTGCAAGTATGTGGTGGTTTTATATCTGGTAAAATTACTGATAAAACAATTGATTCAACAGATACTATTGTAACAGCTCCCGACTTAGCTTCATTGTTTGATAGTCAGTACTATAAAGGAATGGGTTTTAAAAATGAGAAATATTTAGAAGAGAAAAGAAGCGGAAAGTCCCTTTTCTTGTAGAAAATTTAAGGACAATGTTAAGGTATGTGCAACCATTAATTTAAAATACATACGTTTGACCTAAAACATAGGATTATTATTTATCTCTTATTACTCTGAATTTCACTCTTTGGAGGGGGACAATTCGGACTAACTAACTCTCACTTAACTAACCAAAATAACCTCTATTGTATGTTGAAAAAAAAAGACCACTTACCGAATAAACTGTAAGTGGTTAATATTTAGTGTCTCCCCGATAGGATTCGAACCTATGGCCCAATGATTAAGAGTCATTTGCTCTACCAGCTGAGCTACGGAGAGGTATTGCATTGGACTGTGCAAAGGTAATAAAATTTCAATAGAAGCAAGTAGGAGAGGGCATTTTTTTCAACTATTTGAGGATAATTTAAATAGCTCAATGAAAATTCAGCTTAGTTGTAATCCGATAAAACAACCTTCCTAATCATCAATTAAAAGTTTATATCTTTGTTTGATAGTGATGAATGATATGTCTGACGAAAACCGGAATAACAAATTCGAGTCTGCCCTCAAAGTTAACGATGGGGTTGAACAGCCTTCGCAGGTTGATGAAAATGCTGTTAAGCTTTTCAAAACCAAACAGAAGGAGCTGCTGAGTGTGGATGAATATGTGGCGGGGGTGCTCAGTGGTAACCGAACTATTCTGAGTCAGGCGATTACCCTCATCGAGAGTTCACTTCACACCCACAAAGTAATTGCCCAGCAAATCATCGAACGTTGTCTGCCTTATTCAGGGGAATCGTTCAGGATTGGGATTACGGGTGTACCCGGAGTCGGCAAGAGCACGTTTATCGAGGCTTTTGGCATATATCTTACCGGGAAGGGTCATAAACTGGCTGTCCTTGCCATTGATCCCAGCTCTTCACGCAGCAGGGGTAGCATCCTGGGTGACAAGACCAGAATGGAAGAGTTGTCGACAGACCAGAATGCATTCATCCGTCCTTCACCTGCAGCAGGTTCGTTGGGAGGAGTGGCCAGAAAGACCAGGGAATCAATTATTTTGTGTGAAGCGGCAGGATTTGATATAATTTTTATAGAAACGGTAGGTGTTGGACAGAGTGAGACTGCGGTGCATTCAATGGTGGACTTCTTTTTGTTGTTGATGCTGGCTGGTGCCGGTGATGAATTGCAGGGGATTAAGCGGGGTATCATGGAAATGGCGGATGCCATCGTCATCAATAAAGCGGATGGAGATAATTTGTTAAAAGCCAAGACAGCCAGAATTGAATACCAGAATGCGCTTCATCTTTTTCCTCCTCCTGAATCAGGGTGGAATCCGGAAGTGGAGACCATGAGCGCAAGATTGAAAGAAGGGATGGAGCGGGTTTGGGAGATCATCCAACGATACAAAGTGCTTGTCCAGCTGAATGGTTATTTTGAAGCAAATCGTAAACGGCAGATCAAGATGATCATGTATGATACCATAGAACTGATGTTAAAGGATCATTTCTATGCACACCCGGGTGTAAAGAATCAAATCGTACAGATAGAAAATGATTTGCAGGAAAACAGGATCAGTTCCTACCAGGCAGCACAGAGGTTATTTAATTTGTATTTTGCCAAAGACTAGAATCACAAATAGATCAGCCTTCTATTTTCTTTTCAGGTATCAGAACTGATGCCAGTATGCTGGTGGTCAAAATAGCCAATACGATAAGAAGTGAGTAGGAGGTTGTGAATCCCAGGGCATCCAGATAAGTGTGCAAGAGCATCTTTAATCCAATAAATGTAAGTAACACTGCCAGTCCGATTTTCAGGAATCTGAAGAGGTTGACCACATGCATGACGACGAAAAAGAGGGATCTGAGTCCAAGTATTGCAAATATGTTGGAAAAGAAGACGATATATGGATCCTGGGTGATCGAAAATATAGCCGGGACAGAGTCAACTGCAAACACAACATCTGTAAATTCGATCACTAAAAGCGTTATAAACAGCGGAGTAATCATTGATTTTCGATTCTTCCTGATGATGAAGTATTTGCCCACATAATTAGGATAGACCGGAAAAAGTTTAGACACAAACCTTACAACCGGATGCTTTGAAGTTTCAATCTTGTCTTCGTTGTTGCGCTCCAGAAACATCTTTACACCGGTGAATACCAACAATACGCCAAATACATAAAGAAACCATGAAAATTCCTGTATCAATGCAGAACTCAGGAAAATGAATAGGAAACGCAGTACGATAGCACCCAGGATTCCCCAAAATAGTACTCGTTTATAATACCGCTGATTTACATTAAATGCGATAAAGATCATGATCATGACAAAAACATTATCGACTGATAATGCATATTCAATCAGGTAGCCGGTGATGTATTCAAGGGAGAGGTTGTGCCGGTATATGACCAATGCCTGTGCAAAGGTTTCATTCGTCAATTTAATCGGATGTCCGTGAAGGGCTATAATTGATTTCAGCTGGTCTAAATTCCGGATACCATGAATCCGGTCTCCGTAAAACATGATCCACACATACAATGTCAAAGCAAAGAAAACCCAAACACCAGTCCAGATTAATGCTTCTTTAAATGGAATTACATGATTATTTTTTCCAATGAAGCCAAGGTCAATAACCAGAACTGTCACTACAAAAATTATAAAGCCAAAAAAGAAAACTATTTCGTGTGTGTTCATCAGCTACATATTACAGGGTATTCTTTTCAATTGCTGGAATTTCATTCAAAGGGATAACCGGTTTCGATTGATCGAACATATACCGGTAGGTGATGTGCCGTTTATGAAATTCACTTCCAATAGCCTTATGAATTGCCAACATTTGAGGATTGAAATCACCCACCCATGATAACTCAAGTTCCTTATACTGTGGCTTTTTCTTCATCGCTTCACCCATGTGCCAGAAAATTGCAGATTCAATACCCAGGCGCCTATACTGAGGAACTACACCCATGACAACCACACGGGTCCGGTTAAAGCCTTTGGTCTTTTGATAATACAGGAATTTCAGTTTGTCCCAGATTGAGGTTATATGGCCATTCAGGTAAAGAAGAACCTGGTTGGCATCAGGAGCCATCACCACAAATGCAATGGGTTCATCTTCATGATATACAAACCAGATCATCTCTTCGTCCATGATAGGCTTGAGTTGTCTGAACTGTTCGCGTAAATCGTCAATGCTGATTGGAGTGAAGTTATCATGAAAGGCCCAGGCCTTGTCATAAGCTTTCTTAAAATCCTGTAGAAACCTTTCCATCTGATCTTTACGGAAGTGCTCATAACGGTAACCCGGTCTGGCCATGATCCGTTCAGATATTTTCCAAAAACGTTCCGGAAAGGTCTTCGTGAGATCCAGCTTATTGGTGACTTGTTCAAAGAATTGCTTAAACCCGTATGATTCAAAAAGTTGTTTGTAATAAGGAAGATGATAATTCATTCCAAAACTTGCCGGAGTGAAACCCTCTACCAACAATCCCCAGAAGTTTTCGTTCTCACCGAAATTGATGGGGCCGTCCATTGCCTCCATTCCCTTTGCAGTCAACCAGGTCTTACATTGATCAAATAGTGTATAAGCGGCTTCTACATTATTGATACATTCAAACAGACCCATACCACCAACAGGAACATCGTAATTATAGGCTTTGTTCCGGTTGATAAATGCAGCTGTTCGTCCGATCAGTTTGCCGGTATTGTCTTTTAGAATCCAACGAATGCATTCTCCATGTGTGAAAAAAGTATTCTTCGAAGGGTCAAAAATGGCTTCAATCATGCCATCCAATGGGCAAACAAAATTGGGATCTCCTTTATAAATGACTCTGGCAACGTCTAAAAACTGTTTTGCCGTCTTCTTATCATTCACTTCAACAATTTGCATAAGTCGTTTATTGGTTCTGTTGCAAAGATAATAGTTATTCCTTGAAGCTGAATTAAAAGTCACAGCCAGCCATTTTCATAATTATCTTTAATAAAAGGCAGAGTTCAGGAATTGGGATTATATTTGCATAGAATTTCGAACGATAAGGTGAAAAAGATATATAAACTTGTTTTAAAGGCTTACTCCGGCCCACTGGTGATGACCTTTTTCATCGCGCTGTTCATCCTTTTGATGCAGTTCCTTTGGAAATATGTTGACGATCTGGTTGGTAAAGGACTCAGCTGGGATGTAATTGTCCAGCTATTGTTTTATGCTTCATGGACTTTCGTACCCATGGCCTTGCCGCTTGCGATCCTTCTGGCATCGTTGATGACCTTTGGCAACCTTGGCGAAAGATATGAACTGGTGGCCGTTAAAGCTGCCGGTATCTCTCTGCGCAAGTTAATGAAGCCATTGATCATTCTTTCTGTTCTCATCAGTATTGCTGCATTCTTCTTTTCAAATAACGTGTTACCTTATGCCAACCTGAAGTTCAGATCAATTTTGTATGATGTCCGTCAGCAAAAGCTCTCCTTGAATATCAAGGAAGGCGTCTATTATAGCGACATCGACGGTTACGTCATGCGGGTAGGTAAAAAAGATCCTAAAAGTGGAATGTTAAAGAGTGTCCAGATTTATGACCATACCAAGGGAGGCGGAAATACCCAGCTCACCTTAGCAGATTCAGGAACCATGATCCAGACAGCGGACCAGCAATTTATGATTCTTACGCTGTATCATGGTGACAATTATGATGAATCTGTGACTAATGAAGCCTTTAATAAACATCCTTTTCAGAAAACAAGTTTTGAAAAAGAAGAGTTGAGGTTTGACTTGTCTGGCTTTAAAATGGTGCGTACCGACGAAGAGCTTTTCAAGAAAAACTACATGATGTTGAACCTGACTCAACTTCAGCATGGGAAAGATTCTTTACAGGGGTTGTTCGATCTTGCCATGAAAAATGCCAAATTCAACATCGCTTATACTTTTATGGATTTTAAACAATATGATTTGGAATCTAAAAAAAGCCACATTCGGGCAGATACTTTATTAAAAAATAAGAAGGTTTTCGGCAAGAACTTTTCAAAAGATAAATGGGCCAGTATTGTTGAACTTGCCGCAAATTCTGCACGGCAGGTTCAGACTCAATTAACAGATATGAGTACCAATCTTAAGGATCAGGACGAAACAATCCGGAAATACGAAGTGGAGTGGTGGCGTAAATTTACGCTCAGTATTGCCTGCTTAATCCTTTTCTTTGTTGGGGCACCTATGGGAGCAATTATCCGAAAAGGAGGGCTTGGATTGCCATTGATTCTCTCTGTAATGTTTTTCGTCCTCTATCATGTGATTTCCATGACCGGCGAGAAAGCTGCCAAAGCTGGAGCGCTCACTCCAATGACTGGAATGTGGCTCTCATCATTGATATTATTACCCATTGGTATCTATTTGACTTATAAGGCTACTACAGACTCTCCATTGCTCGATGCAGACGCTTATGTTAAAATTGTAAAAAGATTTCTTGTTTGGACGAAGATTACCAAGGACGAAGAAATAGTTTAACAAGCATACTAAACTGGTTTGCTAATGAATGTATTGCTGCTCTGTAACAAATCACCATGGCCACCAAAAGAGGGAGGACCTATTGCCATGTATGCCATGATAAAAGGTTTGCTCATGGCCGGAATTTCAGTTAAGGTACTCGCGCTGAATACCAATAAGTATGCGGTGGATTTAAAAGATATTCCCGGAGAATTTAAAAATCAAACCCGGATATCTTTTGTGAAAATCGATATTTCGGTCAAACCTGTCGATGCATTTCTGAACTTATTCACTCGACAGTCCTATCATGTGACGCGGTTCATGTCTATTGATTTTACCCGTGCTCTGATTGACATTCTAACTACTGAAACCTTCGATATTATTCAGTTTGAATCACTTTACCTGACTTCCTACATCAATCTCATCAAGCAATATTCGTCAGCCAGGTTGGTTTTGAGGGCACACAATATCGAACACCTGATCTGGCAAAGGCTGGCTCAGGAAACAACCCTTCCTTTAAATAAATTGTATCTGAAATATCTTGCCAAATCTCTGAAAGCCTATGAGCTTTCGGTAATGAATGAGCTGGACGGGATCGCAACCATTACCCATAATGATGAGGAAAGATTCAGGAACCTGGGATGCAAGATCATGGTCGGTACCATTCCATTTGGTATCTCCTATCCTGCAGTGATTGAGCCGGATGATATACCACAACAGAAAACATTATTTCATATTGGTTCAATGAACTGGCTACCAAACCAGGAAGGTATCCGTTGGTTTTTGAAAGAGTGCTGGCCCCAGATTCATGTGAAGTTTCCTGATGTCAGACTTGTTCTGGCAGGACGCGAGATGCCAAAATGGATGTTGAACACCTCTGTCAGCGGAGTGGAAATAAAGGGAGAAGTACCGGATTCCTCACAATTTATGTGTGAAAATGGGATAATGGTAGTTCCTTTGTTCTCAGGTAGTGGTGTGCGGGTTAAAATAATTGAAGCTATGGCACTTGGCAAAACTGTCATTACCACTTCTTTGGGAGCTGAAGGCATAAAATGTGAACACCAAAAGAATATTCTGATTGCAGATACGCCGGATGAATTTCTGGAAGCCGTCATCACTTGTTTTTCAGATCCGGAATTAGCACAGCAAATAGGAGAAAATGCCCGACTATATATTCAGGAAAATCATCTAATGGAAAAGGTAAGCATGATTACCAAAAAATATTACCAGCAACTCATTAAATTCCTGAGCTAATGAAGCTGTTAGTTATACTCCCCCGTGTTCCATACCCTGTCGAGAAGGGCGATAAGTTGAGAGCCTATCATCAACTGCGCTGTTTATCAGCAAAGCATGAAATTCACCTTATCATGCTAAATGATGAAAAGCTGGATCCTGATGCTGAATACGAATTAAAAAAGTTTTGCCGAAGTGTTCATGTTCTCAAACTAGAACCATTGGGTTTGGTCTTCAACCTGTTGTGGGCATTCTTTACAGGTCGGCCTCTGCAGATCGGATACTTTCATCGTTTTAGTGTCAAACAAAAGGTAAGAGACCTTGTTGCAGCTATTCATCCCGATCATATTTATTGTCAGCTCGCCCGTACTGCAGAATATGTCATTGGCATTGATATTCCAAAGACGATTGATTATCAGGATGTCTTTTCGGTTGGTCTCAAACGTAGATTGCCTGATCTGCCATTCTGGAAACGCCCATTCTTTGAAATGGAAGCCGTAAGGATGGCCACCTATGAAGAGACCATTTTTTATCTGTTTAATCATCATACTATTATCGCTCATCCCGACCGCGACTTGCTTCCTTTCAAGGGTCGCGACAAGGTATTGATCGTGCCCAATGGAGTCGACTTTTCCTATTTCATCCCCGATTACGAAGTCGAGAAACGTTACGACCTGGTGTTTACGGGTAATATGGCATATCCACCAAATATTATGGCCGCCGAATTTCTCGTCCGTAAAATTTTGCCTGTTGTTTGGGAGACCAGGCCATCTACAAACCTTTTGATAGCTGGAACAGATCCTCACCTGAAAGTAAGGTCGCTTTCAGAAAGCAGGATTCTTGTTACGGGATGGATCAAAGACATGCGGACGGCCTATTCAGCTTCCCGGATTTTTGTAGCCCCCATGCTGATTGGAACCGGGTTGCAAAATAAGTTACTGGAAGCGATGGCGATGGATCTGCCCTGTATCACTTCATTCATGGCCAATGAGGCATTGGTTGCCCGCCCGGGTATCGATGTCCTGATCGCTGAAACCCCCGTCGAATATGCCCATCACATACTTTCCCTGCTCAACAATCCTGCAAAAGCTAAAATACTATCTTTAAATGGATTGCAATTCGTCCGTTCTCATTATGATTGGGAGGCTGCCACAGCTCTGCTTTCAGGTTTAATGGAGAATACCGATTAAATCCATTGGTCTCTGACGATATTGCTCAACAATAACCGCTGATTTTTGTACTTTTGCAAAAAAAAGAAATATGGCAGACGATAAGAAGATTATATTTTCAATGGTTGGTGTGAGCAAAGTGTACCCTCCAAGCAAACAAGTGCTTAAAGACATTTACCTTTCGTTTTTCTATGGTGCTAAAATAGGCATCATCGGTTTGAACGGATCGGGTAAGTCAACCTTATTGAAAATTATCGCCGGCATCGAGAAATCATTTTTGGGGGATGTCGTTTTTTCTTCCGGTTACTCTGTTGGATATCTCGAACAGGAACCGCATCTTGATAACACCAAAACAGTCAAGGAGATCGTACAGGAAGGTGTTCAGGAAGTGGTATCCCTACTAAAGGAATACGACGAAGTGAATAACAAGTTCTCCGAACCCATGAGCGATGACGAGATGGATAAGCTCATCACACGTCAGGGTGAACTGACCGAACTACTCGATACACACGATGCATGGAATCTGGATACCAAGCTTGAAAGAGCTATGGATGCCCTGCGTTGTCCCGATGGAGATACTCCTGTCGAAAACCTTTCGGGAGGAGAACGTCGTCGTACTGCATTATGCCGTCTGCTTTTGCAGGAACCCGATATCCTGTTGCTCGATGAGCCTACCAACCACCTGGATGCCGAGTCGATAGAATGGCTCGAGCAACATCTTCAACAATACAAGGGAACAGTTATCGCTGTTACCCACGACCGTTATTTTCTTGATCACGTCGCAGGTTGGATCCTGGAACTCGACAGGGGAGAAGGTATTCCCTGGAAAGGGAACTATACTTCCTGGCTCGAACAGAAGTCTAAACGACTTGAGCAGGAAGAGAAGACAGAAAGCAAACGCAGAAAGACCCTTGAGCGCGAACTTGAATGGGTGCGCATGTCGCCTAAGGCACGTCAGGCAAAAGGAAAGGCTCGACTCAATTCTTACGAGAAGATGCTTACGCAGGACTCAAAACAGAAAGAAGATCAACTCGAAATATACATTCCCAATGGCCCTCGTCTTGGAAATAACGTGATTGAAGCCGTCAATGTCTCAAAGGCTTACGATGATAAGTTGCTATTTGATAACCTGAATTTTAAATTACCTGCCGGTGGAATAGTCGGCGTTATCGGACCAAACGGCGCAGGTAAGACTACGCTGTTTCGTCTGATCATGGGACTGGCACAACCCGACTCAGGAGAGTTTCTGGTTGGGGAAACTGTGAAAGTGGGATACATCGATCAGGCACATGCTGAAATCGACCCCAATAAGTCGGTGTGGGAGGTGATCTCTGAAGGCAATGAGCAGATGTTGCTTGGAGGTCGATTGATCAACTCACGCGCTTACGTTGCAAGGTTTAACTTTAACGGAGGCGATCAGGGTAAATTGGCTGGTGTACTTTCAGGTGGTGAACGCAATCGCATGCATCTTGCCCTGACACTTAAGAGCGAAGCCAATGTGTTATTGCTCGATGAGCCTACCAATGATATTGACGTCAACACGTTGCGTGCATTGGAAGAAGGTCTGGAAAGTTTTGCAGGATGCGCAGTGGTAATCTCGCATGATCGATGGTTCCTTGATCGTATTGCTACTCATATCCTGGCGTTCGAAGGGAATTCAGAGATTTATTTCTTCGAAGGATCTTACAGCGATTACGAAGAAAACAAGAAGAAACGCCTTGGCGATTCAATCCCAAAACGAATTCGTTACAGGAAATTAAAGGTTTAAATATTTATGGTCAGGGCTTCTGGAATCCTGCCATGAAAATCTCACATAATTGCGGATTACGACTTACAACTTTATAATTTTTCAATGAAAAAAATAACCGCCGGATTATTGGATGAAGTCTCTCAAAAGGCTTTAGAATCACCTCGCAAAAGGATGAATCATAATTTTCATGAGGATCTGGGTGCTGATCTTCAGCGTTTGCTCAACGCGATGGAGCCATATACCTACATCCGTCCTCATCGTCATGCCGATCCTGACCGGGAAGAGTTGTTTGTTGTGCTTCGCGGAACTTTGCTGGCTATCCAGTTTGATGAAGAAGGCGAGATTGCTGATCACGTGATATTGAGTGCAGAAGAAGGAAACTTTGGTGTGGAAATTCCGCCCAGAACTTATCATACCGTGATCTCTCTTGAAACCGGTTCTGTAGCCTTCGAAGTTAAAAATGGTCCGTTCATTCCCAAAACCGAAGGCACAAGCGCCTCATGGGCTCCCGAAGAAGGAACAACCGAAGCAGAAATTTATGTAAGAGAACTGGTTAAAAGAGCGAATTCCAGATCATAACAGGCTCTTTATTCATTATTTAATCACGATTATGGCAGTTCAAAAACCATCTATTCCCAAAGGAACACGCGACTTTACGCCGGTTGAAATGGCGAAACGCAATTATATTTTCGATACTATCCGTAATGTTTTTAAACTTTATGGTTACCTCCCGATAGAAACTCCCGCTATGGAGAACCTCTCGACCTTAATGGGAAAATATGGCGAAGAAGGCGACAAGCTGCTTTTCAAAATCCTGAATTCGGGAGATTATTTAAAGGGTGTTAACCAGGAATTGCTGGAAGCAGCAGAGTCAAATAAGATACAAACCTTTATTTCTGAAAAGGGACTGCGTTACGATCTGACTGTCCCATTTGCACGTTTTGTCGTTCAGCACAGGAATGAAATCTCATTTCCTTTTAAACGTTACCAGATTCAACCAGTCTGGAGAGCAGACCGTCCACAGAAAGGACGTTACCGCGAATTCTATCAGTGCGATGTTGATGTAATTGGCTCAGACTCTTTATTGAATGAAGCCGAATTACTCATGATTATCGAAGATGTTTATTCACGCCTGGGAATAGGTGTCATGATCAAACTGAACAACCGTAAGATTCTTGCAGGTATTGCAGAGATTATCGGTGAAGCCGACCGACTTGTTGATATCACAGTGGCTATTGATAAACTGGATAAAATCGGTCTGGAAAATGTGAATAAGGAGTTAATTGAACGTGGACTTTCACAATCTGCCATTGATAAACTGCAGCCCATCCTTGATCTTAAAGGTTCAAACGAGGATAAAATATTCCAATTGCATGAGATATTATCCGATTCTGAAATTGGGATGAAGGGGGTAGCAGAAATCCTTACGGTTCAAAACCTGGCTATAGAATCCGGTTTAAAGGTAAAACTTGAACTTGACCTCACACTGGCCCGCGGATTAAATTATTATACAGGTGCCATCATTGAAGTAAAAGCTGTTGATGCGCAGATGGGGAGTATTTGTGGAGGTGGGCGTTATGATGACCTGACCGGAATATTCGGTCTGCCCGGCGTTTCTGGTGTCGGTGTTTCCTTTGGCGCCGAAAGAATCTATGATGTACTGAATGAATTGAATCTCTTTCCCGAAGATACATTAACAGGAACGAAAGTTATGTTGGTCAATTTTGGAGGGATGGAATCTAACTATTGTTTGAAGGTTCTCAAGACAATCCGCGATGCGGGCATCAGCGCAGAACTCTATCCCGATTCAGCAAAGATGAAAAAACAGATGTCGTATGCCGACGACAAGAAGATTCCTTATGTCATTTTGGTTGGTGATGAAGAAATGAAAACAGGGATCTTGACGCTGAAAGAGATGCAAAGCGGTGAACAATTCAAGCTTTCTGTGGGTGATTGCATTGATAAAATTGGAAACAATTTGGGTACGTTTAAGCCTGTTCAATAACTCGTACTACTCATATAAACTATTTAGCGGCTAACCTTTCAGGGGGCCGTTTTTTTTATTGTACAAATGATCTGATTTATTGCTATTTTAGCATCGTGAATACGACACAAAATATACTAAACTGGAATTTAAATTTCATGATCCAGATCAACCGGACCTCGCTCTAGGTTTGGCCTTTCCCGCTATTATCCAATTTCTTTTCATTAAATATATATACTCACATGGTTTATCATGTTATTTCTCCAAGTCCGTTATCTTTTCAAAATATTGCCCTCATCATCGATCAAAAACAAAAGCTCAGATTATCAGATACATCTGTTGAACTCATACAAAAGTGCCGGGCTTATCTGGATCATAAAATGGAAAACCGAAGTGCACCGGTTTATGGTGTCACCACGGGTTTCGGATCTTTGTGTACCATCACTATTCCTGAAGAAGATCTTTCTCAGCTGCAGCGAAATCTAATTATGAGTCATGCCTGCGGCTTCGGAAACGAAGTGAATCCGGAGATCGTGAAGCTGAAGCTGCTTTTGAAAATCCAGGCATTGAGTCTTGGAAAATCAGGCGTACAACTCCAAACCGTACAAAGGTTGGTCGATTTCTTTAATCATGATATTGCTCCCGTCGTTTATGAACAGGGATCTTTGGGCGCTTCGGGCGACCTGGCTCCTCTGGCGCATCTTGTACTGCCTTTACTTGGCCTGGGTGAAGTTTGGCACGATGGAGTAAGGAAGCCTTCTGCTGAGATGCTTAAATCAATGGGTTGGGAGCCGTTGATAATGCAAAGCAAGGAAGGATTGGCCCTGTTAAACGGTACGCAGTTTATGAGCGCACATGGGATCTTTGTCATCCTGAAGGCCATGAAGCTGAGCAAATGGGCCGATGCCATTACAGCACTCTCTCTCGATGCTTACGATGGGAGGTTAGACCCGTTTTACCCACAGCTCCATACTATCCGTCCTCACAAAGGTCAGATTGAAACTGCTGCCAATATCCGGTTTATTCTGGAGGGTAGTGAGTTGATCAATCAGCCCGGTAAAAAGATTCAGGACCCTTATTCGTTTCGTTGTACACCACAGGTGCATGGCGCCGTGAAAGACACGTTCAATTATGTCGCTTCTGTTGTTCTCACTGAAATCAATTCAGTGACGGATAACCCAACTATCTTTCCGGACGAAGACATGGTCTTGTCGGGAGGTAATTTTCATGGAGAGCCGTTAGCCATGGCCTTTGACTTTATGGCCATCGCTCTGGCCGAACTGGGCGGGATTTCAGAGCGCAGAGTTTATCGTTTGATTGCTGGCGAACGAAATCTGCCCTCTTTCCTGGTTGCCAACCCCGGTCTGAATTCAGGATTTATGATCCCTCAATACACAGCCGCCTCTATCGTCAGCCAGAATAAACAACTGGCCACTCCTTGTTCGGTTGACTCAATATCGTCGAGTAACGAGCAGGAGGATCATGTCAGTATGGGCGCCAATGCAGCTACCCGGTTATTGAAAATGACAGACAATCTTGAAAGGATATTGGCAATCGAATTTTTCACAGCAGCCCAGGCCCTGGAGTTTCGCAGACCGATGAAGACCTCACCATTTCTGGAAACGATCGTGGCTGATTATCGTAAAACGGTTCCTTTTATAGAAGAGGACACCGTGATGTACACCGAAATGCAGAAAACCGTGCAATTTATCCGTGACTATCCTGATTTAGTAATCAATGGATGACAATTAATTGTAGTATTAATTGTTCTTCAAATTAAATCAATATCCTTTTCGATCTCGACAATACTAAGCCGATAAGCTCATGAGATATTCCTGACTTGACTCAACATTTTTGCCAATAAAAAACAAATCAGAAACTAACTTAAGCCTAACTTAATACTAACTCTATAAGGTAGTATTAAGTTAGTTTCGTATTAGGCTTATATTAGGCTTAAGTTAGGTTCAACTATTCTTTTTCAATGCTTTATGAAAGCAAAAAAAAAGGAGGATATTTTAGCAATATCTTCCCTTTTTAGTTTGGATTAAGCGAATGGGAATTGTTATTTTGGAGCAGTCAGGTTTAGTTTGATCTGCAGTTCGTTCAATTGATCTTCGTGAATGGTTGAAGGAGAATTGACCATGACGTCGCGACCCGAATTGTTCTTGGGGAACGCGATGTAATCCCTGATCGAATCCTGTCCGCCAAAGACGGCACAGAACCTGTCGAAACCAAAAGCAATCCCGCCATGAGGGGGAGCGCCATACTCGAAGGCATTCATCAGGAACCCGAATTGCTTTTGTGCCTCTTCATTGCTGAAGCCAAGGATGTTGAGCATCCGGTTCTGCATCTCTTTGTTGTGGATCCGGATAGAGCCTCCTCCGATTTCAGCGCCGTTGATGACGAGGTCATAAGCATTTGCGCGGACAGCTTTCAGATCGGTGTCGAGTAAGGGAACGTCTTCGGGTTTTGGAGCAGTGAAGGGGTGATGCATGGCGTAGAAGCGACCAGTGGCTTCGTCCCATTCCAATAACGGGAAATCGACAACCCATAACGGGGCGAATACATTTGGATTTCTCAGACCAAGTCGTGAAGCGATTTCAAGACGAAGGTCTCCCAGCGCCTTGCGGGTCTTCTCAGCCTTACCTGAAAGGATCAGTAACAGGTCACCGGGTTGAGCGTTTGCACGGTCGGCCCATTGTTTCAAATCTTCTGGACTATAGAACTTATCGACCGAAGATTTGAACGTCCCGTCAGCATTGCAGCGGACATAAACGAGTCCAGCAGCGCCAATCTGTGGACGTTTCACCCAGTCGGTCAGTTCGTCCATTTGCTTGCGGGTATATTCGGCACATCCTGTGGCGCAGAATCCAACAACGAGTTCGGCTTCGTCGAATACCTTGAATCCTTTATTCTGAGCCAGATCGTTGAATTCTACAAAACGCATATCGAAACGGATATCCGGTTTGTCAGAGCCGTATTGTTTCATGGCATCGGCATACGACATCCTTGGAAACTCACCAACTTCCATTCCCTTCACATTTTTGAACAGATGACGTGCCAGTCCTTCGAATGTGACCAGGATATCTTCCTGGGTGATAAACGACATCTCGCAATCGATCTGTGTAAACTCTGGCTGACGGTCGGCACGGAGGTCTTCATCACGAAAACAACGTACGATCTGGAAATAACGGTCATAACCGGCAACCATCAGAATCTGTTTGAAGGTCTGTGGCGACTGGGGCAGTGCATAGAACTCACCGGGGTTCATACGGGAGGGGACCACGAAATCGCGTGCTCCTTCAGGAGTGGAACCAATCAGGTAAGGCGTTTCGATTTCAAGGAAACCAATGTCATTCATATAGTTCCGGGTCTCGAACGCCATTTTATGACGCAGCATCATATTGTTGCGCAGGCTGTTGCGACGAAGATCCAGATAACGGTATTTCATGCGCAACTCATCTCCGCCGTCGGTATTGTCTTCGATGGTGAAAGGAGGAGTTTTAGATACATTCAGAATCTCAAGATGTTCAACAGTAATTTCGATATCACCCGTTGCCATTTTTGGATTTTTATTGCTGCGTTCGGAAACAGTGCCGGAAGCGCTGATTACAAATTCGCGCCCAAGTCCCCGTGCAGTATTGCACAAGTCAGCGTGTGTTTCCATATTGAAAACAAGTTGGGTAATGCCATAACGATCGCGAAGGTCCACAAAGGTCATTCCGCCCAGATCTCTTGAGCGTTGAACCCATCCGCAAAGGGTTACTTTCTGGTTAACTTGACTGATTGTCAGTTCTCCACAGGTGTGTGTACGTAACATCTTCTATTATTTTAAGTTGCAAAATTACAAAAAGTTAAGCTTTTATGATGAAAATCCCTAAATCAGATTAATTTTGTGCATTCAAATTACAATAACAAACCCAACCCTTTAACTCTAATTTAATGAAATTCCTTAAAATCAGAATGTTAACCATGACCATTTTGTTAATGGCCATTGGTTACGTACAAGCTCAAAGAAGACCAGCTGCTGCCGAACAACCCAGTCCCTACCAATTTACTGATATCAAGCGACTTCCAGTCACTTCGGTAAAAGACCAAGCGAGTTCAGGCACTTGCTGGAGTTTCTCGGGCAATTCATTTCTGGAATCAGAATTGCTTCGTCTTGGAAAAGGTGAATATGACCTTTCTCAAATGTTTATTGTAAGACATGCTTATGCCGATAAGGCAGTACGCTATGTCCGTTTTAACGGTAGTCTCAACTTCGGTGGGGGCGGCGCTTTCCACGATGTTATTAACATGATGCGTATTTACGGCGCAGTTCCGAATGAAGTTTATACCGGCAATCTACCCGGAGAAAAAGCTCCGATTCATGGTGAAATGGATGAAGTTTTCAAAGATTACATGGGCGGTGTCGTAAAAAACCCGAATAAAAAACTCACCACTGTTTGGTATAAAGGTTTCACAGGTCTTGAAGATGCCTATCTGGGTAATGAGCCTGTCAAGTTTACCTACAAGGGTAAAGATTATACTCCACAGACTTTTGAACAGACACTGGGATTGAACCTTGACGATTATGTAGAGATTTCTTCTTTTACGCATCATCTTTTCTATTCTAAGTTCATTCTGGAAGTTCCTGATAACTGGAGCCATGATCAGGTTTATAATGTTCCTCTTGATGAGATGATTTCAATCATTGATAACTCTCTCGCAAACGGATACACCGTTGCCTGGGCTACCGATGTAAGCGAAAAGGGTTTCAAACACAATCTGGGTTATGCCAATGTTCCGGAAGTTGCACCGGTATCGACTGTCGGATCAGAAGCTGCAAAATGGACTACAACCAAAACGACTGATTCGGTGAAGGTTGCACAACCAACTCAGGTTAAGGAATTGAACATCACTCAGGAATTGCGTCAACAGGCATTCGATGATTACGAAACCACCGATGATCATGGTCTGCACATCATGGGTACGGCTAAAGATCAGTGGGGCGATCCTTTCTATATCGTGAAGAATTCATGGAATACGACCAATGGTAAGTTTGCAGGTTTCTTCTATGCATCTATACCTTATGTAAGATACAAGACCACATGTATCATGGTAAACAAAAAGGCTATTCCCGCCGCTATTGCTAAGAAATTAGGATTATAAATAATTGATTTTGAATTTATCCACTGATATTTTAGGACGTTACCTGTAAAAGGAGTTGTTTGAAAATATTGGTGGATCATTTTTATGGCCTGGTAGTTTTTAAATATTTGATCTAAAAATAAACTGTCATGAAGAAATTTTTGTTACTTGGTTCTGCAGCAACATTTCTTGTTGCTTCGTTTATTAATCTTGATGTTATGGCACAAAAAAGATCTTTGAACCGCGATGAAATTCCGGCAGAGTATAAATGGAACTTCAATGATATATTCCACAACTGGACAGAATGGGATGCTGCTTTAAAGCAAACCAGCGCAAAAATGGATGAGATTGCAGCGTTGAAAGGAACGTTGAAACAGGGACCTCAGCAGTTGCTTATGGCCATGAAGTTACAGGACGAGATGGGGATACTGGCTTATAAAGTCTATCAGTATCCAGGCCTGATGAAGAATGTAGATAACAGCAATGCGGAAATTGGCGCTAAGCTGCAACAGGTCCAGATCCTGTTTTCAAAGTTCGGGACAGCGACGGCATGGATTAATCCGGAAATGCTGACCATTCCTGAAGCCACGATGCGTCAGTGGATCGACCAGACTCCCGATCTGAAGATCTATAACTTTAGCCTGATGAATTTATATCGTCAGCAAAAACATGTGCTTGACGAACCCAAGGAACAACTGTTGTCGTATTTCTCACAACTGAATAATACGCCGGCTGATATTTACACGATGCTGACTACGGCTGATGTGAAATATCCTACCATAAAATTATCTGATAATAAAGAAGTGGTACTCTCTCCGGGCGCCTACCAGCAGATCCTTGCAACAGACCGTAACCAGGCTGATCGCCGTACGGCCTTCCTGGCACATTACGGATCGTTTGAAGAGAAAAAGAATACCATCGCCTCCATTTATAATGCAATTTGTCAGTCGGATTGGGCATCGGCTCAGTCGCGTAACTATACATCCTGTCTGCAGGCAGCCCTGGATGGCAACAATATTCCGGAAGATGTGTATAAAAATCTGGTTAACACCGTAAGAGCAAATGCTGCGCCACTTCAACGATTCATGAAACTGAGAGCCCGCACGCTGAAACTCGAAAAATATTATGGTTATGATGGAGCCATTCCTTTGGTCGATTTTAATAAGGTCTATCCTTATGACGAAGCCAGAAAAATGGTGTTGGCTTCGGTAGAACCCCTGGGTCAGGACTATGTTGCTAAGATGAATAAAGCTATTTCTGCAGGCTGGCTTGATGTTTATGAAAACAAGGGCAAGACTACAGGCGCTTTCTCAAGCAATGTATATGGTGTTCATCCTTATATGTTGCTCAATTATAATGAGACTCTGAATTATGTATTTACACTGGCCCATGAATTAGGCCACACGATTCATTCAGTGCTTTCGAGCGAAAACCAGCCTTTCGTAACACATAATTACACCATTTTCGTTGCCGAAGTAGCTTCTACTTTCAACGAACGTTTGATGTTGGATTATATGCTTGCCAGGACCAAAGATCCAAAAGAACGCATTGCATTGCTGACACAGGCCATTGATAATATTGTGGGCACATTCTATACACAGGCTTTGTTTGCCGACTTTGAATTGCGTGCACACACGCTGGTTGAAAAGGGTCAGCCCATCACGGTTGATGTATTAAATGGCATTGTTGCCGATTTGTATAAAGAATATTACGGTGATGCTCATTCTCCGGAACCATTGTATAACCTGATCTGGGCACGTATTCCACATTTCTATAATTCACCTTATTATGTTTTCCAGTATGCCACTTGTTTTGCTTCGTCGGCTCAGATTTATAAAGGAGTCACAACAGGAACGGATGCTAAAAAACAAGCTGCCAAGGATAAATACCTCACCTTGTTGAAATCGGGCGGGAATGATTATCCCATGGAACAGTTGAAAAAGGCAGGAGTAGATTTGTCAAAACCTGAGACGATCAAGGCGGTCATTACCCAACTCGATGTGATGGTCGGGTTATTGGAAAAGGAACTTGCAAAAGTCGATTAATGCTATTTATTTTATTAAACTCAATATTCAATATAAAATGTCAAACAAATTAATCCTTTTTCTTTTTCTGGTTTCTTACCTGGGACTTTCTTCGTGCGGCAAGAGATCACGACCTTCTGTGACTTTTATCGGTGACCTGAAAGAAGAGTCGAAAACAGATGCTACGAATGGTTCATACATCTATTCGCATTTTCTCAATGTTGATCTGGTCAGATTGCATAATGAGCGCAAGTTAAGAAAGACTGATACCGTGGCGGTTTTAAAGCTGTATCACTTACTGGGATTTAAGAAGTTGGATGATAAAGCGCCGGGTATCCAATACAGATTGTTTGCAGGTGATAGCAGCGAAATGGCTTATCCCACCAAGGATTCAGCGTTGATGGTTTTAATGGGTATGAGTGTGACGATAACCGATCAAACGGGTAAGAAGGTCGTTGACGTCAAGGATTTACGCATTCCTTCACAGACGGGAACGTCTCATTTTCCTTATGTTACGGACTCCACTAACCTGAATGGAAAATGTATTTCTGCGAAAGAGCATATTACTTCGGTTGTTACCCAGGAACGGAATATCTATTACAAGAACATTGACCTGTATATCATTAACTCTCCGGCGGTCTTGCAGAAAGAACAGAAGTACAAGTTAAAATTCAGGGTCTTTGATAAGGTGGATCCGAACAGGTATTTTGAAGGGGAGACACCGATTACAGCGTATTAGGCCTTAAAGAAAAAGCTGGTGCAGATTTAAAATCTGCACCAGCTTTTTCTAAAGATGTGTGTTTATTAGAAATTGATCTTCACTCCTCCAAAGAACTCTCTTTTTGAAGCTGGCTGGTAAGAATTGCCGTCGGGATCGGGTTCGGTAAAGGCAATATAAGATTGATTGGTGATGTTTTTAGCGAAGAAATTAAGTTCTCCGGTGACTGAACCAATCTTCCAGTTGTAAACAGCTCTCAGGTCAAGTAAGGTAAAACCGGCCTGTGAAACATCTTTATGGATTTTATCGGTGTAGATATACCACTGCGACTGTGTTTCAGAACTGATTCCTATAGAAAGTCTCTGCGTAATCTTGTATCCAAGATCGAGGTTGAGTTGATGTTGAGGACAGTTGGGTAACCAATTTCCTTTAATGCTGTCGGGAGAAGTGTATTTGAAATGAGAATAGGTATAGGCAACTTTAAAGTTTACAGATTCAACCGGTGAATATGAAATATAGGTTTCGATACCAAAGCGGTCACTCGATCCTGCATTGCCATAGAATGTTTCAAGGGGTCGGTCTGGCAGTATCCGGTAACGGTAGAAGTCATTTTTAGTTTTCATATAAAAACCGGTGAGGTCATAAGAAAAGCCATTTCCAATACTTCCCCTGATTCCCACTTCTTCACTTGTGGAGGTAGCCGGTTTTAAACTCATGTTGAAACCTCCAAAGCTTACTGGATTACTCATCAATTCCTCGGTAGCCGGTGGCATGAAACCCTGTCCCAGGTTGGCATAGAGGCTGATGTTTGAATTCAGGGCATAAGCCGTTCCAATTTTACCGGTGAGTTTGTCGAAGTTTGAACTACCCGATAGCTTAACGGGGATGTCCATTTTATCGTTCAGCTTATTGTGGATGTTGTCATATCTTAAGCTCGCCACAATACTCCATTTTTGATTCAGTTCCAACTGATCAATCGCAAAGATCCCAACCCCACTTTGATTGGTGGTTTGGTTGGCGAGCATTTCAGAACCTTCATTTACAGCCTGACTAAAGCTACCCCTGGTTTCTGTGCGTCCAGGATTCTTGATGTTTTCTAATTTGTATCCATCAATCGACTGCCATTGAATATCTGTACCAACGCTGAAATGGTTTACACCCTGGGCTAAATTTTGTTTCAGATTATACTGAAAAGTAAAGCCGGGGGTAATCATCGAACGATGCTCTACAGCACTCGATCCCGGTTCAACATATTTGGTATATCGCATATAGGTATTAAAAGTAATGTCCTGATTGGCATTGATCAGATACTGTCCGGTAAAACCATTTGTAATGCGCAGGGTATATTGATATTCATTACAGGGTATCGCATCGGGGTTTGATTGTTTTGGGTTTTCTGCGACCTGATCTATATTGAGCCCTTCGGCATTCTGATTAAAGTATTGACTCACGGTTATCATCTGGCTGATTTTAAGACGTGAGGGCGTGTTCCATTTCATTTTCTCACTGAAGTTATTGCCAAAAAAAGAGGTGTGGTCACGATAGCCGTCTCCCTGAAAATGGGAGAAGGAAACACGGTAGTTTAGATCTGAAGTCGTACCGTCAGTCTGGCCAAATAGTTTGTAGAAACCATTTGAACCAACAGTGGTGGATATTTTTCCTTCGATGGGTTTAGAGCCTCCATCAGCAGTCTGGATATTGAGCACACCAGCAGCAGAACCACCTCCATAAATGGCAGCGGCAGGGCCCCTTAAAACCTCTATTTGTTTGACGGTTTCCCAATCGACATCATAAAGATCGGCTGCAAATCCGGTAGGATCGTTCACAGGGATTCCATCAATTAATACTTTTATACCACGTAATCCTCTCTCGGAGAGAATGCCTTGTCCACGGATCGACATGTGAAGACGTGAACCATTGGCCTGGTTATCGATACGTACTCCGGGAACCAACCGCAATGCCTCATCGGCTGCTATAGCGCGCGGCATCGTTTGCAATTCTTTGAGGGTTACCACACTGGTGGCGGCAGGGTTTAGTTTTAAAGGGATATTGATCCTGTTGCCGGTGATGATGATTTCTTTAAGAGCGATTTGTTTTAAAGAATCTTTGGTTTGTGTGGTAGCGTTTTGTGCTTGTGTGGAAATCAGAGAGCACAAAAACAGAATTGTAGTGAGTAGATTTTTGAGATTCATTTTTTGATGAGATTGTGGTGATGGAGTAAAATTAGTATATTAAACTTTATTATATGCTATAAAGAAGCACTACAATTAAATAATTAACAGGAGATCGATCTAAACCTTAACAATTTGTTTTAATGCAGCTTCAAGTTTGGGATACTGAAACTCGAACCCTGATTCTTTGAGACGGAAAGGTTCTACAAAAGCCCCTTCGGTTAAGGCTACTGATCCCTGGCCATACATCATTTTTAAAGTAAAGTTCGGGACACGAATAAATGAAGGGCGATTAACCACAGCTGCCAGGGTTTTGGTAAACTGAGAATTCGTAATGATTTCGGGAGCCGTCAGATTAAATATTCCTTCAGTCTCCGGGTGCTCGATGACAAATAAATAGGCTTTTAAAAGGTCATCGATGTGAATCCATGGAAAACCTTGTTGTCCGGTGCTAATCGGTCCCCCCAGACCCATTTTAAAAACAGGCAATAATGATTTTAATGCACCACCTTCATTACTCATTACGACACCAAGTCTGAAAATGACAATGCGTGTAATGTTGAGTATTGATAAAGCAGAAGATTCCCAATCCTTGCATATTTTTGCAAGATAGCCGGAACCGTATTGGGCTGCTCGTTCAGTATTATGACTCTTGTCTTTATAGATGCCAACGGCTGAAGTGGAAATAAAGACTTCTGGCTTCGTTGTTGTCAGCCTGATTGCATTGGCAATTTTTTGTGTTGTCCTGATGCGACTGGTATAGAGTTCTTCTTTATACAGAGGGGTCCACCGATGGATGATGGGGGCGCCTGCCAGGTTAATGACGGCAGTTGTACCATTCAGTCTTTCACTGAGATCGAGATCTGATAAGTTCAAATCTTCACGACTAAGCGGATCTATTGCATAGCCGTTTTGACTTAAAAATCCGGATAAATGGGTTCCTACAAAACCCGAAGCTCCACTAATTATGATTTTCTTCATTTTATCAATCTATGGGTGTTTAACTAACAGTCGTAAACACATAAAGTTTGTTTCTAAGATTAGGGGATAGCGATTCTTAGTTTTATATACAGTTGTCAAAGATAAATAAAAAATGTTTTAATCAAAATAGGGTGGGCTGATAATCAAGGGTTGAAAAATAAATAAAGTTTTAATATTTCTGTATCTTTGCGCTGTTTTTTAAATAACAGTACTCCCTCCTTATCATAGAAAAGCGAGGATCTAAAAATACAAAGGAGATCTTATGGATCAAAAGAAAGACGAAAAGTTATTCACTGAATTTCCCCCCATAACGACTGCAGAATGGGAAGCCAAGATCCATGCGGATCTGAAAGGGGCGGATTACGAAAAAAAACTCGAATATCAAACGTATGAAGGTATTAAGCTCAAACCCTATTACAGGGCTGAAGACCTTAAAACGTTAAGCTATCTGAAATCGAACCCGGGCGAATATCCATATTTAAGAGGAAACCATATAAAATGTAACCAATGGGAAATACGTCAGGATATTGATGTGGCTGATGTTACAAAAGCCAATGCAATTGCGGTAGACGCTCTGAAAAGGGGTGCCACCGCCGTTGGATTCAATGTGGAAAAGGTGATTGCCGCCAAAGATTTAAAGGTCCTGATCAGCAACATTGATCTTGAAAAGACATTTTTGCATTTTTACGCATCACCCAATTATGTTGAATTCGCCCGGATCCTTGTTCAGGTCATAAAAGCAAGCGGTGTTGATGTTAAGAAAGTCAGGGGATCTCTCGACTTTGACCCGATCAGTTACTTATTGCTTTACGGTGACTTTTATCATTCACGGGAATTAGACCTGGCCCAGGCTGCCGAACTACTCGCAATGGTGTCAGTTGAGCTACCTGGTTTCAAAGCCATCACCATCAATGGCGACTTCCTGCACAATGCCGCCTGCAGTTCGGTTCAGGAGATCGCTTTTAGTCTGAATTCTGCTGTGGAATACTTGTCGTTCTATACAGATGCCGGTTTCTTTGTTGATGTGATTGCTAAGCACATGACCATTTGTTATGGCATCGGCTCAAACTATTTCATGGAGATTGCCAAGATCCGTGCTGCCAGATATTTGTGGACACGCATGATCGATCAGTATAATCCTGAAAGCGATGCATCCAGGAAAATCTATATTCACTGTACGACTTCGATCTGGAACAAGACCATTTACGATTCATACGTTAATCTGCTGCGCTCTACTACAGAGATCATGAGCGCTGCTATTGCAGGAGCTGATTCTATTACCGTTTTACCTTTTAATGTAGCATACAAAGACTCCGATGAGTTCTCACAAAGAATTGCCCGTAACCAACAGATTATCCTGAAGGAAGAGGTCTATCTGGATAAAACGGTTGATTCGGCCGCAGGTTCTTATTACATTGAAAACCTTACCGATGCCTTGATTACTGAAGCCTGGAAACAATTCCTGGTTGTTCAGGAAAAGGGAGGGATGATAGAAGCCATAAAAGCAAATTATATTCAACAGGAGATCGCCAAAATTGCAATTACAAAAGGTAGAGATATCGCCACCCGGAAGACTTCAATCCTGGGAACGAACCAGTATCCAAACCTGGAAGAAAAGATGATCGATCAGGTTGAAGAAGAGGAAGATGATGATGATGAAACAACGGAAGGTGAAGACGAAAAAGATTCTACTTACGAGCCTATCTACCTGTTCCGTGGAGCCGAGGATTTTGAAGACCTCAGGCTTGCCACAGAGGTTTATGTCAATGATGGTAATACGAGTCCTAAAGTCTTCCTGCTGACCATTGGTAACCCTGCCATGCGCAAGGCCAGAGCTGGATTTAGCGCTGGATTTTTTGGCGTTGCCGGGTTTGATATTACGGATAATGAAGGTTTTGCAACTGTAGAGGAAGGTGTAAAAGCTGCCTTGTCTGCCAATGCCAACGTCGTGGTGATCTGCAGCTCTGATGAAGAATATGCTGATTATGCGCCTGCTATTGCCAAAAAGATCAAGAATGTTAATGATCAGATTGTGGTAGTCGTTGCCGGGTACCCGAAAGAGATCGTGGATAGCCTGAAAGTGTCGGGTGTCGATGACTTTATTCATGTCCGTACCAACGTGCTTGAGTTTCTCAGCGACCTGCAACTTGTTCTTGGTGTCGTCGAAGAAGACGAAGAATACGGGGATGAGTAAACTGAACCAATGGCTACTAAACTTTAAAAGATTAATCAATGCGTCCTGATTTTAAAAATATAGATATAAAGGCTCACAATCATGTTACTGAAAGTGAAAAGTGGGCAAAAGAAAATGGTATCGTTGCTGACTGGATGACCAATGAACAGATTGCGGTTAAACCTGTATATGGTGAGGCTGATCTGTTAAAAATGGAACATCTGAGTTATGCTGCAGGTTTACCTCCTTTTTTACGCGGACCCTATTCCACCATGTATGTGATGAAACCATGGACTGTTCGTCAGTATGCAGGTTTCTCAACTGCTGAGGAATCGAATGCATTCTATCGCCGAAACCTGGCAGCCGGTCAGAAGGGACTCTCCGTTGCTTTCGACCTTGCTACACACCGTGGTTATGATTCTGATCACGAACGTGTTCAGGGTGATGTTGGTAAGGCCGGTGTGGCCATCGACTCGATATTGGATATGAAGATTCTCTTCGACCAGATCCCACTGGATAAGATGTCGGTTTCGATGACCATGAATGGTGCGGTTCTTCCGATCCTTGCCTTTTACATCGTTGCTGCCGAAGAACAAGGTGTTTCGATGGATAAATTAAGCGGGACCATTCAAAATGATATTTTGAAAGAGTTCATGGTGCGCAATACCTATATTTATCCGCCCATCCCTTCCATGAAAATTGTTGCCGATATATTTGAGTTTACTTCAAAGAACATGAAGAAGTTTAACTCGATCAGTATCTCGGGATATCATATCCAGGAAGCCGGTGGAACCAACGATATTGAGTTGGCTTATACCTTGGCCGATGGATTGGAATATCTTCGTACCGGTATAAAGGCTGGGATTCCTGTCGATAACTTTGCTCCGCGCTTGTCCTTCTTTTGGGGAATAGGTATGAATCATTTCATGGAAATTGCCAAGATGCGTGCTGCACGTATGCTCTGGGCCAAGATCGTGAGCCAGTTCAATCCTAAAGACCCCAAGTCAATGGCTTTGCGGACTCACTCGCAGACTTCAGGATGGAGCCTGACTGAGCAGGATCCTTATAATAATATAACGCGTACTGCCGTTGAGGCGCTTGCCGCTGCAATGGGACATACCCAATCGCTCCATACCAATGCACTGGATGAGGCCATTGCATTGCCTACTGACTTCTCAGCACGTATTGCACGAAACACGCAAATTTATCTGCAGGAAGAAACCAACGTGAACCGCGTTGTTGATCCCTGGGCAGGTTCCTATTATATTGAATCGCTGACCCATGAATTGGCTCACAAGGCATGGAATTTGATCGAGGAAGTTGAAGCGTTGGGCGGAATGGCAAAGGCTATCGAAACCGGATTACCCAAGATGCGGATTGAAGAAGCTTCAGCCCGTCGACAGGCCAGGATTGATGCCAGCAAGGATACCATCGTCGGTATCAACAAGTATCGTCTGGCAAAAGAAGATCCGATCGAGACATTGGAAGTCGATAACACGGCTGTCCGTGATTCTCAGATCATTCGTTTACAAAAACTAAGAGCTGAACGCAACAACGTAGAGGTGGTTAAGGCGCTGGATGCATTGACGGAAGCTGCTTCAACAGGCAATGGAAATCTGTTGGAACTGGCCATCGATGCTGCACGCAAACGTGCTTCTCTTGGGGAAATCAGTTCAGCACTCGAAAAAATATATGGGAGGTATAAAGCTGTGATACGTTCAATTTCTGGAGTTTATTCTGCCGAGTCAAGCGATAATGAAGCTTTCAAGGCAGCTGCCGCCATGGCAGATCAGTTTGCTGAGTTGGATGGTCGTCGTCCCCGCATCATGATTGCCAAGATGGGCCAGGATGGTCATGATCGTGGTGCTAAGGTTGTGGCTACTGGTTATGCCGATTTAGGTTTCGATGTGGATATGGGACCCTTGTTCCAGACTCCGGCTGAAGCTGCCCGTCAGGCTGTTGAGAACGATGTGCATGTGCTGGGAGTTTCCAGTCTAGCTGCAGGTCACAAGACTCTGGTGCCGCAGGTCATCGAAGAACTGAAAAAGCTGGGTCGCGAAGACATCATGGTGATCGTGGGTGGAGTCATTCCGGCACAGGACTATGAGTTTTTGTATCAGGCAGGCGCAGTTGCGATCTTTGGTCCAGGTTCAAAGATTCCGGAATGCGCAAGCAAGATTTTGGAGATCCTGATTTCATCCAGAAAATAAGGATTATATATATTTATATAAACGAGGCCATCCCAAAAGGGTGGCCTTTTTTATGTCTTGAAAAAAGTACAAAAATGAAAATAAATGGTGACTTACATTGTTTTTAGTTGTGTAAATCAACCTTTCCAGACATTTGTTGTTATTCCAATATTGCAAAGTATTTAAAATCTTAAAAATGAAGAAGATCGTATTAATTGGAGCAAGTGGTTTTGTTGGTACCGCCATTTTGAATGAAGCCCTCGGACGAGGGATAGCCGTAACCGCAGTTGTTCGGAATCCTCAAAAGATGAGCATAAAGAACGATAATCTCACTGTTTTAAAAGCAGATGTATCATCAGCAGAAACCGTGGCCGAGGTTACTAAAGGTTTTGATACGGTTATTAGTGCATATAATCCGGGCTGGACCAATCAAGAGATTTATGATGAAACACTAGCTGTTTATGGCGCAATATTGGCTGGCGCTAAAAAAGCAGGGGTAAAACGTTTGTTATGTGTGGGAGGGGCAGCTACCTTGTTTAGTGCACCAGGCCTTCGGTTAATGGACTCCGGTGCAATACCTGCTGAATATTTGCCTGCAGTGAAAGGGTTGGGAGAATTTTATCTGAATGTATTAACAAAAGAAAATCAAATAGACTGGGTGTTCTTTTCACCTGCCGCAAGCATAACACCCGGAGAACGTACAGGCATATTTCGTCTGGGTAAAGACGATTTAATTGTAAATGATAAAGGTGAAAGTTCTATTTCGGTAGAAGATTATGCCGTGGCAATGATTGATGAGTTTGAAAAGGAAACCCATCATCGGGAACGGTTTACAATCGGGTACTAAATATTTAGAACAACCTTTGTTTGAGAATTATTCTATTTAGCTATCTCGCTCAATAACAGCTTCTCGATTTTCTCTCCACTGCCGGGTTGGGGGGCATCGAAATTGACGATATTTCCCTGCTTGTCGATCAAAATATATTTAGGAATGGCGGAAGCAACATATGATTTCTGGATTACCCCATCTTTATCCAAAAGTTGGATCCAGTCAGGCTTATCTTCATTCAAGGCTTTCTTCCATTCATTGATCCCATCGCTAACCGCTATACTCAGGAATACAATCTGAGGGTTATTCTTAAACTTGTTGACCAGCTTCTTGAAATCCGGCATCTCTTCTCTGCAGGAACCACACCAGCTTGCCCATAAATCGATGTAAAGCACTTTCCCTTTAAAATCGTTCAGGCTGTAAGTCTTGTCCAGGTTGCTCATTAATGTAAACGGAGGCGCCGGTTTGCCTATTTGGGTCTTTAATAATTCGACCTCTTTATCAATAAATTGGGTTTTGATTAAATTCTTGTAACTTATATTTGTAAGACTGTTAAGATAAGGTTTGAAGAGTTCTTTATATCTGTTCGTGTTTTCAAAAGATTTGCATTGATAAATTGCAGCATCCATCGCATGATAGAGGGTGAATTCTCTTAACTTGCCTTTATAAACCTTGTTGATTGTTTCAAGTTTGTAAGCCAGATCCTTTTTAATCGTGGGATCTTTTAGCATGTTTACCTTAATCAGATAGTTCAGATACTCAACTCCAATCCATGTCTGATAATCGGGAGAAATGAAGTAGTCATCCTGGAATAAGTGGTCTAATATCTTGTTATCAAAATTATTCCGAACCAAGGAAACAGATTTGTCATAATCATATTTATTCATATCAACATGCGCCAGCAACAGGTACAGTTTATTGAATTGATTATCATACCGGGTCATTTTTCCAAAATAAGAAAGATACTTATCATTCACCGGTTTTTTATCAAATACAAAATGGACTAGAGAGTCTTTCAGCTTTTGATCCTTTTTGATATAAGCCAAAAGATCGGTCTCGTTCATTTCATACCAACTTGTTTTCCCTTTGGTAGCTGCTAAAATTGAATCAAGCAAAAAACGGTATTGATTGCTTTCAGAACCTATGCCGGTTATTTTTTTTGAGGTATATAACGAGATAAAATCCTGACCATTTCCGGTAATGGTTAAATTGTAACCTGGGGCAATGAAAAGATCATTGATCTGAATGTTTTTTTGCTGAATACTGGTCCTTTGTGGTTTGATTACTTTATTGGTCTTCAGATAAAAATGACCTGTTTTGTCGAGGTGAAGTGTATCAATGGTAGGGGTCTCATTATTGTCTTTGAATAGTATCATCAATTTGCTTTCCGGACAGTTTGTGATCTGGCCCTGAATAATAAAAGGCAAAGGCTGAACCTTTTTCTGTCCAAATGAAAAGCTGAAAAGCCCAAGAATGGATAATAGAAGAAACGTTTTCTTCATGATATTGCGATTAGTTTTATTGATCTTGTATTCAGATCAGTATGATCTGATATCTTCTTTTCAACGTTATTGATTCACTTTTAAGCATTTTTCAATAGTATACTTATCGTTGCAGGTCACCGGGCTTTTCTGGAATCCCGGGATCGTCCAAAGCCTGTATTGCAGTTGCAGGGCCCAGATGTTGCCAATCGTAAAGAGCCCAGACCACTTTCTTGTCAGGAGTAATCTCCACAAGCTGACAACCTTTGCCCCCATCACCACGAGAACAGAATATAGTGTTGCCATTCGCTAATCTTATACAAGACTGACAGTTTATAAATGGAATATCGGAGGGCAGTTCTTTGAGTTTGTATTCCCAAACGTTCTCTCCCTTTGGATTTACTTCACGGGTCAGCATGAGGTCTTCGTCAGTGATCAATGTATTACCATTCTTTAAGCGTATTGCTGCCCAAGGTTTTGGTGTGGCATACGACCAAATCTCCTTGAATTCTTTGTCATATTCTACTACTTTCCCAAGGCTCAGCCAGGATACCAGATAAGTGCCGTTGGCTGTAACCCTGCCCCGGCGAAACTGTCCATGCACTGATCCCGGTCCACTGGCGCCGGGAGCGACCAGTTCATGATCAACTTCAATTGCACCTGTTTTCTTGTTGATGATTATTATTTTTGGAGTTGGACCGTTTTGCATGACAAAAACCTTATCGAGGCCGATAGGTTGCAAGGAATGGATCTCGGTTCCCTTGGGGGCATCCAGATGCCATACCACTTTCTTTTGTGGAGTGACTTCTTCTGCATAGCTCATACGCGAAAAAAGGACATTGCCATTGCTGAGCAACCAGATGTCGTCAAATTCAAAGCCACTCCCGGTTGAATAGGTCCAGATGATTTTGCCGTCTTTCACGATGAAGATAGTGTTGTATCCCTCTCCTATATAGAGCATTGGATGTTGCGCTAAGCCATTTCCCGGAATATGATCGAGTACCAGATTAGTCTTTACAATACTTGAGAGTAGCGGCACAGCCTTCTCTGAAGGGCCGAAAGGAGGAATATCAGAAGCAGATAAACTGGTCAGCGCCTTCTTTAATGATGAAGAAATTTTATTGGTTGTCTGGGCATTAACAGAATTACTTACTGTAAAAATTAAAATTATAAACAATATTAAACCACATCGAATTTTCATAAAAAGATATTTATGATACAAATATAACTTAAAAAATAATTTTTTAAAATTTAATTGAACCAAACACCAAATTCATTGCAATGGGAAAATGTCATTCATCGTTTGGACTTTCAGGATTAATAGGCTATATTTGGTTTTTATATGACAAACTACACTATTATCGCATTAATTTAGGCTTATTTAAGTCAGGATCATTTAGCGTCATTATAATTTATGCCGGAAAAGGTTAACGATAAGACAGTTTATACACTTTTGGAGGTTACAAAGAGCATTCAAAAGACTTTGTCGGAAAGGTACACCAGCGCCTTTTGGGTGAAGGCCGAGATGAATAAACTAAACCTGTATCCCTCTTCCGGCCATTGTTATCCCGACCTGGTTGAGAAAAAGGAAGGAAAGGTGATCGCTGAAATAATGGCGAATATCTGGAGGGATGACTACCAGCGGATCAATAACAACTTCCTTAAAGTCTTAAAAGAACCTTTGAAGAGCGGAATCAATATTTTGTTCTGTGCCAAAATTACCTATGATCCTGCAATGGGGCTCCGGCTTCGGATCATTGATATTGACCCCAGTTATTCTTTGGGCAACCTGGAAAAGGAAAAACAGGAAACCATTTCAAGGCTAAAGCTGGAAGGGATCTTTAATACCAATAAATCACTTCGACTTTCTCTGTTGCCAAAAAGGATTGCCATCATTTCGGTGCAGACCAGTAAAGGATATTCCGATTTCATGCAGATTATTGAAACCAATCCCTGGCACTATAAAATATTTAACATGCTTTTTCCGGCGCTGCTGCAGGGCGATCGGGCTGCTGAAACCATCATGAACCAACTGAAAAAGATCGGGAAAGTGATTGATCATTTTGATGCGGTCGCCATCATTCGTGGAGGTGGGGGAGATGTCGGACTGACTTGTTACAATAATTATGAACTCTCGAGGGCTATTGCCCTGTTCCCGATTCCAGTAATTACCGGTATAGGTCATTCGACCAATGAAACGGTTTCTGAAATGATTGCATACAAAAATGCGATTACTCCGACCGAACTGGCTGATTTCCTGTTACAGAGATTCCATGATTTTTCGGTGCCTGTCCAAAAAGCACAGGAAAAGTTAATTGATAAAACACGTCGATTGCTGAAGGAGGAAGATCTGAAACTCTTTAACGCTGTCCGGTATTTTAAATCGATCACCGGGAACCTGTTGATAAAAAGCAATAATGAGATTCACAATAAATACAGTTCTTTGCTGCAGTTATCGGCTTTCTTTATTCAGAAAAACAGGGAGGCTCAAGCTTCGGTTGTAAGAGGATTAAAGAGGAGTACACAGTTGCAGCTTTTAAACCGGAATCAACAAATCCGACAAACGATGTTGATTTTCAGGAAGGATGTCATCTCCTATCTTAACCGGTCAAAGACTGTTATTGAACAAAATATTTTTCAAATCAGAAGAGGAACCAGGCAGGGATTGGCAACTTTTGTTCAGCATGTTGATCTTACAAGAATTAAACTCATGGGTGCCGGTGTTAATTTCCTCAGAAATGAAAAAAGAGGGATTGAGGCCATTGAAAAAAATATTAAGCTGATGGATCCTGTAAATGTGTTGAGAAGGGGGTACAGCATTACCATGATCAATGGGAGGGTGTTGCAGACTGTTGAAGATGCAAAGAAAGGGGATGAATTGCATACGATGATTTCGGACGGTAATATTATAAGCGTAGTCAATAAAATAAATAAAACAGAATAGTCATGAATGAAAAGCCAAATTATAAAGAAGCATTTGATGAGCTTCAGGTTATTGTAGCGGAAATAGAAGGGGGTTCGATTTCTGTGGATGAACTTTCCAAAAAAGTCAAGAGGGCGGCGTTGCTGATTAAAGTCTGCAAGAACAAACTCACGGCCACCGAAGAAGATGTAAATAATATATTGAAGGAGCTTGAATCTACCGAAGGTCTTTAGTAATTTACTTTTCTTCTTTGAGTATTCCTGTTAAGGGTATGATTTGTTGTTCGTTATGGTCCTGTGCTTTAAAGTGTTTTATGAATTCACGGTTGATTTGATAGAGGCGGCTAACGAAAGAGTCTTCAGGATAAGTGTTATCAACGGTGAATTCCACATCTTCAGCATCCGTGAAATTGAGTTCACACAATGCAAGTTCCAGATCTGTCCCTTCGTCATTTGTAAATAATAACGGCAGGCCGTGTGTACGGCAGATGATGGGACGGGAAGGATAAATGGTGCAGGAATGATCATTTAAAAAGGTACAGGGATCATCTTCACCAGTAATGATATCGATTGAGGGGATCAGGTCTGGAGCCAGTTCTGAAAGAATTGCATAGTATTCGACCGGAAAGATGCGCAGATTAAGGCAGCACTGATCACAACCTTTGCGGCAGTTTAAATGATTTTGATGTTCTTTAGTGAGTTCATCGCTGAGGGCATCAATTTCTGCTCTCAGCAAAAAGTAGGCGTCAATTTGTTTCCGGGCAAGCTTATTCATTTCAGGATTTAAAAACAGGCACAAAAATAAGCCGAATAGTCTTTACTAATTTGTATTTAAGGAATAATGGGAGGTAAAAGAAGGCAAAAAAACTTTACCTTTGCACTTTCAAAAAGGATTAAGGGTGAACGGGTCTCCGTGTTAACAGGTTATCAGCAATATTATGATGATAAATTTGTTAAAGCGGTTTTTCTGTCTTACCTTTGCACCCCTTTATTGGGATTAAAGTTCTAATGCAACAATTTAAATAAGCCGATGAACACATTAAGCTACAAAACAATTTCTGCGACAAAA
>Ga0209125_1000082_pt1 | contig 161566 bp, 122 predicted proteins | sample BarGraIncub1131A_FD_184503 | JGI IMG/M metagenome (GOLD analysis project Ga0209125, IMG submission 184503) | Arctic peat soil microbial communities from Barrow, Alaska - Barrow Graham LP Incubations 11-31A (SPAdes) (version 2) | ecosystem: Environmental > Terrestrial > Soil > Wetlands > Peat... | reverse complement strand
GGAGCCATTTCCCAATAGAAAAAACCGAAAAAGAAAGATCCTATCGTAAATCGTTATCAATTCTTCGGGAAAATTATTCGCCTTAGACAAAAAAATCAAAAAAAACTGACTTTACAGACAGACTCTATTTAGATTCAGTCCTTCAATCCATCAGGCCTTCAGCTATTAAACGTATAGACAATAATAGGCAACCTGTCCGTTGGCTTTTACCTTGAATTTTACATCTTTGGCAACAACAAAAGTTTCGCCTTTAATGTAGGTTGTCCAAACAGTTTCACCGGGAAGCATTACATCCAATATGCCGCTGGTGATGGTCATGTGTTCAATTGTTCCGGTTCCGAATTCATATTCACCAGCTTCCATAACGCCAACTGTTGCAACGCCTTCAGCATTTTCGAGAGCGATCGACTTCACTGTCCCTCCAAAATATTCGTTTACTTTTAACATGATTTTTCTTTTTAAGTGATTAAAATTGGAAAAGCAAAAATAGGCCTTCATTCTGATTTCAGATCTTCCATCACCAAAAATACTTCAGGTTTATTGTAAATTTCAAAATCAGTACCCTTTCCTGTTGAATAGGATACCCAAATATTGAACATGGAAGATTTAACTTGGAATTTGGAACTCCCTTATGGTTCCACCTTGTGTTTAAGCGATTGAAATCCTTCACCCAATATTTCATGGGTATCCATCACGGTGATAAATGCATCAGGATCAATTGTGCTGATGTATTCTTCCAGAATGGCCACTTCGCGACGGCTGACAATGGTGTAAATGATGTGTTTGTCTTTGCCGGTGTACATTCCGATTCCCTTCAGGTAAGTGCCGCCCCGTTCAAGGTCAACCAGTATTTTATGGCTTATGTCTTCGTGTTTTTCTGAAATGATCATCAAGGCTTTGTTATAGTCGCCACCTTCCAGCACCAAGTCTATTGCACGACCGGTAATGTAAATCACCACCCATGAATAAAGCGGAATTTGCCAGTCTTTAAAGGCGACAAGGCTGAGTAAAACAATGGTCGAATCAACGTAAATCATCAGTTGTCCAAGCTGAATTCGGGTATGTTTGGCAATAATCATGGCAACAATATCCGAACCTCCGGAAGTTGCGCGCGATTTAAAAATCAGCCCAAGCCCAAACCCGACCAATACACCACCAAAAACACACGAAAGCAGAATATCAGGGACCAGAGGAGCATCACCGTCAACACGCAGGTAAGTAATCAAATCCATAAATACCGACGAAAGAACAAAACCAACCACCGTTTTTACGCCAAACCGAGGTCCCAGAATCTTTATACCTACAATGGTAAGCGGAATATTCAGGATCAAACCAAACAAACCAATTGGAAACCCTTCGGGCCAGAACGAGAACATCCCCTGGGTCATATAATGCACCACGATGGCAATACCGTAAACACCGCCAGGAACAATGCGGTGGGGCGAAATGAAATACACAAATCCAACGGCCAGAGTAAACGAGCCGATTACGATCATGCTATAATCCCGAAACCATTTAAGGCTGAATATTTTATCGTTTGGAATGAAGGTCATGTTGAAGAGTTTTGATGAAAATGCAAAGAAACACAGGATATTTGGCTTATCCCGTGATTTTTGTCAATCATGATAGATACTTCCTGTCAGAAAAGCATTTTTGTCAATTATGATAGACAAATAATTAGGCAACAATAAAGATTGTCAATCAAAATCCCCCAGACTTCATCTTCTCTTAAAATTTTCATTTAAATTGATGGCAACTGAGATAAGATTGCTCGATCCAGCCAGGTGGTAACGAGCCGATGCGTAACTGAATTGAAATCGTGATATATGGAAGCCAAATCCCCACGAAAGTCCAACGGTTGACATTTTATCTTTAAATCCCAATTCTTGTCGTAGCTGGTAATTGTAGCCGGCACGAATTGTGAAATTAGGTGATGGGTACAACTCAACGCCAAGCAACAGATGTCGCATGAATTTCCTGGTAAAATTATCTTCTGTGTAAACAACGGTTGTCCCGGTTTTATTTTCCGCTGGCTTGGCAAGGTCCCATTTTTGCAAGTGCTGCATTGTTGCTGCAAACCGAATTGGGGCATATTGTAGTTTTTGTGAGATCCCAAATTGCAGGTCAAAAGGAATAGATTCCTTATCAGCGCCATTGTAATAAGTGGTAAGCTGGGTACCGATGTTGCGGGCTACAAGGGAGGTAACAGTCAGTCCGTTTCGGCTAAAATAGCTAACTCCCAAATCGGCTGCCAGGGCAATGGATTGATAACTTTCGAGCGAATTGTATATTGGTTTCAGATTAATACCATAAGTGAGTCTTTTTCGGTTCAAAACACGCATCGAATCTCCAGATGAAGCCTGAAAAGTTGAATCGTTTTCTCTATTTTCCCATTTGATTTCGTTCGACCAGATGATGTTCAAAGCATATTCGGCTGCTGTAAAATTGCCAGTTTTTTGTCCATTTTCCGATGATCCAATAAAATTTCCGTAGTTTATGTATTGCATTCCAACTGCAAAATTTCCGGGTAGTGGTGTGCCAAATGAATAAGTTGCGTATCCGTAATTGATACCGGCCAGATAACCGACGTAATTGAGTACCAGCATGTTTTTCATGGCAGGCATCAGCAAAGAAGGATTGTTGTACGAAACATTCAAATCGGTTGAGTCATTAATGGCAATCTGATTGCCACCCAAAGCGGCCATTCGTGCCGAGTTAGTCAATTCAAGAAACTGATAGGTATTTTCCCCTCCGATCTGGCCAAAAGCCATTGGATAAACAAAAATAAGAAGAGCAATCAGGATAATTAGTTTTCGCATAATTATTTGGATTCGGCTTTTATCCGAACGTTAAATTCAGGTTTTTATTATTGCTATTTTGGAATCTGATCTTGTAAATCTTCTGGTTTGGGAATATCATTGAAATGATACTTTCCAATTATGGTTCCTTTTTTCAGGAGAATTAATCCCGGATTTGAACGAATGATGGTTTTTAAGGTAATTTCATCTGTATTAAAAAAGTCAAATTGAGCTCCGGTTTCATTTTTAAATGCAGCAAAATCGGTTGGTGAAGTAGCTGTCAATCCAATGAAATTATATCCTTTTCTTTTTGCTTCAACGGCAAATTGTACAATTCTCCTCATCCCTTCCATGTTTGCTTTTTTCAGGTTCGATGCTATAACAACAAAGGTTCCCTTCTCATCATAAAGGTAAAAGTCCATAATATCTTCACCTTCCGGAGATTCAATCCTGAAATCGTGAATGGGTGGAGTATATCCTTTTTGGATCAAAATCGGATCTTCCGATTTCACATATTTCCAATTGAGGGTATCTTTCCATGGAATATCGGCCTCAGAGAATTTCTTTTCTTCTCCGGTTTTTATGTTTTTGTAAATGAAATTGTTTTCATAGACAGCTTTTGGTGCGCCTTCAGGAATTTTCATGGCATCAGGAATATTTACTCCCACTTTGTACGGGCTGAAATCAATGATTGGACAATGATTGTAAGAATAACTAACCAAATAGAAATAGAAAACAATGGTCATACCTGTCAAAGCGATAGATAGGATTGGTCCGTTTTTACTTTTGAAGTTTTTGCGATTAACAAAAACATAAATGGCCAAAGCGAGCAAAACAATGTTCTTATAAAATGTTTGCCAATTGGTGATTACCAGCGCATCGCCAAAGCAACCGCAATCGGTTACCGGATTAGTCAGAGCCAAAACAAAAGTCAAAATGGTGAAAAACACCATAAAAGCCAATGTAAACCAACTTGTTATCCTGAGGAAAAAATTAAAGATCAGAGCTATGCCCATCGAAAATTCGGCAGCAGCAAGCAAAATACCCAGTGCAAAGGCTAAACTGGTGAGCCAGGGCATCTGAAAAGCATTGAAATAATCGGTGAATTTGTAGGCCGATCCCCATGGATCAATCCCTTTAACAAATCCTGAAAATACAAAAGTCAGCCCAAGCAATATTCGTGCGATGTGCTTAAACATGATAAGTGTTGTTTTAGAATTCAATCTTAATTAACGCAAAAACAGCATAATTGATCATATCAAGATAATTGGCCTCAATTCCTTCTGAAATAATGGTTTTGCCCAGGTTATCCTCAATTTGTTTGGTTCGTTTCAGTTTCATCAGTATCAAATCAGTATATGAGCTCATCCTCATGTTGCGCCAGGCCTCGTCATAATCGTGATTCTTCGCCATCATCAGCTCTTTTGCTTGTCCAAAATAGCTGGTATAAAGAGTAAGGGTTTCAATTTCGCTTAAATCGTCGCTTTCCGAAGTTCCTTTTTCAAGTTGAATCATGGCCATGATGCAATAGTTGACTATGCCAATGTATTCCGACCTGATTCCCTCATCAATTTTGCTGATTCCTTTTTGTTCAATACTCCTGATCCGCTGAGCTTTAATATAAATTTGATCGGTCATTGAACTCGGTCGGAGAATGCGCCATGCAATGCCGTAATCTTTCATTTTTTTTGTGAAAATATCCTGACAAACGGTTATCACATGGTCATATTGCTTGCTTGTTTTATCCATAATTATCTTAATTTTCGAGCCATAAAAGTATTAAATTTATGTGTATTTTGAGTGCATTTTATTTTACTTTTGTATGTCGCATTTGCTTAGAGTCCAAATTTATAACCTATGTTAATCACAACAACTGCCACCAAATTTTTAAAACGCAAGAGTACAATTAACCTGAATGGACACTTAATTGACCTTGCAAAACCTGTTGTAATGGGCATTATGAATGTAACTCCTGATTCGTTTTTCGACGGAGGAAAATACAAAACCGAGAAAAAAGTGGTCAAGCGGGCCGAAGAGATTTTGGAACAAGGAGGAACAATCATTGATATTGGGGCAGTTACAACTCAGCCAGGATCGGAAGGCGTTTCTACCAAAGATGAAATAGATCGGCTGTTGCCTGCTGTCAAGGCAGTCAAAAAAGCATTTCCGCAAGCATTTATTTCCATCGATACCTACCGTTCGTGGGTGGCGCTCAAAGTAATCGAAGAGTGTGGTCCCTGCATTGTAAACGATGTTTCGGGTGGAAATTTTGATGTTCACATGTTTGATACCATCGGCAAACTAGGCGTACCTTATATTTTGATGCACATGCAGGGAACTCCGCTTAAAATGCAGGAGAATCCGGTTTACGAAGATATAATCCGCGATATTTCTATGTTTTTTACAGATGCAGTTAAAAAACTGAACAAAGCGGGTGCTAAAGATGTAATTATTGATCCGGGCTTTGGTTTCGGGAAAACGTTGGATCACAATTATGAGCTTCTGAACAGGCTTGATTCTTTTAAAGTTTTTCAGTTACCGCTAATGGTGGGCGCTTCACGTAAAGGAATGATTTATAAACTACTTGGATCGAAGCCGGAAGAAGCCCTCAATGGCACATCAGTTGTCAATACATTGGCATTGATGGGTGGGGCTGATATTTTACGGGTTCATGATGTTCGCGAAGCTATTGAAGCTGTTCGAATCCTGAATATGGTAAGATCAACCTCTGAATAATACATACAGCATCAATGGTATGAATACCTATTTATTATGACATTGTTTATTACGATACGGGTTCTGGATGTGGTGGACATTTTGTTGGTTGCCACGCTTTTATACCAAATGTACAAGCTAATTAAAGGAACAATCGCTTTTAATATTTTCATCGGATTGTTTTTTGTTTATGTTTTTTGGCTACTGGTGAAAGCCATGAACATGGAATTGCTTGGAACACTAATGGGGCAATTTATCGGTGTTGGAGTTTTGGCATTGGTAGTGGTTTTTCAGCAGGAAATACGCCGATTTTTAGTCCTAATTGGTACCAACTACCAGCTTAGTCGCAGTTTCGGGCTCGAAAAACTTTTCAACCTTGAAAAGCCAAAACTGGCTACTGATCAACAAATCAAAGAAATAATAAGAGCATGTGACAACCTGACCCGATCAAAAACTGGTGCTTTGATTGTAATTGCAAATAAAAATGAGCTGAAAGAAATTATACGATCAGGCGAAAAAATAAATGGACGTATTTCGTCTTCCTTAATCGAAACCATTTTTTTTAAAAATACGCCGTTGCACGACGGAGCAGTGGTTGTTTTAGGCAACCGTATAGCAGCAGCCCGCTGTATCCTCCCGCTGACAGAAAGAAACGACCTTGATCCTCATTTTGGGCTTAGACATCGTGCTGCGCTGGGCGTTTCTGAAATAACCGATGCTTTGGCCATAGTGGTTTCCGAAGAATTAGGTACTATTTCACTCGCCATCCAAGGCGAACTTGCACATAAAATATCGCTGATCCAGCTTGCTACCGAACTTGAAAAAGTGATGGTTGAAGAAGATTAATTTTGTATGAGTTTTAATTTGATGTGTTTGGCCAACGAATTATTTAGCAAAACCAATTGCTGTGCAACCAGCTTTGCCACCAGATTGGCACCCTCAAACGAAAGATGTGTATCGTCCGCTCTTCCTTTCGGAAATTTATCAGTTGGTAGAGTATATAAATAGATTTTCTTTGTGGCTTCCTCGCCCAAAGCGGTTACTGCTCCTGTAGTTAGCAATTGTAAATCAATCAATGAAACCTTCATTTCAGCAGCCAGTTGCCGTACTACTACAGGATAATCGCCATGAGTATCCACCAGAAACCCATTTTCAAATTTCCGGCGAACGATCGAAGTAAACAGAATAGGAATTGCACCTTTTTCGCGCGAACCCAGCACAAAAAGTTCCATATTTTTGCGGTAGGTGGTAAACGGTTCAGCATAACGGGTCGAATCCTGAATCTTCTGATCGTTGTGCCCAAACTGAATAAAAACATAATCGCCAGCCTTTAAAGAATCGAGTACCGATTTCCAGCGGCCTTCAGCAATAAAACTTTTGGTACTTCGACCATTCACGGCCCTGTTTTTAATTTCCACAGTTTGATCGACAAATGCCGGGAAAGCCTGACACCAGCCGGTTTCAGGAGCAACTTCAGCCTTTTTATTGGCCATGGTTGAATCACCAATGGTAAAAACGACCATATGTTTTTCTGAGCTGTCATTTTCGTTAACCGCTTGTGAAAAAGAAAGATTACAGGTTCCAGATAAGAACAGGAAAAATAAAAAAGCCATCTTAAAGAATGAATATTTCATAAGATTTGTATTATTTATTTCACCACTTTAACCATATCTTTTGGAACATCTTTTTCGATCATAACTTGTTGATCAAGCTGAATGATACCTGCATTTTTAATAAGTATTTCCCCGGTTTTGGCACCTGAAACATGGATTAAAGGTTGAGTTCCTGCTTTTGCAACAAGACCATCAATAGAAACATTTATACTGTTCCTCAGATCAACGACTGGAGTTTTGGTAGTGATAAGTGTCAAATTTTTGATTTTCACACCTCTGGCATCACCGCAAATGAGGCCATAATCGGCTTCCATCTTTATATTTTCGAGTTGTACATTTTCAAGGTACATTTCGGGCAACCCTTGCAGGAATATCCCCTGATTAGCTCCTTTGCAATTTACATCTCGAATAAAGATATTCTTGAACTGCGGCGTTTCTTCGGAAACTGGCTGAACGGTACGATCATCATTTGCATCACCATCAGCCATTGCTTCTGAAGCCGATTTACCACCATAATACAAGTTGAACGAAATGGCCTGAGTTGGAATATTCATCATCTCCACATTCGAAATGTAGATGTTTTCAACAACGCCTCCCCTTCCCCGGTTGCTTTTAAAGCGCAAGCCAACATCGGTTCCAATAAAAGTACAGTTGGAAACATGCAGGTTTCGCACACCGCTTGACATCTCACTTCCGACAGTTACGCCACCATGACCATGATACACGATACAGTTTTTAACAATCAGATTTTCGTTGGGCATTTTTCGGTCGCGGCCTTCTTTATCTTTTCCCGATTTAATGCAAATAGCATCGTCGCCAACATCGAAATTGGAGTCGTGAATGACACTGTTTTTGCATGATTCAATATCTATTCCATCACCATTCTGCGAATGCCAGGGATTACGGACCGTTGTATTTCGAAGAGTGAAATCTTCGCACATCAATGGATGAATGCACCATGCCGGAGAGTTCTGGAAAGTTGGGCCGTCAATCAGCACTTTCTTACATGAAACGAAACTGACCATCACCGGACGAAGAAAATCTCTGACCTGTTCGAACTCTGCTTTGGTTTTTAGCGAACGGGGAACATTCATTTCTGCTATCTTTTCACCATCCCTGAACTGCTGCGACGGATACCATGTTTTACCGTTTTCACTAACCAGACCACCTGATGCTACCAGTTTCTTCCATTGCGAATCAGTCAACTTTTCCTTTTTAACTGCCCGCCATACATCTCCCGAACCGTCAAGAACACCGTTCCCGGTAATAGCAATATTTTCAAGGTTTCGCCCATTCACCGGCGACATACAACGGTAGGTATCAAAACCTTCGAAATTAGTTTCAACCAGTGGGTACAAACTTTTATCGGTACTGAATATCACCACCGAGCCAGTTTCAGTAAAAAGTTCAATGTTGTTTTTAAAGGTAATTGGACCGGTGAGCCAAATACCTCGGGGAACAACCACCCGACCGCCACCTTTCTTTGATACCGCATCTATGGCATTGGCAAATGCCTGTGTGCAGAGAAATTGTCCACCACTTTTTGCTCCGAAATCGGTTATTGTCACCGAATTGGCAGGAATAACTGGTTCTTTTACCCGGGGCATCTGAAATTCGATTCCCTTGTACAAATCAGAAACAGGTGCAGTTTTAGCCACTGTCTGAGATACAGCACAGGCCGAAATGAGAGCTGCCGAAAGCAGCGTAAAAGTTGATTTAAGTAGGTTCATATTTTAAAATTTAATATTTCTTATTGATGATTCTAAGGTTTATAGTCTTGACACCTGCATCCAACTGCGACTGGACACTGATCACTTGTATTTTTTAACCCATTCCCCCAAAATATTTTCAGGAGTATATCCCGACACTTCTTCATCGGTTAATTGATGCGACCACGATACTCGTTTAATTGAAGAAGCACCTGTTCCAATATTTTTATATTCAGCAAAAAATATTGTTCGTTCGGCATCCGGCTTGTCCCAGTTATGCCAGCCTTCGGGTTTAATCATGTCTCCCATTTCGCAACGCAAAAATGCAGATTTCGCGAAAGGTCTCCATGGACGGCCTAAGTAAAATGAACCTTCCGATGCTGATCCTGTAATTCTGCAATCAAGAAAAACAAAACCAAAAGCGGTTCCCTCGTTGGTCGATGGTGCAGTTACGAAACCATGATTTTTACAAACAATGGTGCAGCGATCGAATACGGCTGTTGACCAACCAAATATAAAATCGACTGTTCCTTCGATGATGCATTCGCGGTAATATTGCCGGCTTTTTTCGCCATGCGGATAAAGTGTATCCTGAAATCCCGAGAAGTGGCAATTGATAAAAGCAACCTGATCGCCATCAATTCTCACCGCTACAGCCTGACCTACCGACCCCGAGGAATTGGCAAAAGTGATATTCTCGGCACGAAAGCCATCACCAAAAACAAAGAACGATGTTGATCCGGTTGTTCCCATTTCTTCACCAAAACGATTCTTTTTTGAAGCAAAATCATCGAAAGTTAGCATCGTCGATTCGCGGTCTTCGCCGATAAATACAACATTTGTTTTGCTTCCGGCCAACACAAGTTTCTCTTTATAAATTCCTTTTTTAATGAATATAACCGTTTCATTTTTCCTGAAATCGGGCACAACGTTAATAGCTTCCTGAACGGTACGGAAATCACCTGAGCCATCGGCAGCAACCACAAAATGATAGTCGCTGGCAAAAACAGCTGGTGAGATTAGGAAAAGAATGATCCCAAAAGCAATCAGTGTACAATATTTTAAAAATCGTTTCAACATTTATATCGCCATTTTTAAATCGTTTCAGACTGAAGTACTCCCTTCGATACGCCTATCGACTAACCAGGGAGTGTTGCTCCGGTCTTCCGTCTTCCGCCTTTGGTCTTCCGTCTTCCGTCTTCTTTATTTTTCAACTCTGAACCAGTCGATATCGGCTGTACCAGCATCGTTGATTATTCCATTTCGTAGGGCATAAAAACCCAACTTAGCACCAATCCAGCGACCTTCGCGGGCTTTGAATGAATTGCCTATTGCAGAGAATGACAGACCGTCGGTACTATAGCTAAAACTGCATTCAGCACCTTTACGTACCTGAACCCTGAAATAAACGGTTGATGAATCAATCGGTTTTGTTTCTGTAATTTCTTCTTTACCCGATTTATCAGCCTGTTTACAATAGGTGGTATGGATTTCAAGCTTCGAATTGTTTCTGATCAGCGACACAGCTCCGTAATCTATTCCCATCACAACCAGTCCAACTTCTTCGCCGTCAAAACGTGCATCGAAAGTCAATTTGGCTGTTGCAGTAAATTCCGGCGCCGGAAATTTCTGTAATAACATGTTCGAAACATTCCATAAATTAACTGCATCTGCCGGACGTGGAATACAATTCAGCCTGAAGAAGCCAAGGTTTCCGGAAGGATAGCCCCAGGTTGTTTGATAATTGGCATGCCATTGCCATTGCAAACCCAATTCGCTGGTATTAAATTCGTCACTTTCAGGTGGAGTCATCACTGGATAAGTTTTGCCAACATTCGGCTTTTTGTAAGTCCTGACTGGTTCACCTGTTCCGTCACCATCGGCATCTACGCCAATAACCGGCCAATCGTTGATCCATTTCATAGGGTTTAGATGCACCACACGACCATAAGCGCCCAGATCCTGAAAATTCAGGAACCAATTCTCTCCTGTTTTGGTATCGACCCATGCGCCCTGATGTGGTCCGTTTATATCTGTTTTGCCTTGGGCCATTACAATTTTAGGTTCATACGGACCAAAAATATTTTTTGAACGAAGCACCAACTGCCAACCGTTAGGAACACCACCTGCCGGAGCAAATACGTAATAATACCCATTTCGTTTGTACAATTTAGGACCTTCAACTGTCGGATGATCTTTGTGCCCATCGAACACCATCACACTGTTACCGATCAGTTGAGTTCCTTCTGCATTCATCCGGTTAATCATCAATATACTTTTTATACCGGCACGACTTCCAGCCATTGCATATATCATATAAGGTTTTCCGTCTTCATCCCAAAGCGGTGAAGGATCGATCAACCCTTTTCTGGGTTGAACCAACAAAGGTTCCGACCATGGACCTACTGCATTGGTAGCTTTGATCATATAAATCCCGAAATCAGGATCGGGATAATAAATGTAATATTCGTTTTTGTGGTAACGGATGCAGGGAGCCCAAACTCCGTTGCCATGCTGCATCTTATCGAAAACATCGAAAGGCGGTTGTTTGGATAGTGCATAACCAATTAGTTCCCAGTTGACCAAATCGCGGGAATGAAGGATAGGCAAGCCGGGAATGCAGTTAAACGAAGAAGCGACCATGTAATAATCATCGCCGACCCGGATCGCATCAGGATCGGAATAATCGGCATAAAGTATTGGATTCGTGTATGTTCCGTCGCCATTGTCGGACACCCAGACGTTTGAAACCGAATTTGTTTTTTGCGCAACGACCTGATTGCTGAATGCCAGCCAAATAGCAAGAATTAGAATGGTTAGGGTTCGTTTCATCTTTTCGGTTTTTAATTTTTACAAATCAGTATTGTACCATTTTTTCACATCAGGTACTTCCCAACCGAAAAAAATAAAAATATTTTCTTTGGTATATCCTTTAGCATCCTTTTCGGATAGCTTGATTGACCAGGGAACTCGTGTAGCGGTTGAAGCACCAGCTCCTGAATTATTGAATTCGGCATACACCGTTGTTTTTTCACTTTCAGGTTTCGACCAATTTTGCCAACCTTCGGGTGCAATGAAAGAGCCCATTTCACAATTAAGATAAGCTATTTTGGCATAAATTCGCCATGGTCGTCCCAAATAAACTTTTTTCACCCCATTGGCAGCAGTTAGCTTGCAATTCAGGAATACAAAACCGAAAGGTTTTCCTTCAGGAGTATTGGCGGCAGTAATGTACGAATCGCTTTTACAATGAATTTCACATTGTTCAAAAAGAACAGTTGCCTCGCCAAAAATAAAATCGGTGGTTCCTTCGACGAAACAATTTTTGAAATACTGACGACTAAATTTTCCGGCAGCATAAATGGTATCCTGGTTTCCCAGGAAACGACAATTTATAAAAACACAACGATCGCCTTCAACATCTAGGGCAATAGTTTGACCTATGGGACCAGACGAGTTTTCAACTGTAATATTTTCAAGCCTGAAATCGTTGGCTTCGACTTTTAAAGTGTAGGTATAAAAAGTGCTATTACGTCCGCGATTGATCTTACCAAAGTAATCATCAAAAGTAATGATGGTTTTTTCGATGCTCTCGCCAACGATTGACAATTGGGTGTTGCATGATGGAACTACAATCTTTTCTTTGTATGTCCCGTTTTTCACAAAAATCCTGACCCTTGAATCGGGAAATGCCTTGCACGCATCAATGGCTTTCTGGATGGATATAAATTTACCAGAACCATCTTGCGCAACCACAAAATCGTAATTTTCAGCCAATAACAAATGGTATGACAACAATAAAGATAATACCAGAAAAATTTTACCGATAAGGTTTAGCATCGTTGAAGAATTAGTTTAAACTATACTCGAGTGATGCCATGATAAACGGACCAACCCCCTTCGCATCGTTGTCGCGAACTGGTTCTCCAATGTAATACTCATAAGACCCATCACGATAAGGGTCTCCGCCCAAACCAGCTACCGAGCAACATTTGGTCAGGCTGATGGTTCCATCGTTGTTATTTTTAATCAGATTTTCCAGTATTCCGTTATAAGCTTTTACTGCAACCGCTTTATACTCGCTACCGATATAGCCTTTGCGGGTAGCTTTCAATAATGCGTAAGTGAACATTGACGAAGCGGTCGCTTCCAGGTAGTTTCCATTACGAGTGCCCTGATCGAGCACCTGATACCACAAACCAGTCTTGGGATCCTGATATTTTTTGACTCCTGCAACAACCTGTTTCAGAATTTCAAGTATTTTGGCACGACCAATATGGTTCTGAGGAATAAAATCGAGCACATCGACCAACGCAACCGTGTACCATCCCATTGCCCTTCCCCAGAAATTCGGGGAACAACCGGTCACAGGATCAGCCCATTTTTGGGTTTTGCTTTCGTCCCATCCATGGTAATTTAAACCAACTTCAGGATTATAAGTGTGTTTATGAATGGTAACAAATTGGTTCACAACATCATCAAAAATTGCTGGCTCGTTGAATGCTGCTGCATATTGGGCATAAAAAGGGGCTCCCATGTACAATCCGTCGAGCCACATTTGATTGGTATATCGTTTTTTGTGCCAGAAACCGCCTTCGGAGGTGCGGGGTTGTGTTTTGAGCTGATCGCGCATTAGTTGAATCGCTTTCAGGTAGCGTTTATCTTTGGTCTTTTCATACAGATCAAAAAGGAACTTTCCTGAATTTACACAATCAATGTTGTAATCGGCAGCTTTATAACCGGTAATAAATCCAGTGGAGTCAATCAACTTATCGGCGTAAGTCTTGGCATAATTGTAATATACTTCATTGCCATTTGTTTTCCATACCTGAATCATTGATAGGGCAATCAAACCCTGAGTGTAATTCCATGTGGGTTTAGGGTTGAAGTCAACCGTCCATGGTTCAGGGAAATGTTTCATTTCTGAATCGGCCATTTTAACTGCCATCTCAAGTCCGTTGACTTGTTTATTTGCAGTTTGGGCTGAACAAGAATGAAGCATGATTAAAAATCCTGCCAGGAGCATCCAACATTTTTTCATTTTTTTCCTGTTAAGTTTGTTAGTTCTACCGAATGAAATTCATCATTCATGTTGGTTCACAACGAACCAATGTAAAACTACAACTAAGAGATCAAAATTAGCATTCAATCCATATCAGGAGAGGGGGACAGAAGTATCAAAGGCGGGGAATACGTCCCAAAATGCGGGTCTCATTTTCATCACAATAAAACAAAAAAAATGTATCAATCTGAATTAATGAATATTAACTCAATATTGACACATTTTTTTCAATCAATGAAGTGTTAAAAGTTCATATCAGATTATTGATCTGTGCGAACCTTTATCTACTTAAAACATTCTTTTCAGGAGCCCATTTTTTTTGCCATTCAGGGTATTTATCAAGCACTTCCTGAGGTAAGTATGTGTACCAGCCATATCCACTGCGTCGTTCACGACTAACTTCGGCAAGGGAATATAGAAATTTGCTGTTGCGGTCGCAGAACAGTGGTTTATCTGTGCCAAGTTCATAATAGCGGGTCCAGATTGGCGGGGCAAGTGAATCAATTACAACAACTCTATCATAAGTTGTCGTTTTATATTTCGATTTGAAAGCCGGAGCCTTAACCGTCTCAACTTTCGTATTCAAAATCTTCGAATCGTTAAACCATTTAACTGCACTTTGCACCGATTCGATTATTTTTTGATCTGGATGATCAATGCTCATCAGGAATAATACGATGGACGCACTCTCGCCATTGCAAATACTCGGTGGTTCAAAAGCCCTGGCCCATACCGGCTTCAAGGTAATTTCATCGTGCTGCTGACACCATACAGTAAGCCTTCCGTTGTCAACAATCTGTAATTTCAGAATACATGCCAAGCCCTTATCGTAAGCAAGTTTAACTTTCTCACGAACATCGTTGCCGATAAAAGCAAAGTTCGGATCATTGTCAACAATCATTTTCAGGGTTTGCATGATTCCGATATACGCCCCGTCATTAAAGGTAATTCGCCTGCTGTAGTTATCTTCCAATGGAAAATACTGAGGCCAGCCACCATTTGCAAATTGAGCTGAAAGAATAAATCTGATTCCTTTCATGCAACCATCCTTATATTTTTCGATATGTGTCAAAATATAAACTTGCGCCAGGTAATTTACATGCGTGTAGGTCGTAGAATTATCGAAAGTGGTATGAAGAATATTTTTTGCCTTCACCACGCTATCAATCTGAGCAGTAGTTAAAATGGCCTGCATGTCGTAGTTTTTGGGCCAGCCTCCGTTATCTCTCTGGAAAAGGAGAATGTTGTCGGCAATCTTAGTGATTTCAGATTCCTTGTACTTTGGCTGATTCTTTACCGGATTGACGATATTTCCATCATCATGAATGCCATACCAGTGGCGCATACTGTCGCCAAACGGTTCCATACTGATTGGAGGGAAAACGCTCGTTTGTACCTTTTCCTGGGCAAACGAACTGCTGAAGAAAAATCCCATGATCAGGATTATCGACAGTTTTGTAGAAAAAAAATAAGTTTTTGTCATGTTGGTTTTAGGTGTATAAAAATTTAGAATTCTTGCTTTATCATTAATTTGATTGATTAAAACATTGGTGAAATATTTTCCCATTTCACTTTCCACTTGACATTCTTCGGAAAGCCGGGGTTTTGCTCAGTGCAGCCTTCCCAGCCTGCGGTCATCAACGAAATCGCCTGAAGAAAACCACCATTGCCGGGCAAATAAATGCGCAGTCGTTTGCTTTGGAAATTGTGCCCGTTTTTCAGATAGGTGTTTTTCTGAACATCTTTCAGCAATGCCTCAAGAGCAATTTCAGGTTCGTTTAGCCGTGTAGCGCACATGGCAACCATCGGAAAATCCCAGCCCCAGTTCGATGTCCAGTCCCATTTTTCCATCACAACTTTCAAGGTGTTGCGCATCACTTCCGGGTCAATCTTGTCCCATGCAGGCAAAATACCGAACGCTCCAAGTACTGATGGATGGTCGGTCATATTCTTCGGATTGGTATATGAATCAGGAGCATTGGCAATTCCTAGGTAAACGCCATTTTCCTGTTTAGGTGCTGCAAGCTTCGTGCGAACTTCTTCCCACTTTGCATCGATAGGAAGATTCAAATGTTTGCGCCATTCCTGTGCAACCGTCAAACCCCAATACCAGTATGCCAGTTCAAATGGTGGATTCATGGTTGTTTCGCACGACCAATGTTCTTGTGCCGGAATAAGCGGTGGCAGCAGGTTGTAAACCTTTCCTGAAGAATCGGGAACGGCAAAATCGGCCATAAATTCGGCGGTAGCAAAAACCAAATCTTTATATTTATTCAGTACCTCGGGAGAAGGATTGCTGCGGTACAATTGCTCAGCCATATAAATCAGGTGAGGCTGTTGCCAGATAAGGTAACTGCCCACTTTCGAGGGACTGTTCTGCCCATCGGGACCAACCATCTTCGGCCAGCGCACGCCTTTGAAACCTTGCATCTGTGCCGTTTTCAGCGCTTTATTGTAAATAGTTTGATACCATTCCATTTGTTTGACCAGATATTCAGGATGGTTCCAATTGGCAAAATGGGCGGTGTGCCACCAGTGCATTTCGAGATGAAATTTGCCATACCAGCTATTGTAAACCAACCCAGTTTCCGGTGGTGGCAGTGAACCGGAATTCTGAATTTTCGTCAGATATTGCGACAATACGAACCGGCGTTCGAGTTCCGGAGCACGAGGATCGGTACATTCAGAAAAATCGACCATTCCGCTGGTTTCCCAGAATTTTTTCCAGCTTTCGAGGTTGTTGGTTTCGGTTTCAGCAAAAGTTGGTAAAGAGTCCTGTTTTTCTTCAGAAGAAAATAAACAACTGAACTCAAGCGTATTGCCCGCTTTTGACGAAAGAACAAACTGGTGCTTGCCGGTTTCTTCAAAGGTGGCATCTTCTTTCCACTGAAGTTTAACCTGATAATGATCGTTGTCCAATGTCCGAAGAATTTTTACTGATTTATCACTTATTTTCTCTAATTGAGAGCTATGTTTCTCAGGAGATGCAAAGTCGTAGCCCGAATGGGTATTGATCGGCACGGCATACGGGAAAAGCCATTCTATTTTTAACTGTCCATTTTCAATCAGTGGCGAAGTAATTTTTGCCGAGATCAAATCGGATTGCTGATGACAGAAAACTTCCACTTTTACAGGTTGGCCTTCGACAGAAAACTCGCTGCTGATGCGGCCTTCCCATACATTGAGCCGGTGTTTCGGATTTTGGATATCAGTAATTTTCACCTCAGTGCCATCGGTTTTTTTCAGGAGCAAACGAATAACTCCCAATTGCAGGCGTTGTGGATTTTCACGAAAATACCTGGCAGAAGCTGCGTCTCTTCCATTTCCTGAAAATTCAGTCAGGTATGGTACTTTCCGACCGCGATAATCTTCATCTTTGGCACTTTCCATCACCTTATAGTTGTTGGTATTTGGAAAAGTGTGCCAACCCCAGTTCGATTGCGTTCCAAGCGTGACACCGTTTTCGTACTCATGGTAAAAAGTTTGCAGCCCAGTGATATCAGTGGTAAAAGCAAATTCGCCGTTCCCAACCGACAAGCTGGAAAGGGTATCGGGCTTTTCGACCAAAATATTGTGCCTTGTAACCAAAGCAAACCGATCAATTTTTGTAGGTTTTTGGGTCAGTTTACATCCCAAAAGAGAGATGAAAAGCAAAAACAAAACACAGTATCTCATTCGTTTATAATTTAATTTGGATCGGTGAATTGGCTGAGGTTTTAAAATGCGCCAAACCATGCTGTCCACAACCAAATGCAAGCAAAACAAAGGCAATTATCTTAAATTTCACCGTTTCCTTTCTTTGATCATTTCCACTTGAAAGCAAAATAGGAGCATGGTTTATCACTTGCATTGCGCATTCCATGAAACAATTCAGAATTTACAAAATAGAAATCACCTACCCCGGCTTTGTATTCCTTGCCATCAATTGTCATTTCAGTTTCACCTGATAGTACCAAAATTATTTCGGTTTCAATATGGGAATGAGGATTATGACTTGGTCCTTTTTTATTTAATTGTGTCACATGCATTTCCATTCTTTCACACATAGCAGTAGCCCGATCGAAATAAGCACGACTCCCGCCTTTTTCAGTTGGTTTAAAAACCAAAGAGTCAGCATTCAGTATCATTGATCCTCCGGCAGCCAGACCACGTTCGATATTCATCGTTTTTTTCGACTTATACTTCATGGCATAGTATGTAAGTTTGCCATTCCCAACATTTTCGAGAGACTGCATTTGTTGGGGCATTATCAAAACAACACCGCCGGCGCCCAGAATCTTACTTTTGCCTTCAACGGTCACTTTCATTGTACCTTCTTTTACAATGATCAATTCTTCCATATCTTTATTCGCATGTGCCGGACCAGGCTTAGCGCCTGGGAATTGGGAAGTGGCATGAATTTTTATATATTCAAATTCAGGAGAGGTTCCCTCAAGGAAAATACCAGATTCTCTGTCCTCACTTACCTTTACCGGACGGTCGGCCCAGCGATATACTCCTGGTTGAACTGGTTGCAATTGTGCAAAAGCTGCCAGTGATAAAACGCATAAAATGCTTATTAATAGTATCTTCATCGTTTATTCAATTAATTTGTCATTAACTATCACATTTGAAAGGGTCAGAATAGAGGAAGGAAAGAAAAAAGTGAATTAGAATCCGCTTATTTTCCGGGAATAAAGCGAATCTCTTTCATCATAAACCATGACAATCAAAAGTCCTTTCTGTCTTTGGGAAACGGGCATTTCAACGTTGTTCGAAGAAAATGACTGTGAGCGCAATAGTTGGCCAGTTAAAGAATATACCTGTACCAATCTTATCTTCTGTTGATGATTGATTTTCAGCATATCAGAGTCTCCATCAAAATAAATTTCAATTGGATTTCCTGTTTTTTTTTCAAGCAAAACAGAAGTTGAAATTCCATCTTTTATCTGATTTTCGGTAATGGTTGAAACCAGGCTGTTGAGATAAACTTCCACATTGGGATATTTACCATCAACAGTAGTTTTTTGTGCGTCAGTCGGATCATTTTTAAGCAGTCCATTGGCATCTTCCCAGGCATCGGGCATTCCATCCTTATCAGTATCGACGGGAGCTGGCAGCGAGTTCAGATCGGGCCAGCCGCCTACAGTGCTTTGCGTATCAATAATTCCATTCATACTGCCGTTTCCACCTGTCAAGTATGTTGGTATTCCGGTTCTTGTTTCCTGAATGATTCGACGATCTACGGTATCGCGGACAAGACTGGCACCCACATAATCCAGCACTTTCTGGTAAGCCATCTCGGCTGAATGAGTTGTCACACTTGATACTTTAAATTCAGTATCAGACTTTAATTCATTTTTGGTGATAACCGGAGTATATAATGCGAAGTTTGGATGTGGAGTAATACCCAGCCAGTTGTCAGCTGTAACGGCTGAACTGCTGGTCATATAATTCCCGGAGACATAAAACCTTCCGTAAATACCAGCAGGTTGTTGGTTTGAGCCATCATCGGGATATGGTTGAAATATTCTTGTTTTTGAAGACGTGGCTAAACCTGCTTTGTAGTAATTATTCACCATATTATAACTTCCTCCCTCACCAGCATAACCACTATTAACGCCCCAGTTATAAATTACATTATTCCGGAAATCAACCAATTCAAGTGCAGGCTTATTTGAATACCTGCTTCCGCAAAAACGTGGATTGCGACTATCATGATCTGCTAACAGGTTGTGGTGGAATGAAGCATTTTTACCGCCCCAGATTCCGCCATAACCATGGGCTCCTTTGTCATGAACGGAAATTCGTAAACTTTCAGACATCAGGCACCATTGCATTGTGAAATTCGTGTTATCATAGAATGATGAACATTCATCGGTACTCCAACTCATGGTACAATGATCTATGATGATATTACTGCGATTTCGTCCCCAAAACGCATCATTTTCCTGCTTGGCTGCATCGCCCATTCTGAACCTGATAAAACGGATGATTACATTATCTGCATCATTAACGACAGAATAATCTCTCAGACAAATTCCATCGCCGGGAGTTGTTTGTCCGGCAATGGTAATGTTGGCATTTTTAATATTCAGATTTGACTTTAACTGAATGGTTCCAGAAACGGCAAAAGTCACGATTCTTGCACCCGATTGGTTGATTGCATAACGCAACGATCCGGGAGAAGTGTTATCTTCCAGGTTTGTCACTACAATCACCTTTCCTCCCCGACCTCCGGTGGTATATCTCCCATAACCTTCAGCGCCGGGAAACGCTGTCAATTGTGCATGTACAATACCTGAACAACTTAACATGAATGCAAGGGCCAAACACAAATTCTTCATACTGCTCAATATCTTAATTTTTCTATTTATTTGCTGCTTTTACCCTTTATCAGCGAGTTCAGGTAAACTTCGAGGTTGGTAAATTTTTTATTCAATGAATAGATAGAACCATCGCCTGGGTTATCCAAATTCAGTCCTTTTGATTTTTCCCAATCGTCAGGCATTCCATCTTTATCGGTATCCTGGGGCGCATTTTCTTGTTTTAGTTCAGGCCAGCCCCCAACATCTTTCGGATCATCAATAATCCCTTTCTTTCCACCCTGGAAAGTTGTCCCGAATATTTCTATTCCTGTCTTGGTTTCAGCTACCACACGCAGATCAACAGCATCGCGGTGCAAACTTGCCCCCGCAAAACTGAGGACATCCGGGTAGGCATATTTTGCACCTTGTGTTTTCGTTTTTTCAACCGGAACTGGTTTTTTGAGCTTCGACCATGATTTAATATTTTCATTTACTCCCTTTCCCTGTATGCCGTGAAGCCAGTTATTTTTGGTCACATCAGGTGCACCGTCCATCACATTCCCTTTAATGAAAAATTTTCCGGCACCGAGCGTATCAGTGTTGTATCTTGGATCAAAAAAGCTTTGTGTAAGTTCCAGAATACGTTTATTTGCACTTTTTTTGGTTGCCGGGCCCGGTTTATAGTAATTGTTCACCATGTTGTAATTGCCTTCTTCGCCTCCGTAACTACTGTTGCTGCCCCAGTTGTATATTACATTATTTCTGAAATCAACAACTTCCTCTGCAGGCTTGTTGGTGTACCTTGAACCAGCGAATCGCGGATTGCGGCTGTTGTGGTCGGATAACAAATTGTGATGAAAAGAAGCATTGTTGCCTCCCCAGATGCCGCCATAACCATGTTCGCCTTTATGGTGGCTCGATGTATTCAGGCTTTCGCTGATAATGCACCACTGCATGGTGAAATTGGCATTGTTGTAAAACGAGGCAGTTTCGTCGTTCGACCAACTGAAACTGCAATGATCGATAATAATGTTTTTGTGGTTAATGCCAGAAATAGCATCCATTTCTGTTTTGGATTCATCGCCCGGTCTCACACGAATGTACCGGATGATTAAATTATCTGCATCAACCTGAATTCCAAAGTTTTTCATACAAATTCCGTCGCCCGGTGCACTTTGTCCGGCAATGGTCACACTATCATTTTTGATGTAAATGGCTTTTTGCAGTTCGATAGTTCCCGAAACACGAAACAGGATCGTTCGTGGTCCTTCAGTTTCAATCGCTTTACGAAGACTACCATCTCCTTTATCATTCAGGTTATCAACGAACAATACCTGACCGCCACGACCTCCGGAAGTGTATTTTCCGCCACCTTCGGCTCCGGGGAATGCAATTAGTTGGGCGTTTACATTAACTTGAAAAAAAAAGAATATCAATAGAAATAATGAACCGAGGTCTGTGCGCATATTACAAATTTCAAAAAAATTGGAATTAAAAAAATACTGACCTAACAGGTTATAAAAACCTGTAGGTCAGTATAATCACGTTTAACATCACCGATTAAACATTTTTAAGGTTTCCAGCGGGGGTCACCAATATTATTATCAATCAACGTTTGATTGGCCAGTTTGAAATTACCATTGGCAGGATCAACAAAGCCTGGATTTAATACAGTATGGTTACCTGATAAATCAAATTTAGTACCAGCCAGATCAGTTCCTCCAGTAATGAAAGCCGGAGCATTAAAGTAATTGTTCATAGAACACTGAGGCTGTGCAGAAAGCGACTGGTTAGTATATAATCCAGCCGTTTCAGCAATAATTGAATTGGTAACCTTTAAAATATTATCTACAAACCGAACATACAGGATCCGTTTTCCTGCTGTAGGAGATACTTTATAAAGTGTGCAATGATTGATCAAAACGTTGCTAACCTTTCCAGGGAAAGCAACTGAAGAATTATCCAGACGAACAAAGTCGCGGGCAGGAGCACAGTTCACAAATGTGCTGTTGGTCAACATAAGACTTGCAAGATAACCGCCACGGAAATCAATACAATCAGCCGAATTGGTCAAAATATTGGTTGCTTTACAATTTGACATTGAAATTGACGTAACGCTTGAAACAATACTGGCTGAACCAGAGAACAATGACTTATCATAGTCGTGAATATTACATCCAACCACATTAAGTGAACCATAGTTCGCTCCTGTTGTATTGTACTGGAATGCATAACCAAGAATTGCTTCTGCACTTGTTACCTTATCAATATAAGTTCCATCCATTTCAATGTTTTTTATTTCAACATTCTGCACGCCACTTTCCAATACAAACTGAATGTGCACAATGGGTTTATTATCAGGATAAAGCCCTTTTATAGAAATTGATTTATTGATGGTTATTGATCCTGTATATACCAAATATTCGCCAGGGAATAAAACAAGTTTATCGCCTTGCTGTGCAGCTGAAATAATTGCACTTAAATCATCTTCCGGAAATACATTAGGCACACTCAATGTTGTAAATGTCACTGCACCTCTTTGTTTGGTACCTTTATACAATGTAACAGAATATGCTGTTTCACCAGTAAGCCCGATAATTGTAGCAACACCAGCTACTTTTTCCTGATCAGTGATAATCCTTTCAACATTTCCCGGAATAATAAGAAAGTGAGAAACTTCACTTCCGGCAGGCCATTTAATTGTCACGCTTGAACCCTGAATATCCACACCGGCAAGTGGAGAAATAATATTTTCTGCATCTGTCTTAAAAACTATTGCAGACAACTTCGAATCAGCAAGTCCTGTTTTACTGACGCCTTTGATACGGACAGAATACCTAGTTGCGCCATCCAGTAAAATACTAAATGGAATCTCTTCAGAAGTAACAGTTATCGTTTTTACGATATTTGTAAAAGCTAAACTATCCTCACTGATTTCAACCACATAGGAATCAGCATCGGCTTTGGTGTCCCATGCAATTTCTGCGGTGGTCTGGTTACGTATAGTTACCTTCAGGTTAAGCGGAGTGAAAACCCTGCTGAAATCCAGTTTCTCAACCAGCGGGTCGATATTGTCCTTACATCCTACGAATATCAAGGAAAATATGCCGATAATAAATCCTATATTTTTTAATCTATTTTTCATAGTCATCTGTTTTTTAGTATCCATAATCATTTTTCAAGAGCCCGTTACTTGAATCCAGAAATACTTGCCAGATTGGCCAGAATTGCCACTGGTCAGGGTTTTTCACATAAATAGATTCAATTTTTGTATCAAGCAGCTTTGTAGGATCAATCCATGTCGTATTGTATTCATATTCAGATGATTTATCCACTGTTTCGCCTCTGTTCAGACCATAAATTTCAAGCGAAATGCCATCTGCAGCAAACCTGTAATACAGTTTTGAAGGTACATCGGCATAAGCGCCGGTAAGACTTCGGAGTTCATACATCCTGGCTTTGGTTTCATCCAGTTTGGTTTTCAGCAGATTCCACCGGATTAATTGCTGCTTACGAAGCATTTCACCACAAAATTCCAATTTATTTTCATCAACAATTGCATCAAACATGGCCGTTTTTGAAGTTAATGTATTTAAATATGCATCAACTTTTGTTGCCCGATCAGCAGGAGCAAAAGCTCTGTTGCGGATCATTTTCAAAAAAGGAACAGCATCTGCCGGACCACTTAACTCATTTGCCGTTTCAGCAGCCATGAGAACAATTTCAGCATAACGCATGTACTGTTTATTCACTCCGTCGTCATTGGTTGAGATTACTCGTCTCACTACATTTGTCCATTCATATCTGAATTTACCAAAACCCCATTTTTTCAGACTAACCAATTCCTGTTTGGCAATACCTGTTGTTTTATCTGCTATAGCCCAGTCATAAGGCACACAGGTTACATCACGTCTGGTATCTTTCACATCGTAGTCATAAAAAAGATTAGGAACCGGCCCTGCCTGACCTCCTTTAGGCTGAGCTGTAAATTGATCTACACTATTGTGTAAAATGGCAAACGTAAACAACATGCGTCCTCTGCCATCTGAAAATGGAATTTCCCAGAGGCTTTCTCCGCCAGCAGTTATATTATCCTGACAATTCTTTTTGAAAACAGTTTCAAAAGAAGGTTCGAGCTTGCATGTTCCACTGTTGATAATGTCCAGACACTCTTTATTGGCGATTGCATACATTTTAGCAACCGATAATTCAGGATCAGCACTTCTGTGAATACCATCAGGATATTGTGAAAATCCACTGGCAGCTAAACAAAGACGTGCCCGTAATCCTTTTACAAAAGCTTTGTTAACCTGCTCAACAGTAGCAGTAGCACCCGATTCATTGGGCCAGCCCACCAATGTTGACGCTTCTTCCAAATCAGCGATTAACTGTTTGTAAATTTCATCACGATTGGTTTTGCCCAGATAAAGAGTTTCCGTGCTAATTGGTTCAAATCTGGCAACTACATCTCCCCAGGCTTTCAGCAAATCAGCATAATAAACAGCCCGCAAAGTTAAAGCTTCGCCAAGTAATTGACCCAGCTGATTGCCTGACATCGGATTACCATAAGCCCTGAGCCCCTTAATACAAATATTGGCACGCTCGATACCTGAGTACATCATGGCCCAGACATTGTTCGAAAGATTCATATTTGAGTTACTCGGGGTAGCGCTATATGTTGCCAACTCAGAATTTGCTCCGACAGTTTCGGAAGAATTATACCATTCAATATCTGTATTCATTCCATACCAAGGCAAAAACCGGCCACGATAGGAATTCGTTTCACCAAAAGGAACTTTAATTCCGTCTATAGCACCTTTTGCCAGATCATAAGTAGAGAAGATAACCGATTCATCCAATGAAGACTTTGTTGGAGCCTCCAGATAGTCACTGCATGATGTCATAACGACCGCGATAACTATTCCAATTATATATGTAATTTTTTTCATATTACTTCAGGTTAAAAATTAAGGTTTACGCCAAAAACAATTTGTCTGCTCCTTGGGTATGCAGAATAGTCAACTCCCGGTGTCAGGGCAGTTTTTCTTCGGGTTGAAACCTCAGGGTCAAATCCGGAATAATTGGTAAACAGTAACACATTGTATCCGGTTACATAAAACCTAAGACTCTGGACATTGACCTTTTTAGTCAGTGTTGAAGGTAGCGTATAACCAAGTGTTAGTGTACTTAGGCGGAGGAACGAACCATCTTCGACAGCCCAATCGCTAAATACATAACGACTCATATAGGGCGACCACATGGTTGTGTTGGCATTCATACTGGCCAAAACAGTCGGATCGTTGACCAAAGTGCCGTTGGTCGGATCGATGTTGGTCCATCGGTTGCCGTCAGCCATAATATCAATCATGTTGCGGTACTGATATTTCTCCGTTGAACTGGAATATTCGATCTTATTTGCATTGTAAATATCATTTCCATAGCTCCAGTTGAAAACAGCCGACAAATCAAAATCATAAATTCGGCCATTGATTGTAAAACCACCGGTATGAATTGGATTGGCATCGCCAATAATGGTGCGGTCGTCAATAGTTACTGCATTTCCTTCGCCAACAAGATTTTTAAGCTTTACCATTCCTGGTCTCAGGGCACCAACAATTGCAGAAGCATCGGCCACGCCATCATTTAATATCCATTTTTTTGTGGTAGCATTATATCCTGAAAAATCAGAAACTTCGTATCGTCCGTCAGAAAGGAATCCATACATTTCGCCGACCGATCCTCCGGTTTTAATCCAAAAATCAGTACCTATTTCGGTTGAAGCCCAACCAGTTTCAGCGCCAAAATCGTTCATTATGCCTAACGACTTGATTGTATTGTTGTTAAAGCCAATATTAAAAGAAAAATTTAAATTTATATTCTTTTTTTCAATAGCTACCGCGTTCAGTGTAAGTTCAAAACCTTTGTTTTCGGTTTCACCCATATTCCTGAACTGCGTATCATATCCTGTACCTGCTACCGGAAATTCGATTAAAAGGTTTTTTGTGTTATTTAAATATGCTTCAATAGTTCCATTCACACGACTTTTAAAAATGGAAAAATCAAGTCCAATATTTCTGGTATAGGTTGTTTCCCATTTTAAATCAGGATTTGCCATTGTTTTTGAAGCGGCCCATAAACTGGTAAATCCATTCATCCAGGAAGAAGTACTCGATTCAAACGACTGTACCATTTGTCCCGGAGGAATATTGTTATTTCCGGCAGTACCATAACTTAACCTTAGTTTCAAATCATCTAACCAGGATGATGTTCCCTGCATAAATTTTTCCTGAGAAATTCGCCAGGCTGCAGCAGCTGATGGGAAATAACCCCAGCGGTCACCTGATGAAAATTTACTGGATCCATCAGCACGAAAGGTCGCAGCAAAAAGGTACTTGCTCTGGTAGTCGTAATTTAAACGACCAAAATAAGAAAGCAATTTATCGTCAGGACTATAATTATTATCTGTTGAGTTTGCTTTACCCTGAGTAGTTAATTTAAATGCCTGGTCTGAAGTAAAAAGGGATGGATAACCATGAACTACAGAAGTAAGTTTATTGGTATTAATTTGAATAAGTTCATGCCCAAGTAAAATATTAGCATGATGGTTTTCACTCAAAATTGCCTTGAAATCATAATTTAAGGTATTTGTATTTCTGAATGTTTCTTCTTTTTCGTCACTCAGTATAACAGCTGGCTTACCCTGATTTTCCGAAGCCGGAGCATTTTTAACATAGTAAGTTGTTAATCCATAGAACCGGTTATCGATGTTGTTGTAGTTATCTAAACCCAACTCGGTTTTCAGTTTCATATTCTTAAATATACTCCATGCGAAACTTCCGGCCATATTGAAATTCTTACGCTCCTGTGCGCGATCGTTGTCGGCAGTTGCAACCAATGGATTGATCAAATAACTGGAAACTTCTTCATCAGTGGCATCCGAAGTTAAACCGGATAAGGGAATTGGAGAATAAGTCACACTGTGCTTTAAGCGCGAATCGGCCGATGATTTTTCATTTTGTTCATTGGCTCCTCCACCGTTAATTTTTGTATCGGAATAACGCAGTGAAAAAGAAAGCTCTATTTTATCGTTCGGATTATTATTGAATTTCAGGGATATATTATCACGGCTGAAATCCGATCCAACCATAATTGCTTTCTCATTAATATGTGCATAGTTTAATGAGTACATTAACTTGTCTGTTCCACCACGAATACTCAAATCGTGGTTAAAAACCCGACCTGTCCGCCCGTAAACCTGATCCTGCCAGTTATTTCCCGGCTGTCCGGCATACATGTCACGATCCTGCCACGAACCAAAATACTTTTCATACGAACTAATTTTATCAATGCCATTTTTCAGCACAGCATATTCGTATTGCCAGTTCACGTAATCTTCAGGATTAAGTGTATTTAACTCCTTGGCTATCTTTTTAAACCCGATGTAATTGTTATAGCTGACAGAAAGTTTTCCACTCTTTCCACTTTTCGTGGTAACGATTATTACGCCATTGGCTCCGCGCGAACCGTAAATGGCAGTCGAAGAGGCATCTTTCAAAACTTCAAGAGATTGAATGTCAGAAGAAGAAATATCAGAAATACTGTTTACCGGAAATCCATCAACAATATACAAAGGTGAATTATCCTGGGTAATCGAACCTCCTCCACGTACGCGTATCTTCAATTCAGCATCCGGAGAACCTTCAGTTGATACTACCTGCACACCGGCCAATTTACCGGTAATTGCCTCAGCCACATTGGCAACCGGTATGTTTTGCAGGTCATCGCCCTTAACCGAAGCAACCGAGCCGGTGATGTCTCTCTTTTTTATTGTACCATAACCAATGGCAACCACTTCATCTAAACCAATGGTTTCAGAAGTCAGGACAACATTAATTTCAGTTTTGCCAGATACAACAACTTCAGTTTTTTTGTACCCGATAAATGAAATCTGAAGTGTACTGTTTGCAGGTACCTTCAGCGAATATTTACCGTCAATCCCAGTAATAGCTGCATTGGTGGTTCCCTTTAGGACGACACTGGCCCCAATGATAGTTTCACCATTGGAAGCATCGGTTACTACACCATGCACAGTAATGTTTTGTGCCAGAACTGTTGTAGTAATAAACAGAAATGCACCCATCAACAAGAACCGCACACCGGGCAACAATTGATGTAAGTTCTTTTTCATCAAACAGATAGATAGTTTAAGCATACTTTGTTAGGTTAATTAATAAATTAATTAAAAAAAATTTAAGCAAATGTCACAAACTTGTAATAATTAAAAAATAAAAGATGACCGCAAGAATGGTCGTCACCAGGATAATAATCCAAGAAACCTGTCTAAGCCTTTTTATTGTTCCTTTCATAAACGAAATACTTTCAAGTAATAATGTAAAAGTATGACAAGCTGAATCAAAATGCCGTTAAAAGCATATCAGAAAGAAAGGACATACGTACCAGCTGCGGGCAATATTTCCCAAAATGCGGGTAATAATTTCAGGCAAAAAATAACCAACCCAGTGTATAAAACTGAGATAAAGCACATTATCCAAAACAAAGCGCCATACTCGATTAAAAAAAAGAGGTAAAAATCATTAAATTATCGTTACACCAATTCTTCGGGATGTTTTTCTATATACTCCGAAGAACTCATGCCGAATTCCTGGCGGAAACATTTACGGAAATGTGACAAATCTTTGAACCCAACAGCATAAGCAACTTCTGACACATTCAATTTCTTCTGAACCAATAGTTGAGCGGCTCTTTTTAACCGGATATTCCTCACAAATTCTTTGACCGTCATTTCTGTCAATGCATTGAGCTTCCGGTACAACTGCATGCGGCTGACACCAATTTCGGAGGCAAACCGTTCAATATCAAGATCGGGATCGGAGATATTGTTTTCAACAACTTCAATAGCCTTTTGAAGGAACCGTTCTTCGGGCGAGCTAAGTCGTATGTTTTTCGGCTGAAGCATCATTTCGCCAGTAAACTTTTGCTTCAATGACTGCCGAACCGACAGTATATTCTCCACTTTGGTCTGAAGAATGACCAAATCGAAAGGTTTTGTAATATAATCATCAGCCCCATAACTTAATCCTTCAATTTCGTGCTCGCGCGATCCAAGCGCTGTGAGCAATAAAATCGGGATATGAGAAGTACGTTCATCTTTCCTTATTTTCTTGCAAAATTCGAATCCATCCATATCAGGCATCATTACATCGCTGATAATGATATCAGGAATGGTTTTCAGCGCGACATTCCAGCCTTCCAGTCCATTCGCGGCTTCCAATACCTGATAGCTTCCTGAAAAATGAGATTTAACGAAATACCTCACATCGGCGTTGTCATCCACTAAAAGCATAATTTTTTGTCCGGCAATAATCTGCTCTCCAAAATGTTCATCGGCAATGTGAACAATTTTTTCTTTTGCATTGACATCAGCTGAAGCCGAAAGCTCGGGCAAAACGCTATGCGCCAGTTCCTCATAAGGCAACTGAACCGTAAATTTCGATCCTTTCCCCGGTTTACTCGTTACAAATATTTTTCCGTTGTGCAACTTCACCAATTCTTTTGTCAACGCAAGGCCAATTCCGGTACCAGTTTGCATTCCTCCCTCAACAACCTGGAAAAAACGGGTAAATATTTTTTTCAGATTGGATTCAGCAATCCCAATTCCGGTATCTTTTACTGTAATTTCAATGATCCTTGAATCGCTTGAATCACCAGCCTGTTCGTTCTCTTCCGAATCGAAAACAAGCGACAGGTTAACAGATATTTTGCCTCCTTTTCCGGTAAACTTAAATGCATTCGAAAGTAGGTTGTTCATTATTTTGGCAACCTTGTCGGCATCGAAATTGGTGATGATTTCTTTTTTGAGTGAATTAAATTTCAACTCAATCTCTTTTTCTTCGGCATATTTATCGAACGAACTGACAATATTTGAAATATGTGCGACCAAATCGCCACGCACTAGAACCAATTTCAAATTCCCCGTTTCCAGTTTCCTGAAATCGAGCAATTGATTGATTAGCTGATGTAACTGAGTAGCATTCCTGTGCATCACTTCCAGATGTCCATTCATGTCGGATGCAGGAATTGTATTGTTCCTCATTTTTTCAAGCGGACCAAGGATCAAGGTGAGCGGAGTGCGGATTTCGTGCGAAATATTGGTATAAAAGCGCAGTTTCATCATGTCAAGTTCGTGCAATTTTTTGGCTTTCAGTCGCTCAAGTACAAGGTCGTTCTTAAGCTTTTCCTTGTTCATGAGGAAGATTATCAACATGTAAAACAATCCGAAAATAGTCAGAAAAATAAGGACACGGAACCACCAGGTTTTCCAATAGGGTGGAAGAACAATTATTTTCAGTTCAGGTCCGGGATTGCTTTCCCGCCGATCGATCGAAACCGTTTTTATCCGTAAGGTATATTCGCCCGGATCGAGGTTGGTATAAGTTGCAGAACGACTGACAGATGGTTCGTTCCAATCCTTGTCAAAACCTTCAAGGTAATAGGAAAACTGTGTGCCTAGGCTGCTCGCATAATCGAATGAGGTAAAATCGAGGGTAATTGAATTCTGATCGCTTTTTAACTTTATTCTTTCGGTTTCTGAAATGCTTTTCGTTAAAACATCATTTTTGCGATTGCCAATTTTAACAGTTTTATTGAATATTTTCAGATCGGTGAAAGCAATCGGGGCAAAATAGTCGCCCGACTTAATCTTAGTTGGATTAAAAATATTAAAACCTGAAATTCCACCAAACAGCAATTCTCCATCGCTTGTTTTATAGGCTGCACCATAAGAAAACTGATTGTTCTGAAAGCCATTTTTCAGGGAAAAATTGTGAAATCGTTCATTTTCAGGATCAAATTTCGACAGGCCATTGGTAGTGCTTATCCACAAAAAGTGTTCGTTGTCTTCAAGAATTGCAAGTGTCTGGTTGTTGGCCAATCCGTTCTTTTCGGTGTAATATTTAATAACCCCTTTTTCTTTTGAATAAAGTGCCACGCCCCGGTTTGAAGTAGTTAGCCAAAACCGCTTTTTCGAATCCTGAAGCATGTATCTTGTCGATTCGTTCACTCTGGTAACCTTCTGATCTTTCGGATTATAAATCACCAGATCCGTGGAGCCAATCCACAAACAATGGTCACTGTCTTCAGCCAGCCAATTGACTTGCTGAGCGTTAACCAAATTTCTGAAATGAACAAAAGTTCCGGTTGCTTTATCAAATTTATCCAATCCGCTACTGGTACCGACCCAAATATCATTGTTGCTATCGCGCAAAAGAGCCCAGACCCGGTTGTCAGATAAGCTGTTCATATCTGAAGGATCATTTCGGTAATGTTTGAAAGTACCGGTTTGCAGATTCAGCACATCAATTCCGCCAAGAAAAGTCCCGATCCAGAGATTATTATTGCCATCGTCGAGAAATGCTTTGATACAGTTGCGTGAGAGCGAATTTGGATTTCCATGCTGCGGCATCAGGTAACTAAAAAGCCCGGTTTTTCGGTTTAGAATATTGATTCCACCATTTTCAGTACCAACCCAAATATCGCCTTTCCGATCGATCCAGAATGCGAAAATCTCACTACTGTTCAAATACCTGTTGTCGCCAGGCATCGATTTAAACCCATGAATATTTTGCCTTTCCTCGATCAAAAAATTGATTCCACCGCGTGTACCAATCCAAACATCGCCTTTGGCATCGTGGCTTATGCACAAAACTGAGTTATTAACCAAACTTTTAGGTTCTCGCTCATCGTGGTAATACGAAGCCGTTACGCCTTTAATTTTATCATACACATAAAGTCCACCTCGGGTACCAATCCAATATTTTCCATTTCGGTCTTTCGAAATCGCCCTAACTGTATTGCTGCGATCGTAGTTGTTCTCAATAATCAAATGCCTGGCATCCAGTGTTTTAGGATTGACAATATACATCCCGTTGGCATAGGTTCCAACCCAAACAGAACCATCGTCATCAATAAGAATCTCCCAAATTTCCTGATTAGTTGATATACTTTGCGGAAAGAAGACCTTTTCTGCCTGATTGTTTTTCGGATTATAAACGAAAAGTCCGTTGTTTGTTCCAATCCAGATTCTACCAGAATTATCGGAGCGCAAAACACGGAAATATCCAAAAAAACCTGGCAGATTAATCTGATTGACCGGAGTTATTTCAGTCAGCTTATTTTCATTTTCAATCTTATACAAGTGATTTTCAGTACCAACCCAAAGAATTCCGTCTGCATCTTCATGTATGGAAGTAACGGTTGCATCCCTCAGTACAGGCTGATCTTTGCTATAAAAAAGTTGTTGAAAATTCTCCTTCTCCCTGTTGAATTTATTGAGTCCACCATTTTCAGTCCCAATCCAGAGCTGACCTTTGTGATCTTCAAATATAGCCCTTACCAAATTTCCTTTTAAGCTGGTCGAATCTTCCGGATCATTTTTAAATACAGTGAAACGGTAACCATCAAAACGGCTGACACCCTGTGATGTACCAAACCACATCCAGCCTTTTTTGTCCTGCAAAATGCAGTGAACCTGATTATTCGATAGACCATGTTCCTGCGAATAAAAATCAAAATTCAGGTTATTAACTACCTCTATTCCTCCGGATTTCAGTGTCAGAAGAAAAAATAAAATGAAATGTGAAACGATCAGACCTCCGCGAAAATTCATTTTCATGAAAGCCAGTTGGCAAAATCTCTTTAAGTTCTTCTCCACAATCATAACAAGCTAGCATTAGTCAGACTTCGCTAAATTACAATCTTTTTGCTGAATTTCCGGAAATCCAGTCATCCCTTAAATCCGCAATAAAAAAATTAGGTTTTGAAAAATAGTTATTTTTTAGGTTTGTTGTCTTAAAATTTGACATTCTTCGTTCAATAACTGCTTGATCGTTGCACTCTCTACTTTATTCGGCACTGTCAGTTGTGGTCTTCAACAAACGAAATGATATTATTAGTCATTCTCTCTGAAAAATACGACAATATATGCTCCAGTTTGTATTTACGCTGAATATCAGATTGTTAAAATTGATAGACAAACAGACCTTTCCCATCATCGTTAAAAATATTTGGTCTTTACCCCAATAACAGGTGATGTTTTTTGGCCGAAAACAGCTTTAGAATTTGTTGTCGCCCTTGGGTTATCCATTTGGAGGGGACAACCATGAAACGAAAAATGAATTTCTTCAACCTGAAGGTTGGCTTGATAAAATCCAATTTTTTACTGATGAAATCTGTCAGAAAGTGGTAGAGGTTCCGGCAGATTACCATCATAATCAAAAACACAGTATTTTCATTCAGGAAAGAAAATGGCATCTTTTTCCACAGGAAATCGTTGTTCATCTCGTCAAACAGCCGTTCGCCCTCGCCCCTGTCGTTGTAGAATTCAACTGCTTCAAGATCGGTTATCTCACGGTTAATACCCGTCGGCATGTTTGTAACTCCGTTTTGAGTCATACTTGTCGGTAGGGATAAATTGATTGTCGTAATCAAAAATATAACTGTCGTTCTTTGAGGACAACTGACCTGTTTGGACTGCCAACCTGACCAACAACTTATTCATGTTCATATTGATATTGAAATCATGTTCAATATCTGTCTTTGAAATGGTTGTTTCCTTCTTTGTGGCCAGTTCTTTCTGCATCCGGAGTAAGGTGTCGGCAGAACAAACCTTAAACCATTTTACATGAGCCAGTTCCGTACGAAGATGTTCGGTAATGTCTTCGGCACATTCGCCACCGCAAAGCACCATTAACAGGTAAGACCGGATCAGGTCACTGTAAGAATATCCTGCTTTTACCCCACGACCACCAAGGGTTTGGTCAATGGTTTTATAAACAGAGGCATTCCTGACAATATGATCAGCAAAATTTATTCCGCCAAATGAGTTGATATTTTCTGAAGAATATGTAATTTTCATCCGCGACGATGTTTTTCACCTAAATAAGTGAAAAATCATCAATCGGGCAAGCTTTGTAAGCATTGATTTTACAGGGCTTCCCGATTTTTATTACTTGCCTTTTGCGGAGTTAAGGGATTCAGGGGTTTTTATATACCAATACTTTCTTCTGAAACTTTTAGTTTTATAGAAATCCACCTATATTTACCGAAAAAATAGAATGATCAACGATAAAAAAATTGTGGTCGTATTGCCTGCATATAACGCAGCCAAAACACTTGAAATTACCTATAAAGAGATTGACTTTTCCATTGTTGACGAAGTTATTCTGGTAGATGACAAAAGCAAAGACGAAACCATTAAAGAAGCCAAGAGACTCGGAATCAAACATATCATCAGTCATGAAGTGAACAAGGGATATGGTGGAAATCAAAAATCCTGTTACAAAAAAGCGCTTGAACTTGGCGCCGACATTGTAATCATGTTGCATCCCGATTATCAATATACTCCCAAGTTAATCCCATCAATGTCCCACTTGATTGCAAACGAATTGTACCATGTGGTTTTAGGTTCACGCATTTTGGGCAAAGGCGCATTGGCTGGTGGTATGCCCTGGTATAAATATATTGCTAACCGGTTGCTGACCTTGTTCCAGAATATCGTGATGAATGCCAAGCTTTCGGAATATCATACAGGATACCGGGCATTTTCGCGCGAAGTACTTGAAAAGGTGAATTACAATGCCAATTCCGACAATTTTGTATTCGACAACCAGATGCTTGCACAAATCTGGTATGCCGGCTTTGAAATTGCTGAAATTACCTGCCCCACCAAATATTTTGAAGATGCATCGAGCATCAACATTAAAAACAGTTCAATATACGGAATGGGTGTACTGAAAACTTCGTTGCAGTTCAGGTTGCAGAAGTGGGGACTGGCGAAATATAATTACTTTGCCAAACAAGTATAATCACTCGTTATTAATTGAATCAAGTTTTTCGAATAAAAACCAGTATGATGGGAAAACCAGCGTTTATAAAATATGTTATAATAATCTTTCCTCTAATATTTTTATGGGTTGGATTGAATTTCGACAGGACCAACTACCCTAACGATCCCGAATATATTTATCTCATGAATGCTTTCTGTATTTGTGATGGTCAGAATGTAGGACATATTGATAATCCCGGAACCACCTTAATACAAATAGGGGCTGGAACAATGGGAGTAATGCATTTATTTGCAAATCCGAAAAACGAAACAATTGTTGAACAAGTGCTAAAAAACCCGAACGAATATATTGAGGGCATAAGGAAAGTTATTGTTGTTTTAAACACAATATTTTTACTTTTTATCGGGTGGGTGGTTTATAAAAAAACACGATCAATTTGGCCGGCTTTAATGTTGCAGCTTAGTACATTGCTTTCAGTATTTATTTTAGAGCTAAGTTGGGCAAAACTTTCACCAGAGCCTCTACTTTTTTCAATTACGGGTGTGTATGTAATTCTTGTATTCATTTATTACCTAGAACAAGAAAAGACGAAATGGAAATATGTAATTCTTTTTGCTTTGGTTACCGGAGCAGGATTAGCAACAAAAGCAACATTCCTTCCCCTAATTATATTGCCCTTATTTATACTACCAACAGTCAGAAAGAAAATCTTCTATTTACTGGGTATTGTTCCGTCGTTTGTGTTATTCACCATTCCAATAATCCCTCAATATGGCAGGATGTTTTTTTGGTTTCGCGACATGATAACGCACTCTGGCATTTATGGCAATGGTGAAAAGGGCATTATTGATACTAAAACATTCATTCCCAATATTCAAAGTATTCTGACATTCTATTCCGGATTTACTATCGTTTTGTTATTGGGCATACTAAGCTTATGTATAGGCTATTTTTTCGGGAAACGAAAGAATGTTAGCAAGGATTTGAAATTTCTAACCGGATTAATAGTGACTTTTGTTGCAGGAATCCTTTTAGTTGCCAAACATTATGGAGGAAATCACTACCTGATACCCGTAGTTTTGCTTGCAGGAATAACATTGTATTTTATCCTAAATATTATAAAACAAATTTTTGATTACAAAGTGCTTCATTCATTCTTGCTACCTGTTATCGTATTAGCTTTTGTCGGTTATATTGCATGGAACCATCCTTCGAATATTAGAGTTATGAACAAAGAATACAAAACGGCCAGCAAAGATATTGATGCAGCTAATTTATGGGTTGAAAGGAATTATGAAGATTACATACAGATTGTTAATTACACTTATTGCTTGAATAAATATACCGGACTAAAATTCGGAACCGATTATGCGAATGGGGGAATATATCCACATCTCAAGAAATTGTTCCCAAAAATCTACATATACGAATTACCGAGCAACACCTATATAAGCTGGAACTTAAAAACAAGCCTTGATGATATTGTTGAAATGAATGGGAACAAGATACTTTTAATGAACGGACCGTCCGACTCGTCTCAGGTTGCAGAAATGGAGCAGCGCGGATTTCCATTAAAGATGGTTTATAAAGACAACACGCAAAATATATACATTCTTGATACACTGAAATATATTCCACCCTCCAGGGATAAAATACAACAAATAGGTTCCACAATTAGCTTAAGTGCCGATCTGTTTAGTACCGATGGAAAATTATTCGTAGGTTCGAACTCCGAAACATTTGGTCCGGTAGACGCTTTGTCAACCGATCAGGCTCACTCGGGCGCTTATTCAATTAAGCTAGATAAATCAAATCCATTCGCTGTTGATTATAACTTAAAAAACACAAAAGCAGGGGAGTTATATCAAATTGATGTTTGGCGAAAATCAGATACATCAAGCGGCTACCTTGTAGTTGCAGCCGATGACACAAAGACCTTTTATCAGGCCCAAAATGAAGCTATAAAATTTGATGAGAACGGATGGGAATTGTTACGAATTAAGGTGGATATAAAAAATGAAATAGAGGGGAAGAACCTGAAAATTTACCTATGGAATCCTAAAGCAAGTATAGCTTATTTTGATGATTTAAGCATCAGAAAATTTTCCCATATTTCAGAATAGATCTGGAACAGTCATTAGTAATGTTAAATAAAAAAATATATCTTAATGAATGCCTAAAATTAGTTGGGAAAATATTTAAATCTAATTTTTAACTCGCCAAAGAGCGGGATGAGTCAAACGTAAAATGAATCTCTAAAGTATATGAATACTAATTTACCAAATCGCATTAATTTCATACTCTTTATTTTAACATTATTTCTAAGTTTAATTATTAAGCTTAACCCTCCTGTTTGGACCGGATATAGCGATGCATACGATTATCTGCATCAGTCGAACGAATCGTATTTTAGCAAAGATTTATACTTTCCTGACAAGCACAAGGAAAATTATGCCAGACCTTTCACCGTTCCATTAATATATAAAATAGCAAGTAGTGATCCTGAAACCATTATTCAGATACAAAAAATTTTCCACGCATTAAGTACATTTTTCTTCTGTTATGTGATATTACTATTTTTCAGAAGTCAGCGCTCAAAGTTTATATTTATAACCTCATGGTATTTATTAATGTCATGGTGGAACATATTAGGTTGGACACACACGTTACTGTCAGAATCTCTCAGTATTTCCTTCATGTTTCTTTGGATGGCATCATTCTTATTATTCTTCTATAAAAGAACAGTATCCCATATTATTTTTCATATCCTAATTACAATATTATTTTCGTTTACAAGAGACACCTGGCCCTATGTATTAGTCCTTTTTTATGGAATATTCGCGATTATCGCAATAAAATGGGAAAGAAAATTACTGGGGAAAATTGCGGTTTTATTACTTCTAAGTTGTTCTATTTTTGTTATTCAACAAAAAACCGCACAAATTGGGAAACGCTATAAGTTACCCATTATGAACAATATAGTATTTAGAGTATTGCCAAATGAAGATTATCTAAATTGGTTTTCAGATAAAGGAATGCCAAGCGTTGATAAATTAAAAGAACAATATTCAAATTTAGAGGATCCAAAGAAAATATATTCTCTTTATGGGGATTCTGCATTTTCTGAATTTTCTGATTGGGTCGCAAAAGACGGGAAAACTATATATATGAAATTTTTAATCACCCATCCTTCAAATCTACTTTTACTTAATGAAAAAAAGGAAGATTTAAACCGGATCTTTGCATATAACATTGGTTATACTGGAGATGTTAAAGGTTTTAGTCGGATTAGTCAGTTTATTTTTCCAATATTCAACATTATAACAGTATTATTATTGAATGTATTTTTAGTATTTCTATTTATAAAAGAAAAACGGCTAATTTGGATTTTTCCAACTGTTATATTAATCATTTTTACACTTAACGCAATCCTACTTTATGTTGCTGATTCAATGGAAGTACAACGTCATTTGTTTATAACAAATATTATTATTCAATTTATTGGAATCCTTTTGATTTCATTTATATTAGATTCTGATTTTTGCAACAATATTGTAGATAAATTCAAAAAAAACTTGGTACGTATTCGGCGAAATCGCCTTAAGCATTTCAAAACTTTTTCGCTGTAAAATTCATCCATCGCAGTATTAAGTTTTTTTTGATGTATTTAAGGGAAGTTTCTTTTCAGCCAGAATAAATGCTACTACAAGAAAGATGTTGAAATTTATGACTAAATTATCTTCCTTTTTCAACAGAGGAGACCGTAAAAAATGGAATGTAGGGAAGAAACTTTAAAGTAAATCTATGGAATCTCAGAAGAAGAACTGCTTATTTTGACAATTTAAGCATCAATAAATTTTCCCAAATTTCAGATAGGGTTTTAAGTAAGCCTTAAGAATGAATGTTAAACAAAAACAAACATGAAATTTCAGATACAAAAAAAACATATTCCTTTTGTTATCCTCGCTTTTTTTGGATTGCTAATATCGTTTATAGGTATTTATAATCACTACTTATTCAAAACTTTCACCTACGATTATGCCAACTACAATTTTGCTTTCTGGGATTATTCCCATTTCCGGTTGAGCCAACTCCCAACGTTCCGGGGAAACTTTCTCCAAGACCATTTTTCATTTACGCTCATGTATTTTATACCGGTTTACTGGTTACTCAACTGGCTAACCGGAACCTATACGCTGATTATCATTCAAAATTCATTAATCCTCATTGCAGCCTGGTATTCCTATAAATTGATAAAACTGAAAACAGACAATATATGGCTTACATCAGGAGTTGTGCTTTACTTTTTTTTATTGTTTGGAAGATACTCTGCATTTGGCACCGATGTTAACCTGGCCATAATGTCTGCCTGTTTTGTTCCCGTTTTCCTTTATTATTTTGAAATAAAAAAATATCTCATTGCTTTCATTATACTTATTCTTTCTTTGCTTTCCAGAGAAAACATGCCGATTTGGTTTATCTTTATTTTTGTTGTATTAATTCTGTCGCACTGGAAAGAAAAGAAGGCAGTTATTTATTCGCTTGCCGGCATTGCCATTTCAATTATCTATTTCATCCTACTGTTTAAAGTATTTATCCCAGGTATCGAAACGCCAGGTGTTAAATATGCCCTTTTTAATTATTCTGCATTGGGTTCAGGCCCGGGAGAAGCGCTCAAATTCTCACTTATTCATCCGTTAGAAACAATCAGGCTTTTCTTTTTCAATCATCTCAATAATCCCGAATATGATAAAGTAAAGTTTGAATTTTATATAACTTATCTGATTTCAGGTGGTTTTGTTTTGTTGTTCCGTCCCAAATATATTATTTGGTTTATCCCTATTGTTGCTCAAAAAGTACTCAATGATGATTTTTTCAGGTGGGGTCTGGCTACTTATTATTCTGTCGAAATTGTAACACTTCTGCCTATATCCGTTTTTCTTGTTCTGAGTTCATTTAAAACCAATAAGTTACAAAACGCACTGGCAGGATTGGTTTGCGTTTGTTCGCTGGCAATGACCATTCATAAAATGGACAGCAGTAACCATCAGGTTCCGTGGACTTTTTACAAAGCAAAAATCAAATTCTATGACAAGAGCTTTTATGAGGCTCCTTTCGATGTCAAAAAAGTAAACCAGCTCCTGAAACAAATCCCTGAAAATGCAAAAGTTAGCGCCTCAAATGTAATTACTCCTCACATTGCACAGAGGCAATTTATCTATTTCTTCCCAACCGTCAACGATGCAGATTACATAGTGTTTTCAATGCTCGACAATAATTATTTAATATCGGTAGAAGAAAACGACAAACACCGGAACAATTACCTGAATAGCCCGGAATGGCAAATAATCGGGAAAGAATATCCTGTATTTCTGTTAAAGAAGAAGACGGAGGCTGATTCATTAACACAGGTTACATATAACGCAAACAGACAGGCAGATATATTAACATGTAATTTTGAAATTGCAGATAAGAATAAAAATCACATTCTATTCTCCAACCTTACAAAAGCCGACACAATCAGCCATTTAAGCAAACAATATTTCAGAAGCAAAAATTCATCCTTATGCTTGACCCCGGCCGACCCGTACAGTCATGGCATTTCATTAAATGACATAAAAAATACAGATCAAATTGAAGTTAGTGTTTGGTATTTAGGGCCAGATAAGAGCGCTTTTATTGTTATCGATAACAAGGTAAATCTTTACCAAAAAAGTGATGGCGTTGAAACAGTTGATGAAAAGGGATGGAAAAAAATTACCCTAAAATGTTCTTTAAAGGAAAATCAAAAACTGTCGACTACAATTATTTATCTTTGGAATTCGGGTGCCGTACCCATTTATTTTGATGATTTACAGATTATTAAACGGCAATACTGAACTGTCAGAATGAATTACCACACAAATTCTACACTTTATGGGTACTCTTTTTCACCTTTAAGTGCTTTTTCCACATCGGGTGTTTTTAACAATGGCCAATAATCACCTGGCGGGTGCAGATGCCCAAATGATTTCCAGTAAGCCGCTTTAGTCATACTATCATAATGGATACTCCCATATTTGTATTGTTCAAGTTGAAACTGGTTGTGTAATATTAAGACAAAAACCAAAACGTATAATGCTTTATAAAGATATCTACCATACTGTTTCGAAATAGTAAGAAGAGTTGCAAATGGAAAAGCGAGCAGAGCATAAGAGTCAATCATCGCTCTTTGTCCAAAACCTCCTCCGTACCACCAACACCACCATGACAAAACAATATAGATATTTAAAACGATTAAAATAGAAACTGCCCATGACAATTCTTTTATTTGTTTAAACATAAATGGGATTCCAATAACTGCTAACATCATCATTGGAGTATATAAGAACCAGCCCTTTCGATAGCTAAATAATCCATTCATTATTTGCGGATTATTGAAAAAGAAAGACTCGCCTTTATATGAAAAATAAAGAAAGTTGCCTGTGATTAATTTCCAGTACATAAATTGAGGAATCCATATTAAAAGAAAAGCGAAAAACATTAGAATTAACCAATGAAAATGCTTGATAAAGTATTGAATCCTTTGAGTCAAGGCTTTCCACGAACTAACTTCATATAGAAAGAAAAATACAAGAATCAGAATATTTGTAGGGCGTATCAGTCCCATTAATCCTGACAAAGCACCTAACATCAACAATGATGTCAACTTTGGATTTTTATACCATTGAATCGTTCCCCATATAAAAACACAAAAAAATGTAAAACTATATAAATGAGTCATGGTCGCCTCTCTGCTTGCATAATGCGCAAGGTTTGTCCCTAATACCAGAGCCATAATTGTCATGGCAGTAACTTCATCCGAAAAGAAATTTTTCAGAATTTTCCGTAGAAAAATCAATCCCAAGATCAAATACAAAATAGCGCCTATCAACAAAGCAATTTTATATGGTTCGGAATAACCATAAGCCGGATACCCGAAAAGCTTAGCCCACGCATGGCCAGCAAAGAAAGACGGAGCATATAAAAACGACATCCCCATTGAAGTTTTAATAATATTTGTCCCATTAGGTGCCTTCTCAGGCCAAAATACTCCTTTCGATAAAGTTTCTGATTTTTCAAGTCGAATGTCATCAAAGATGAATGTTGCAGGCAAATAAGAATAATATAAAATAACATCCGAACCAATTACCTGATTCTCATGCCTCCATAATTTAGAGGTAAATATGAGTATTGAAATAACAAAAACGCTAAGGATAATACTGTAAGTTGACAGATCTCTTTTTTTTATTTTCATCAGAAAGCTATTTTAATCCCAAAACTCCATATTTAAAAATAGTCCACAAAATTTTGAAAGCATCGGTGTTATTCAGTTTTTTACCTTCACCCGAATTTCGGGGAAAGTATTTGACTGGTACTTCTGCAATGTTATTCTTTTTTATTCTCAATGCTTTAATAAGCAGTTCTGCTTCAAAACCAAACCTATTCTCTTTCAGGTCAATTTGCTGGTACAAATTCCGATGTATTAATTTGTAACCACATGCCATGTCAGTAAGTTTAACATTAATTAGAATGGAGGTCAGATTAGTAAATATCCTATTTCCCCAATACCGTTTGTATGATGCCAATGGCCGGGCAATTCCAGGTAGATAACGTGACCCGTTAATAAATTCGACATTAAGATCTTTCATTGCTTCAATCATTGAAGGTATGTCTGAAGGGCTTAGTTCCAAATCCGAATCCTGAACTAAAAATACATCACCTTTAGCCTGCTCAATACCAGTTCTTACCGCAGCTCCTTTGCCCTTATTGTACTCATGTTTCATTAGAACAAACTCAGGTCTATCTTGAATAAAGTCAGAAACAACTGCGTAAGAATTATCGTTTGAACAATCGTCAACAATTACATATTCCACGCCAGCAAGGTATTCAGGGAACTTAATACTTTTCAACTGTTCCAGTACTGCAATTATATTATTTTGTTCGTTGTAAAGAGGTATTATAATACTTAGTTTCATTCAAAATTTGTTAAGTTTGATTTATTCCAAATTTATTTTCTTCTGAAAATATATATCTCATAATTATATCCGTTAATGACTGTGAAAGGATGTTCCGGAACTATTTTTTTCAACAATTCAAACGAATCGTTATTCAATAAACGATCCAATGGTAAATGTCCTTCATTTGGTCCAAAATGAGCATCCCAAATTATTATCGCATCAACAGGTATTCCATTCTGAGGATTTTCGAGATCATCAACCGCCCCATGAACCTCTTTGGGGTCAAATGGATCCTTCCCCAAATAATGAGGGATTAAAGGATCATAAATATAAATCAGTTTATGATCCAATTTTTCACTTTTCAACCATTCACAACTTGATTCAATAAGCGTTTCAGCCTCGCCAATTCGTATCGGAACCTGAAACATATTAAAAGGGAACCAAACAATTATTAACGCCGATGCGAAGATAAAAGTAGTTGACAGTAATTTTCGTTGCTCAATTCTGTCAAGAATTTCATGCAATCCCCGCATTGCCACCAAAACTGCCAGAGGAACAATACCTGCAATAACCCGGGTCAATCCAAGCGAGCCACCTGTACCAATCCACCATACAACAGAATGGGCTGAGAAGTAAGACAGGAATCCACCAACGGCAATCAGGTAAAAATAATGCTCTTGATTAATATTTTTGAAATTTTTGAAAAGCGCCCATGTCGAAAATCCAAACCCGATCAACCAGAACAGTAAAATTGGAATACCAAGAATTCCATTGATTGAATTCACAAAGTGCCACAACGAGCCCGAACCGTAAAGTCCGTTATCGCCAAGTCCAATAAAACGGGATGTTATCCATAAAATATCATGATAAATTGCCCATCCGGCAAGGCTAAAAAAAACAAAACCCGTAAAAAGAAATGGAATTACATGGTATTTCCGTTTTAACAGGTAGCCCACTAGAAATAAAGGTAAAATCACAAATCCTTCATTCCGGGCAAATGGAAGAAAGGAAATTACAATTGATGAAAGAAGAAACCGATCTTTAAAAAAGAGCCAGACTGCTGATATAAGTACCAGCCCAAAAAGAGGTTCAGTAAGTCCGGAAGGAATTACAATGAAATATATCGGAGCAAACAATAACATCAGAATGGCCATATAACTTGCATGCCACTTATTCATCCGTGCAATGTCATATACTATCCACGACGATAATAATGCAACCAGAACATTGAAGAATTTAATGCCTAGGAATCCAAATTGAGAAAATGGCGAACTCAAAATATTAAATACTGGCTTGCCCCACAAATCAAGAAAAAGATACGGATGTTTAAAGGCATACCGTGAAATCCTGTAATGCACATAACTATCAGCACTGCCAAAGTCCCCCTTTGAGAAAACTGAGAATAAAATAAAAAAAACGGCGGCAACACCAATGATCAGAAACGGAAGGTAATTTTTAATCTTTTGCATAAATTTTTATTTTGAAAAAACATTATATTTAAGAATACAATAAAATGCCCTAAGTCCGTCTTTCCAATTTATCTTCTTCCCTTCCTCATAAGTTCTTCCGTAATACGAAATCCCAATTTCATAAATTCTGATGTTAGGTATCCGGGCAATTTTCGCGGTCACTTCAGGTTCAAAACCAAAGCGCTTTTCTTTCAGTTTAATTGATTTGATGCAGTTGGAACGAAACAATTTATAACATGTTTCCATATCGGTCAGGTTCAGGTTCGAGAACATGTTCGAAAAAGTTGTGAGCATTTTATTGCCGATTGAATGCCAGAAAAATAAGATTCGGTGAGGGTTTCCTCCCATAAATCTCGATCCAAAAACCACATCGGCAAAACCTTCGAGTATAGGCTTCAGCAAGTCATTGTATTCACGAGGATCATATTCCAAATCTGCATCCTGAATAATCAAATAATCGCCCGTAGCTTCTGCAATTCCCCGATGAATGGCAGCTCCTTTTCCCATATTCACAGGTTGATGAAAAAGCCGGATATTGATTTCAGGATTTGCTGTCATGAAAAGTTCGATAGCAGCAACCGTTTGATCTTTCGAAAAATCATTCACAATGATGATCTCTTTCTCCAGGTTACCAATCAATTCAACTTCGAATATTTTGCCAAGAATGGAAGAAATAGTTCTTTCTTCATTGTAGGCAGGAATTATAATTGAAAGTACAGTATTACCCATTATATAAAATTAAATCTTCAATTTGAAGTATCTCTTCGTTTCTTTATCCAAATTTGACCCAAAAGTAACTATAATATCAATGCTTCACAACCAATTTTAATACTGCTATTTTTTCGGATGAAGAAATCCGACAGAAATAGATACCTTCTAATAATTTTGACGAATCTGATTGACTGGCAGTCCATTGGATCTGATGTCGCCCCTGAGTTTCGTGGGCGTCGGTCAACGTTGCAAGCTTTTGTCCCGCCAAATTAAAGATACTCACATTCACGAAACCAGCTTCAGGAAGATCTTACTCAATGGTGGCATTTTCTTTCAATGGATTCGGATACACCGTGGCCTTAAAATCGTTAAGCCCAGTTCTTTCAATAATTGATGTTATCGGAGTTCCATTGATTTGAATTTCATCGAACCAAATCTTTTGTGTTCCTAAATCACCAAATTCTGATGTAAATTGGACCCGGTCAACTGCTTTCCAGTCAAACTTGCCGGCCGGATCATACCAGATATTGTTTTCCCATGCTCCGGTTTCCTTAAAGTTTTTCAGCGGTATTTTCAAATGCTGCCAGGTTCCGTTCCAGTTCACCTTTGTTTGGTCAATGGTGTAACTCATTCTCCATGGATGGTCACCTGCCGCTATCGATTTTGAATCGATAAACCGAATTTCAAATTTGGTTCCGGGCGAGTCACCCATGATCCAAAAATCGAATTCGTAATTATTCGCCACCAGTTTCGAAAGGTCTTTATCGGGATTGAAATCAAAACCCGGACCTGCATACCGGGCACTACCTGTCCAATAAATCGAATATTTTCCCGTCTGAAAATTGGACGAATAATAATCGATAATCCCGCCATTGGCATATCCAGACTCGAAAATCGACTGACCAATAAAGTCGGTATAAATGTCGAAAGGTTTTGTATCAGGAGCTAAAACATATTCTTGCTGTGCCGGAATATTCAAATTCAGGCTTTTCAGTATTTCTGTATCCAGATCATAGTCAAACAATTCGTTGGTTCCTTTTTCAAATAAGCCAAATCCTCCCTGATAATCCCAGGTAGTCCAGCTAATTCCTTTTTCTTCCAGATATTTGCGGACAACATCGTACCAGTAAACACGATCTGTGTGAGAACTATTCAGGTTATACACACCAAACTCTCCGCAAAACAGGTTTACATTGCGACTGGTTTTAAAATTTACAGCAATATCGAGCCACTGTTTTACTTTGGCAACCGTTCCGTCGTTTTTATAGTTGGCTAATGAACTTTCCACCCATGTTCCTTTTGCACTGGAGGGTGTCGCAGGCATCCTTGAAGCAAGGTATGGAAAAGGAACTCCCGCCAAATCCTGCATATAGTCAGTCCAGGTGGCACCCTGGTGCGTGAACATAAAAGGATCGTAAAAGTGAAAAGTATAAATCAGGTTTTTATCAGCATAAACCGGCATATTTGTTAATTCGGTGTAGCCATTGAACCCTGAAGGACATACAACAATGGTATGTTTGGTATCGATAGCGCGAATGGCATTGATTACTTTTAGTTGAATCTGGCACCAGACGGCAGTTGTAATTCCGTGAGGTTCATTCAATATTTCGTAATAAACGTAATTTGACCTGTTTTTGTAATGTTCGGCCATTTGCGGCCAGACTTTTAGAAGAATACCTTCGACAGATGGATCGGTATTCACAGCGGGATCGAATGTGTGATTATCAAGCAATAAATGAATCTGCAACTCTTCGGCCCAATCGACAGCCTGATCCAAAAAATCGAAGAACAGCGGATCAATGATATAATCGGGAGCACCATTGGTCATGAAGTGCAGATTGATTGGTAACCTGATTACATCGCAACCCAAACTTTTTATCCGGATGAAATCCTGCTTCGTGTATTTTGTAAACTGAATTTGTCTTGTATTCGCAGCCTGAAACCATCCGGTAAGGTTTATCCCCCGTGAGAAAGGGGTTTGAGCCGAAACGGACGAGATAATAAAAAGGCAAACAATTATCGCTGATAGATTTAATAGGTTCTTCATAGCGTTATGTCAGTTAAAGAATACTTCAAAATTTAAACAATTCTTTCAGAAATAAACAAAAAAGGCTCTATGACGATTTTTATGGGTAAATATTTTTTGGCTGCAGAGCAAATTAATAAGGTTTAGGTTCGCATGGCGCTAAATGTTCTACTAAGGTTTAAAATTAAGAATAAGGTTTTTGGGAATTAAACCATCTATTAAACAAGCAATTAGTTAATGAAATATTCTTGAAACCTTATTTTCTAATCCTAACCTTAGTAGAAATAATCAAAATAAAAACAAAACCTTATTACCTTATTTAAACACAATAACCCAATGGGTCTTGTTTACTAATTACCTGATAATACATACACTATCCGTTATAGAACCACAATATTCAATGCTAGTCGAAAAATATCTTCAGAATTCATGTCATTTTTTCCAGCCAAATTTAAATCGTTTTATCTTTACCCATACAAATCGTTATAGAACCACAAAAAAATTGGTAACCCGAATAATGTTCAGATTACCAATTCAGGTTTATACATTAAACAAGGTATTAATCAAACATGTTGATATACCAGTTTTTTTCGATGAGCAAATAATTGTACATGGCTTGACGTTGTCCTGAAGGATATTTTGCAGAAACTTTTTTTGCCAAAAAATCATCATTCGGCATATAAGTCTTTCTGCGTTTAGCGACACGCATTAAGTCGTAAAAACGTTCCCCTTCGAAAGCAAGTTCCCTTGCTTTTTCGTCAATAATCTGCTCTTCGAGATAGGTTTGTTTTTTCAAAAGGTTATTTGTATAATTAACATAACCCAAAACCTTATTGGTATTTGGATCCATTTGATAGATGATGTCATTGATAGAAATCAGATCATACGGAGATTCATTATAAGTATATCCAACACGGCCACGAATTCCAAGCTGAACACGATTGACCAGCACACTGTAATAACTTCCGTCATTCACAATACCAAGGGCAGTGTTGGGACGGGGTGTTTGTAGTCCGTTTATATTTTCGGACAACCATGTATAGATTTCAGCAAGTTCCAGTTGAATTCCTCCAGCCCGATATACAATAAAATTGGCATCCTGAGCATACGGAAGTTTACCAATTGAGTATTTATAAACGAGGGTATCAACTCCATCCATAATGGTAGTATAAGTGCGAACGTCACTTTCAGATTTGGCCGTCAACATTTTTAAGTATTCAGTTCCACTCAAATACGTACCATTTTTAATGTAAAGATATGAGGTACCATAACCCCGAATATAATCACCACCTACATAGCCGGGATTAATTGGATCCAACCGGGTGAGTGCAGGATTGGCAGTATTGACGATAAGATTGTATCCCCACCAAAGCCCCTCCCAGTTAAGAATGGCTGCTTTGGTTGGTTTCAGCATATATTCACCAGGTGTGGTAAAATCAAACAACCGTTGAAAACCATTTTGTTCCTGTTGGATCTTATTAAACTGCAATGTAAAAATATGTTCATGATTATCCGGAACCCCTATGAATATATTACTCCATAAGTTTAATGCAAATAAATTGGTTAGCTGATACCGGTAATCAGGTAAAACATTGGGTCCCATTCCAACTATTTCATTCAGATGCTTGGCTGCTTTAATTAAATTGCCCTGAGTAAGGTACATCTGGCCAAGTAAGGCATGCCATGAAATGGTATTCCAAGCGGTAACCGCCCATGTTGCATCATTCTGATCTGCGTTATAGTCCACCCCAACAGTTTTAACTTCAGTTTCCAATTGGTTGATGAAAACATTCTCAACCATGTCGATATCATAGTATTGCTTGGTAAGAGTAATGATTGTATCACGTTTAACGAAATTAAAACCATCTTTCTGATAAACAGTAGTTGTATCACGATAAGTAGTGGTCGAATTCAGATATTGTTCAATATCTTCCACTGTCGTCAACGATTCATGGATAAGCGGCACTTTCCCATAAATCCTAACAGCATTAAAGTATGCCCAGGCACGCATACAAAGCGCTTCTCCATATAATTTATCATAGTTTGAAGTATTTGTATTCGCTAAGTCAATAACTTCAGGATGTTTGGCTTTTAATTCCCTGATCAAATTATTACATGCCGCAATTAACTTAAAAAAATTAACAGGCGAGGCATATTTGTTGGTCTTTGATACTTTGAAATTGTTGATTTCGACCAGATCGGCATCGGCATTGGGAGTTACAGTCAGCAAATCTCCGCGAAGTTCACCTAATACAACCAATTGTTCAACCAATTTCGACTGTAAACCGTACAATCCCATTCCTACGGCCCTATATTCAAACCAATCCTTGAATAACTTATCCTGCGTCAATTTCAATTCCTGTGGTGGATTAAGAAAATCCTTGCACGAAGGAAGAAAAATCATTGATATCATAACCGAAATGATAACAACGGAATATTTCAGATTTTTAAGCATGATTTATATTTAATAAATTTTATAACCCAAGTTTAATACCAATAATAAATTGCCTGGCCTGAGGTGTCTGACCATAATCGATGCCTTGTTCTGAATGTGAATAGGAATAGGCAAATTCAGGATCGTAACCCAAATATTTAGACACTGTCAAAACGTTGTTGGCTGATACATAAATCTCTGCATTCCTGAAAGACAGGAATTTGTTTGCAATCGTGTAGCTTAAAGAAACGTTTTGAACCCGCAAATAAGAACCATCTTCAATCCAACGAGTCGAAAAAGCGGAGTTTCCAACAGGGTCATTCATCAATGCACGAGGCACATTGGTCTGCTGACCTTCAGACAGCCACCTGTTAAGAACACTGGTACTCTGATTTTCAAGGCCAGTCATTTTTTCGTTTTGGTAACGCAGATAATTGAATACTTTATTGCCTGAAACTACATTGATAGTGGTATTCAAAGTCCATTTTTTATAGGTAAATGTATTTTGGAAACCAGCATAAAAAGTTGGCATTGAAGAACCAATAGCTGTTTTATCATATTGATTAATAACACCATCCGGTACCCCCTTTGGTCCCGACAAATCAGCAAATTTAGCATCTCCACCCACGTATTTAACAAGTTTATCGTTCACCAATTTGGAGCTAGTTGCTTCTTCAGTAGTGGAATAAACACCATTGTAAATGTAACCATAGAAACTATTGGCAGGCGAACCAACCTGATTTACAATTTCACCTCCTTGAATCGCTGAAATGATCGTATCACCTTTCAAAGCCAATATCTCGTTTTTAACCTTCGAAAAATTACCCTGTACATCCCATTTAAATGATGTACCGTTGATGATCCGTAAAAAAGCATTTGCCTCAATACCTGTATTTTGCATTTTCCCTCCATTCTCAGGACGGAAGCCGTAACCCAAATACGATGGCAGAGGTGTAAGTATCAGCATATCGTCTGTTGTTGACTTAAACCACTCCACTGTTGCTCTTACCCGGTTTCCCAACAAACCAATATCAGCTCCTGCATTGATCTGGCTAACTTTTTCATAGCTCAATTTAGGATTTGGTATAATGGCTGGATAAAGCCCGGTTGCCGAACGATAAAATACAGTTTGGTAGTAATTGGTAGCATTTGCTTCACCGATGTCGTCATTACCGGATGTTCCATAAGAAGCTCTTAATTTTAGTTCGTCCAACCAGCTCAGATTTTTCAGGAATGATTCGCTGGATAAACGCCATCCAAGTCCGCCTGAATAGAACACCCCAAATGGATTACCGGCAATTTTTATTGTGTTGATAGCCTGATCACCAATTCTTGAAGAGCCATCAAGCGAAACACTTGCAGAAACCATGTATTTGTCTTTGTAACTGTAATTCAGGTTCTCATATACTGAAAGCCAATCCCAACTACGGTTGTCACCCCCAATTTGGCGTAGGTTTTTGTCACCATCCTCAAGTTTCTGGTACTTGTCATTAAACTGTGAATTCATTGCCATTCCCCAATCCAATTGATACCTGTTTGTCTGAATATTCACACCGGTATTGGAAGAGAAACTGTGCACTTTATTGAATACTTTTTTATAAGTAAGATAAGTATTGTTGTAGAACGAGAATAAATAGTTGTTCGTATTCTTGGCTACGTTGTAAGCTTCGCCGTTATAGTAGAGTGCCATGCCATGAAACGGCATAAAAATATTCTCTTTTAAATCATTGTATGTCAGTCCAAAGTTTGAATTAAGCAAAAGGTTCTTTGTGAGTGTACCCTCAAATCCGATGGTCGATATAAAATGATAATTGGTATTATTGGCTTTAAATGAATTAATGATTGCAACCGGATTACTTATTCCAAATTCATCAACCCTGCGATTAATTTCATTTACTTCGCTTAAAGCGGTGATCATATTTCCATTGCTATCATATTGATAAGGGTTAAGTAGCGGTGACTTGGCCAGACTTGCTAAAATCGGACTGGTTTCTTTCACTGTTGCGGCTTCCTTCATATTTGAGGTGCTGTAATTCATGGAAACACCGGCATTCATTCTTAACCACCTAAAAATATTTGTACGGGTAACAAACCGGATATTATAGCTATCGTAACTTGTATTTTTAATAATCCCTTTATTGCTTGTGTAACCAAATGAAAGCCCATAACGTGCAATTGCATCCCCGCCCTTTACTTTCAGGTTGAAATTCGTAAACGACGAATTTTGAAAAACCTTATCCTGCCATTTAGTGTCGTGCTGATAATCAATAAAATGAGCATCAGTAGGCTTAAGAAATAAACTGGGATAAGCAAGTTGTTCGGTAGCTTCTTCAGTCAATCCTGAAGAAAACAATTCCTCGTTGACAAGCGTTTTATGTTGACCGGCATTGAGTTGTGGAATTAAGTTGGAAGGTGAAAGTGAATATCCTGAACGAAGGTCCACATCAATTGAAGTCTGAGTGGCACTCGGATCAAGCGTTTCAATAAAGATCACACCATTGGATGCTTTTGATCCATAAGCAGAGGTAACCGTTGGGTCTTTAACTACTGTAATACTTGAAACATCAAATGGGTTAAGCCCAAGTAGCGGATCATAAGAATAACCTTCCAGGTTTGATTGAAAGAGGCCAAAAGTTTCCACTGGAATTCCATCAATAATATACAACGGTTGCGTATTTGTCATGATCGAATTCACACCCCGTATGAATGAAACAGCGCCACTGCCAGGCGAACCGTCCCTTCGGATAATATTCATTCCGGGAACTTTTCCCTGCATATATTCGTCGATGGAAACTGCTCCTGTTTTATAAAAATCAGAGGTTTTCACGTCAAAATAGGACGAAACGATGTCTTTCTTGATTAATTTTTGAGAAAGGATATTCAACGGATCATCGCCTGACGATAAATCATTGGCAGTAAGATAAATCTTCAATTGATTCCTCTTGTTCAGAAATACCCGTTTGGTTTTGAAATCACTTACCGGTGAAATAATCAACCAGTTATCACCAACACTCGATTTAATGCTGAATTCTCCTGCATCGTTGGTTACTACCGGCAATTGTTGTGATCCTTCAATACTTATAGTGATATTTGACAACGGAATGTTTTTTCCTGAAACGATCACTCCCTTTACAAGAATTGAGTCTTTCGCCATTTGGCTCTGGGCCTGCGATGAAAACAAACTCATAAGCAACACAGGAATAATAAGCAGCGCTTTTTTCCAGTTTACAGTGGTGAATAGGTTATAAATCATTGTATCAATTTTCATTTTATAGATTAGGCCAGATTAAAATCAGAATAACTTAGCTGGTTTTTTCTTAATTTATTAATTTGCAACCGGGACAAACTCAATATAGTCAATTGAGAGTCCGGGAATATTAGCGCCTACAAGAGCTCCTCTTGCAGGGCCTTTATAGACAATATTAATCGTTGCTTTACCATATTCGGTAATAATATTATTTTGGGTAATAGGATCTTCCACATAGCAGTCAAAACGGTTGTAACGTCCGGTAGGACTAAATTTTTTAATAGGTGTCACACGTTCCTTACTATTAATTATTCCTCTGGATGGTACGAAATCATAATAATCAAATGTTCTCAAAACAACACCATTTACCACAATATCATAAATTCCACCAAGGTCCATATTGGTACCTATCACCATCCGGTATTTACGGGGGAAAAGATTTCGTGTTTGGAACTGAAGGTTATATGGTCCTTTAAATCCTTTGGCAAAGGTTACTGATAAAACAGTGTCGTTGGAGGCACCTTTTACCAAATTGGTTACAGGCTTAAAGGACGATTCGGTAACACTCACCAAATCTTTTTTCCATTCAAAAATGTTGGCTCCTTTTTTTTCAACCAACCATTCACCTTCAAATTTTATAGAACCAGAATAAAGTGTATCAGGTACAGAGAATTTATCATAGTCATAAGCGATACCATTGCTGCAAAGATAAGGATCAACTGCTTTGTAACTTACAACGATACTATCGTTCTGTATGTTCTTCATGGTATATTTCCGCAGGTTCCTTGAATAGGCAACCGAATTTGTATCTTTGATTTCTGACGCTTCAAGCATATTCAGGAATGTACCATGTTTTAGCAAAAAAGGAATCAAAACATCGTTTTGCCAGGGCATCGGAATATCGGTATAGTCATGATAATCACCACCCAGTTTTTGTGCCATTTCGGTCAGGGCGTTTTGGTATTTCTCGAGCTTGGGGTAAACAAAAGTAGCTGTCTTTGCCCGAAATTCCTTCGTTACCTCAAACCAGCCCTTCTTAATGATATAACCGGCTTTATTAATTACGCCTGATTCAAAAGTATTATATTTAATAGCAATTGTGTCATAAACGGTCTTCCCATCTTTAAACCCTATTGCTATACTTCTGGGATCAACGATAATCGAATCCCTTGAGTCAATATATGCTTTTAGGGCAGGTACATTGATTGCAAAATATTCGTATAAATTTGGTTTTGGAAGTGCCATTTGATCCATTACAAAATACTTTCCATTGATATAAAGCGGGCTTTCAAATTTGAATGGTACACCATCGAAAAGCAATTTGCCATTTAAATTTTCAAACGTTGCATATTTAAAGTGCAAGGTCTGAATTTTTCGTTTACCTTGAATATCAGAAGACTCCACAAAATGTTTAGAAATCAGATAACTAATATCTCTCACTCCTATTGTATCAGAGGCCAGCGCCTGATCAATTGCAGTGTTACTGGGAATAAACAAGGTATAAACATTACTTCCTGAAAAGAGCGTATCCAATTTATATTTTTCGACGTAAGCCACAAACTTCGACAATTCACTCTTGCCCTTGATAGCATCCCAGACATTGGAGTTGATAGTGGCAGGTGGAGTATTATAATGATCGTCCCAAGTCTTTTCAGAACATCCGAACAGACCAACAAGGAGAACTGTTATTAAAATGCTGAATATAAGTCTCATTATATCTTTATATTTAGTTAGTACTTATTTTAAAACGTACAACATCCCATTTAAAAATACCAGGAATCATTGATTTAACCTGAATGGCATGACCGGCATATTTTGTAAAGGAAACTGAACCCAAGGGGAATTCAAACCACGGGTCAGTTGCATTTCCACTCTTCGTCAGATCAATCAGGCCTCCAACTTTGACACCGTCAATCGACACTTCAACCACAGCATTACCGGCGCTAAAAGCATCAGCACGCAAGAAAACATCGTATTTACCCTGAACCAAGCTGGGAATATTGTAGGTGATAATAAAATCTCCGTCAATCTGAAACCAATCCTTACTCCACGCCGTTTCTGCCGGATCGATTGATTTTATATAACTAAGTTCTGCCCCCGACCATGTAACATGGTTTAAAAGTGCATGATTTTCAAATAAATAGTCGGCAGAGGCTGCTACATTATGGTATTGAATCAAATAGTTTTCATCATAGAATTCAAAATTAACTTCCTTTTGGGCGGCAAGCACTGGATTCATGATCTGATTCACAAAATGAATAGCGCCACTTTGTGTACTAACATTACTTTGGTCATACAAAATCCCTACAAAATCCGTACTATCTTTTTTGTTGGCACTATAAAAAATTTCTCTTCCCTTGTTGATAGTGATATCAAGACCGGCAGTTTTTCCGTTAATATAAAGCGGTACATCGGCCATCGTACTATAATTCTGAGGATCATTCGTCGTTAGTTTATCCAGAAACAAGCTTTGTGTAACAACGTGGTAAAATACAAATGTATTTAACGGGTTGGTGTTGCTTAAATAGTCAGTACGACCCGGACTGACCAACAGCGCCAAATCATCAAATGAATTGATCCCCCTCTTTTGATAAATCGAGTCGGGTTCAACAAGCATGGTGGATTGTCCAAGTGTTTGATTTGGCAGCTTCATGTCAACATTTATAATCTTATCCAATCCGGTTTTATCCATTGCTGCACAAAAGATAGAAAATCCGGAAGTGCTTTTTAACCAGTTGTAGCTGTTCTGTGTTATTGGAGACAACATGGTACCAATCACCTGAATGTAACCGTTCGACAATTTAATGTTTGCCTCGATCACATTGCCCTGATTGTTGATTTTGTAATAAGTGGTATCAGGCCTGACATCAAAATTAACATTCAGATAGTCATTGGATAAAGTAGGCTGTGAAAACGCCCCAAACGGAAAATCATTTGAAATAATTTCTTGATTTAATACATGAAACCTCGCAAGATCCCGAACAAAGTCCACATCCTTCAACATATCATCCAAAGAAGTATATTTTCCGCTTGCTTTGATAAAGTTATCGACCGCAACATTGGTTGGCAGGAACAATGTATAACCAACCCCATTGGTTTTACCTCCGGGATTGTATGCACTCAGGGTTTTATCAAGATCTGCTACCTGAAGAATACGCAGGAAACTCGAATATTCAGTCGGATTGGCAACAATGTAGTCGTAAATCGAAATTTTAATCTGATCCTTGAAACCAGTATCAACGACAGTTGACTGGGTACACGAAAATTGCATCAAAAGTGCAACAAATATGCTAAATATGATAGGATTTCTTTTCATGGTTTAAAAGATATAGTATGGATTTTGAACCAGGTTTAAATTGCGCTCAAATTCACTCTTGGATACTGGCAGGTACCAACCCATAGAATTGGTTAACTTGGCCGACAATACACGTTTCTGAGTGGAAGGGATCGCTGTAATAATAGTTTCAATAAATTTAGATTTACGGGCAAAATTGTTACGTCGCCCCATCCGAAGCAAATCAAACCAACGTTTCCCCTCGAAAGCAAGTTCAAGACGACGTTCGTTCAATATGGCATCTTCATAAGCTGAAGGTGAATCAGCAATCGCCAATGGTTCCATCTCTACGCGAAGCCTGACCATATCCAAAATAGCCTTGGCCTCAGCAAAGCGGTTTAACTGTGACAAAGCTTCCGCTTTCATTAAATAAATATCAGGCAGTCGGTAAACGATCCAATTGCAACTGTTTTGTATTTGGAGCGGACGTACGCTCCTACCATCAGGAGCAACTCCAACATACTTCCATATAATGTAATTATCTGGACCTAACAAAGCAATGGATGATTTTTCGCCTCTGTCTTTTTCAACTGAACCATTGTCGAACCCGAATAAATTGGCAGCTAGCTGGCTTGGAATATATTGATGCGCATTCTGATTGGTCATGCCAAAAGTACTGTTTTTCTGATCCGGGTCCATAAACTGGAATTCAAAGATTCCTTCAAGCGAATTTCCCGGATAAAAAATTGTAAACCATTGAGAAAAGATCACCATCTGGTAGGTCGTATTTGAAATTATTCGGTCGCATGCAGTAATACAGGCTTCATAATCGAAATTCCACAATGATATATCAGCTATAAGCGCATCAATTGCTGCTTTGGTGACACGCCCCTTCGCTTCGGCCAATGATTTAAGACTTGGGTCACTTGCTGTTTCCCGGCAATCATTCAGGTCCTTCAATATAGCTGTTAAAATGTCTTCACCTTTAGTCTGGGTCGGGTAGAAATTAACCCCATCGTTCACTGAGGGTTCGGTCAAAAAGGGAACATCCTTAAAAATCCGGACAAGATAAAAATAGCTTAGCCCACGTAGGAAATAGGCTTCAGCCATGATCCCTTTTAATTGAAAATCATTGAACGTTCCATCAATTTTCTGAACTTCAGGTGCATTTTTAATTACTTCATTGCAGTAATTGATGACCTTATAGAACTTTGACCAGTCACAAAATGAATTGGTTGTAGTAATATTGCTTTGCATCAATTTATATTGATCTGACCAGTTCCAGTCCGGCAGGTAAGCAGTTACCATATCACCCCGCGCCTCACCATACGTAAACAAGTCGCCATTCATACTTGCAAACGATGAATAAGCTCCCATTAAAACGGATTGTACATCTTCTTTGGTTTTCCAAAAATCAGCACGGATTAATCCTGATGGAGGAACCAATTCCAGAAATTTGGAACATGAAAATTGCATGGTTAAAGCAATGAATACAAAAATAATCCGTATTTTATATGTCTTTTTCATTTTGTATTAATTAAAATGATACTGATAAACTAAGAGTTAGTGTTCTTGGAGGCGGAGTAGTGGCGTTATCTGCACCAATCCAGAATGGATCAGAAGCATCCTGTCCAACTTCCGGATCCTGCCCTGAATAATTGGTAAGAGTGAGCAACTTTCTGGCGCTAACAGCAATATTTGCGTTTTGAATGCCAAATTTTTGGCAAAGAACCGGACTAAGATTATAACCAAATTTAACACTGTTCAACCGAAGAAAAGAGCCTTTTTCAACATAACGGTCTGATCCAAGATTATTAATCTTGCTATCCATATAAGCTCTTGGCAAAATACCAGGTTCATTTTGTCCCTGAACCCTCCAACGGCTAAGTACAGCCATGCTCTGGTTGTTTTTACCGTTCATCCCCTGGGTATTTTTAGCAGTCATATTGATAATATCATAACCAACACGATAGACGAATTGAAAGTTAAGATCAAACTGTTTGTACCTGAATGATGTCCCAAACCCACCCATCAGTTTTGGATTTGAGTTCCCAATATATACCACATCCTTCATATCAATAACACCATCATGATTGATATCCTCATATTTGGCATCACCGCCCTTAAATTTATCTGTTAAGAACGACATCGGTATTGGATTGTGATTGCCATCGTACAGTTTATTGCCCGCAGCATCGGTAGCAACCGCATCCGCATCAGAGGCATAAACACCCAGATAACGTAAGCCATAGAACGATCCGATCGGCGTGCCTTCCTGGATTCGTTGCGGATAATCGCCACTCGCCAGATCAATCGCCTTTTCAGTATTATAATTCTGTGGAAGTTTGGTATAAGTATTTACATTTTGTGAAATATTAAAGTCGAGCTGTACCAACAAGTCTTTGGTACGGATAATTTTAAAACTGGACATAAACTCCCAACCGATGTTTTTCATTTCACCCCCATTAAAGTAGCCCAATTCGGTAAAACCTGACGAGTTTGGAATTGGATATCCCGCCCAAGGCTTACCAAATAGAATATTTGTAGCAATCTTTTTATAAAGGGTACCTTCAAGGTAAACCCGATCTTTGAACAGATTTAACTCAAGGCCCAAATCGGTTGAAGAGGTACTTTGCCATTTCAGGTTATCCAATTGGATATTACTGGGAACAGCGCCCGGATTGGTAATGTAATAGCTGGGGGAGCTTGTTACAAAAAGGCCATATCGTTTATAGGGGTCGTCCGGAGCAGTCCCGGCTACACCCCAACTTGCCTTTATCTTCGATTCACTCAGCCAATTTCCACAGTTTTTCAGAAGTGGCTCAGATGAGAACCGCCAGAACGTTGCCACACCGGCGAAATTTCCATAACGATTGCTGGCTCCAAAGGCCGAGTTACCCTCATTAATCAGGTTGACAGTAAGCCCGTATCGATCTTTGAATTTGTAGTTCATATTCACCAATCCGGTAACAGAGCGATTTTCAGACGAACCTGAACTTATCCAGTTAATATGTGAAGCAATTGCCGGGTCTGTTATTGTCGTACTGGGAATTTCATCGCTTTCAATATAAATATTTTCATCTTGATATTGATCTGTTTTCCATGTTGCAGCGCCTGATAATACATGGTCTTTATTCTTGAATGGTATATTAAAAGCAAGTTGAGATTCGGTTTTGAAAGACGAAGCGATTTTATTGCCTTCTCCGGCCAAATTGACTCTATAGTCTGTCCAGCTTTGACCAATGGCATTGTAAGGTAAATACTTATTTTCCTTTATTCCAGTGTATTGAAAATCAGCAGTCTCTCTAAAAACCAACCAATCCAGAATATTGTACTTTAATGTAAATGTAGTTTCAAGCTTATTTTCATTGGTATTATTTTTCCCAAGGTCAACAACAGCAACAGGATTGTAGTAATCAGATCCACTGCCCTGATAATTATTAATGTTGTCGTAATTGCGTGTAAAATATTCGCCGGTTAATTTTCCTTTGTAATCGTATTGCCAAATACTCATATTAGGGGCTTTCCGATAAGCCATTGGACGTACCCAAGTCTCCTTTTTATTCGGATCCATCTTATAATTACCTATTGTCTGTATGTTATTGTAAGCAAAATTCACAGAAAACATGAGTTTCTTGGACAAAAAATAATCGAGGTTAATACGAGAGAACAAACTTTTATTTTCGGTATTACGGGTTGTACCGCCTTCGTCCACATAATTTATAGAAGTAGAATACCTCGTTTTTTCACCCCCACCAGAAACCCTGAAATAATGATCATTGGTAATGCCCGTTTGAGTGATAGCGCCCAACCAGTCAGTATTGGCCGAATAATTATAAAAATCGTTAAAGTCTTTATTGTACGCGATTTCATTTGGTAAATTATATACGCCTTTGGCATTGTGCCATTCGTCCAATTGAAGCGTTACGTATTCATCGCCGTTAAGCATAGGGATTGCCTTCGGTTGCATGTTTATTGTGTTCTTGTAAGTATAATCGAACTGAACCTTTCCCATCTTTCCACGGTTAGTTTCAATCAAAAGTACACCGGCGCCACCCTTCGACCCATATAAAGAGGTGGAAGCAGCATCTTTCAATACTTCAATGGATTTGATATCCTGAAGTGCAACACTGATTAAGTTACCGATGTCTTCCGCATTGGCCGAAGCAAGGTCAAAATCAGACCGGACGTTGTCTTGAGGAATACCATCAATTACAATCAATGGTTTGGCATTTCCCATGGAACTCAAACCACGGATTACAATTGATGAGCCTGATCCAGGGTCGCCCGACATACTGACAATATCCAAACCGGCAACTTTACCCTGAAGGGCATCTGCTGCCGAACTAAGGCCCTCATTTCTCATTTCCACCAAGTCAACCTTAGTAGTCGAGGTGGCATTATCGCGGTCTTCAATATTTGTAAGCGTATTAAATGACTTCCGTTTAGAAACAACGGTGACCTGTTCAACTTGTAAATCTGAAGATATGAGTTCAATCACGACCGATTTCAGCGGATTAGGCTTAAATACTTTGCTCTGATATCCAATAACACTCACTTTCATTGTATTGGCAGGATTTTTCATCTGATAAGCAAAGTTGCCATCGATATCAGTAATAACTCCGTTTACAACACGGTTTTCTTTATCAGATTCAACTACAGTTGCACCTATAATAGGTGATTTATCCTTCTGATCGATCACCTTTCCACGAATGGTTGTTTTTGTCTGAGAATAGGCTCCCACAAAACTGCAAAGCACAAGGATCAGAATGATGATTTTTTTTATATTTTTCATTTTTTTCAAAAACCTTAGGTTTAAAATATTCGAATTTAAGCTGATTGACTATTGGGTGTCGATTTGTCCAATCAACAATGGCTTTTTGATCTCATGAACTACTCCGTTGGCAACACAATTGGGGTAAACATCAGGAGGAGGAGGAGGATTAGTATTACCATTGACTATACTCTTCGACATGATCATATTCGTCCTCGGCGATTCATTCACTATAACATCATTAGATCCATCAACTGATGCAATTGTAATTTTGTCAGTACCTGCTACAACTTTTATTTTGGTATATACAGTCGCGAATGGTGTACTTTGCTCGTCAACCCTACATGTTTCATAATATCCTGAAGTCATGTTGCCGTCAGTGAAAAGAATTTGACCAGGTATAAAATACATCATTACAAATTTCTTAAGTTCAGCTTGACTCATGGCATTGGTGAAGGTATTCATCGTAGTCAGAAGAGAATCGCTGGGCGCAAATACTGTGTAATTTACGGTTGGAGACATAAAACTGTAGGTACTATAGGCATCCTGACTCAAACCAGCCCGTTTAATCAAGGCATGAAACTTAGGAAATTGCATCAACAATGTATTGAAAACACTGTTAACAGAAAAATTAAACCAGCTATCGATTTCATAAGTAGTGCCATTATCAGAATTGGTACTGATTTGTCGGGGAATATTTAAAACTTGATTAGCTCCTTGATAACCAAAGGTAGATGGAGATGTTCCTTGAACTACATGGCTAACATTATCATAAATCAAATAATTTCCCGCAAGATTTTTAATAAATTCTTTTCTTGCAACCCCTTTGGGCTGATCTGTAGCTACATGATTGAGTATTAAAGTCCGTATATCACTTGGGAACAGTTGATATACTTTAGCTGCCTTACCCATGGTCGAAAGAAAAAATATTTTTTGACCCCTTAAAGCATCAATAATCAATAAAGTAGAGTCATTAGCCGATGAATTGTCAGATTCAACATATACGGAATATTTAACACCTTGCTTTTTCAAAGCCGGGAGCAAACCTGATGATTCGATGGCATACATCACTTTGGAAAATCCTTTTCTGAGATAGATAGGACCAGTTACACTGCTGAATGCCCTTGGTATAATAGGTTTGTTCACGCCAATAAAGGTGCAACTGCTTCCGTATTCCTTTTGAACAATACTTGATCCATCAATCACAATATTATCAGATTCTCCGTTCAGAATACCTTTTTGTATATCCGTTGGATAAATAGGATTAATCGACAAACATGAATTGACAATAATACGTTTAATATTCTCCGGTGCATTTTCAATGCTCCCCCAGTTGTTTCCCCCGGCAAGATACTGGCTTACAAGTTGATCCATCGCACCATTGGTAGGGGCTAAAATTCCCTGGTGATAACGGATCGAAACATTGCCGGGCAATCCAAAAGTACCTCTTGGTGCTTTTGTCAATTCGCTGTTGATATCAAAAACCAGTTTAGGATAGGTTAAATTGTAAAGTGTATCAACCCGAAATCCCTGCGCATAACCAGGTTGTTTTGTTGTAGCATCCTTATTTTCAGTGAATTCAGAAAACATATTGAGCAGATTGTAAAATGTTGAATAATTATTTTTGCTGTTATCGGTCAAAAATTCAACGCCATTTTTTAGCGGCTCAACAACCTGGTCAATCACATATACAAATCCGTTTTCAGCAAATAATTCAGGGCTCGTGATTCGTCCACCGCAATAATAAATATCATTGCCGCTGAACGGACGTCCAAAATAAAATTCAAAATCTGAGGTGAACAGATTATAAATATCAAAATATTGCTTATAAAAAATGGGCGCATATTTCCTTGAGTCTGTGATAACTCGTTTATACCAAGCAGTTGCAGTGGTATCAATAATATCCAAGCGCAGTGATGTACCAGTGGGTTGGTTTGGAAGATATTTACTTTTTTTCACGCCATACTTCCTGTTTTTTTCCATCAACAAAGTCTGGCGTTTATACCCTTTTGGTAAATTATTTTTCAAATCAAGACTATCAATCCAACCGTTCACGTCAAGCGACATTAGTTGTTTTTTACTCCAGCCATCTTGTACAATGTGGTATTTGACGAGTTTAACTACTTCCGCCTTTGGAATGTCGGACACTTTTTTGTAATTCGGATTGGACTGAAAATACTGGGTAAAAGCATCATTTGAGGGAGCAAACACGGTGAAGCTTCCAGACACATTAATGATCGTATCATAACCGGATATCTTTACCAATTCGGCAAATGTCGTAAGTTCCGGCTTACTTTGGATTTGTGAATATAGTTTTCCCGGAAGCCATGATGGAGGGGCATAAATGCCAGTCAATTTATCATCTTTACATCCAAAAAACAATAACACCAATAAAGTAATAAAGGTTAGTTGTTTATACTTTGTCATTTTTTTAAATCATAAATATTGAATAAAACAATTGAAATAGATTTATCAACGGCACAAATGTATTAAAAAACAAAAATTAACTACAGCAGTAATTTGATCTTTTTTTTACAAATTATTAATATACAGTTGTGTAAGTGTTAAAAGAGGTTAATTTATGCTACACCTGATTGATTTGTGCTATTTTTTGTTGTCGCGTTTGGCATTCCTTTCTGCCGGTACGCCGATGGAGTAACATTGAATTGTTCTCTGAAACACTTTACGAAATAGGATAGATTATTGAATCCTAAACTATATCCTATCTCTTTTATTGAAAGATTTGAATTGGACAATAATTCACAGGCCTTGTGCAACTTGAACATCCGAATAAACTCAACCGGAGAAAGACCGGTAAGCGCTTTCAGTTTCCGGTATAAATGAGTAGTGCTGATGTTAAGATCGGAAGATAATTTCTTGACATTGAAATCGGATTCCGAAAGGTTATCTTCGAGCAGTTGCCTAAGCTTAACAATGAATTCGTCGTCTCTGGAAAGATTTGAGGTAGATACTTCGACCATAAAATTTTGTGTCATGTACTTTTCCCTGATCAATTCACGATTTTTGATCAGTCTCGAAATCTGGGCTTTAATAATAGCCATATCAAAAGGTTTGGTGACATAGGCATCAGCGCCTTTCTCATATCCTGAGACTATGTGTTCCGAAGCATTGTTGGCAGTTAGAAGAATGATCGGAATGTGACAGGTTTTGCTGTTTTCCTTAATTTTTTCACATAGTTCATATCCATCCATTTTTGGCATGATAACATCTGAGATCACTATATCCGGAATAATCCTGCAAATTAGTTCATACCCTTCCCTTCCATCGCTGGCTTCATGACAAGTGTAGTTTACCGATAGCGTATTCTTCAAGAAGGTTCGTAAATCAATGTTATCTTCCACAATTACAATGGAAAGGTCTTTGCCTTTGCCTTTGTTATCAAGCTCATTTACCTTAGCACTTTCGTAATTATCGTCGTTCCATGAAAAATCAGATTTTTCATGATTTGCAGTCAGGTCATTTTTATTAATTTCATCAAACGGCAATAAAACATGGAAAGCTACACCTACCCCATTGACAGACTCAACTTCAATTCTTCCCTGATGCATTTCAATCAGTGACTTTGAAAACGAAAGGCCTATCCCTGCGCCTTCCACATTTTCGCTGACTTTATAAAAACGTTCGAAGATTTTCACTTTATCCTCATCCGAAATATCTCTGCCTTCGTTAAATACTGTAATCTTGATTTGGTTTTTCCCTTCCTCCTTTTGATCTGGAATTGTTGGTACAAGCTCTAATGAAACCATGATAGAATTATTCTCGCTGGTATGTTTAAATGCGTTCGACAGTAAATTATATAGTACTTCTTCTATTTTCTGGCGATCAACCTTCACAAAAATAGATTTATCCGGAACCTGTACTTTTAAATTGGTTTTCCGGCGGCTTTCCAGTCCTTTAAAATTTGCACAAACATCTTTCACCAATGAAACCAAATCAACAGTCTGAAGATTCAATTGAAGTTTCCCTGCATTTAATTTTCGGAAATCAATGATCTGATTAATTAAAGTAAGTAGATAATTCGAATTGCGGTATATCAGGTTGAGGTGATTCTTCCATTTAGGTTCAATATTGGTATAGTTTTGCATCATATCCTCGATAGGGGCAACGACCAAACTTAGAGGTGTTCTCAGCTCGTGGGCAATATTGGTAAGAAATTTCATCTTATTCTCATTGCTTTCAAACGAAATTGAATCAATCTTTTTCTCGAACGAAATTCGCTGTCGTCTGATCAACATATAAATTACCCCACCGATCATTGCAATAATCATCAAAAGAAAAATGGTTGTCATATACCACGTTTTGTACCACGGAGGCAAAATGTGGATATGTATAACTTTCTCCTGGGTAGCTTCAATATTATCAGTACTCAATCCGCTAATATGAAGCGTATATTTTCCGTCAGGTATCTTTGAAAAATAAATATACGGATTGTTTGCTGATGGCATAGTAATCCACCGTTCACTAAACCCTTCCAATTTATACCTGATCATATTTCCTTCGGGGTACTGATAATGGTGAACACCAACCCCTATACTGAATGAATTTTTATTATATGGCAACACAATATTATTTGTTTCATTCAGCGATTTTGACATAATATTCCCATGGCTGATAGTATCCCCAATTTTAACGATCTGGCTCATGATACGGAAATAGGTTAAACCTATTTTTGGAGGAATTGGATTTAAAGTGATTTCATTCGGAAAAAATCTGGTAAACCCATTATCTCCGCCAAAGAATATTTCTCCATCAGCCGACATAAACCATGAATTTACTTTAAAGTTTTCTCCCTGAATTCCATCCGATTGGTTGTAATAAGTAAAGGGTTTGGTTTTATTATCAAAGTCGATTGAAACAATACCCTTATTGGTACTTATCCATTTTTTTCCTGATCGGTCAGAAAGAATACCTTGCACGTCATTTCCAGGTAATCCATTATCAGTAGTCAAATGCGAAAAGGTATCTGAATCAGTGTTCATGATATTTATCCCGCCACCTTGAGTCGCCACCCAAATCTTTCCGTCCTTGTTCTCGAAAATGCAATTAATTTCATTGGCATTCAAAAAATCTTTTTCAGGTTTAGTAGCGACAAATTGCTTAAATCGAATTAAAGGTTGTGCATTGCCTGATAAATCAAGTTTGTCATAAGGTGTTTTTAAGAGGTTCAATCCGTTGTTGGTACCAACCCAAAATCTATTTTTACTATCAATCAACATTGATATTATTGTTTTATCCGAAATTCCTTCAGGATTTTTGGGGTCAAATGGAAAATGATATGATTTTCTTTCAGGATTCTTGCCCGATGCGGGATAGAATATCAGGCCATCGCCTGCGGTTCCACACCAAATATTATGGTTCTTGTCAATGAGTACTTTTCTGACAGAGCCAACATGTAGAGGTTGCTCGTTTGGCTTGCCATAAATCCAGCCGCTACCGGTTTTTTCAAGTTTGGCAAGTCCTCCGGTTGATGCGACCCAGAAAACAGAATCCGACTCACGGGCAATATCCCATATATTATCGAAATTTGAAACAGGCTTTGCCTGTTGCCGATAACTGATGCTTTGGAAAGTTGAAATTCCTTCCTTATTAATTTGTTTTGATGTAACATCAATTCCACCTTGCCGCAAGCCAACGAATATTTCATGTTTTGTTCCGTTAAAACACATTACAATATTTCCATTCATCGATTTCGGATTGGAAGGATCGCGCTTGAAAGAATAAAAAGCTTTTCGGTTCAGATTAAGAATACTTAAACCCAATCCCTGATGGCCTACCCATAAATTCCCTGAAAAATCTTCGAATAAACATGTTATATTATTATCGAGTAAAGAACCAATCTTTAACGGATCTGGAAGATATTGTCCGGTTTGATGTGTCTTTAAATCAATATACATTAAAGCAGGATCAACCGAATTAAAGTATAACTTGTGATCACTGGCGAGTAAAAGGTTCTGAATATTTTCGCCTTTGGCTAAGACCTTATCAATAATAACAGGCGGGTTGAGCGAAAGAGTGTAAATGCCATCAGTTGTACCCAAATAAAGTTTGTTTCTCTCCTCTCCGGGAATCACAACATTAATGTGCAGATTAGAGACAATTCGATTCTGAATTTGTATTAAAGTATCCTTTTCATTTACGATTAGCTCTGCAAGGAGTATTCGTGTTGGATTATATTTATCAGCGAATGAAACCAAGGCCAATCTTTTATCAAAAGTGTTCATTAAATGAACATAATCATGAACTTCAGTATTCCCGGTATAAAGCTTCAGTCTTTTTGCACGGATACCGGCATTATTATTTTTCTGTTTATATACCAAAAAGACCCCAGTATTGCAATGGATAAGAACATTACCTTTTGACTCAAAGAAACCAAACGTATAAAAAATGTTTGGAGATAGACCATCCAGATTAACCGGATGAAAAGTCTGATCCGATTTTCTGAAAACTGAAACGCCAGACAAAGAAGCGACCCAAAGGTTATCGTCAGAATCAATAAATATCCTGTTGGTTTTTTTGTCTGATAAACTGAGCGGATTTCCAAGTTCGGGTTTAAAAAACTGAAAATCGTATCCATTATAACTGGTTAAACCTGCCCAGGTAGCAAACCACATTTTTCCGGATTGGTCCTGAGCGATAGAATTGATTTCTCCATTATACAGTCCTTCGTTCGTTCTCAAATACCTGAAATCACCGCCAAAACTATACTGAACAAATAGTACAAAAACAATTATAAATAAGAAAGTTGGTTTCATAGTTCACGAATCAGTCAAAACTCTTCTATTTGAGGGGTTCAAGGTAAAAAAAGAATTGCATTTATCTACACTTTTAAACAATATTTGAAAATCAGGTTTTGGCAGGCATTCTCAAATCTTGCCTCTTTTACCAAATAAATTAGATTCGAATACAAATTAAATATTGGTTCTATAACGGATAGTGTGGGTAATCTTTAAAAATATTTACAAAACTTACAACTTGGTATCACAAGAACGACATTGTTTTATCCCGAGTACCGGGACTAAGGTCACCTTAGTAGAAAGAGAAGGCAAAAAGAAGAAATAACCTTATTACCTGATTGATTTAAAGACAGATTAATAAGGTTGAATATATGGGCGATCATGTTTTCTACTAAGGTTGCCAAATAAAAATAAGGTTTTATCTAACGCAGTAAATTCATTTTTTGAGTTTGCATATTAGGTGTCATTACTAATTCTTACCCACACTATTCGTCATAGAGCCAAAAAATATTATCACTTTCTCTCAGAGTCCCTTCGTAGTCCCTTCGTAGTGCCTTCGAATATCGATCTGTTCGCAAACTGCCACATAAAAAAAGGTTCTATAACGTTTTAGGTGGATAGATATTAAACATGAACCGAACCTACGGTTCTCTTTTGATGTAGTTTGCTTGCATCTGAACGGACTAAAGTCCATCCTTACAATATAAACCGAACCTACGGCTCTTACATGTAAATCCTATAGGGATGGCTCATATTGTAGCTCCGGATTTTAATCCGGGGGCATGATATATGATAATAAAAGAGTTCCGGCGGAACGAGACATCTGTTTAAACCAACATTGGACGGGATGGAAATTACCTATACCAAACGTTATAAAACCTAAAAACGGTCGGTTCAGAATCAAAATTGTATCGATTTTTATTTCAAAAAACACGTTCGAAAGCTATTCGACTGCCAGTCTAGCTTTCACTTGAGAACAAACAACACATTCCCAACAACATAAAGACTAAAAACCCGCCATTTTATTAACAATTTCTTCATAAATGAGTTACAAATACTTAAATATTGATCATCTCGGAGCAAAAAATGATCATTTAATGGTTGATTTATTTCATTTTTGAAAGAAACGTTACACATTTCTTACTACCCAATGTGGTGGTGAAAGCATTTAATAAGTATTTTTGGAATTAAATAAGTAATTTTGAATCGAAACACTTAATTTAAAATCAAACATTATGAAATTAAAACTTTTACTACTATTTCTAGTCGTTGTAGGTTTTGGTGCCTTGGTCAAGGCGCAAACAACATCAAAGCCTTACAAACACTTAGTTATCACGGAGGCGCAGATGCACACCACTGAGGATGCCTATTTTGAAATTACCAACATGGGTGATTCAATCGTGAATCTTAAGGACTTTGAATTTACTGTACTTGGTGCATGGGACAGCAGAACTGGTACCACCGGACTTTGGCCACAGTATTGGGCAAGCACCGGTTTTCCAAAGTTTATGAGGTTGTCTGAAACTGACAAGATGTTGGCTCCAGGCAAATCATTCCTTATTTCGGCCGCATCAGATTTTAACCCTAAATTCTGGAAACATGATCCAGCTAATTATCGTGAAAGAGTTACCAGAAAAGAATTCTATTCTGTTGACCCTAAGACTAAAAAGGTTTCTTCGATATCCGACATGGTACTTCATATTCCGGAATATACAGTACAGCCATGGAAAGCTGACAGTGTATCAACCAACTGGCATGTTTTGGAATGTTGGGGCGGTAGAGAAACTTGGTTCCTGAGACACCATTATCCTGTTGGATTTGACGCAAATGGTAAAGCCCTAGTTGGCGCAAATGGCAAAGCCCTAATGGATTCAACAGTAATTGATCAGGTTGGTGGTGTTTTCACTGAATCAAACCTGACCAATCCTGATGGTTCTAATAATGTTGCAGGTGTTGTTGGTGCAACTGACAATTGTATTTTGATCCGTAGAAATTCTGTAAAAACAGGAAACCTTGACTTTAATACAGGTAGAGGTATTGACTTTGCTGATTCTGAATGGATTCCAATCGCTTTTCCGGGTAATTGGGACTTTTATGGTACTACCCCATGGTCTGCTGTATTTTGGACAGCAGGAAATCAGGTAAATGCTACATTCGATGCCAATACCCTGATTGCTAAAACAGCTAAAACAATTGCCGATCTCGACAAAAACACGATTACTGTACCTTGGGGAGTAAGAAAAGGTGACTCCCTTATGTTCCAATTCAAAAAGACTCCTGGATTAGCATGGACATATATAAATTCACCTCATTCTGAAGACTCAGTTTATCTTTCAGCACATACCGACGATACTTTGAGGGTTTATGCCTGTGGAGATAAGGTAACCATTAAAAATTTCGCGATCAAGGTTTTACCAGCTACTGCTGATGACAATATTGTGATCCAAAAATGCGCACTCAATTTCCAAAATGGACATAGCAACACACATCCCGGAGCTTATGGTGGCATGCGTGTTACCAATGATGTAAGTCCGATTGACTCAATCACCAACCTGGGTTTTGCTATCCGTGTTGATACTTTGTATAAATATCTGGAAAAAGCGCCAAAAGCAAGCTGGCAAATCGTATTTAAAAGTGGTACTGCTCAACCTGACTTGAAAAAAGGCGATATATTGCGTGTAACTTCTGAAAGTGGCAAAACAAAGGATTATTACCTGAAACTGGAGAAATATGTTCCCGGATCAAATGCTTTGTTGTCTTCAATTACATGGCCTGATATACCTGCTACATTTAAAGGCGATATTGCCGCAAGTCTTGGTTGGAAAGGCGATACAATCCCTGGATTTAGCTCTTCAAATAAAACTTATGCAGTACAAGTTCCACTTGAATATGATGGCATTCCTGCATTAGTATTTACAAAACAGTCACTCAACTCAAAAGTAGTTGTTACCAGGGCAAAAAATTTGGCTGGATCAGTTGAAGACCGTACTGTAACTTTCACAGTTACTGCCGAAAACGACACAGTAATTAGTCATTACACAGTTCGTTTCGATAAAGAAAAAGACTTCTCGAATGTACAGCCTTATGCTGCTGAGCCATTTATCTCACAATTTGTATTCCATTCAGATTGGTCATCCAATTTTATTGAAATCGCAAACCCGGGAACAGAGATAATGGATTTGAGCAACTATATGCTTGCCGCAGCTTATGCTACAGAACCGAATGCTTTCAGCTGGTTCAATTCAAATTCTATCGGTACTACCGGCGACTGGGCAAGCAGATATATGAAATATATTCCCGGTAAAAAATGGCAGGATGAGGCTACCTGGGCTACTAAACCACGTATTGCAGTTCCTGACCCGGCAGTCAATTCAATTGTTTACCCACAGGATGTATTCGTGATGGCACAAATTACCAATTGCAATGGTTGGCTCACCGCCAATAAATACCCCGTTATAAATCAAGTAGATATCAATTTTGGTCAAGTTCCAACCAATGTTCCTGGCTATCTAAAATTAAGTAATCCATGGAATGAAGCTATAAATGGGAAAAACTTTGCAGGTATTTGGTGTAACAATGTGGTCGTTCTTTATAAAATATTAAACGACTCTGTTATAAATGGTTCAAAAGCTGCCACTGACATAAAAGACTTTAAAATAATTGATCAATTTGGTGGAATAGATGGAAACAACTGGAAAATCGGCGGATATGATGCAGGATCACAGGAAGTGGGCTTCACCAGAAAACCAAGTATTTACAAAGGCAACCCACTACCAGGCGCATCATTTGGAACAACTGATGCTAATAGTGAATGGACTCATCAAAAACCAGCTGATTATAACAATCAAAATCTTGGATGGCCTTGGACTGACCTTGCAATTTGTACTGGTATCGGTTCTGTCACTTTGGACGAAATAACCATTTACAGATCAACTGTTTCTTCAACAGTTTACAAAGTAAGCCCGGGATTCAGTTTAACTGAAACCATTAAAGGTTTAATTACCGGTACAACTGTAACAGGGTTCTACAATAACATCATTAAAGCCAACGCAGCGCAAACGCTTAAAGTTAAATCGGCTGCAACAGGCCTCGATTTAGCTGAGGCTGCTGCTATCAGCAAAGGCGATGTTTTGGAAGTTCTTTCTGCTGACAGCGTGAACACTTCAAAATACGTTCTCGATGTAACTATTATTGGTCTAAGCAACGACGCAGTACTTAAATCAACAAAATACACTATAGCTGTAACAGGTTCAACAGGAACAATTGGTGGATTCAAACAAGGAACGCTGCTTAAAGATATAGTTGGAAAAGATATAGTTGGAGGTATTGTTGTTCCAGCCGGAGCTTCAATGAATATTATCAATGCAAACGACGCATACATGTCTCTTCTCAAATATAACTACGACACTATTCGCGTAAACACAATTGCAACAGATGAAGTATTCTTTGAAGTAATTGCCGAAAATGGTACTACCAAAATTGTATATCAGTTAGCTCCAACTTCAAATCCAGCTGATGCTTATGTAACTTCTGATGTATATAGCATTGACCAATTTGCTTCATTGATTCAGTTTGTACCTGGTGGAACCTCAGTTTATTACTTACTGGCCAATGTTACACCTGCTCCTGGTGCAACTATCGCTATTTACGATAAAGCTGGTTTCCCACGTACTGAAGGAACTATTTACAAAGATGATAAGCTCCTTGTAACTTCTTCTGATGGTAATGTCAAAAAAGCCTACTATTTCTCTATGTTGAACTTCAATGTAAATAAATATATGGCATTTGTGATTTCTGAAGTTTATACGATTGATCAGGTTATATTTAAAATAACTGGTCCAAAAACATCAACATCTGTAGCCGAATTTATCTCGAACTTGTATCCTTCATTTGGTGCAACTGTGAAGGTACTTGATAAAAACGGAAATGTAAGTACAACTACGAACCTCAACGTTGATGACAAATTGCTTGTTACTGCTGCTGATGGTTTTACAACTGCCACTTATTCTATCGATTTTAGAGTTGATGTAAAAATCAATCCTCTTGCCCAGGCTATTAAAATTTATCCAAATCCAACTTCTAATGGTAGGGTAACCATTCAAGGCCTTTCAAAAGATAATCGTGTACAGGTATTTAATGCAGCAGGTGTTACCTTGCGTGATGTAATTGTTGTTGACAATGCAACTGATTACGTTTCTCTTGCTGCTCAACCTGCAGGCATTTACATTTTTGTAATCTCTAATGGTAATCAACACATCAGCATTCAAAAGATTGTGAAGAAATAACCAACTAAATTAAAAGGATAAGGGCCCTTAACCGGGCCCTTATTTTTTTAATCATATTTAAGCAATATTGCTATAAACCAGATACTTAAACCCATCAACAATCTTTAGCCAAGTAATTAAAGTTTATTTTCACATTTCAATCATTGTGATTGCCTGATACATTTGACATTGTACTTTTAACCCGACACTAACCGGATTCTTCTCACCGGCCGACAGCCATTTTTACTCCTGTTTAAAATTTTGCTTATTCAATTTCATCCTTCGGTATTTAGGATGATTTTCACAATAAAATTCGCTTTTACTAAACTAAACATGCACAACAATAACCTAACCATCAAAATTATAATCCTACTTTTAATAGGTATTCCCGCATTTGTTTCGGCTCAACTAAGCCCCAAAGATGCCATCAGCCAGATGAAAAAAGGAATTAACATGGGCAATACCCTCGAAGGTCCAAATGGCGCTGACTGGGGCAATCCTTTTCCTGAGGAGTACTATTTCGATATGTACAAAAACGAAGGTTTTAACTTTATCCGTATTCCGGTAAGGTGGGATAACCACATGGGTAAAACTACTCCTTTCAAAATCGATGAAACATGGTTTAGCCGGGTCGAACAAATCATCGACTGGGGATTGGCCAGAGGGCTATTTATAGTGGTCAATTCTCATCATGATGATTGGATAAAAACCGGATATGCCGACCCGGTTAATCAGGCCCGTTTCGACAGCCTATGGAGCCAGATTGCTGTTAGATTCAAAGGTAAATCAGAAAAACTGATCTTCGAAATTTGCAATGAACCGGTGAATATAAGCAAGGAGAATACCGATGAAATGCACCAAAAAGCAATTAATGTAATCAGAAAAACCAATCCAACCCGACTGATTATTTTTCAAGGTACTAACTGGGGTGGTTCAGATGGATTGATCAATGCTGCCATTCCGAACGATAAATATTTGATTGGCTCATTTCACTCTTATGATCCCTACCCTTTTGGTCTTGATGGAACCGGGACATTTACAACAACCGATGCCAATAATTTGAAAGCAAAATTTCAGGCAGTCAAAAACTGGTCGGATAAAAATAATATTCCCGTATTTCTTGGGGAGTTTGGAGGAACGTCAAAATGTGATTACAATTCACGAATGAAGCAATACAAAACTTACATGGAATTGTCGGAAACATTTGGATTTGCGCCTTGCGCCTGGGACGATGGTGGTGAATTCCGAATCTTTTACCGTCAAACCAAAACATGGTTCGACGACCTCAAAGACATTCTGGTCCATTCATCGGTAAAATCACCCAAAATTTCCAATCTTTCTATTGTTCAGGATACCATTGTAAAACTTACCTGGACCAATATGGCAACCAATTATGATAGCATTTACATCGAACGCCGCACATCTGCCACTTCATTTAACCGAATTGCAGCTCTCAAAGGTAGTACAATCACTTTTAGCGAATATAATCTTAAAGGTAACATCGAGTATTATTACCGCATTATTGGCCATTACAACACCAATCCTGATTTATTTTCCAACCCATTGAAAATATTGATGCCTACCTATGTTTCCAAGGTAAGGAAACTTTTCACTGGTCAGGCAATGGCTATTCCCGGAAAAGTGGAAGCTGAGAATTTTGACATTGGTGGCGAAGGGTTTACGTACCATGATTCGGATTCAAAAAACATTTCGGGCGCATACCGCCCTGACGAGGCTATTGACATTTACGAAAGGCTCGACGGAACTTACCTTGTTGCCGACAATTATCCCGGAGAATGGCTCGAATATACTGTGGACATTGCTGAGAAAGGGCTTTACGATATAACCGCTGCCACTGCAGCTTTTGCTGGCGGCGGAACCTTCCAACTAAAAATTGGTTCAGTTGAATCAGAAAATATTGTAGCGCCCACTACTTATAGCTGGTACAATACAAAAACTGTTACCTTTTCAATGACGCTTGATGCAGGCATCCAGATTATGCGGCTTACTTTTATTGCAAAACCGTTGTTTAATATTGATTATCTTGAATTTACCCGAAATACAACAGCTACCAATAAAAGCCTGGCCAACAATCAATTCAATGTTTTCCAGAACCAACAGGAACTGATTTTCAATTTGGAAATGGATCAGAATGTTGAAACCCTGAAAATTTATAATATTCTGGGTTCGTTGGTTAAAACATTTCAGAAGCCAGGAACTAATTTTCGGATTTCGACGCAAGACTTACATTCCGGAGTCTATGTAGTCCAGCTTGTCTCTGAGAATCAAAAATTCAGCAAAAAAATTATCATTCAATAAGTTATGAAACTTTTAACAGTCATAATAACGCTTTCTGTCGCACTGATAACAGGAAGCATGAGTTTTGCGCAAACTCCTGTCCGCATTGATATTGATGTAACCAAAGGGCAAAAACCAGTATCACCGTTCATTTACGGTAAAAATAACGTACTTCCCAGTACATTTTTAAACTCCGGAACAAATACCGAAATTACCCTTGCAAATGAAGCCGGAGTTCGGTTTGTCAGGCAGGGAGGAGGCAACAATAGTACCAAATACAACTGGCGGAGGAAACTTTCAAGCCACCCCGACTGGTACAACAATGTTTACGCAAATGATTGGGATGCAGCCGCGAAAAACCTGTTCGCTAAAATGCCGGGGGTTCAGGGAATGTGGTCATTTCAGTTACTTGGAATGGCAGCTGCCAATACAAATAACAATTTTAACGACTGGGCATACAATGGTGGTCAATGGTGGAGCGGCGTTGGTCAGAATTTGGCCGGTGGGGGACAAATAAACCCGGCTGGCGGCGGCAAAGCTCTGGTCGATGGAAATCCGGCCCTTTACCTGGAAACCTGGACTGCCGATTCGACCGTAGATATTTTAGACAAATGGTTTGGGGACAAAGGACTTGGGTACGACAAAAACATGATCAAATACTGGAACATGGACAATGAGCCGGAAATTTGGTCGGGAACGCACGACGATGTAATGAAAACCCAAATTGCAGCCGAAGATTTTATGCAACTCTACTTCAAAGTAGCCAAAGCTGCCCGTGCCAAATACCCTGATATCAAATTAGTTGGCCCGGTTCCAGCCAACGAATGGCAATGGTATCGCTGGGGAAGTGACGGGATTTCATACAAAAGTGGAAAGTACTGCTGGCTCGAATATTTTATCCTTCGTATTGCAGAAGAAGAAAAAGCAACCGGAATAAGATTACTTGACGTGCTGGATATTCATTTCTATCCTGGAGAATCCAATGCTGCTGATTGTGTTCAACTTCACCGTGTCTATTTTGACCGAACTTATGTTTACCCAGGTGCAAATGGGGTAAAAACCGTAACTGGTGGTTGGGATGGAACCATTAACAAAGAGTATATCTTAGGGCGTTGTTCTGATTGGCTAAACAAATACATTGGGACAAACCATGGAGTTACTTTTGGACTTACTGAAATTGATATAGCCTCAACCGATCCTAATGTACAGGCAGTTTGGTATGCTTCAACAATGGGCGAATTCATGAAGCAAGGTGTCGAAATCTTCACCCCATGGAGCTGGAAAGTTGGCATGTGGGAAACGCTTCATTTATTCAGCCGGTACAACCTCGAAAACTATGTTCAAGCCTCATCGCAAAATGAAACAATGGTTTCAGCCTATCCAACAATGAATGATTCGAAAGATTCAATGACAATCGTTTTGGTTAACCGTTCGCTAACCGCAAAAACGAACGTAAACCTTAATATCAACGGATTTACTGCCGGAAAACAGACTTTCACGATGTATTCAATTTCAAAGTTAGGCGCGACTGAAACTTTTGTTTCTCACACTAAAAACGCGCTGATAAAAAGTGATATATTGGCTGAAAACCTTGTAAATATTGAATTAGCGCCGCTTTCAGTAAATAGCATTACCCTGAAAGCAGCATTTACATCAGCTGAACCGGCCATAAAAAAGAGCAGTTTCAATGCAACTATTTATCCAAATCCAGCGACAGACATAGTTCAGCTTAACTTTTCGCTTCCTGAAAAGAGCCATTTAAACATTGAATTATTCAACTCAAACGGACAGTTGCTAAAAACCATTGGTAATGAGATGTTTGACGCAGGGAAACACCTGATTGAACTGAATACAGCTTCACTTTCAGAAGGAATTTACCTCATTAAAATAGAATCGCAGAACAACACACAAACATTAAAACTGATCAAATAATAATAAACCGATTTTACTCAAAAACAACCTAGACCATGAAACTTAAATTGATCGCATCCACCTTGATTCTGGGAATACTTATTTCCACGAATCTTCAGGCTCAGCCAGTTAAAAAGCACGGCAATCTTTCTGTAAAAGGAACTCAGCTGACCGATGAGCATGGAAATGCAACAGTATTGAACGGTGTAAGTTACGGATGGCACAACTGGTGGCCACGTTTTTATAACAAAGAGTCGGTAAAATGGCTGGCAACCGACTGGAAATGTTCTGTGGTAAGAGCTGCCATGGGAGTTGAGCCTAAAGACGCTTATATTGATGATCCGGAAGGATCAAAAGCAAAAATAGAAGCCATAATTCAAGGCGCAATAGAGAACAACATTTACGTTTTGATTGACTGGCACAGCCATAGCATAAAATTGGCTGAAGCCAAAGTCTTTTTTGCTGAAATGGCCACGAAATACGGTAAAAACCCACATGTCATTTACGAACTCTTCAATGAACCCGTGAAAGATTCATGGTCATTGGTAAAAGAGTATTCGATCGAACTCATCAAAACCATTCGCGCCATCGATCCGGACAATGTTATTCTGGTTGGCAGTCCTCATTGGGATCAGGATATTCATCTGGTAGCCGACGATCCAATTCAGGGTTTCAGTAATATCATGTACACCTGCCATTTTTACGCCGCAACCCATGGTAAATCTCTGCGCGACCGTTGCGATTATGCCATCAAAAAAGGAATTCCGATTTTCATCTCCGAATCAGCAGGCATGGAGGCTTCCGGGAATGGCCCTATTAATTATCAGGCATGGCAAAGTTGGATCGACTGGTGTGCGGCGAACAAAATCAGCCTGATTACCTGGTCGATTGCCGATAAAAACGAAACCTGCTCGATGCTGAAACAAAATGCTTCTTCCGAAGGGAATTGGAAAGACGAAGACATGAAGGAATCAGGTATCAAAACCCGGGAACTACTAAGAAAACAGGCAGAAAAAGACAAATAGCAGATAATTAGACCTTCAACTATGATACTTTCTAAACAGATTCTGTTGTTTGCGTTTATACTGTTTTTCGGCCTGAATGAAATTTCAGCGCAAACAGTAGTCGAAATAAAAGGTGATCAGTTCTATATCAACGGAAAACCTACTTATCCAGGTCGATATTGGAATGGTTACAAAGTGGAAGGATTGCTAATCAATTCGCGCATGGTGCAAGGAATTTTCGATGATCTAAATCCTGCAACTGTCAATTCATTTGCTTATCCAGACACAAAAAAATGGGATGCCGACCGAAATAACAAGGAATTCGTCGCCGCTATGCCCGAATGGCATTCATACGGACTGAATAGCTTTACTTTAAATATGCAAGGCGGAAGTCCAATTGGCTATGGTGCCTCCAAATGCTTGAATCCCGGCTTCAATCCTGACGGATCGCTCTTGGATCCATACATGAAAAGGCTCGACAGAATATTAAAGAAAGCCGATGAACTCCAAATGGTGGTCATTCTCGGAATTTTCTATTTTGGTCAGGATCAGTACTTATCGGATGAAACCGCAGTAAAGAATGCGACTAAAAACCTGATTAACTGGTTATTTGAGAAAGGCTACCGGAATGTTTTGATTGAAATAGCCAACGAAACAAACCCCGGGGGTAACTACAACCACAAAATCCTGTACCCTGACCGAATTCATGAACTAATTGATTTGGTGAAGGGTATGGAGAAAAACGGCCACCGTTATTTGGTTGGGACAAGTTATCCCGGAATAACTGTTCCCGGAGCCAATGTGGTAAAATCATCCGATTTTCTGCTCATCCATGGCAATGGAGCCAAAAGTCCCGATCAAATCCAAAAACTGATTGATGAAACCCGAAAGGTGGACGGTTACCGCTTAATGCCCATTGTGATTAATGAAGACGACCATTTTGATTTTGATAAGGAAACCAACAACTTCACTGTTTCCATCAAAAATTACTGTTCATGGGGCTATTTCGATTTCCGCTTTCCCGGCGAAACCGATTATAAAGAAGGATACCAAAGCGTTCCTGTTGATTGGAGTATCAATTCAGAACGCAAAAAAGCATTTTTCAATAAAGTAAAAGAAATAACTAGAAAACCTGTGAAAAATTAAAAACCTAAACTAAATCATAATGAAAATCAAACTGATCCTATTCATTTTAATGTTGTCTGGCATTGGCCTACAGGCAAAACCAATCAAAGTAATGTTAGTCACAGGCCATACCGATAAATATCACAACTGGCAGGTCACTTCGTCTTATTTGAAAGCCATACTCGATCGCAATGCCATTTTTAGTACCGATGAAATATTAATTCCTGAATCGGCTGATGCAATGAAAAGTTTTGCTCCGGATTTTTCTAAATACCAGGTAGTTGTGCTGGATCAGAATGACATTGATTGGCCTGAAAAAACAAAAACTGCTTTTGTGGCTTTTGTAAAAGCAGGCGGTGGAGTAGTTATTATTCACGAAGCCAATAACGCATTCTCAAATTGGAAAGAATACAACCTGATGACCGGTCTGGGCGGCTGGGGCGGTCGTAATGAAAAATCGGGACCTTATTATTACTGGAAAGACGGCCAATATGTAACCGACAATTCTCCGGGACCTGGCGGTGCACATGGTCAGCGGGTTCCTTTTGTAATTAATGTTCGCGACTCTGAACATCCAATCACCAAAGGCCTGCCTGCTAAATGGCTGCATCAGAACGACGAGCTTTATGGCAATCTGCGAGGTCCGGCTCAAAATATTCACATTCTGGCGACTGCCTTTTCGACTAAAGAAACAGGCGGAACAGGTAAAGAAGAACCAGTTCTGTTTACCATTACCTACGGAAAAGGTAGGATTTATCATTGCGTTCTCGGACATACAGGAGCAGATTTCAGCGATTCGGTTCAAGACGTAGGATTTCAAGTCACATTTTCGCGCGGAACAGAATGGGCGGCAACAGGGAAGGTAAAACAGAAACTTCCAACAGAATTTCCAACCGAAACAACTGTTTTACTATATGACCTCTCCAAATTAAAGTAAAAAAAACCTTTATAATAAATGAACCTTAGAAATCAGCTTTTCAGGCTACTTAGCCTTTTTTTTATTGGTCTATTGCTTTTATACCAACCATTTACAGTATTAGCCGGAAATAAAAAAGCTACGAATGCGGTGGATAAGGATTTGACAATACGTCAGATCATAGATAAATATTATTCAAAAAGCAACTTCTTTTTTGGTTGTATTTCAAAAGCGAAATTTTTTACCGACGAAGGAATTGCCGAAAAGGAGATTTACCTGAAAGAGTTTTCATACAATACTCCTGAAAACGAGTTTAAACAGCGGGTGGTTTATCCGGAGCCGAATGGGAAATGGCAAGACTCCTATTATCAGCAATTGATAGACATGGCACGCAGCAATAAACAGGTTGTTCGGGCACATTGTCCAATATCACCTCAATGTTCTAAATGGGTCAAAGAGGATAGCCGGACCGCTGAAGAATTGAAACCTGTTATGATTGAGTTTATGACCAGAATGAGCAAAGTACTTGAAGCCAATAAAGATGTGGTGAAATGGATGGATGTCGTGAATGAAACGGTCTGTCCTGTTACCATAAAAGGCATCGGTTACAAGGCAGAAAGCAAAACAGATAATATAAGCTACAATTCCGGAGATTGGTTTGGGCCTCGATCAGGATCATCCAAATGGGAAAATCCATGGACTATTATAGGTTTCGAAAACGATACTCCGCTTAAAGTGCCCACCTATATCAAATTGTCATTTGAATTGACTAATCAGTATGCTCCAAGTATTAAGAAACTCTATAACCATAACGGCGGAATGGAAGATGCGGCCTGGGATAAAGTTAAAAGTACAGTGCTATATCTTCGAAGTAAGGGATTAAAAGTGGATGCTGTTGGATGGCAGGCTCATGTGCCTTATGGTTTCGAAAATATACCAGGAAATATGCAAAAACTGAACGACCTGATAGATTGGTGTTACAAGAATAACCTTGAGTTTCATGTCACTGAACTGGATATCAAAATGGGGAAAAATGTTGACAACCTGATTTTCAAGGAAAAGGAAAAGGAAATTGCCGCAACTTACTGTGCAATTGTAGAAACGATACTGAAAAAAATTGATAAAGGTGCGGTCGCTATCAATTGCTGGACCATCAAGAACAAAATCAACCAGGACGAAGGGTATTTTGCAGGATTATATGATGCTGATTTAAAGCCAACCACAGCCTTGCTTCGGATCAAAGAACTGTTGCTTGAATATGCTCCCGACCGAAGATAACGCAGAAACTATGAGAAAATACACTTCTTATAACAGACTGATCTTAATATTTTTCTATCGATTCATCTTATCTGCCGGGTGCCTGCTTTTTGGGGCCATTCCGATGTCCCTTTCCGCCCAGGTAACTGTCTCGAATATGTTTACAAGTGGCATGGTGCTGCAACAAAATACCGATATCAATATTTGGGGATGGGCTAATCAGGGAGAAAACATTTCGGTTACAAGTAGCTGGAACAATCTGACCGTTACAACTGTCACCGATTTGAATAAAAAATGGATGCTAAAACTCCACACTCCGGCTGCCAAAACCGATGGAACCGCATATACAATCACCATTAAAGGAACAAACACCATTGTCCTGAACAACATTTTAGTTGGTGAAGTGTGGTTGTTGTCGGGCCAATCGAATATGGAAATGCCTTTGGAAGGCTGGGACGGTGCTACTGTAGAAAATAGTACCCAATCCATTGCTGGCGCTAATTACCCCAACATTCGCTTGATGATTGTTGGTAAAAAATCGAGCGCTGTGCCTTTGGTAAACATCGAAAGGAACTGGGTGGACGGAAGCTGGACTACCTGTACACCAGCATCAGCAAGAGTTTTCAGCGCTTTGGGGTATTTCTTCGGAAAAGAACTTAACACTGAGCTGAAAATTCCAATCGGACTGGTACAGAGTGCCTGGGGTGGTTCAAGTTGCGAAACCTGGGCAAATGTGGCTTCACTAAATCAAGTGTCTGATTACAAAAACAAGGGACCATGGATACCAACAGGTACAGACGACAACCAGACAGCCAACGTCCTTTACAATGGAATGATAGCCCCAATTGTTCCGTTCACTTTTGCCGGTGTTTTGTGGTACCAGGGCGAAACCAATGTTGGAAGAGCTCAGCAACTTACAGAACTTTTTCCGGCAATGATTGATGGCTGGCGCAACGATTTTCAGAAAAGCGACTTGCCTTTTTATTTTGTTCAACTCTGCTCATACAACTATGGTGGCTCACTTCCCGATTTGCGGGAAGCGCAAAGTTATGCCCTGCTAATGAAAAATACCGGAATGGTCGGGACTCTTGATGTTGGAGATTATACAAACATACATCCAGCAAAAAAAGAACCAGTTGGTCACAGAATGGCTTTGCTGGCACTTGCCAGGAACTATGGAAACTCAGAACTGGTATATTCCGGTCCGCAATACAAATCAATGGCTACCGAAGGAAGTAAAATTCGGGTATCATTCAATTATGCTGAAAGTGGATTAAAAGCAACCGACAATTCACCTGCGCAATTTGAAGTTGCAGGAAGCGATCTGGTATTCATGCCGGCAAAAACATTGATTGACAAATCAACCTTGCTCATCTGGAACGACAATATTACTGAACCAAAACATGTTAGATATGCCTGGACTGACGCAGCAGTTGCTACTTTGTTCAACAACGATGGACTTCCGGCAACTCCTTTCCGCAGCAATACGCCAACCTACATGCTACCTATCAAGGCCAGTCTGAAGGTTGACCTATCTCCAATCAAATTAGGGGAAACATGCCAGTTGGATTGGACTACTTTTGGCGCTACGGAAGTTAGCTTAAACGGAAATATACTGTCGTCAAATGGGTCAATGTTGCTGAAACCCGAAAAAACAACCGACTACACCTTTATAGCACGAGGTAATAATGCAACTATCACAAGAAACTTTACGGTGTATGTTTATTCGGGTGTCAAATCTGCCTATCCTGATGGAATTCCTCATCCGATACCTGGCAGCTTCAGTTCTGCTTATTTCGATGAAGGTGGCGAAGGTATAAGTTACCATGATCTGACCAAATTGAACGATGGAAACGGAATTAGAAAAGAATACGGAGTTGATACCGACACCCGGCTTCCGGAAGGCAATGTCAGCTTAATTGCTACCGGCGAATGGCTCGAATATACTGTTAAGGTGGCAGAGGATGCGAATTACACTTTTAGTATCTTATTTGCTACGGCCGGTCGCTATGGTAAATTCCATATTGGGTTCGATGGTGTGGATAAAACTGGCTTGATTGGAGTACTTTCCACCGGCAGTTACAACAATTTTTCAGCAAAGACAATCACTGGAATCGCCTTAAAAAAAGGTGTACAGGTGATGCGAATTTTCTTTGATTACGCTGAATATAACCTCGGAACAATTACTGTTTCAAAAGAAATCACTTCAGGTATTGAAGAATCCGGGAACAAAAATAAGCTGATACTCTTCCCCTCTCCTACCCGCGATAAACTATTTATTTCAGGAGTTGAAACTGGCCAATCCTATTCAATAATTAATTTGTACGGACAAGTATTACAGACGGGAATTATTCCTGAAAACAGAACCTTTGATGTCAAAGCTCTTCTTTCTGGAAACTATTTTATAAGCATAAAAGACAACAAGGGACTTCAAACCGAAAAATTTATTAAACTTTAGAAATGATAAAAAAATATTGTTATCCGGTTAAATTCTATTTTGTCCCGATGGGACAAGTGTTTTGAAGTGCAATTATCTAGCTATAAATATTATATCCCTACGGGATTGTCCCATTTGGGACAGAATATTTATAGAACTCGAAAGTAACTCCAAGAGAAAAAGTCCCTTTAGGGACGCAATAGAATCAAGGAATTCAGCCATTTTTATTATTTTTTAACTGACACCAACTAAAAATAAAACCATGCTAAAAAAGAACATTTCAATTCTACTAATCCTTCTGTTTTCAGCAGGATTGTCGCTCACAGCAAAAGAAAAAGCAATCTCAACTAAAAAATTCAAGAGTACCGATATTGGGAACCCAGCCATTGCCGGTTCAACAAAGATCGACGACAATGCCATCGGTATAACTGCCGGAGGAGCTGATGTTTGGGGTACAAAAGATGAATTCCGTTTCTCGTATTTCGAACAAACCGGCGATTTCGATCTGGTTACCCGTATCGAAAGCCTGACAGAACCGAATTTATATACCAAAGCTGGATTGATGGCCCGTGAAGAACTGACTGACAATAGTCGTCACATCTTTTTCCAGGTATTTCCAAACAACAATCCGCGAAACAAGAACAATGGCGGTTACGAATTTCAGTACCGTCAGGCAAAAGCAGGCGAAATGAAAGCCATTTACCCTGCCCAATCAGATGGCACACCAGAGTTTCCGGTAAACTATCCAAATACATGGATCAGGCTAAAACGCACAGGAAATGACTTCACCGGATTTTACAGTGCTGACGGGAAATCGTGGAAAGAATACACCAGATTCAGGATGGAATTATCGAAAAAAGTATATCTGGGATTGGCTGTCACCTCACACAATGCCAAAGAAAGTGCAACAGCTGTATTCACGGACATTTCATTATTAAAACAATAATAGAAATCAGTCATTCAATCAGTTAGTCAATCGTATGGTTAAAAGATTATCTATTCTGCTCCTTTCCTTAATGATAGCAGCTGGCAGTTTCGGTCAGAAGTTCGAAGCAGAAAGCGCAACACTTGCCGGAGGAGCAACAAAAGTGGCAAGTACAACAGCTTCTGGAGGTTATTATGTAGCTCAGGGCGAAGGGAACCTCACATTCACCGTCAATTTTGCAACCGAAGGCACATACAATCTTTACATACAGGTGGCATCGCCCAATGGAGCCAAGTCAAATAATCTATTGATTGACGGTTCGTCTATGACTTTTTCTACGAATCAAAACAGCAACTATATTCGCTTAAAAACAGCAAGTTACCTAAAATTGTCAGCAGGAGCGCACAAAGTGCAAATCACCAAATCGTGGGGTTGGGTTAATATTGATTTCATCGAATTCGAACAAGTTGATCCGGCAACCAGGTTCAATACCAATACAACATTGGTGACTCCAGATCCGACGGATGAAACCCTTCGGTTGTATCAGTTCCTGTACGATAACTATGGAAAAAAAATCATATCAGGAATTATGGACATGAATGATGTAAACTGGCTGAAAACCAACACTGGCAAATATCCGGCTTTGGTTGGGTTAGACTTTATGCACACTAATCGTGGCTATACCTGGTACAACGATGATACTCCTTTTCTGGAGGCCAAAGCCTGGTATGACAGAAACGGTATTCCAATTTTATGCTGGCATTGGCGCGATCCTTCGCGTTTAACGGAAGCATTTTATACGGCAGAAACAAAATTCGATATTTCTAAGATTTTCGATGAAAACTCCGCCGAATATAAGGCCATGATACATGATATTGATTATACGGCAGGATTGTTGAAGAAATTTCAGGATGCCAAAATACCAATTCTGTGGCGACCATTGCACGAAGCTGCCGGTGGCTGGTTCTGGTGGGGTGGCAAAGGCGCGGCTCCCTGCAAAAAGCTGTGGCAAATTATGTACGACCGAATGGTAAACGTAAACGGACTTCACAACCTGATCTGGGTGTGGACTCGCGAACCCAACGATGATGACTGGTATCCCGGCGATGAATATGTTGACATTGTTGGCCGTGATATCTATAAAGATGGTGATCACAGCTCTCAGGTAATGGAATTCAGCGACATGGTTAATCGTTACAGTGGGGAAAAAATGGTCACGATCGGTGAATGTGGCTCATTTCCTGATGCCGATAACCTTGTGAAGGATGACGCAGCCTGGTCGTATTTCATGCCTTGGTATGGCGGCTATGTTGAGGATCCTAAGAATAATTCGCTTGATCTTTGGAAAAAATTATTTGCAAGTAATTATGTATTAACCCTCGACGAAATGCCGAACTTAAGAACTTACACCACTCCCAGTATAAATACAGGCATGAATATCAACAACGACAACAAGGAATTCCGGGTGTATCCAACTTATTTCGACGATCAGATTACAATTCATACACCAGAATCAAATCAGACCATTTCTATCTACAATCAATTGGGAATTTGCCTGAAATCGTTTAAATCCGCAAATAAAACCACAGTAGTTTCAATGAACGGATATCCATCGGGAATGTACCTGGTAAAATCAGACCAAAAAGCTTCGGTTAAAATTTTTAAAAGATAAAACCTGATAGATCATGAAAACCAACCAACTAAAAACACTCTTTTTCGTCCTGACAATCAGTTTTGCAGAACTTGGCGCATTTGCTCAAAAAGCCACTGTGAAAGTTTTCCCAGATGTAAAAAGGCAAATTATCCAGTCAATTGGTGGCAATTATTGCCAGGCCAATTATTCCGAACACGCAACTGATGCCATAGGCGATGAAACGCTCAAACAATTTCGACCCTCGCACGTTCGGGTAGCGCTTCCAATGCGGCTTCGAAATGCAAAATTCGAAAATTACCGGGGCGAAAATTATACAAAACAGACTATAGTTATCGAAGTGCTTGAAGAATTGAAACGGATGAAAAATGAATTCGGAGTAAAAAACTTTACCATTTCGGTATGGGACTTGCCGGATGAATTCATTGCCGATCCGTCGAAAAAATCTCAGCGAATCATCAAACCAGAAGCATACAACGAGGTAATTCAAATGCTGGTTGACTTTTTCCTGAAAGCTAAGAATGAATACGGTGTAGAAGTCGATCAGTTTTCATTCAATGAGTCGGATGGAGGTTATCAGATCATATTTTTGCCTGAAGCAACCATTGCCTTTGTAAAAAAAGCCGGTCAGAAACTTGAAGAAGCTGGCCTGAAAACCAAATTTCTGCTGGCCGATACCGCCCAAACCAAAGGAACCATTGAATTTGCCACGCAAATCATGGCCGATCCATCTATCTGGAAATATCTTGGTCCATTGTGTTTTCATAGCTGGTGGTCTGAAAACATTCCAGATAATGAGTTTGAATGGGTAGCAGCTTTCGGAAAAGCCTGGAACAAAGAAGTTTGGTGCAGCGAACTGGGTTTTGATGCCATGGCGTGGAAAATAAAAGACATGAACAAAAGCTGGGATTATGCACTGCGCTTTGCCAAAATTTCGCACCGCATGATGAAATTTGCCGAAGTGGAAGTGTCGCTTTACTGGACCTGGCAAAACAATTACGAAATCATGTCAGCCGACCTTCAGCAAAAGTATCCGTCCTACTACATTACCCGTCATCAGGTCGATTTCCTGAATACCGGTACCCAGATTGTACATTCAATCAGTTCCAATCCTGATATATTGTCAATTGCTGGCATTCGTAAGGACGGAAGCAGGGTTTTGCAACTCATCAACATGAAAAAAACACTGATAACCGTTGAAGTAACCGGATTTGACTCTCAGAGAATTGATGTAACCACAACTTCTGAATCCAATAACTGGGAAATTCAGAAAAATTGCGCAAAAACGAAGAATGGAAATACGGAATTGCTATTAAAACCAGAATCTGTGAATACATTTGTGTTTAATGACTAATTTAAAAATTGAAAATCAAGAAATGACAAAATGCCTGATAATAAAGACAACCAACAACATAGACAACGATCGACTATTGAATGACAACTTAATAACAATTACAACCATGAAAAACCTATTTATTCTTCTGCTTCTTTTCGCCGGAATGGCAGCGCAGGCAGCAAAACCGGTTCCTTCCGACCCAAAAGCAACTCCTGAAGCTGTTAAACTGTATCAAAAAATGCTGACCCTTCAGCAAAAAGGAATGATGTTTGGCCATCAGGACGACTTGCCTTATGGAACGACCTGGTATAACGTTGAAGGACGTTCGGATGTAAAGGAAGTTTGCGGCGATTTTCCGGCGATTTTCGGCTGGGAATTGGGTCACCTTGAACTTGGACACGCTTATAGCCTCGACTCGGTTAATTTCGACCAAATTCGTGGCTGGATCAAAAAAATGGACAAAGAAGGAGCAATCAACACTATCAGCTGGCATTTCACGAATCCTTTGACAGGAGGAACTGCATGGGATGTAAGTTCAAAAAAGACGATTGCAGCGATTTTGCCAGGTGGCGAAAAAAACCAATTGTACAAACAATACCTCGACAAACTGGCCGCATTTATGCTTAGCCTGAAAACCGATAAAGGAAAATATATTCCAATTTTATTCCGTCCGTTCCACGAACATACCGGAAGCTGGTTCTGGTGGGGAAAAGACCTTTGTACAGTCGCCGAATACAAGGCATTGTGGCGATATACAGTTACTTACCTGCGCGACACAAAAAACATTCACCATCTTTTGTACACCTATTCGACAGGTGGTGTAAAAAATACTGAAGAATATCTGGAACGCTACCCTGGTGATGATCTGATTGATATTCTCGCATTCGACTCGTATGATTATGGCGGCGATTTTGCCGGTGGTTTGAGAAATTGTTGTCAGATAATTTCAAAGATTGGCGCTGAAAAAGGAAAAATTGTGGCTGTGAGCGAAGCTGGTGGAAAAATTGCACAAAACCCGGAATGGTGGACTAAAACACTGCTCGAAACATTGCGCCCATTCAACATGTCGTATGTTTTGGTGTGGAGAAACGCTTACAAAAACACAAAGGAAATAGCTTATGCTCCTGAAAAAGGATGCCCAAGCGAAAAGGATTTTGTGAAGTTTTATAACGATCCGAAAACCTTATTTCTGAAAGATATTACGAAATAATTTATTGGACTAATCAAACATTTATGTACAAGGATTTTTCTATACAATGGAAAAATCCTTGCACTTTTTTATCTGAAAAAAACACATACATTGAGCTCATTATCAGTATTTAAAATACTATTTTAATAGATCACATTTCATCGACCTAACCAATAAACACATGAAAAACCTGCTAATTCTATTAACCGCCTTTGTATTATTCTACTTTTCAGCAAATAGCCAAAACCCGCAAATTGGAAATATTCCATTACCTGAGCATCCACGACCCGATTTTATGCGTGCCGACTGGCTTAACCTAAACGGGCATTGGAATTTCATGTTCGACAAGCAGAATGTTGGCGAAACCCAGAAGTGGTTCGAAAATCCATCATCATTTACAAAAAAGATTCTGGTTCCGTTTCCATGGGGAAGTAAACTTTCCGAAGTAGGTAATGAAGCCGATATTGCGTGGTATGCCCGCAAAATTAGAATTCCGGAAAGCTGGAAAAACAAGCGAATATTTGTAGTGGTTGGCGCAAGCGACTGGACAACAACCGGCTGGTTTGCAGGCAAATCAGTAGGTTCGAACCGTGGCGGATATACTCCATTCGAATTTGAACTTACATCAAACGTAAGTTGGGGAAGCGAGCAAAACATTGTGTTTAAAGTAGATGACTCCAATCTGCCATTCAAACTTAACGGGAAACAGGGTTATGGCGATGCAAAAGGATTTTGGCAAACAGTTTATCTTGAAGCACGTGGAAGCAACTACTTCGACATCATCCACTTTACTCCGGATATCGATAACAACAATGTAAAAGTTGAAATATCCTTAAATCAGCCAGCCGGAATTAATACTGAAATCAAGGTAAAATTCAATACCGGCGACGTGCAAACCTTTACCGCAAAAATCAAAAAAGGCGAGCAAACAGCTCAGTTCGAAATTGCCATTCCCAATGTACACCTTTGGAATCTTGATGATCCTTTTCTTTACGAAACTGAAGTATCACTGACTGACGAAGGAAAAAATCTCGATCAGGTTTCTACCTATTTCGGGATGCGCAAAATAAGCGTGACCAAACTTCCGGGAAGCGATTATCCTTATGTGGCCTTGAACAACAAACCTATTTACCTTCAGCTGACGCTTGATCAATCTTATCATCCAGATGGTTTCTACACTTTTCCGAGCGACGAATTTATGAAAAATGAAATCCTGATGTCAAAACGAATCGGGCTGAACGGAAACCGCATTCACATTAAAGTGGAAGTTCCGCGGAAACTCTATTGGGCAGACAAACTTGGACTTCTTATCATGGCTGATGTTCCCAATTCGTGGGGCGAGCCCGATGCTGAAATGCAGAAAGAATCTGAATTTGCCATGCGCGGTATGATCAAACGCGACTATAACCACCCTGCCATTTTTTCATGGATTTTATTCAATGAAACCTGGGGACTTTTCTCAAAAAGAGATGGCAAACGTGCCTATTATCCCGATACCCAAGCCTGGGTTGCTGAAATGTATAAAAAGGCAAAAAGCCTTGATCAGAGTCGGTTAATCGAAGACAACTCGGCATGCAACTACGATCATGTGGTTACTGATTTAAACTCATGGCATGCATACTTGCCCGGCTATGACTGGAAAAAAATGTTGGACGATATTGTTGCCAATACCTTTGCCGGTTCGAAATGGAATTTTATCGGTGGAAATGTGCAGGGAAATCAACCCATGCTGAACAGCGAATGCGGCAATGTTTGGGGTTACGAAGGCAGCACCGGCGATGTCGATTGGAGCTGGGATTACCATATCATGATGAACGAATTCCGAATGCACCCCAAAATGTGTGGATGGCTATACACCGAACACCACGATGTGATTAACGAATGGAATGGCTACTACCGGTTCGATCGTACACACAAATACACAGGAATCGAAGAATTGATGCCGGGAATGACGATAAACGACCTTCACAACCCATATTATATCAGCACCGGAAGCGAACTTTGTAAAACAGTTATGACTTCAGAACGAATAAATGTTCCGATTTACCTTTCGGCTCTCACTGATAAGCTGTCGGCAACAAATCTGATCGTAAATGCCGAACTATGTGGATGGGATAATCTTGGACGATTTGAAGTTTATTCGAACTACTCGCTGAACGCACCTTACACTCCATGGATGACAAAAGATATTGGCAAGCTATCCATCCAAATGCCTGATAAGCAATCTGTCGCTATTCTACGGATGAGTTTAAAAACGCTTTCAGGACAAGTTTTAGCTATCAATTTCACTACGTTCAAGGTTTCAAACGGTCAGTCGCCCCGTAACGAAACCATAGAGGAAAACGGCAAACAAATTACGCTCGTTCGCTTTGCTCCAAATACCTTCACCAATTCAAAATGGACGCTAAAACAATGGAATGTGCTTGATGGATTGAAAGTAAACGGTGCCGGATCGGGCTTTTTTGAATATAAAGTTGCAATTCCGGCAAACTTAAAGGCTGATGATCTTTCTTCTGTCAGGATTATTTCTGAGCTATCGGCCAAACAACTATTTGGAAAAGATAAGGAAGGTGCACATTTAGTTGACGGCGATTACATGGCTGGCAAAGGAACAAACGACCCAAGCCTGAACCCAAATTCGTATCCTATGACCGACGAAAAAAAATTTCCAGGCATTGTGAAGATTTTTGTGAATAACACTTGTCTTGGTTCCTTTAACCTTGAAGACGACCCGGCTGACCATCGCGGTATTCTTTCGTGGAACTCACAAAAGCATGATAAAACGCTGAAAGAAGCCGGTTCCTATGGTTATCTGGTGGATGCGAATATTCCAATTTCACTCATTAAACAAAGTCAGGGAAAAGAGTTGTTGATCCGTTTTGAGGTCGATTCTGCTTTTCCCGGCGGATTGGCTATTTTTGGTGAAAACTTTGGTCGTTATCCTCTTGATCCGACCATCTGTTTTGAAAACAAATAAATCAGGTATCCGGGGAAAAATGATAAAAATGGCTGAATTTCTTGATTCTATTACGTTCTTAAAGGGACTTTTTCTCTTGGGGTTACTTTCGGGTTCTATAAATATTCTGTCCCAAACGGGACAATCCCATAGAGATATAATATTTATAGCTTGATAGTTGCTCCTCAAAACCCTTGTCCCATCGGGACAAAATAGAATTTAACCGGACAACAATGAAAACAAATAAAAAAAGTGATAAAACTGAAATACATAGCCGTCAGCGTTCTTTTTATTGCCTTATCCTGTAATCTTTTTGCACAAAGTCCGGCAGTTACAACCTTTATGAATCCCGTAATTCCAGGCGATCATCCTGATCCGACATTGACAAAAATCGGTAAGGATTTTTACACCACCGGATCATCATTCAGCCCAACTCCTGTCATTTACCATTCAACCGATCTGGTTCATTGGGAAGCCATTTCCCAACCAGTGAGTGCCACATGGTCGGCGTATGGGAAAAACCCCGGAGAAGGATGCTGGGGAGGCCATCTGGTGTATTATGGCAACAAATACTGGGATTTCTTCGGCCATCCGGCTACCATGTATTTTGTTACTGCCGACAAGCCTGAAGGACCGTGGAGCGCCCCGAAAGCCATGACTTGTCCTGCTTCAGTTCCTGGTTTGGGAATGGACAATTCTATTTTTATTGACGATGATGGTTCATGGTATTTGCTCGTAAAAAACGGTCAGGAAAACAACTGGATACTGCAACTTGGAGCCGATGGACAACCCAAAGGGAAAATCCTGGACTTACGATGGATAAATCCTGCACCGTCCTACCCTTTCGGCTGGGCCGAAGGACCTGTGATGTGGAAATACAAAGGATATTATTACTATTCGTTTGCCATCAATGCAGGCGGAGGACAAAAAGTTTTCAGGAGTAAACAACTGATCGCCGACAAAACTTCGTGGGAAAATTTGGGCGACCTGTTTAACGAGGCTGATCCCAAAAAAGCGCAAGCCCTTTTCCAGGGCTCCAACCATTGTTCTCCGGTTATTATGCTCGACAACAGTACTTCATGGGTGATTTATCATTCATACATGACAGCCGGTGGTGGTGAGTGGCAAGGCATTGGCCGACAAGGATTACTGAGCCAGGTGCGTTACAACACGGCGGGGAAACCTGTGGCTGATTATCCAATCAACGAACCTTTAATTGCTCCGGTTTTGCCTTCCAGCGGTATTCCATGGATGGTTCCCCATTCCGATTTTTTCAACTCCACATCATTAAATCCTGAATGGTCGATTCTTGGTTATTCCGCTACATTGCCTTATTCGCTTTCAGTTCGTCCGGGTTGGGTACGCCTTTCTCCAAAGAATCAGCAAAATACATTGATTAAAACCGATGCTGAACACAATTATTCACTGATTACCAAGCTCGATTTTACGGCCAATGCCACCACTGATGAAGCTGGAATTAGAATCTTAACCGGCATACAGACCTTGTCATTAAACTTGTGCAGTTCGGCTAACAGTTTGGGTGAAAAAGTAATCAGGTATAGTTTCGGAACCACTATTTACGAAACCCCAAATACCTCAGGAAATGTAGTTTGGCTTAAAATGGCGCGCTTTAACCACGCTGTGAGTGGCTTTTTCAGTGCAAATGGGTTCGACTGGGTTCAGGTTGGAAAATCGATTGATGTAAAAAGTATGGATGTTCAGCAATCGGATTACAATGCGTGGACGGGAAACCGGCAAGGACTATACGTCAAAGGAACTGCGGCTGATTTTGATCTTTATATTTACCGTGATGCCTTTACCTCCATTCTGGCTGAATGCGCAGCCAATCAATCAGGAACAGCCACAAGCGCTGGCATACTCGACCAGATTCATTCAAACGACTGGGCAATGTATGCAGGAGTAGAATTCGGTGACAATGATTATCCGATTCAGGCAGTGTCATTTGAAGCAAATGCTTCGTCGCTTACCTCAACGGGAGTCATAGAAGTGTGGCTCGATTCGCTTCAAACAGGCCGAAAAATCGCTGAATGTCCCATCACTTCAACCGGAAGTCTGACTACCTACAAATTATTTCCCACCGACATTCCTGAAGTAACAGGCAACCACGATGTGTATCTGAAATTCAGGGGTGAAGGAACTGATAAGCTATTTCAGCTTAAATCATTCCGCTTTTTGGGTAAACTCAAACATGGAACCGCCAACCTAAACAATCTACCCGAATCAGGGCAATTGAATGTATTTCCCAATCCTGCAAGCGATCAATTCACTGTTAGCTGCAAGGAACCTTTTTCACGACTTCGGATTTTGAATTTAAAAGGGCAGGTTGCTGATGAACATTTATTCGAGGAACCAACACTTACAAGAACGATTACTATTCACCAACCAGCCGGAACCTATCTGATCGAAGTTAGTACTGAACAAGGAACCAGTTGCACCAGACTAGTTATTTTGTAATACTTTCATCTCCCAACCATTTCACAAACAATGGTTTGTAAACAGGTCCTTCAGGAGTTAGAATACTTTCGAACAATACAACCCGGTTAATCGCAACAATTCCGAAGTTGAATTTCTGATATTCATTCATTAATGTATCAAAAGCAGAAAGGTTTTCCAGACTTTTAATGCGAGCCAAAGTCAAATGAGGCTTCAGCGGTTTGGTGTCAAACGAAAACCCGTTCTGGCGGAGCAAATCACCCAATTGTTCATAAGCCGACATCAGTGGTTGAAGGCTTTCAAGTCCCAACCACAATACCTTTGGATTGTGTTGATTTGGAAACACTCCTACCCCATTCATTTTGGTACTGAAACCCTGAATGTCAATGAAAGATTCATCAATCAATCGTTGCAGCAAATCAATTCCAGGTTCCGGAGTCTCGCCCAGAAAAAAAAGTGTGACATGCCATGTTTCAGGATTCGCCCACTTCAACCGATTGATGTTCAAATGCCTGTCATTTTTCCAGTTACTTGACACTTGAAAAGCAGTTTCTGATACAATCGGAACAGCAATAAAAACTCGTTTCATCTTGATCAAATTGGTTTTACCAATAAGTTTGAATAAACCGCAATTGTTTTTCGAGCATCGAAACTTTGTTCATCACAAAACCCGCTTCCATTGCTGTTTGGACCGGGTTATAGTAAATATATTCGATTTCCATTGGCCGGTGAAAATCGAAGTCAAGCTTCATGCTCGGCGCATAAGGTTTCATTTTCATGGTCATATCGATCATTTGCTGAGCCAGCGATTCTTTCAACAAAACTCCGCACTTATTGGCACCGTGTATGACTTCCAGCATCATTTCCAAAGCCAATTCCCGTGTCGAATCATTGGCCATCAGCCGATCGGGTGTAGTATTTAAAACCACAGTCATGCCATTAAAAGGAATGTTCCAAACCAGCTTTTGCCAACGTGATAGAAGTAAGTCAACCGAAAATTCAGTATGCACCTCAGCCGTCTGAAAATCATTGACAACCTGATTTAAAATCTCCGGATCAGTCACATTGTGCGATCCGATGATCAATTTTCCATAATCGAGGTGACTAATGTGCCCCGGCCCAACTTTGTTCGAACAGATAAACGCCAGTCCACCTGCAATCTGAATATTCGGTAATTCTGCTGAAAGATCTTCTTCCAAACCCAAACCGTTTTGCAACAGAATGACCACACTTTTTGAGTGAAGTAGCGGTTTTATTAATTCCGGCAACAGATGATTTCCGGTAGTCTTTAGGCAAACCAGAATCACATCACAAACGGGCATTTGTTGGGATCTTTGATAAGCATTGACATTGTCCAAATGAAAATCACCCTTGATCGAATCAACCTGAAGTCCGTTTTTGCGAACATATTCATAATCACTTCTGAACAAAAAATGGACTTCCTGCCCGGCTTTTGCCAGCATTCCGCCATAAAATCCGCCCAAAGCGCCCGTCCCGATTATTCCATATTTCAAAGCCATATTTCAAAGATGAAAGGTTAACACCTTATTTTAATGCAAAAATAGACACAAACCTACCTGACGGATAGATGTCATACCCGACTAAACTCCATTCGTAACAAAAAAGTTACAATGTCGAAGCCAATCTGACGTTCATCTGGGTCTCGTTAAATGAAGTAGCAAGAAATAAAATCTGTCAATTTCTATAAACCTTTTCCAGTCCAAATTGGTTTATATACCTTATTAACTGATTATTACTTTGACATCATGATAAATAAACCATTTATAATTGAAAAGACATATCACGCACCAGCAGAACAGGTATGGAAAGCCATCACCAACCCTGAAGACGTGAAACAATGGTATTTCAACATATCTGGCTTCAGGGCCGAAGTTGGTTTTGAATTTCAATTTGTGGCTGGTCCTGATGAAAAAAGACAAAACATCTAAACAATAGAAACAGTAAAAAAATGAAAATGAAAATCACAGTTACTATTACCCGTATTTTGGCAGGACTCCTTTACTTGTTCTCTGCCATTGTATTGATTTTTAAATTAATGCCACAACCTGAGCTTACCGGCAATTTAAAAGTTTACATGGAAGGAATCACAGCTTCCGGTTACTTAATGCCTATGGTAAAAGTCGTAGAAGTCACTTGTGCAATTGCATTTATTTCCGGCTTTTTTGTTCCTCTTGCCACCGTAATGATCTTCCCCATCAATATCAATATTTTGATGGTACACCTATTTTTAGCACCCGAAGGTTTACCTGTCGCCATTTTTCTGATGATAAATAATCTTCTATTGGCCTACTACTATCGCGATAAATACAAAACCCTTTTTATCGCCAAATAGATTACACAACTATTTAATTTTGAATATTTAAACATTTATGTCATGCAAATTCTGATTATTTTACTAATCATCATTGCCATACCCTTAATTGCGGCAATATTTCTTAAAAAAAGCTATTCCGTCGAACGCGAAATAATTATCAGCAAACCTAAACTCCAAGTATTCGATTATCTGAAACACTTAAAAAATCAGGACAATTTCAGCAAATGGGCTGCAATGGACCCAAATATTAAGAAAGAATATCGGGGAATAGATGGGACTGTTGGTTTTGTTTTTGCATGGAAAAGCGATAATAAAAACGTTGGCAAAGGAGAGCAGGAAATCAAGAAAATTACAAATGGTTTTCGTATTGATTATGAGCTTAGGTTTATAAAACCTTTCGCGGGAAAAGCCGATGCTTATATGACGACTGAGTTCAAAACAAACAATGAAACAATTGTGGTCTGGGGCTTCGACAGCAAAATGAGATACCCGATGAACCTGATGCTTCCGTTCATGAATATGGAAAAAATGATCGGAAACGATCTGGCAACCGGGTTGTTAAATCTGAAAAATATTTTGGAAACGAAAACAAATATTGCCTCCTAGCACTGCATCAAAAATGAAGGTGTCTAAAAGCTCGGTGGTACTCTGTTTATTCTCAGTGGCACTCTGAGTAATTAGTTGTATCACTGAGTTCACAGAGTTCGCACTGAGTTTCACAGAGAGAAAAGACACCATTTCTTGACTTTTTGGACAACCTCATAAATCAGGCAAATTCGTGCTTTAAACTATTCCCATTTAATGGTTTTTGAATCGAGTGTAATAAACTGCATTCATCCAAACAACAAGGAAATTGGATCAAAACGACTTGCATTGCTGGCACTCTTGCAAACATACGGCATAAAAGGTATTTCATGTCTAAGTCCAAAATTAAAAGCGATGAAAGTAACCCAGGGAAGCGTTGAACTGACTTTTGACAATGCACCTAAGTTCGACAAACAGAGGCTTCTTTGTAATAAACCGACAAGTATCATTTTGAACTTTAAACTCTATATATTAAGCAATTATAAATGAATTGTTCAGGAAATGATTAAATAAATAGGTCAGCCATACGGTATTACACAGGATAATAACCGCCAGCAACCCAAGCTTAGCTGGTAATTTAATCCTGTCGAACAATACGAAATAAACCATGGTAAATACCAACAGGAAAAATCCCATATCTAAAAATGAAATAACGTGCTGATAGGGTCCATGAATTAAAGATAAATATCCAAAGAATGCCAATGGGATCAACATTCCCAACCGATACATTAAAGTAATTGATCTTATTTTTGAGGCTAATATAAATAAGAAGATATAAAAGATGGGTGATGCCATGATATAACGATGCAAGCCATTAAGATTACCTCCCTGAGTAAGAAAAACAAATAAAAAATTACCAACAAAGTAAATCATTGAAAAACTAAACAAATACTGTTTCCGGGTTTCGGGTGAAAACAAGCTAACCGATGGAATCATCTTACTTTCATGATGTTTCAACAAATAAGTAATGGCTAATAAACTCGTAGGTATTACAATACAAAATATTGAAAAAATATTCATCCCATAACTTTCAGTTGACCAGTCTGTAATAGTTTTAGGATATTGAAAGGTGTGATTCCAGAACTTACTATGCACCTCGAACATTTTAAAAAAGTCTCCACTGGACATGTATTAAATAAAAAATGTAACCAGCGCGCCAATAAAGATTGGAAGGATTTTTATACCAAATTCTTTTAAAAAGAGTTTAATATTCTTATTAATGATCAGGAAATAAATATCTGTGCAAATAAAGGCAAGCCCGACAATCATAAATGAAGGCCGACTTAATGCAAATGCAATTAAACCAACAAAAAACACCCACAATTTATCTTTAAACAATCCCCACAAAGCAATGCTCATCGTAAAAATAAACGTTGATTCACAATAAGGTATGTAAAATGAGAACACGGATGGCAAGGTCAAGGCCAAAGCAAAAAGACATAATTGATCTACTTTATTAAAATCTTTGGGCGATAGAAATAAAGATGAAAGAATTAAGATTGAGAATGCAAACATCAGGTAATTTAGGAGAACAATATACTTTGCTGGCAAATGAGATAATCTCCAGATAAAAGGAAATAAAGGTGAGAATGCATAAGTACCTACACCCGGCCATGTTTCATCTTTTCCATACGAATTCTCCGACATGTATTTATAAAACGTTACATCCCAGTGAATAAAATTTGCCTCATCAAGCGAAGTATAACTTTTGTTTGTTTTAACGATGTCAATATTTGGAGTATGGGAATCAGTTTTAGCATTGTTAAAGTAGGTGATTGCTATTTTTCCCAGTGTATTCTGAAATATGGAATCGTTTTGAAGGCTTTTAAAAATGATCAGCCCCAATAAGAAAACAGAAACAATAATGACGATTTTCAGACGAAATACATCTCTCATATCAGTTAGTTAGCATTATTTTCAAACAAAAGCATAATAACAAATCGCAAAATCAACAGAAGCCGGTTAATTGGTCAATGTGGCCAATTTGAACCACCAATATAAATAACAAAAAACGAATCTACAAATAAAAATCAATGGGCACTTAGCTACCCTTTAATCCAGTTCAGAAGCAATTAAGATTTTTTCGCAACAACGAACATCGAACTGCCCACAGGAAAACGAAAACCTTGCATCAACCACCAGTTTTCAAGTCTTCCTAATTTCAGTAACAAGGTGTTTAACCAAACCGGAAGTTGCTGTAAATCAGATTCTGATTCATCCGACTTACTTTTTTTGCTGAATAGTTTAGATATCAAAATAATAAAATACAAGTGCGGCATCCGATAGCTCGAACGAAGGATCGTAAACCCAATTTCCTTTAAATCATTTTCAAAAGCTTTTCTCCGATATCTCTTTTTTGTGTGAACAACGATGTCGTGAGACCTTTTTAAGTATTCAAAAGAAGGTAGATTAATGATCAGAATCCCATCGTCTTTCAGTGTACGATAGAACTTCTCAACGACTGCAATATCATTCTGAATGGCCGAATGGTAAAGTACATCCAGACAAATAACCGCGTCGTAGCTCTCATTTTCGAATTGATAATCGTTTAAATCGCCCATTTCAATGTTACTCAGACCTCTTTTCTTTGCAAAATTCACGGCATCAGCCGAATAATCAATACCGAAAACCGTTCCGTATTTCTGATTGATTTCCATCATCCGACCCGTGCCACAACCTGCATCCAAAATGCTGATGGCACCCTCCTTTTTGTACTTTTTGATGTTTGAATCGACCAATTCGTGCAATACGTTGTACCACCAAAAGTTTGATTCAAGTGTGTACATTCTAAGATATTCACTTTTGTCCATCTGCCGTCTTGTCGTTAAAAGATTTCCGGATTGAATACTGTGGCTTTTTATTGTGTGCCATAAACATGCGCCCCAGGTATTCGCCAACCATGCCAATAGCAATCAGCTGAACTCCTGCATAGAAGGAGATGATAATTACTATATAGGTATATCCCAAAGGAACATCGGGGTTGTATATTTTTTCGATGATAGCATCAATGCCAATCAGAAAGCCAATGATAGAAAAGATGAATCCGGCCAAAATAGACAATCGTAACGGTAGAATCGAGAAATTGGTAAACATGTTCATCCAAAGCGAAATTAGTTTACGAAGTGTATAGTTCGATTTCCCGATATCACGTTTGTTATGGCTGACTTCTATTTTCCCGATATTACTGGTTGTCCGTAAAATTAAACCATCAATATAAGGGTAAGGAAGGTCGTATTTGATCACCTCATTTATCAGAAAACGGTTGATGATTTTAAAGCTGGAGAGATATAGATTCCTTGGCTTTTTAAGCATCAGGTTGGCTATTCTATCATTAAAACTACTTCCTAAATTTCTGAAAAAGGAATGCTTTTTCTCTTTGTACCAGGTGTAAACGACATCGTAATTATTGCTGGCCATATAGTTTACCAATTTTATGACTTCACTTACTGGGTTCTGAAAATCATCGTCCACGATAATGGCGTAATCGCCGGATGCCTTGTTCAAACCGGCCATGACTGCATTGTGTTCTCCCACATTCATGGCCAAACTGTAAAACGAGACGAAATCGGGATATTTCTCGGTTATTCCGATACATACCGCTTCAGAGTTATCCGGAGAACAATCGTTGACCAATACAATTTCAATACTAAATACAGGCGAAAGCTGGGCAATAAGTTCATCAACCAATCTGCCAATAGAGAGGGCTCCATTGTAAACCGGTATGATGATGGATGTTTTTGGATGATCAGATTTTAAAGTCATTAACGGTCTGAATTATTTGATCAATATGTTGTTTCGATAAACCCGGGTGAATTGGTAAACTTAAAATACTGTCAGCAAACTGGCTGGAATTTTCAAAGATTTCATCTTTTTGCCAACTGAAGGCTTTTTGCCTGTTAACCGGAATCGGGTAATGAATAAATGTTTGTATCCCTTTGTTTTGAAGGTATTCAGCTAACCGATCGCGGTGCTGCGATTTTACCACAAACAAATGATTGCAATGTGTTCCGTAGCTTTCTTCAGTCAGGCATTCAACAGTTTGCAGGTTTTTCTTGTAAGTTTGTGCAATCTCATGTCGTTCCTGATTCCCCTGCCCAAGATATTTCAACTTTACATTTAAAATTGCAGCCTGAATTTCGTCCAAACGGCTATTGATTCCTTTTGATTCGTGGTAATACCTTTTGGTTTGACCGTAGTTTCGCAATGCCAGTAATTTGATATAAACCGCTTCAGCGTTGGTTGTAATTGCGCCGCCATCTCCATAAGCGCCGAGATTTTTGGTCGGGTAAAACGAAAAAGCGCCACAATCTCCTACCGATCCGCATTTTTTATCCTGAAATGTTGCTCCGGTCGATTGCGCGCAGTCTTCAATAACCAACAGGTGATTTCGTTCGGCAATCTTCGTTATTTCATCAAGGTTGCAGCTTTGACCATATAAATGAACAGGTACGATCGCTTTTGTATTTGGGGTAATTTTTTCCTGAATTTTACGGTAATCAATCAGTCCGTTGGTACTAAAAATATCGACAACCACAGGTTTGGCTCCCGATTGCAGGATACCTGTAATGGTTGGATAAGCAGTGAGATTGGTGGTAATCACCTCATCACCTTCGCCAATGTTATATACCATTAAAGCAAGCGCTATTGCTTCGGTTCCCGATGCAACTCCAACGCAATACCTGGTGCCTATATAATTGGCAAAGTCCGATTCAAAAGCTTGCAGTTCTTTTCCCAGAATAAACCACCCACTATCCACGACTCTTTGAATGGCGCTATGAATCTCCTGCTTTAAAACCTGCGGCTCCTTGCTAAAATCGTTGAATAAAATCATTCGGAATTTTTCAGATTACATCCTAAACGTAATATTGGTAATTATTTCTGAAATAGTCAAACGTTTCTTTCATTCCTTTACGGATGGCGACTTTAGGATACCAACCCAACTGTTCCTTTATTTTGCCGAAATCGCTATAGAAATCGCCTATATCAATCTTCTTCAAATCATCAGGAAATGGTTTGAAAATGTAATTTCCTGAATGATTCTCTTCAATCATTATTTCAGCGGTGGTTCGTAATGAGATCGGTTCATCATGCCCAAGGTTAAAAATCGAACCGTTCCATTGATCTGAACCCGCAACAGTTAAAAATGCATCGACCACGTCGTCAATATAGTTATAATCCCTTATCTGACTTCCATCTCCAAAAATGGTGATCGGTTTGTCTTCGATCAGGTTTCTGATCCATATACCCAGAAAGGTTTGGCGGGCATCTTTAATTCTCATTCGCGGGCCATAAGTATTGGTCAACCTTAATACCGAAGTTTTAATATCGTAAACATGATTGTAAACAATGTGGTACCATTCGCCCGACAGTTTGTTGATGCCATTTACATCGACCGGAAACAAAGGATGTTTTTCATCCACCGGCAGGTATTGTGGTTTCCCGTATAGTTGACGGGTGCTTGCAAAAACAATTTTGATGCCTGGGTTGTACTTTCGACAGGCTTCCAATATCGAAAGTTGCGCCTTTGTATTGATATCCAGATCTTCAAAGGGGTTTTGCATTGAATCCAAATGGCTGGTTTGCCCGGCAAGATTGAAGAAATAATCCTGACCCTGAATTAAATGCTGAATGGAATACCCGTCACGCACATCGGAAATATTGATTTTAACCTTGTCCTTTACAGGTTCAATATTCCAGAGATTTCCACCATATTCGGGTATCAAACTATCAATAATGGTCACATTTGCCCCGAAACCAACAAGCTTAATGGCCAGATTGGAGCCGATGAATCCTAGCCCTCCGGATATAATGACATTCTTTTTGTGAAAGATACTTGGATGTATTTCCATATTTTTAAGCAGCAGTTAGGATTATTCTTCAATCCCAAATATAGGATTTAATTAGCTGATTGAAAATGGCGAGAAAATGGAGGTTTTATATGCTTGTTTCCATTCATTTGTTTTGTTTCCATTCATTTTCCCCGTATTAAAATCGTTCGACTGAGCCTTCGGCGTGAGCTCAGAACGCTCACGCCGAAGTCCGGGGCTACAACATGAACCATCCCTAGGGGATTTATCCGGTTGCAGAACAGAGGCGTAGACTCGATTCATTTTGTAAGGATGGAATTTATTACATCCGCATGAATGTAAAAAACACACATTGAGAGCCGCAGGCTCGGGGCATATTAAATCAAATTTTTGAAAATATATCGTTCGTCATAAGGTACGTCGAATTTTTCCAAATACTCCAAATATTCTTCCCGAAACGTTTGTTTCTTATGGTGTTCCTCTTGATTAGCGATATATTTATATACCTGATCAATCTGTGAATGGCCATAAGAAAATACGCCAAACCCTTCTTGCCATTCAAACCTACTTTTTGTCAAGTGATGATCATTGATATACTTCGATGATTTTGCTTTCACAATTTTCATTAAATCGGAACAGGAAACTGTTGGGTTTAATCCTAAAAAACAATGAACATGATCCTCAATACCGTTAACAATAATTGTTTTGCAACTGGTTTCATTGATTAGATTGCCAATTACACCTTGCAATGTTGATCGCCAATCTTTGTCAATTACAGCTTCTCTGTATTTTACTGCGAAAACACACTGAATATAAACTTGATGATAGGTATTTGCCATGATTTTTGGGGTTTTTATATGCTTCGTTCCTACGGAACTCCTTTTCGTTTTGTTTCCATTCTTTTCCCCGGATTAAAATCCGGGGCTACAATATGAACCATCCCTACGGGATTTGCATGTCAGAGCCGTAGGCTCGGTTCATATTGTAGGGACGGAATTTATTCCATCCCGGCTCGATTCATGTTATAGGGATGAAATTTATTCCATTCACAAAGAATGTGAATAAACACATTGAGAGCCGTAGGCTCGGGGCATATAATCGTATTGCCATTCTTTTGCGCATATCGTTTTGTTATATGCTTCGTTCCGATGGAACTCCTTTTTGTTTTGTTTCCATTTATTTCCCCCGGATTAAAATCCGTGGCTACAACATGAACCATCCCTACGGGATTTGCATGTCAGAGCCGTAGGCTCGGTTCATATTGTAGGGACGGAATTTATTCCATCCCGGCTCAATTCATGTTGTAGGGATGAAATTTATTCCATCCGCATGAACGTAAAAAACACACATTGAGAGCCGTAGGCTCGGGGCATGATAAAATCGTATCCGATACGGTAATAGTTGCCGAAAGCCCCAAAGGTTCGATGTTGCAATTTGCTCCTCAATTTTCGTTGTTGCAGTTTGTTTAGCCCCGACAGGGTTGCGCGACCGTTTGAAGCTGCTTTTCAAGTTATTAATTTCCTGTCAAGGAAGGATTGAGGCCCAATGGTTAGTTTGCGGCTATCAACAGCACCTTATTGTTTCCTGTCGTTTGGAAAATGTTTTATAATTAGTTTTGATTTAATACTTCACTAATGCCCATCATCATATTGTAATGGCCTTCATGTTTGGTTAATACAAAAATATCTTTGAATATTTTCTTGTAATTCTCAATAGTTCTGTCTTGTAATTCAATATACAAATCGTCATTTATACTGTGAGAACCATCATTTATCCAACTGATTAATGATCGGCATATTTCCTGATCCTCTTTATTTTCAAATTTTTTTATTAATTTATCGTCACCATATTTACCTAAGAGTTTAAAGTAATTCTCAATTATTCTTCTCATTACATTTTGAATAGTAATGCTTGATTTTACATCTTCACTTTTCAATTCCTGCCACAACAATTCATAGGAGGATTGAATAGGATTTGACATTAAAAAGGATTGGATATGTGTAACTGAATCGCTTTTCCTCAAAATCCAATAGTTAGTTTTATTGCAATTTATAGTTCTACCATCAATGAATGAAACTTCTTTATGGAAGTACACATTATGAGTTAAGAGTATAATCTGCTTGATATTACCAATATCTGCTTTAATATCCTTTATTATCTCCTTAATCAAGCTGCTGACCAAGAATAAAACATTACTGTCCAAGCTTGAAATCGGGTCGTCAACAATGAGTATTCTTTCTTCATTAACAGTTTCTTCTGATATGCCACCTTTCGCTAATTGGAGGTAATACAAAAACGTAATAAACGTAATCTCTCCCTCACTTAATGTTGTTTCTGCTATCGATCCATCTTCTCGTTGAATTTGATAAAAACCATCTTCACTGGCAGGTACAATTTCAAAGTTTGTAAAGCCATAAGATTGTAGCAATCTATTTATTTCATTGATTGTAGGTTGAATACTGGTGACATTTTTGCTTAATCGCCTTATCTCAGCATCTAATAATCTGTATTCATTTTGTTTTGCTTTTATTTGTATATCTAGAGCTAAAATTCCTACTTGTAAACCATTATTTGCTGTATTAAACTTTGTAATTTCTGTTCTAAATTCTTCAATAATGTATCTCCAAATAGATTTTATTAAGCTGCTCTTTTCTGAATTAAAATTCGCTACAATTTTATTATGTTTTTCTATCTCGGAATTAGCATCTGTAATTAGTTCATCAATTAAATCTAACTGCTCTTTCAACGGAACCATTTCTATATTGCGGCTTGGCTCTTTAACTTTGTTGCTTAAATATTCGCTGTTGGCTACTATCTGACTTGTCAAAGTTTTAAGGTAAGCTGAATACTTATCAATATTTAGTTTTGTATTTTTAAAATCCTTTTGATTGACTTCGGTTGTGTTTAATTCGTAGATTAAATTCTGAGTTAAGGAATTATATTCTTGTTTTAATTCCTTAATAGATTTAATATCATTTAAATAAGTTTCGTCAAAGAAACTTTCAAGTTGGATTTTAAAATCTGCGGTAATAGTTTTTTGTTGACAAAACGGACACGTTTCGTTCTCTATGAGATAATTCCTTCCTTGATTTACCCAATCGTTAATATTAAGTCTCTGAATAAGTTTTGCAATATCTACGTCAGCTTTACCAACAACTATTTTTTCCCAAATAGGATTATTTTCAATTTCAATTATCCTTTTGAAGTCAATCGTACCAATAGTTGTAATGTTTTGTGGAACAGTACCAAATATCGTTTTTGCCTTTGCTTTCAATTCGTCTAACGTAAGCAATATTGAAGAATTACTACTAAACTCTTGCAATAATTTGGTTTTAAATGTTTCTGATTTTAATGAACCTACAAATGCTTCTTTAAAAATGCTTTCATGTTTTTTGTAAATCTTTGTCCAACAATATTCTTTAAAATCAACTTCTAATGATTCCTTCTTTTGGGTTTGAGATTTAAAAGTTTCTTTCTTTTTTATTCCTTCTGACTTTATTAGATTTAATTCTTCAATTTTGTCTGAAATCGCCTTTATTTCTTCTGTGGTTGCTTCTCCGAGAGTAAAAATGCCACTGAGTTTTCCATTACCAAAATTTTTTTCTCGAAATGCTTTGTTATACACTAAAGTCTTTAATTCTTGTGCATTTTTCCATGCAACTTCACAATTCTCAAATTTAGGATCGGTTAAATTTTGCAAGTAATTAGATATCGTGGTTTTACCACAACCATTTGCCCCATAAATAAAGTTTACTTTCTTCAAATCATTAATTTGAACCCCAGTATTATTATAAGTGGCAACTTTCTTTATTGTAATAGATTCAATCATAAAGCTATGTTCTATTTAGTTTGTGTGGCAACTCAATATGTTATGTAATTTCATTTCTTTATGGAAACTATGTTGTTGGTAACTTGAATTTATCACCAAATACATAGTCTTATTCTCCCCATTCCATTAAACAAATTCATGTTATTGCTTTTGTTTCTAATCTTTCCCTAGCAAGCCGGTAGCACCAGTATGTTTATCCATCAAATAGGAGCTGTAGTCATCATTCAAGATACTCCTTTCATCCTCTTCCTTAACAAAACTTAAGCCCGACCAAATTATGTCTTTTTTAATTATTTATCGAACTTTTAGGGAAACAATATTTATGTTCTTCAACAAGGTTACCATTGAGAATGAATGTTCTCGAATGTAAGCATTTAAAAACATTATGGGCCGTTCTTTTTGGTAGAACGACCCATAAGCAATTTAAAACCCAATGATTAGTCCACCAACCATTCATTTTTTCATTCCGGTTGCTTTTAATGAGCATTGCCAGAGCAATTAATCCGATGAACTGTAGTCATCGGATCAATAGGAGTTAAGATTGTGTTGCAGGTTCGGGCACTTCGGCCTTTTCGTAACGGGTTCCGTAACCTATTACTATCCGGGCATTCTTGTAGGCAGCATAAAATTCGGGCTTATCGGCCTCAAACGGAACCATCATCCGGTCGATTTACATAGACATCAGTTGCATCGCCTGTTTAAGTATCTCTTTTAGCTTCGTGTTGGCTGCTTTACGTTCTGAAACCGAAACCCTGGGCGCTGGCAAACTATTCTTATAAACCTTTATTTGGTCATCAAGTGTGCTCAGTTTTACTTCCGATGTACCATACTCAATTAACGCCGGAAGATTGGCACGACCCAAATCGAGTTCGTTCTTGCTTCTCATCAGTTACAGCTCTTAAATGCCCATAAACATTGTCTTGATAAACTATTGCATCGTCTTTCTGTAGTATCGCGCGGTCTTGATGAATAGTTACACGGTATTTTATTGCATCGGCAGGTTATTTATGCGTACCTGCCGGGTATTTACAGCCTGTGGTCCAGCTATTTTCATGATGGCCGAAAAAAAATCAGGGCATCAATCAATTTAAATTAGCGCTGAAACGGCAGGCAAATGGGATCGATTTTCCAGGGAATAAAATGAAGAATAGTTTAACTCAAAGGATCATCTAAATTCCGTAATTAATTTACAAAATCTTATGAAATAAATTATTCTTTTTTTTGAAATATTTTATAATATAATCGAAATTTTTTTTGTGTGATTTGATTTTTCAGGTTGGAATGATTTTTTTTTGTAAATTAACAGCGTAAACCCTGATAGTAAAGGCACTTATTATCAGAGATGATATTCTGCCAAAACAGTTCAGTAAATTACTGATCGAATGAACAAAAAATTCGTTCAGCAAACCGATTGTTTTAATTGCTTTCTGAAGGTAGTTGATGAATTGATTGCAAGTTAACCTTCAGGAAAACCAGAAATAATGAAGAACCTATTAAACCAAAGACCATGATCAATGCTGACCTGAAAAATGCCAATATACTGATCGTCGATGATCAGGAATCGAATATTTTTGTACTCGAAGCTTTTCTGAAAATGGAGGGCTACACAAGTATAAAATCCACCACCGATTCAAGGCAGGTTGTTCGTCTGTTTGCAAGTTTCGAGCCCGATTTAATTTTACTCGATCTGATGATGCCTCATTTTTCAGGTTTCGAAATAATGACTCAGTTGAAAACGCTCCTTTCAGAAAATATTTATTTTCCGATACTGGTAATTACTGCTGATAATACTCCTGAGACAAGGCAAAATGCACTTTCGGGAGGAGCAAGCGATTTCATAAACAAACCATTTGATTTGGACGAATTAGGTCTTCGTATTAAAAATTTACTTCTTATAAGCTATTTTCAGCAACAATTAAAAAACCAGAATCAGATTTTAGAAGAAAAAGTGAATGAACGGACATCTGAGCTTAAAAGGAAAAATATAGAATTAATGAAGGCCAAAGAAATAGCTGAAGCCAGCGACAAACTTAAAACTTCGTTTATAAATAATATTTCGCACGAAATACGAACTCCGCTTAACGGCATTTTAGGTTTTATTGAAATATTAACCGACCCTGATCTTTTGCCTGAAGACAAAGCGCAATTTATATCCTTGCTGAACATTAGTAGTGAAAGGCTAATCAATACCGTAACCAATTTTCTGGACATTTCGTTGTTGGCATCCGGGAATCAGAAAATTTACAAAAAGGAAATCAAACTGAGAAATTTACTGAATGATGTCTTTGAAAAATTTAAAAATGCCAGCTACGAAAAAAACCAAATCCTGTCAATTCAAATACCGACCAGTGAAAACGACTTAAAATTATACGCTGATATTGATTTGTTACGTAAAATACTCTATCAACTACTTGACAATGCGGTAAAATTCACCAATCAGGGAACCATCACTTTTGGTTATAAAAAAATTGGTACTGAAATACACTTCTTTGTAAAAGACACAGGCATTGGAATCTTTGAAGAGAACCAAAGTCATATATTTGGCTATTTTGTACAGGAAAATAGTGCCAGTAACCGGGGATATGAAGGAAGCGGCCTCGGATTACCCATCGCCAAAGGATTTGTAGAATTGCTCGGTGGTAAAATTTGGTTAGATTCTGAGATAGGGAAAGGATCAACTTTCTACTTTTCAATTCCAATAGACAACCAATTCGTTGGTAATCATCAGGAACGAAAAATACATTTTCCGAAAATAAACGAAAATAAACGAACCATACTTATTGCCGAAGATGATGAAATCAATTTCATTTTCATCAATATACTTTTGAAACATGAGTTGGTCAAAATACTGCACGCAAAAAACGGCATCGATGCAGTAAAAATGTGTCAGGATCATCCTGAGATAGATCTTGTTTTAATGGATTTAAAAATGCCTGAGATGGATGGGTTTGAAGCTACAAGGCAAATAAAATTACTAAACAGCACACTTCCGGTTATCGCAGTCACAGCTTACTCCGATAGTCAGGATCAGGAGAAGGCGATGCAAGCCGGCTGCGACGAGTTTATAACAAAACCTATTAAAAAGGAATACCTGTTTAAAAAACTGAAACAGTTTGGAATGCCATATTCTTAAAATGTTCTACTGCTTTACTTTTACTTTCCGGCCACTACGGTATAAAAATTTTCAGGATTGAGGTATTGTTGGGCCAGTCGCATTAGTTCTTCGGAAGTTAGGTTACGCAGTACTGTCAAATACTGGTCGTAAAATGTATAATCAAGATCAAAATCGTTGATGGCCTTGAAACTTCCGGCAAGAGCAAACGAGCCATCGAAATCGCGCAGAAATTCGCCCAACAAATAACTTTTCACCGTTTCCAATTCGTTTTCCGACACCAGTTCTGTTTGTAGTCTTTTCATTTCAATGGCGATTTCTTTCAGTGTCGGCTCAACATACTCGTTGCCCACTTCGGTTGAAATAACCATGTAACTGGCATGTTTCAGCGAAAGCACAAAACTACCGATCCCATAAGTATAGCCTTTCTCTTCGCGGATATTGGCCATCAGCCTTGATCCGAAGTAACCTCCAAGAATAGTGACAAGAATCGACAGCGCATGGTAATCAGGATGGCTTTTGGAAACCCAGAACTTCCCGACCCTGATAGCAGATTGCATTCCATTGGCTTTTTCGACATGGTGATATTTCTGCACATTTGAATTGATTGCAAATTCGGGTGCTTTCTCCTTATTTCGTTGCCAATCGCTGCCTCCAAAATGTGATTCTATCAGGTTCAATACATTTTCATCCACCTTTCCGGCCAAAATAATACGACAGTTTCCGGAGTGATAATACGATTGATAAAACTGCACCAGCAATTCGCGGTTAATCAAATCGAAATCTTTAAGTTGGTTATTGATTGCATACGGATACGCATCGCCAAACATCACCTGGGTAAATTTTTTCTGACAAAGGGTGCGTACTTTTTCGTTTTCAAGCAGAAATTTCTGTTTGTTTTTGTCAATCATCACTTCTAGCTCATACTGCGGAAAGACTGGGTGTTTGATCATGTTTTCGACCATTTCCAAAATGGCTGGCAAATATTTTCCAAGGCTTACAACATTGAAGTAGCCATAATTCTGATCGGCCATTAACTGAATGTACGAACCATAGAAATCGAACTTCTCGGCAATTTCGGCTGCTGAATAATCTGCGCAACCTTCTTCAAGCATCGAATTACAAACACTGGCAACCAGATTAACCGGCTGAAACCAGGTTCCGGCTTCGAAAATAAAATCGACTTTAACTACATCCTGGGAACCTGCATTCACAAAATAAACAGGAATGCCGTTAGAAAGCAGTCGTTTCTCTGCCTGAATAATATCGATGTGTTCAATGGGATTAACAGTGGGTTGTATGGTGCGTTTCAGCATAATTTTACTTTTTAGCAATGTAATTTAAAACAGAACAATTCTCCGGACGAAAAATTTGCTGCGACACTTCCTGAATTTGCGTTGTAGTCACCGAACGGTAAAAATCAACCTGAGAATTGATCAGGCCGGCATCCTGTAATATTTCGTTGGTTGCCAGGTTCATTGCCTTTGTCAGATAATTCATTTCGCCGTACTCAATGTTGGCTTCCACTTTGTTTTTCACCTTTTCGAGTTCGTAATCCGAAATCAGCTCTTGTTTCATCCTGTCGAGTTCCCGATCAATTGCCTTATGGGCCGTTTCGAGCGACACACCGTTACTTGGTTTTCCTGAAACGATTAACAAGCCGGGTTCGTAATCGCCCGAAAGATAGGCATCCAATTCAGTAAACAATTTTTCTTTCTGAACCAGGTTTAGGTACATCCGCGACGAATTTCCGTTTGAAAGAACATCTGAAATCAGGTCGGTAGCGTAATACATCGGATCAAGTCGATCTGCTATGTGATATGCCAGATAAATGGTATCATTAGGGACATCGCGCGTTACGGTTTGTTCACGGATTTCAGTCTGAACCGGTTCCTGCGGAATTGCGCGTGGCTGAATGTTTCTGTTTGAAACAGGTCCAAACCACTTATCGGCAAGAGTTACCACCTGGTCAAAATTAACATCGCCGGTAACAACCAGCACTGCATTGTCAGGCGCATAATGGGCAAAGAAAAAATCTTTTACCTGTTGTATGGTTGCCTTCTCAATATGACTTATTTCGCGGCCTATTGTTGGCCATTGGTATGGATGCACCTTGTAAGCCATTTGTCGCAGCAAAGGCCAAACATCGCCGTAAGGTTGGTTCAGATAACGTTGCTTGAATTCCTCAATTACCACATTGCGCTGCACATCGAGGCTCGATTTCGAAAAAGCCAGTTCGAGCATCCGGTCAGATTCCAACCAAAACCCTGTTTCGATGTTGTTTTTTGGCAATGTCAGGTAATAATTTGTCAGATCGTTTGAGGTAAAAGCGTTGTTGTCGCCACCAGCTTTTTGAAGCGGTTCGTCGTAAGACGAAATATTTTTTGAACCACCAAACATCAGATGTTCAAACAAATGTGCAAATCCGGTACGATCCGGATGTTCGTCGCGCGAGCCGACATTGTAACAAACATCTATCGCCACCATCGGAGTTGTTTTGTCCTGATGAACGATAACGGTCAACCCGTTGGATAGTTTGGTGCGTTCGAAATGTATCATATATAAATATTATTTGAAAATTTGGCAATTTGAAAATTTGAAAATTATCTAATTGCTGAATTGTCACATCGTCACACTATATTCACCGTATTCATTTTACAGTTTTTCCATTTTCAAATTTTCAAATCAACCAATCTTCAAATTGTTGAATTGTCGAATTATCGAATTAAAAAATTGTCGAATTATCAAGCCTTTCTTTTGCCTGTTGGTATTCCTGAATCAGGTTTTCAATGATTGTTTTAACGGGCAGCACATCGTTAATGATTGAGGAAACCTGTCCAATTTCGAGTTCTCCTTCAGATAGATTGCCTTCGAACATGCCTTTTTTAGCACGTCCACGACCAAGCAATGTTTTTAATACTTCGGCATCAGCGCCTTCTAATTCAAGTTTGTTTACCGCCTGAAAAAAATCATTCTTAATCAAACGAACCGGTCCTACTTTTTTGAGCGACAATTTAGTATCGCCTTCATTCAATTCAGTTACAAGCTTTTTAAAATCAGGATGAGCAGAAGATTCTTCGGAAATTGCAAACCTTGACCCGATTTGTACACCATCGGCACCCAACGCAATGGCGGCTAACATAGCATCACCAGTGGCAATACCGCCGGCAGCCAGCAAAGGCATGGAAGTTACACGACGAACCGCCGGAATCAGTGTCAAAGTGGTAGTTTCTTCACGACCATTGTGTCCACCAGCTTCAAAACCTTCAGCCACAATGGCATCTACCCCAGCCTCTTCGCATTTCAATGCAAAAGCTGAGCTGGCAATCACATGAGCAACAATAATTCCACGGTCTTTCAGCCATGTTGTATATTTTTTCGGACTTCCGGCGGAAGTAAAAACGACCGGCACCTTTTCTTCTGCAATGATATTCATGATCGTTTCCAGTTCAGGATAAAACAATGGAACGTTTACCCCAAATGGATTGTTGGTAGCCAATTTGGTTTTTTGAATGTGTTCACGAAGCATTTCAGGATGCATGGAGCCAGCGCCAAGCAATCCCAACCCACCATTGTTACTGACTGCCGAAGCCAGCCGCCATCCACTGCACCAAACCATTCCGGCCTGAATGATCGGATATTTGATCCCGAAAAGGTTACAAATCCGGTTTTCCATAACTGTTAACATTCCAATTTTTTCGAGGGGCAAAGTTAGAAGAAAGAAAAGAATTAACAGCGGAAATAAAACTACAGGAAAGAATTGGCAAATCAATTTACATATTACGAAGTATGCAAATTTACAATCTAATTGTAAAAATCAACAACTTAAAATACATTAATCCCTTTTGTGGTGAGGTAAATCCATCGGTATCACAAACGAAATCTCAACTACACCTTTAAAATGGCCATCTTCCATCCATGGAGTTTGATGGATCATTTTGCGGATTCCGTTTTTTTCGATGGTATATGAATTGAGAGTTGGTTGTGCCAACATCTTTTTCACCATTGTTCTGGCAGGTTCAGGGTGACAATCGATCAGGCTTTTACCCAGCAGATCACCATCACCGCTTTTGGTAAATTGCTTTTCCGATAAATCGTTCATGTAAACCACAATTCCGTCGCAGTCGCAAACGGTAATTGCTCCCTGAAATTCATCCGTCCAGTTCATTTTTCATTATGGTGGTGCTGATAAAAACGAACCCAACCAATTTCGAAGCGGTGCGGCAAACTTTCGGTAGGCTCAGCAACCACAATTGACGCGGCATTTAGGTGCATTTTAAATGCAGGCACGTTGTGGGTTACGGTCAACATTTCGCGCTCATTGATTTTCCAAACAAGAGAATTAGCCGACCATTCGAGCCTGAAAATATAAAATTCACCAGCTTTCAATCCCGAAAGACTTTCGCTTTCGGAGTGAATGTTTTCGGCTGTTTTGGTAAGTATTCCCAACCTGTTTTTCATGCCCATTTCAACCAGATTGATTTGTGGAGAACTTTCTTCGCCCAACAAATAGATGGCATCGACCAGATTTTGTGCAGGAGCGTATTTCACTTTGGCTTCCAGAATTCCATGCTTCCACCATTCAACGCCAGCGGTTGTTGATACAACTCCAGAAGTATAGTCAAATTCCTGTTCGACAAATCCAAATGGAATGCGCCATTGCATACTTGTTGCTTTTTCTTTGCGCACCTCAAGTTTCAGGGAATTTCCGCCAACCGAAACATTCTTACCATCAGTAAAAGCATGTAAGTCGCCAATCTGAGAAAAATTCTGACCCAAAGCTTTATCGGCCCAATGCGACTTCGTCATCCATTTTTCAGTATCCAATTTTGCTGATTCAAAACGATCTTCGAAAACCAACTGCCACTGTTTGAAAAAATCAAAAGCATTGGAGCTTTTATATTTCAGGTAATTAATCAGTTGAGGTAATTTTTTCAATTCGGCAAATCGCTTTTCCTTAGCAACTTCTTCGGTCTTTTCCCATTTTTGCTTGTCTTCAAGATATGCAACCCTGGCTTTAAACTCGTTGGTTGCGGTAATTTTCTGAAGTTCTTCAAAACGTTTCCGTTCAGGCGAATCCTTCATTAGTTCATAATTCCGACAGTTAACCGATTTTTCAAAATTCAGGAAGAATTTTACATCATCCGAATTTTGCAACTTCTTATACTCCTGTAATTTTGCGAAGGCTTCAGTTGTCTCAAATTCCTTTTTTCCATCGGCCTCAGCCTTCTTTTTCTCATTCCGAAAATCAGGACTTTCAACATACTTTTTTAAAGACTGAAATTTATTAAACAAACCCGATTCCGATATTTTACCAAATCTTCTTAGTTCGTCCGATTTTTGAGTGGTATAAAACTTTTGCAATCGGCTGTTATTTTCAAGCTTTCTGAGTTCTTTTAATTTTGAAGCTTCAATGCTGCCTTTAGCTGCCGACGATAACGATCCGGAAATTTTCTGAAGTTCTTCAAATCGTTTTCGCTCTGCTGAATCCTTCATTTTTTCATAATTCCGAAGGACAGCCGATCTTGTATAATTCAGGTAAAACTTCAAATCATTCGAGTTTTGCAACTGTTTCAATTCTTTGGATTTAGCAAATGCTTCAGTTGTTTCAAATTTGGTTTTGCCTCTTTCTTCAGCCTTCTTTTTCTCACTCTGAAACTCATGTCCCTCAACAAATTTCTTCAGGGACCGAAACGACTCAATGATACCCGATTCGGATATTTTTACGAATCTTTTAAGTTCTTCCGATTTTTGAGTGAAATAGAATTTCCGTAACCGACTGTTTCTGTCGAGTTTTTTAAGCTCTGTAAGTTGAGCTTCTTCTTTACTACCTTTAAGAGATAAATGCTGAATCTCTTTTTTCCGTTGCAGGAAAGTAGCCGATTTCACCAACAATTCCAGTTCATGGTATTCTTTATGTTCCGCTGATTTTTCAAACTCACAGAACATTTTGTAATCAGACAGAAGAGCTTCGTGCGCAGTTTCTAATTTTGCAGTTGATTTGATCAATCCGAAAGTGCTGGCAAAAAACAGTTTAAACGACATAATCGGTTCTTTTTTGGTCTAAAATTTAAGGTTTTAAAAATAGCAAATAAAACAATCATCACTACTTTTTTCGTACATCGGGTAAAAAACGTTAAATTCACCAGAAAATTATGCACTTAGTAAATTGAGCATTAGTTCATTCTAACGAAATATCTTAACATATCAATTCTTCAATCCATGAGAAATATCGGCAAACTTATCCTTACCCTGGTTTTAGCAATTTTCCTGAAGGCTGGCTTTGCCCAGAATTTCCTGGAAACCGAACTGAAGCAAAATAAAACATACATCTTGTTAGCGCATCCTACAGTTCAGAATATCGAAACCATTCAATTTTTACTGGCAAACAACATTTTGCAGATTTCGGATATAGAATTTGTAGGTGTTTATTCAGCCGCTGAAAGCTACGATTACAAACAATCGGTTGCTTTAATCAAAAAACCTGAAATGAATAAGTTTCATTTGCAAAAGATTAACGGTGAAGAAAACGCGGCAAAAATCTTCAAAGAAAATGAATGGACGAAAACCTTTAAAAAACTGTTTGATCATTCGGTTGGCATCTTCTTCTTTGGAGGGCCTGACATTCAGCCTGAAGTTTACGGGCAAAAAAACCTTTATTCGGTGGTTACCGATCCAAACCGACATTTATTTGAACTTAGTTTCCTGTTTCACCTGCTGGGAGGCAAACAAAATGAGCAATTCGTGCCATTCTTAAGAGAAAAACCCGATTATTTTGTAACCGGATTTTGCCTCGGATTACAAAGCATGAATGTGGCAACAGGAGGAACTCTCACGCAAGATATTCCAGCTCAAACCTATAAAGCAACAAAGCCGGAAGAAATCATGAAATTAAAGAAAGACCAGTTGCACCGCAATTATTGGCAGGAAGTTTCGAAAGACACATCGCTGATGGGAATTAACTTTCATCGCATTGAATTTACTGCACATCCGTTTTTCCTCGAAAAAGTAAAAGCTAAAAATGATATCAAACCACTGGTTTTGAGCAGCCATCATCAATCGATTTATGAATTGGGCAAAGACATCATTGTTACCGCAACTTCTATGGACGGAGAGGTTATCGAAGGCATTCAGCACCGATTGTATCCCAATGTGTTTGCTGTTCAGTTTCATCCCGAAGTTCCCGATCTATACAAAGAAGGTAAAAAATTGAAATTTGCACCCACCGATACTCCCAAATCATTCTACGAAATCCTTTCTCCAGATGACCGGGAATTTCACCTGAAATACTGGGAAACCATTTCAAATGCAATCAAAGCTTCAGAAAGAGTGAAGAAGATGCAAAAGATAAAATAGATTTAAACAATTTGACAATTGAGGAATTCGACAATTTCATTTTGCCTTCATTTCCAAATTGCCGAATTCATTTAGTCATTCCTTCCGTGTCAGATAAAGTTCTATTTTTGCAGCTTCAAAAAAATAGGTGTAATGAGTAATCAGACAGAAATTCGTAGAAGAAGAACCTTTGCCATTGTGAGTCACCCCGATGCGGGAAAAACAACCCTGACCGAAAAACTATTGCTGTTCGGTGGCGCTATTCATGTTGCCGGAGCCGTTAAAAGCAATAAAATAAAGAAAGGAGCGACCTCCGACTTTATGGAAATCGAACGTCAGCGCGGCATTTCGGTTGCCACTTCGGTAATGGGTTTCGAATACGATGGCTATAAGGTAAACATTCTGGATACTCCCGGCCACCAAGACTTTCAGGAAGATACATTCCGCACTTTAACTGCCGTTGACAGCGTAATTATTGTGATTGACGCTGCCAAAGGAGTTGAGCCGCAAACCGAAAAACTGATGAATGTTTGCCGGATGCGCAAAACGCCGGTCATTGTATTCATCAACAAACTCGACCGCCCAACTCAGGATACTTTTGAATTACTCGACGATATTGAACGACAACTGCAAATCAGCATCAATCCTTTGAGTTGGCCTATCAACAATGGCCCTGAATTTAAAGGAGTTTACAACATCTACAACAAAAGCCTGAACCTGTTCAAAGCCAGTGTTCAGGAAATCGAACCCGGAATTTCGTTTGATGATCTCAATAGTCCGGAACTCGAAAAACACATTGGGAACGATGCCCGGAAACTCCGTGAAGATCTTGAACTTGTTTACGGCGTATATCCGCCTTTCGACCATGACGAGTATCTGGCCGGAAACCTGGCTCCCGTATTTTTCGGAAGTGCGCTCTATAATTTCGGGATTCAGGAATTGTTGGATGCCTTTGTGAAAATTGCTCCCTGGCCCCGTCCGAGTAAAGCGGAAGAGCGTTTAATCGATCCTGAGGATGAAAAATTCAGTGGCTTTATTTTTAAGATTCATGCCAACATAGATCCCAATCACCGTAGCCGTATTGCATTCGTAAAAGTTTGCTCCGGAAAGTTTGTGCGGAACAACATGTATAAAAATGTTCGAACAGGCAAAGTTTTCAGGATCTCAAGTCCAACTGCTTTCATGGCCTCTCAGAAAGAAATCATTGAAGAAGCCTTTCCTGGCGATATCGTAGGTGTTCCTGATAACGGTTCATTAATTATTGGCGACACGTTAACCGAGGGCGAAGATATCCACTACAAAGGATTGCCTAGCTTTTCGCCGGAATTGTTCAAATATGTCGAAAATGCCGATCCGATGAAAACCAAGCAGCTCAACAAGGGTGTCGATCAATTGATGGACGAAGGTGTTGCACAGCTATTTACAAGTCAGCTTAATGGTCGTAGAATTATTGGAACAGTTGGCCAGCTTCAATTCGAAGTGATTCAGTACCGCCTTGAACATGAGTACAACGCCAAGTGCCGTTTCGAACCGATGCAAATGTACAAAGCTTGCTGGATTCAAAGTGATAACCCGAAAGCTTTGGTTGAATTTAAGAACCGCAAACACCAGAAAATGGCTACCGACAAACGTGGCCGCGATGTTTTCATGGCTGATTCACAGTTTATTCTCGACATGGCCCAAAGCGAGTTTAAGGAAATCAAGTTCCATTTTACTTCGGAATTCTAAGGCAGATAATACTACTTTATTGAGTATCAATCCAATTTTCAATCTTGATATTTTCCATTCGCTCAAATTCGCTGACATTTCGTGTTACCAGAATCATATCATTTACAATAGCTGTTGCTCCTATAAACAAGTCTAAATCACTTATTATTGTACCTTTCAGCTTCAATCTGGCTTTCTCTTTGCCATAAATTCTTATTGAGTCAAAAATTGGAATAATTGTAATTTTTTCAGCAAAGTTCTCCACTACTCTAATATTCTCAAGCTTTTTCTGGCTCTTCTCAGCTCCGTAAATTAACTCAGCCAAAGTAATTTCAGAAATAGCAAACTTCCGAAATCCTACCTTTTCAATCTTACTCTCAAGATCAAACTGACCTTTAAAATAATGGATGCAAATATTGGTATCGAGTAAGTAATTCATTAGAATTCTTCTATTTCTTTCTTATTAACCCGATCAGAGCGGAGTTCATTAATTATTTCATCTGCACTTCGTTCATCTTCCCAAGAGCCAAAACATGAAGAGAAATCAAACTTATCCTTTGACTTATCATCAATTGATTCAGTCAGTTTAATTATCAAGTCCTTTTTTGTTTCGTTATCCCAGTTTTTCATAAACCTGAAGAAACTATTCGCAATTTTTTTTTCAGAAACGATACTCATATCTAAATTCTTTGAATCAAAAATACAAATTTTATTTGATGATCCATTCTGGCACTGAAGCTACTTCACTTTCAGTTTCACTTAGCTATTGCCTGATGCTGTTAAGAATACTATTACACTTGGCATTGGTTCTGATCATTTTCATACTTTTACAAAAAAGTATTACTCTATGGACTTCTATCACAGCGACCTGTTTTCGTTTTTGCTACTTCCGCTGTTAATCTTCTTATCGCGGATTACCGATGTCACCATTGGAACGATCCGGATAGTGATGGTTGCCAAAGGACAGAAGAAAATTGCCCCAATCCTGGGATTTTTCGAAGTACTCATCTGGCTGATCGCAATAAGCCAAATCATTAAGCATCTCGACAACTGGGTTTGCTACTTCGCTTATGGAGCAGGCTTTGCAACCGGAAATTACATTGGTATGATCATCGAAGAAAAACTAGCCGTTGGCATCGTTCAACTTCAAATTATTACCCGGGCCGATGCCCATAAATTGATCAAAAAATTAAAAGCAGACGGTTACGGAATCACGCATCAGGAAGCTCACGGCGCGGTTGAAGAAGTTTCAATTATCTATTCCATCATCAAACGTACCGACTTGCCTAAAGTTGATGAGATCATCCAAACCTACAATCCCAATGCATTTTACTCAATCGCTGATGTTAAATTCGTCAACAAAGGACTGTATTCTAAGATAGACCCGATGCAATACTGGCGAAAAGGGAAGTAAAAAGTCGCAGTGGACAGTCGCAGTTGGCACTGTGTTAAACAAGTTTGTGCCGTATAGCATGTCTTTATTAAAATGAAATAACTACTTTAGAACTTTATGTAATGGGTGATTGTAAGGGAAGGGGTTCGATTTGAGTCATTGTAAGGTTATCGTATCTGGTTAGTATTCTAGTAATCAGTCTTCTGCTTTTCCATTCCAGCTTTAAAATAATTAACCAAAACCTGTTCAGATGAAACTGTTTAAAAAATTCCAATTTAAAAAGCTTTCGTATAAAATTAGTGCACTAATAATTCTTACCGAATTCATCGCGCTTTTTGCTCTTGGTGTCTTTTATATCAACCGATTTACATCCCAGATTCAAATCGGGATGGAGCAAAAATTACAGACGCCAGCATATTTGATGTCAAAAGGACTACTTCGATATGAATCGGCTGAAGACAAGGAGATCATGGAAAAATTGGTTGGCGAGCCCATCGAAGAGTGCATCATTATTGGAGCAAATGGCAAAATTTATTTTTCCTTGAAACCCGAACAGAGAGACAAAAGAAAGGAAGAAGTTGCTATACTTTCAGGATATAAAGCGTTAGAAAACGAAATTGAAAAAGATGAATTCCTCACAGTGGAAAATAATGGGAAACAGTTTTTTGTTGCCATTAGCCCTCTCCGGCTCGAAGATGGAAAGTTTCTTGGACATTTGTTTATTTACACCAGAATGGAACGGATTATAAAGGAAAAAGCTTCAATTATCTTAATGTTCACCATTGGTTCCTTTCTGGCTATTCTGCTTACCTCTGGTGTTATCATCTTTTTCTTCACTCGCTATTTTTCAGATAAGATCAATCTAACCTTGACCCGACTTACAGAAATGCAAGCAGGGAAGCTTCATAAATATCATTTAAAAATCGATTCTACCGATGAAATTGGATTGCTAAATATAGCCATCAATAAACTCAACGATAAATTGCGCGAAATTGTTTCCACAATTATTGCCGGTGCTTCAAAAGTAAATGGTAGCAGTAATCAAATCAATACTATATCACTGAAAGTTGCTTATGGTTCAAATCAGCAGGCAACTTCGGCCGAGGAAGTCTCTTCAGCGGTAGAAGAAATGGCTGCAACGATTCAAAACAATACCGCAAGTGCCAGGCAAACATCTGAAATATCAGAAAAAGCTGCTATTGGAATTCAGGAATTGATTGTTAAAGAACAGGAAAGCTTAAAGTATATACTCGAGATTGCAGAGAAGATTTCCATTGTAAACGAGATTGCATTTCAAACTAATGTATTGGCACTAAACGCATCTGTTGAAGCTGCACGTGCCGGAGAACATGGCCGTGGTTTTGCCGTAGTTGCAGGTGAAGTACGTCGATTGGCTGAAAATAGCCGTACCGCTGGTGATGAGATCACAAAATTGTCGAAAAAATCGGTATTGATTACCACGAGTACCCACGATTTTATGATGCAATTGGCACCTCAAATTAATAAAACTTCGCAGTTGATAAACGATATTAGCATTTCGAGCAGCGAACAAAACAATGGAGCTATGCAAATTAATAGCGCCATTCAGGAACTGAACCAGGTTATTCAGGAATATGCAACTGCAGCCGATGAGATGTCGAATAACTCAAAGATTTTGAAATCTGAAGCTAATGAACTGGAACAAAGCATTATGTACTTCAAGATTGAAAAATAAGCACTAAAATCGCTTTTACTAAATAGTTAGTTTTATTTTAATTTCGAAAAAATGAAAAGAAAAATTAAGAAATATACCATACGTTTTCTGCTGTTTTCATTACTAATTCCATTTGGATGCACCAATAATAGCAAAAGCAACCAATCGAAAAAAATAGAAAATGTGGTGCAAAAAACCACCATCAATGTGATAGGACATTGGCTGCACGAAGGGAAACGGGAAGACCTGGTCCGTAATTTTGCACGCGAATACGAATTCGAACATCAAAATATAGCAGTAAACCTGAAATTTCCGGAAGAGATCTTTTTCGACAAATTAGATCGTGCAAGTAGCGAAAAATTTGTAGCAAAGGTTGTTCTCGAAGAACATCCGGAGTGGGATGTAATTAAAATTAACGGTGCTTATGACGAAATAAAAAACATATTAAAAGATCCTGACTGGCCTCGTAAATATTTAGTTGATTTTAGCCAGATAGAGGAATTTAGAAATGGAACCCGTCCAGAGCTATTAACCGATGAAGCAAAAAAAACTTTCAATGGAATAATTCCAGGTCCTTTTGTTGAAGGGCAATTTTGGGCTTTGTGGTGTAATAACAAGGTAGCCGAAAAGGTGGGAATTAAAGTGAAACAATTTGGAATGACCGTTGAGGATTTTATCGGTTATTTAAAGGCTATTAATACATACAACAAAAATCATCCGACACAGTACATTATCCCGATTTACGAATCGTATGTGTGGACAACAGCCCTGGCAATTGGCATTCAAATGTATGCCTCACTTCTCTCTGGACCTGAAGAATTTAATTCGGCAACTATTACTGAACATAGGTTAAATGCCTGGGCAAAAACCCTCGAAGCAGTAGAATTAATGTCCCAATATAAACCATTAAACCCGAAATGGAGAACAACTGAATGGACCAAAACTCAGGGAATGCTTATCAACGAAGAATGTCTGTTCTATGTAAATGGTTCTTGGATGTATAACATTTGGCTTGCCATCGATGCAAAAAAAACACTCAATTGCATGCCAGCTGAATTTCCTTCCTTTGGCGAATTTTCAGTGTATCCCGGAACAAGTATTATTACATGGGCAGTTTTGAAAAATGCACCCCATCGTGAAGAAGCTATTAAGTATTTATTGGCAATGAACAAACCTGAAATGGCCGATATGTGGGTACGATATACAAAATGCCCAACTGGTATTAAAGGCAGTTTAGCCGATGTAACTTTTGGTGGTGACCAATTCGAAAATTTTTCATTTAATGTTCAGAATAAATACAAGAACAAGCAATATAAGTATTACGAAAGCGGGCATTGGGTACTCAACAACTCTATCACTCAAGGATCTGCTCTTTATTTTACTGAGGTTATTGAAGGAAAGATGACAGCAAAAGAAGCAATGAAAAAGATCAGGAAAAGTGTGGGTAAATGACCGTTCATACTAACAATATATAAGTTGAGTGAATGAATAAATGTCGTATTTCTAATTGCTCCAATATTTTCTATTACTTACTTGATATACAATTATATATAGTTTCAATTCGAACTCAGCATTTTCCGGTCTCCTTCATTATTTCCCCATGCCCCATGCCCCAAGCCCTTGCTTTTTACACATTGACTATATTTTTAGTCAAAAAAGTCTTAAAATATTTGCATGACTAATTTTATAGTCATATATTTGTTCCCGAAGGATTGACAATTAAAAAACTATTGATATGCAACTGACAAAAGCTGAAGAACAGGTAATGCAATATTTGTGGGAAATGGGCGAAGGACTGGTTAAAGATATCCGCGACCGGTTTGATGAACCAAAACCAGTGCGCAACACCGTATCAACGGTACTGCGGATTCTGGAAAAGAAGGAAATTGTTTCGCACAAAACCTACGGAAACGTGCATGTTTATTATCCTTTGATATCGAAGGACGAATATTCGAAAACCCAACTCTTTGGCCTGATGAAAAGTTATTTCAACAACTCGTTTCCGGCAATGGCATCGTTCTTTGCCCGCGAGAAAGACCTGACTATTCAGGATTTGGAACAATTATTGGAAGAGACCAAAAGAGAATTGTCGAAGAAATAAAAAATACAAAAACTATGGAATCACTTGCCTATTATCTGATCAAATCATCTGTTTGGTTGACTGGTTTTACCTTGGTTTATTTAATTTTTCTTCGAAACGAAAGGTTCTTTACCTTGAATCGTATTTTCCTGGTTTCCGGAATTCTGGTCTCTGTCATTTTCCCATTTTTCACATGGCATTACACGGTCGTATTGCCCATTGTTCCCAGCGTTGAAATTTCTGATCCCCAAGTTCAGGGAATAGTTGTGCCTGAAGAACCTTTGTTCACGACACAAAATGTTCTGTTGCTCCTCTATCTTTCAGGAATTATTTACCTGATATTCAGAATCATCAGGCAAACGCTTCCGGTTTTCAGGATCATCAAAAAATCAGAAACACATCAGTATAGTTCAGCTAAATTGATTCGTACTGCTGAATACCCCGCTTCGTTTTCATTTTTCTCGTTCGTATTTGTCAATCCTTCAATCGACGAAATCGAAACGAACGAAATTGTGAACCACGAACTGGAGCATATCAGGCAACAGCACTGGATTGATTTACTTTTGTTCGAAATCCTTCGCACGGTGCAATGGTTTAACCCGGTAAGCTGGCTGTATGGCCACCTGATCAGGCAAAACCACGAATACCTGGCCGACGAGCGGGCGCTACAGCGCACCTCCAATCCGGCTATTTACCGTGCAGCCTTGCTGAACCAAATGTTCGGCGGACCGGTGATTTCACTGGCCAATTCGTTCAATTATTCACTCAACAAAAAAAGATTTAACATGATGAAACAAACTATAAGTTCACCTATCAGAAAACTAAAACTTTTATTGGTATTACCGCTAATGGCGGGGGTTTTCTATGCCTTTTCTGCTCCTGAATACAAGTTTGTTCAGGCAAGCAACAACAGCGAAGAACAGAGTCAAACTAAAGATGGCAAAACAGTTACTGGAAAAGTAGTCAACGAAGACGGAAAACCGCTAAAAGGTGCATCAATAGTCGTTTCCGGCAAAACAATCGGAACCACCACCGATGCCAATGGAAACTTTAAACTTGAAATGCCCGACGATTCACCGATTGTGATTTCGTATGTCGGGTTTGGCAGCCAAAAGGTAGAACCTGATTTTGGAAAAGAGATGGTTATTTCTATGAAAATTGAGACAATCGGGATAGATATGGGAGATGAAGCGACTTTAACCCAAAAGCGAAATTCCAATATTCAGTTTAATAATTGGAGCGAAATTTCTAAATATTTTGAAGAAAGAAAAATTCAACCATTGTATGTACTTGATGGTGAAATTGGAACAGTTGTAAAGGCTGGAGCTAAACCGAATCCGAAAGAACTTGACTTTGAAACCATTGAATCAATTAATATATTAAAAGGAGAATCGGCAACCAGCAAATATGGTGAAAAGGGCAAAAATGGTGTAGTTGAGATTATCAGAAAAAAGAAGCAAATTCCTGAGACAAAAACCCAAACGAATAACACCAAAGCTAGCTTTTTTAATCCAAAGATTGAATCTATAGATTCAGTGCTTAATTTAAAAACTTCATTGATATATATTGATGATAAATTATCTACAAAAGCGGATGTTGACCAGTTAAAATCAGGCCAGATAGATCATATATATATATTAAAAGACCAATTAGCAACAGCGAGTTATGGCGACAAAGGGAAAAACGGAGTGATAAAAATAACCACAAAAAAAGGAGATGCCAGAGCTGAAAACGAAAACTCATCAATTACTCAAACAATCAAAGTCCACACAAATTCACCTTTCAAATTCGGTAATTCTGATGGTTCGGGAAACCAACCACTGATTGTTAAAGATGGGGTTATTGCAAAAGATCAAATTGCAGATAATATTTCTCCTGAAACCATTGAATCTATTAATGTTCTGAAAGGTGAATCGGCAACCAAAATTTATGGAGCCAAAGGTAAAAACGGAGTAATTTTAATCAGAACAAAAAAGGGGGAATCAGCTGCACAAAATACACCGATTGAGGTTAAGTTGACCGAAACTTCAGGAACTGAACCAAAACCATTGATCGTAATTGATGGAGTGATTGCTGAAAACCAAAATATAGACAAAATTGATCCTGAAACCATTGAATCAATGGCTGTTTTAAAGGATGAATCGGCAACGAAAAAATACGGCGAAAAAGGCAAAAACGGAGTGATGGAAATTACTTCGAAATCCAAAACTCCTTTCTCCCTGATTGAGGAAATGCCTTCATTCCCCGGTGGAGTTGAAGCTTTACGCACCTTTGTCAGTAGCACAATGAAATATCCTGTAATTGCTCTTGAAAATGGAATTCAGGGCCAGGTATATGTCAAATTTGTGGTTGAAAAGACAGGAACAGTGACGAATATCAAGATTTCAAGAGGAGTTGATCCATCTCTTGACAATGAAGCATTGCGAATTGTGAAATCAATGCCCAAATGGAACCCTGGCAAACAAAATGGTGAAACGGTAGAAGTTGCCTACGTAATACCTGTAAATTTCGAACTTAAAAACTATCGGCCTGTAAGTAAGGAAAAACTGACAGTCAAGAGCTATGTGCAAACGAAAACAACATATACTAAGTCGCGTCCGGATCCCAAAGAAAGCGAGGAAGTACTAAAAGCTGGAACCTCGTCAAAAATTGGGGATATAAATTGGGTAAATAATACAGTCTATAATTCGTCAAAGTTGAATAGTGTTTTGGGAATAAAGAAAGGAGACAAATACTCCAATGAGAATTTAAGAGGACGCGTTCAAGGCGAAGTTGCCAGTTTATATTTAGATAATGGCTATGTGTTTTCAAATATCGAGATTACAGAGATACCCAAAAGCGATGGTACTGTAGATCTGACATTTACAGTTTATGAAGGAAATCGCGGAAAAATAGAGACGGTAACCGTTAAAGGAAATAAGAATGTTTCAACCCAAGATATTCTTGATGAAATTGAGATCAAACCAGGTGATTTGTTTAGCAAAGCAAAAATAATTCAATCAGTTAGAGCATTAAGTACGATGAAAAAATTGAATCCTGAAAAAATTAGTCCGGAGATAATTCCAGCATCAAAAATTCCTAATAGTGAGTTTATTAATGTGAATTTAGTATTCAATGTGACAGAAAAATAAGTAGTGAATATCTACAAACCAAATAAGGCGATCATCATTCAACGATCGCCTTTGTTTTTAAAAAAATACGCAAACCTGTAAGCTGGGTTCTGTTTAACAAGTGAAATTCCATCCTTCAAAAATGGGATAGAAACCATAAATAATCGGTTGAAAATTCAATTAACTACAGCCAAAACAGAATTTATTCGTATCTTTGGGCGAATAAATTCCGTTTTGATATGAGCGCACTTGTAATTTCAGAAAAAGATTTCTTGATTGGAGCCAGGAATGGCATCCAAAAATCTTTGCTTTTGTCAATCGCCCGGGAAACCGGATTAACATTGAAGGAACTTAGTTCGTATTTAAGAATTTCAACCCGGTCGATTCAGGAAAAGGAACCGTCACAACTTATTGCACCAGGTCCCTCTGAACGGGCGTTATACATAGCAAAGTTATTCCAATCAGGAATAGAAATATTCGGTAGCCAGATTAAATTCCGCAATTGGCTAAATTCAGAAAATCAGGCAATGGGTGGGGAAAAGCCCGTTTCATACCTCGACACATTTTCGGGGATTCAACTTGTTCTGGATGAATTGAACGCTATTGAATACGGATTCTCCGCCTGATGTTTGTTTACAGAATTGCAAAAAAGGAACATTCTTCTCTTGACGGGATGGATGGAATGTATGGCCCCGGAAGGTGGCACAAAAAAGGGAATCTGGTTATCTATACATCAGAACATGCCTCCCTGGCAGCGTGGGAAAAGATTGTTCATGTGGCAAGCTTTGAGAATCTTCCCAACAATCTTTTGCTAATCAAAATTGAAATACCTGACAGAATTGAGATTCAGACAGTTCCACAAAAGGTACTTGTGAAAGGCTGGGATAACTTCCCTTTTGCCAGCGAAACAGTTAATTACGGCACTTCGTTTTTGCAAAAAAAAGAACACCTTGCACTAAAAATACCTTCAGTTATTATACCGGATGAATACAATATCATTTTAAACCCTCTTCACCCAGACATACAAGCTTGTTCTGTTATCAATGCAATCCAGTTAATATTTGACATGCGGGTTCTAAAAGATCATTCATAGCACTAAAATAAGGCGATCATCTTTCAACGATCGCCTTATTTTTTGAAAAATACGCAAACCTATAAGCCGGGTTCTGTGTCCATCTTGCGACGAACCTCCATCATTTATCTACCCGGGTAATCACTTACCCGATCCAGCAGCCTACCCCTCACGACTTCCAAAGAATCAAAACGGGCCGTTCTGTATTCCGGCGTACCGAAAAATCGTGATATATTTGGCTTTGCAACCCATAAGAGGTACGGCTGGCGATGTTGCCACCACCACCGGTGAGCTTTTACCTCACCTTTTCACCCGTTCCCGGTCGCGACACGTCGAAACCAAGTGGTCGTTTTCTGTTACCTTACTGCAAGCTTTCGCCCGCCTTCCTATTAAGAAGCATGGTGCCCTGCGTTGCCCGGACTTTCCTTCCCGATTGACACCGGGACGATAGAGCGGTCTGCGCTGCAAAGATGCTTAATTTTTCAGAATCACCATCGTTGCGCCGTAGCCATATTCCTTGAAACTGGCATCCTGGGTGTAGTATTTTTTGTATTTGGTGCTGAGCTCCTGTCGTAGTTCCTGTTTGAGGGTTCCGTTGCCAATGCCATGAATAAACACAATCCGACGCGTTCCATTCGCAATGGCAGTTTCCAGCTCGTTGCGAAACCTGCCCAACTGAACTTCCAACATTTCGTGGCTTGTAAGTCCCCGGGTATCTTCGAGCAATTGGTGAATGTGCAGATCAATTTCAACCAAGTCAGGCGAAGCTACTTTCTTTACCACCACAGGTTGTTCGTCTTTTTCAAGAGTGATTTGAGTCAGGTCAGCTTCTGTCAATTTAGCTATTTCCGATTCCAAATCCTGCCCCAGCAATGGAAAAATGATGGCATTTTGAGTGAAGAAACGCGTTTTTTCGTAACTGTTCTGGCGATAAAATTTCACCGGATTCGGTCGCAAACTTTTTATCACTGGCGCTTCCAACTTCGAAGACTCTTCTCTAAAAAACAGTAATTGGAACTGAAAATCGGGCAATTCATTCAAATTCAAGCGGGTAAAACTTTCGAGATATCGTTTGCTGTTTGGATTCATTTTTCCCGATTCGACACTTTTGTATTGTTTGTTTTTCAGGTGACTGTAATTGTAAAGTACAAAATTATTGCTATCGTTCACCATGTAAACTTTCAGTTCGCCTTCAACCGGATTGTTCGAATCCTGCGGCACAAAAGCCATATAGAAAGCGGGGGTATCTTTTCCGGCAATATATTTAGGTTCAGCTTTGGGCATTTCCTTTTTGACCTGGGCAACTTCCAGTTTTTCGTTGGCCCGAATTTTCGCCTGACGTTTTTCAGTATTCATCGAATTGGCATCGTCAACAACCACCACTTCGCTGATGAGCGTCGGAACTTCAAAACCATCGTAATCCTCTACATTTACCATGGTTTTGTTGATCACCGATTTTACTACACCGCCACCAACAGCGTTCAAAAATTTTACTTTGTCTCCTGCTTTTATCATTTTGAAAAATTTTCCACAAAACTACTATAAAAGACTCAAGACACAAGATAATAGACACAAGACAAATTCAGGATTAAAAATTCAAAGTACCATTTAAATTTCAATGTTATTTTGCCGGAAGACATGGAAACCGTAATTTTGGCCGCTACAATTCTATGGAAAACAAAAACAAACTACTCGAACAGGTAAAAAGCATATCAACCAACGACTATGCTTACAACCTTCCCGATGATAAAATTGCGAAGTATCCGCTGGCCGAACGCGACCAGTCGAAATTGCTTATCTGGAAGAATGGCCAGATACTGGACGAACATTTTCAAAAGTTACCTGAATATCTGCCAGCCAATAGTTTACTTGTTTTCAACAACACAAAGGTAATTCGTGCCCGGCTTCATTTTCTGAAAGAAACGGGAGCCAAAATTGAGATTTTTTGTCTCGATCCGATAGATCCTGCCGATTACCAGGTTGCTTTTCAAACCATACAATCGTGCGTTTGGAAATGCATGATCGGTAATCAGAAAAAGTGGAAAGGCGACCGTTTGCGGAAAATTATCAGGATCGATGAAACTGACATTGAATTGTGCGTAGAACAAACCGAACCTGAAAACGACAAAAGCCTGATCAGGATTAGCTGGAATAACCCGGATTTTGAGTTTTCACACATCATCGAACATGCAGGATCACTGCCCATTCCGCCTTATCTGAACCGCGAAACCGAACAAAGCGACCTGGAACGTTATCAGACTGTTTATTCAAAAATTAAAGGTTCGGTAGCCGCGCCAACCGCTGGCTTACACTTTACAGAGAAAGTTTTCAACCATCTCGAACAGAAAGGACATCAATTGGCTGAACTGACTTTGCACGTTGGAGCCGGAACTTTTCAGCCAGTGAAAAGCGAAACAATTTCAGGTCACGAAATGCATTCCGAACATTTTTACATCCGGCGCGATTTCCTGAATCAACTGCTTCAACACTCTGGAAAAATAATTGCGGTTGGAACAACTTCAGTACGAACACTTGAAAGCCTTTACTGGCTGGGCGTTCATGCAATAAAAAATCCGGATTTGAATTGCACTGATCTGAAAGTTTCGCAATGGGAAGCCTATCTGGAAACAGGAGAACAACCTAAGATCAGAGAAGCTTTAAATGGGCTAATCGGGCTACTTGACCGGAATCAAACCGATTTTCTTTCGGCATCTACTCAGATCATCATTGCTCCCGGTTATCAGTTCAGGATTGTTGACGGGTTGATTACCAATTTTCATCAGCCACAAAGTACTTTATTGTTGCTAATTTCTGCATACTTAGGCGATGAGTGGCGCAAAATTTACGATCATGCCTTGGCAAACAATTACCGCTTTTTGAGTTACGGCGACAGTAATTTGTATTTGAAAACCTGAAAACACAGACAAAAAAAATGCATGTCGGATTTTGACCAACATGCATTTTCAATATGATAAAACTGAGATTTAGATTCCCATCGCGGTCATTGCCAAGTAAACCAATCCAGCAATAAGCATACTCACCGGGATTGTCAAAACCCATGCAATAAGCAAATTGTTAGCTACTCCCCAGCGAACTGCCGAAAGTCGTTTGGTCATTCCAACACCCATTATTGAACCGGCTATGGTATGAGTTGTACTAACGGGTATTCCTAATCCCTGAGAAACAGCAAATAAGGTAATTGCACCAGCTGTTTCAGCGGCAACACCTTCAACAGGAGTTACTTTGGTTATTTTTGTTCCCATCGTTTTCACAATCCGCCAGCCACCCATCATCGTTCCCAATGAGATTGCTGTATAGCACGAAATTGGAATCCAGGAAGGTACATGTAAATGGGTTTTACCCAAAGCATCAACAGTTTCTGAAACATGCACCCAATCAGGAATTGCCAATCCTTTGGTATTAAGATGAGCTATATAAACCATCATTGCTGCACTGATAATACCAACAACCTTCTGCGAATCGCTTCCTCCATGACCCAAACTAAAAGCGCCGGAAGATACCAACTGTAGCCTTTTAAACCATTTATTAGCAGAGTGAGGATTGACCTTCCGGCAGGTCCAAAGAATAATTACAGTAATAATATAAGCGATAAGCATTCCTATAACAGGAGCTAAAAAGATAAAACCGATGGTCTTCAATATTACGGCCTGATTAATTACGGCAAAGCTACCTGTATGAGCAACAGCTGCACCTGCAAAACCGCCAATCAACGTGTGAGATGAGGAGGATGGAATACCGAAATACCAGGTTAACAGGTTCCAGATAATTGCAGCGATAATACCAGCCAAAATAACCTGAAGACTGATTACACTACTGTCAACCGTTTTGGCTACTGTATTTGCAACCTTCAGGTCAAATATCCAATAGGCCAAAAAGTTAAAAAAAGCGGCCCAAAGAACAGCAGGAAGCGGAGCAAGTACTTTTGTTGAAACAACAGTAGCAATAGAATTGGCTGCATCGTGAAATCCGTTGATCAGATCGAAAGCAAAAGCCAAAACAATAATAACAATCAATATTGTAAGCATAGTCTGAAATAAAAAGTTTAGAAACTAAGCCTTTAATTAGGCGTATTTTACCAGAATAGTTTTTACAACATCCGAAACATCTTCTATCTTATTGGCAATCTTCTCAATATTCTGAATTATCTCCTTTTGCTTGATCAATTCGATCGGATCTTTTTCGTTTTCAAAAAGACTTGAGATTGCCATGTGATAATACTCATCAATCCGGCTCTCCAGTTTATTCAGTTCTTTACAAGCTTTTAAAACTTTATGTGAATTCTTATTGTCATCAAGGCCGCCAACTGCTACCTTAATCTGCAAACATCCCTGGTGAATCAGGCCAACCATATCCTTCATGAAAGAACTAAAGTTGGTACAACGGTATATCTCAACCTTTCCTGAAACACTGTAAATCAAATCGACCACATCATCAATTGTTGAAGTCAATTCGTTAATGTCTTCCCTATCAAAAGGAGTGATAAACGACTGATTCAAAACTTCAAAGATTTGATTGGTAAATTCATCACCTTTTTTCTCAATTGCTTTGATAGCCAGCCCGATAGTTCTGCGTTCTTCCAGCGATGGGGAATTAAAAAGTTTTTCCAATGCCGCTGAAGCCTCAATGGTATTTTCAGCTGCCTGATTAAACATGGCATAGAACTTCTTTTCTTTTGGAATGAAATACTTAAGTAAACCTGAAAAATTCATATCATTTGTTTTAATTGAAAGTCGTTCTAAAAAATTCAGTACAAAGATGCAAATAAGAATTATTGTGCAGGTAAAGTTTTTTAATTTAATTGCAACAATATTGCAGTATAAATTTAAGTGATTAATGGTTTTGTAATTGTATTGTAATGATTTTGTAACATTTTTAATTAAGAATTTTTCGGTCTGGAACCCGACCTGGTATCTACATGCATTAACTGATATATATCAATTCTACGATTCATTGTTGTCTATTCAGATTTGCTACATTTGCCCAGCAATAAAGCTAATATTTTTGCGTTTCATTGGCATAAATATAATTTATAAGTATTTACCTAATTTTTGCAACTCGTGTTTCTATTTGGAATACTATCAAGTCCGCTACCTTATCTGTTGATGGCCGTTTTCTATTTCTTCGGCTTCGCTACAGGTATGTTCAAGGGAGATGCCGATAGTGAACCAGGCAACCAAATTCAGGTAAAAAACATTCAGGTTGAAACTCAGACAAAAAGCTTTGAAATTGCTGATTGTACTTTTCATTTTCACGATTACAATGCTCATCAAAAAATAGACTACTGCACTGTTCAATCCGATCAGCAACCGGCATTTAGCCAAAAAGAAAAACTGATATACTTTGTACACGATACAAAAGTTCATCACTCACCTTTATCCGAATCTTATTTCAGTCGGCCTCCGCCAAATCGCAGCTAATCATCAGTTCAAGCACTTTTTTTATAAAAAGAGCAGGCTTTTCATAAACATATACTATTGAAGTCTGTTTTATGAAGTGCCATTATGAAGTTTATATTAGCTATGTTGATAAAGATTTAATTATGATAGGCCTGATAGGAATTAGCTATAAAACGGCACCACTCGAAGTCCGTGAGAAATTCTCATTTTCGAAAGAAGAAATTGTTCCTTTTTCTGAAATGCTTCAACAGGAGACCGAAATCTCAGATTTAGTGATGATTTCAACCTGTAACCGTACCGAAATTTACTTTTCGCAAGACATACACGACAACCAGACAGCCTTTGAGTTAGTATATGAAGCGATTAAGAAATTCAAACAAGTAAACGATCACTGCTGGCATTATTTTTACCATCGTTCGAACAGTGGAGCTGTCAGACATTTATTTGAAGTAAGTTCAGGTCTCGATTCATTGATTATTGGTGAAGATCAGATCATTGGACAGGTAAAGGAAGCCTATATTAACTGCACCGAAGCAGCTCTTACCGATGCTGTTTTAATGCGTCTTTTCCAGAAATCGTTTGAAGCTGGGAAACGTGTCCGTACCGAAACAGGCATCAAACTCGGAATCACATCTGTCAGTAGTGCCGCAGTCGAAATGTGTGCGAGCCTGCTCAACGGAGTAATTGATAAATCAGTTCTGTTGGTTGGAACTGGTGAAACAGGAAACCTTGCACTTCAAAATATTCACAAAAAAGGGGTAAAACAAATCGGTGTTACAAATCGGACCATGGAAAAGGCCGAAAAAACTGCTACCAAATACAATGGAATGACCATTCCGTTCGATTCGTTTGGAAAATATTTGCATGGTTTTGATATTGTGATGATTGCAACATCATCACCAACGCCCATAGTTACTACAGAAATGGTTAAACATAACCAAACAATCAGACCCGAACTGAAACAGATATACATTGATCTTTCGGTTCCACATAATATTGAAAAAGAAGTTGGTGAGCTGGAAAATGTTACTTTGCTTGGTGTTGACGACCTTCAGGAGATTGTGAATCAAACTACCGAGAAAAAGAAAGAAAGTGCAGCCAAAGCACAAATCATTATTGATGAGGTGGTGTCCGATTTTAGCGAATGGCTGGCAAGCCGGTCATTGCGTCCTGCCATCAATACAATTACTGCTAATCTTCAGGCAATTAACCACGAAGAATTATCGACTTACCGAAAATTGAGTACTCCTGAAATGCAGGAAATAGTTGATGATTATGCAAAACATCTGACCCAGCGATATACCCGATTGCTGATCAAAAACCTGAAAGATTTAACAGATAATGGAAAAAACATTGATTCGTTAAAAACCATCAATGATTTATTTAAATTCGTCTAAATTATTTTGCTTGCAAACCCACTTGGTTTGTACTTGATCGATCTCAATGGAAAGAAACATAAAAATAGGCACCAGAGGTAGCCAACTGGCACTCTATCAGGCAAAAAAGGTGAAAGCTACGCTTGAAATCCTGTTTCCTGACCTGCATGTTGAATTGGAAATTATTAAAACGAAAGGTGACAAAATTCTCGATGTTGCGCTCTCAAAAATCGGCGACAAAGGATTATTCACCAAAGAAATCGAAAATGCACTGCTCGACGGATCAGTTGATTTGGCAGTGCACAGTCTGAAAGACCTCCCAACCACTTTGCCTGAAGGTTTAAAATTAGGTGCCGTTCTTGAGCGGGGCGAATTTCGCGATGCGCTGGTCAGTAAATATGGGAAAAAGCTGTCGGAACTTGGTGCTGGCGACATTGTGGCCACTTCCAGTTTGCGTCGTCAGGCTGGTTTAATGAAAATGAACAATCAAATTTTCATCAAAGATATACGCGGCAATGTTAATTCACGTCTGCAAAAAATGGAGGATGGTTATTGCGATGCCATGATCATGGCCGCTGCCGGACTTCAACGATTGGGACTTGAAAAATACATCACCGAAATAATTGATCCTGAAATAATTGTACCGGCGGTAAGCCAGGGTGCCATTGCCATTGAAACCCGTTTAAATGATCAGGAAGTTGATCTCCTGATGGAAAAAATCAATCATACCGATACATGGAATGCCATTACTGCTGAACGTGCTTTTCTGGCCCATTTGCAGGGAGGTTGCCAGGTACCACTCGGATGCTTCTCGAAAGTTGAAAATGGCATTTTAAATCTGACCGGTTTTGTCGCTTCTGTTGACGGCAAACAATTTATCAACGAAACCATTTCAGGCGAAATAACCAAAGGTGCCGAACTTGGGGTACAAATGGCAGAAAAAATGCTTGCCAAAGGAGCCTTCGAAATTTTGAATCAAATCAAATCAACCAACCATACCAATTAAACCATGGGTACACTACTGGAAAACAAGGTATTTATTTCGACCCGACCAGCTGGGCAATCGGCTGAACTTGAAAGCCTTTTGACAGAAGAATCGGCCACCCTGATTTCAATGCCTACCATTGAAGTGCAGCCACTGCCTCTTGACGAATTTTCGTGGTTGCAGCTTAAAAACCTCGATTCGTTCAATTGGATCGTGTTTACAAGCCCCAATGGTTTGAAGTTTTTCTTTGCCCGACTGTTCGATCTTCAGAATAATTACGGACTTCCTGAACATTTAAAAATTGCCGTGGTTGGTAAAAAAACCGCCTCTCAACTAGAATGTTACGGCACTTCTGCTGAATTTATCAACCTTGGAAATACCGCTGAAGATTTTTCATCCGATTTCTTCAACCGGGTAAGCCTCGGCGAACGGGTACTATTCCCAATTGGAAATCTGGCGCGCTCGGTAATCGAAGATAAAATATCAAAAAAAGCAATCTGCACAAGGGTGCTATTCTACGAAACAATCATGCCTTCTGAAATAAACAACGAAGCACTTCCGCTGATCCTAAAGGATCAATACGATATGATAATACTGACAAGCCCTTCAGGATTTGACAACCTGATTCAACTTGTTTCAGGAAAAATGGACACATCTACCCTGCGATTGGTTTGCATTGGACAAACTACTGCAGCTGAAGTTATCAGGAGCGGTCTCGAACCGCTTATTACTGCCGGAATGGCAAATTCTCAAGGAATTTCGTCGGCTATCATTAATTATTTTCAGAAAAAATTACTCATAAACAATTAATTATGTCTTTCCCAACAACACGCCTCAGGAGATTAAGACAAACCCCTGTATTACGCAATTTAGTTCGCGAAACGATATTAACACGCGATGATTTAATTATGCCTCTGTTCGTTTGCCCCGGAACCGGAGTTAACAATCCGATTTCTTCTATGCCGGGCAATTCGCAACTTTCTGTTGATTTGCTGGTTGAAGAATGCCGTCGTTTATACGGAATTGGGATTCAGGCTGTCCTTCTTTTTGGTATTCCTGAACACAAAGATGAACATGGCCTCGTGGCGTGCGAGTATAACGGAATTGTACAGCAAGCTGTTCGCGCCATAAAAAGTGCATTACCCGATTTATATGTGATTGCCGATGTCTGCAACTGTGAATATACTACTCACGGTCATTGCGGAACCATTGTAAACGGCGATGTACACAACGACTTAACTATCGAAACACTTGCCAAACAATCGGTTTCGCTTGCCCAGGAAGGTGTTGATATGGTAGCGCCCAGCGATATGATGGACGGACGTGTTGGTGCTATCCGTAAAGCACTCGACGAATACGGTTTTTACAATCTGCCCATCATGGCATATTCTGCCAAATATGCCTCCAGTTTTTACGGTCCTTTCCGCGAAGCTGCTGAGAGTGCACCTAAATTTGGGAATCGCTCTACCTATCAAATGGACCCGGCCAATGGCAACGAAGCATTGCGCGAAGTGGCCCTCGACATCGAAGAAGGTGCCGATATTGTAATGGTGAAACCTGCATTGAGCTATCTTGACATTATTCAGCGCGTAAAAACCACTTTCAATATTCCAATTGCTGCCTACAATGTGAGCGGCGAATATTCGATGGTAAAAGCGGCCGCGGCCAATGGCTGGATCGACGAAAAACGGATGGTTCGTGAAATCCTGACTTCAATCAAACGTGCCGGCTCCGACATCATTATTTCATACCATTCTCAAGATATCGTGAAAGAGCTGTAAAATGAAACAATACACCCAAAGCATTGCGGCTTTTAAGGAAGCTCAAAAACATATTCCGGGCGGGGTAAATTCGCCCGTTCGTTCATTCAAAAGTGTTGACGGCGATCCGCTGTTTATTGCCAGCGCCAAAGGAGCCAAGGTTTTCGACATCGATGGACACGAATACATCGACTATGTTGGTTCGTGGGGACCAATGATTTTAGGTCATGCCCATCCTGATGTGATTATGGCCATTCAAAAAACTGCTGCCAAAGGAACCAGTTTTGGTGCCCCTACCCTGCTCGAAACCGAAATGGCACTGCAAATCAAAAAGATGGTTCCTTCGATTGATAGTGTTCGCATGGTGAACTCCGGAACTGAAGCGACAATGAGCGCTTTGCGTCTTGCCCGTGGTTATACAGGCCGCGAAATGGTCATCAAATTTGAAGGTTGCTACCATGGTCATAACGACAGCTTTTTGATCAAAGCAGGATCAGGCGCATTAACGCTGGGAACGCCAAATTCTCCCGGAGTTACTTCCGGAACTGCAAAAGACACCCTCTCAGCCCGATACAACGATCTTGATTCGGTCAAAGAATTATTCATTCGCTATCCTGAACAAATTGCAGCCGTTATCATTGAACCGGTAACCGGCAACATGGGTGTGGTAATTCCTGAAACAGAATTCATGAAAGGGGTCAGAGAACTTTGCACCAGATATGGCACTGTGCTGATTTTCGACGAAGTGATGACCGGATTCCGGCTCTCAAAAGGCGGTGCGCAAAAAATTCTGGGTATCACTCCTGACCTTACTTGCTTTGGTAAGATTATCGGTGGTGGTTTGCCCGTTGGCGCTTATGGTGGAAAACAGGAAATAATGGACAAACTGGCCCCAAAAGGTCCTGTTTATCAAGCCGGAACACTTTCAGGGAATCCGCTGGCAATGATCGCCGGACTCACTACCCTGAAAATTCTGGACGAAACCGATGGTTTTTACGATATGCTCGAAGAAAAATCGGCACACTTGGGCGATGGTATCAAAAAATGCCTTGCGGACTTGAATTTTCCGGGAGTTGTGAACCGCGTTGGTTCAATGTTTACACTTTTCTTTACTGAAGAGGCAAAAGTGAATTCGTTTGCCGATGCTTGTCGTTGCAACACTGCAACTTATGCCAAATACTTCAAAATGGCTTTGGAAAGTGGCGTTTACCTGGCACCATCGCAGTTCGAAGCCGGATTTATGTCGGCAGCTCATACAGCCAAGAAAATCGACAAAACCATTGAAGCGACTTACGAAGCGCTAAAGGTATTGAAAGGATAAAAAGTTGGCATTCGCGGTGGTCACTCACAGTCAACAAAATACACCAGCATGTATTTTGAATGGTAAAACTCATTTAGATAACTGTTAACTGAGTTTTTGAAACTTTCAAGACAAATGAACCAAGCAAAAAAAATGTATCTATCTGATATACAATAACAAATAATAAACAAATTAATTCTGGCAGATTTTTTGAAGTAGCATTTGTGCTGATAAAAATGGAAACGAATTTCAGCGAAAACAGGAAACAATTAAAACTTACCATCATGAAAACAAAAATTGGAATCTTAGTTTTAGCTTTATGCACAAGCTTCTTCAATTTACAGGCGCAGCAGGTTGTTACTACTGCCCGTGCCATCAGTTACGACATCAGTGACAATCTGGATTTGGATGCGGTCGCTTCCATTTTCGGCGATTCTGAAAATCTGGAAGACTTTGAACGAAGGTTGAACGACCCGGATAACCGAATCTCAAACCTTGACCTGAATCAAGATGGTTACATCGACTATCTTCGAGTGGTCGAAAATTCAACAGACCGCAATTCGCTGGTAGTAATTCAGGCAGTATTAGATAAAGATGTATATCAGGATGTAGCAACTATCGAAGTTGAAAGGGTGCAAAACGGCAATCCACGTATCCAGATCGTTGGTGATCCTTATATTTATGGCTCGAACTATATCATCGAACCGGAATTTGAACGTACCCCTTTGATTTTCTCATTTTTCTGGGGGCCACGTTATAGTGTTTGGCAATCACCCTACTACTGGAACAACTACCCAAGATGGTATAGTTATTACACACCTTATTCTCCATTTAAATATCAAAGGTACGTATATGGCCATATCAACAGATATAACACCTACCGACATGGTAATGACCGTTATATTAATTTTTCAGACGACAATTATAACCACATACGCAGAAACGATTATGCCACAAGGTATCCTGACAGAGCTTTTGTAAATCGGCACCAGAATATTAATAATAGAAACGAGTTGATTGAAAGGCGCACAGGCCGTTCCGGAGATTTCCAGCGAAATAATGATCAAAGATCAAACAGCAGGGTTAGATCCGACAATCAAAATTCAGGTTCTGCGAATAATGAAAGAAGGCCGTCAACAAATGAAAATCGACGTTCGACAAACGAAGTAAAGTCTGGTTCAACCCAAACTCGACCCAGAGAATATAACAGAAATAAACCTGAAAACAATGACAGACGCATTGCACCTCGCAGCGAATCGGTGTCAACTCCTGAACGGACAACAAATCGGGTATCAAGTAGAAATTCAGCTCCGAGAGAAAAATCTGCCAATGTTTCAAGTCAGAGCAGATCAAACAGAGAGGTAAAACAAAATGAGCGGAGTGTCAGGAAATCGGCAGAATCATCCAGAAAAGAACAAAGAAATAAAGAAGAAAGTAGCAGGAGAAGATAATACTAAACTTACAAAATCAAAACATTTCATATTTTGACTACAAATTCGATACTACTAAAAACACTCAGGGGAGAGAAGACTGAACGGCCACCTGTTTGGTTTATGCGTCAGGCTGGACGAGTGTTACCTTCGTATATGAAGATCAAAGAGAATTATACATTCTGGCAAATGATGCAGAATCCGGAAATAGCTGCAAAGGTTACACTTTTGCCGGTTGATGATTTAGGTGTGGATGCAGGAATACTGTTCTCTGACATTCTGGTAATCCCTTATGCACTGGGAATGGGACTTGAATTCAACGACAGTGGCCCGTTGTTCGATCAGCCATTGGCTTTCAGGGGAAATCCGCTCCTTGGGCTGAATCCAGATCCGTCAAAGCTGAATTATATTTATTCGGTTATTGACGAGATTGAGAGAACCAAATCACCCGGCACACCGCTGATTGGCTTTTGTGGCGCACCGCTTACCGTTTTGCTGTTTATGCTTCAGGGGTTGGGCCGCAAAGGCGATTTCCCGGAAGCGATCAAATTTATTTATGAGAACAAGGAAACCACCCGCAAGCTGATTGAGGTTGTAACCGATCTTTCGATTGTATATGCACAGGGTCAGATTGAACACGGGGTGGATGTTTTTCAGTTATTTGATACACATGCCGGGTTGATTCCATTCGATTTGTACGATGAGCTGTTTATGCCATCCATCCGAAAAATTGGTAATGCTGTACGCGAAAAAGGCATTCCATTTATCTTTTTTCCGAAAGGACTGGGAGCCGGAATCGCCCACATTTCGCCTGACGACTGCGAATTTCTGAGCATCGACTGGCAAACTTCGCTCAATACAGCACGAAAACTTGTTCATCCGAAAATTGGGTTACAGGGAAATGTTGACCCTCGATTGTTATATGCCAGTCAGCCTGAAATTGAAAAAGCGTTACAGCCTTACATCGAATTTGGCAAAAACAACCAAAACTGGATTTTCAACCTCGGACATGGTTTTATGCCCGGAATTTCATTCGAAAATGCCAAATTTCTGGCCGATTGGGTAAAAAGAACTAATTGGAAAAGATAAGATATGATTAATCGCGAATTACTCGAAAAATACAACCATCCGGTACCTCGATATACAAGTTATCCACCGGCCAATTTTTTTACGGAAGAGTTTGGTCCAGGCCACTATCTTGATGCTGTAAATCAATCAAATGATTGGAAACCGGAGAATATTTCCATTTATATTCATATTCCGTTTTGCCTGAAATTGTGCTACTTCTGCGGATGTAATTCTTACGCGTTGCGGCAGTCGGATGTGGTTGATGCATACGTAAAAGCATTGATTCAGGAGATAAAAATGATTACCGGCAAGCTGGACAAAAGTCGTTTCGTTTCACAAATTCACTACGGAGGAGGCACACCCAACGCCATTCCGGTTGAATACCTTCAGGAAATCAATGAACTGTTGTTTTCAACGTTCAAGTTTATTCCTGAACCTGAAATTGCCATTGAAGTCAATCCAGCCTACTTGACATACGAACAAATGACCGGACTGAAAAAAGCCGGATTTAACCGTTTCAGTCTTGGAATTCAGGATTTCAACACCGAAGTTCTGGATGCTGTGAACCGCGACAAACCTGGAATGCCCGTTAAAGAATTAATGGCTTTTCTGAAACAGGATTCTCCTGAAACAGCTGTCAATCTTGATTTTATTTATGGCTTACCAAAACAGACAGCTGCAAATTTTGCCGAAACCATCCAGAAAGCCATCGAACTAAAACCCGATCGGTTGGTCACTTTTTCGTATGCGCATGTTCCATGGGTGAGCAAAATTCAGAAAAAACTGGAGAAAGAAGGACTTCCGGCCAGTGATGAAAAAATTAAAATGTTCGAAGCCGCCTTTTCGCTTTTGACACAAAACGGTTACGAAGCCATCGGAATGGATCATTATGCCAATGCTGACGATGAATTGACAATAGCCCGCAAAAACAAACAGCTGCACCGTAATTTTCAGGGTTATTGCACCCGCCGCACAACCGGTCAGGTGTATGCTTTTGGAGTTACTGGAATCAGCCAGTTGGGAGGCGTTTATGCGCAAAACACCAAATCGATCGATCAGTATATTACTTCAATAAATCATGGAAACCTAACCACCATCAAAGGATATGCGCTTACTAAACAACAAGTAATTCTTCGGGAAGTAATCAACGAATTGATGTGCAACGAGCAAATTGTTTGGAGCGAAATCGGCGAACGACTTGGGTTCACTTCCGGAGAAGTTAAGAAAAACACAACTTACAACCCTGAAATGCTTCGCGAATTTGAGGCCGACGGACTGATCAACCTTTCCGAAGAAAAAATACAGATTACTCCTGAAGGACAATTGTTTATCCGAAATGTGGCTGCATCGCTCGATCCGCTGACTCAGGCCGGGCAAACCAACTTTTCAAAACCTGTATAACCATGGCAGAACCAGTTAAAACCGAAGTCATTATTGTTGGTGCCGGATTAACCGGTCTGACAATGGCCTTTTACCTGAAAAAAGCGGGCATCAATTTCCGGATTATCGAAAAATCAGGAAAAACCGGTGGAGTAATCCAAACGATCAGCGAAAAAGATTTTGTCTATGAGACTGGTCCCAATACAGGCGTGGTTTCACATCCCGAAATGGCCGAATTATTTGAAGATTTGGCTGGAAAATGCACCCTCGAAACAGCTGACCCAAGTGCAAAACGCCGCCTTATCCTGAAAAACGACCGCTGGTATGCCTTACCATCAGGACTTTGGGATGCCATCTCAACTCCGCTTTTCAGTTGGTATGATAAATTCAGGATACTGGGCGAACCATTCCGTGCAAAAGGAACCGACCCGAATGAAAAACTGGCAGAAATGGTTAAGCGCCGTCTGGGAAAAAGTTATCTCGACTACGCTGTTGATCCATTTATATCCGGAATTTATGCCGGTGACCCAAATTATTTGGTTACCCGTTTTGCCTTGCCAAAGCTTTATCAACTCGAACAAACTTATGGCAGTTTTATTGGTGGAACCATCAAAAAAGCCAAATTACCAAAGGACGAACGGTCAAAAAAAGCTTCCCGCGAAGTATTTTCAGCAAAAGGCGGATTAAGCCGTTTGATTGATGCACTTTCAGAAAATATCGGTACCGAAAATATAATCCTGAATGCTCAGGAAACCATTGTAAAACACACAGATGAAGGTTTCCAGGTTCAGATAACCACCGATCATCAACTCATTTCGATGAAAGCCCCACAATTAGTAACAACCACCGGAGCATATTCGCTTGAGAATTTGTTCCCATTTCTGACCAAAGAAGAAACCGCACCATTCAATCAGTTGAAATATGCAGCGGTAGTACAGGTTCTAATGGGTTTTTCGAAATGGAAAGGCATGTCGCTGAAAGCATTTGGTGGATTGGTTCCTGGTAAAGAGAAAAAGAACATTCTTGGAGCATTGTTTACCTCATCGTTCTTCGAAGGGCGCGCACCGAAAGATGGAGCCTTGATTTCCGTTTTTATGGGAGGCATCAAACGACCTGATATCATTGGGTTGAGTGATAATCAAATTAAAGAACTATTGGAGGATGAACTTCCGGAATTACTTGGCATTGATGAATTAAACCCCGACATGATGCAAATTTGCCGCTACCCGAAAGCCATTCCGCAATATGGAGAAGACACCGACCTGCGTTATAAAATGATTGATCTGCTTCAGAAAAAATATCCTGGACTAATTTTGGCCGGAAATATCCGCGATGGCATCGGTATGGCCGACCGCGTAAAACAGGGACGCACCATTGCAGAAGAATTAATTACAAATATTCGCCAAAAGAACTAAATTGCGCTGATAAGCAGAACCAACAATTGACTGATAATAAATACAAAAACATTGAATTTCAGCAGTCTTCGGACTTCGGACTCCGGCCTCCAGTCTTCGGTCTTCGGTCTTCTGACTTCAGAATTGAATTTATGATAAAGCTAACCATCGACAACCAAACCATAGAGGTTCAACCTGGCACCTCAGTATGGCAAGCCGCCAAATCCATCGGAATCGACATTCCCACCATGTGTTATCTGGAAGGAACCGAACATTTCACATCTTGTATGATTTGTTTGGTGAAAGATGCCCAAAACGGTCGTTTTTTCGCTTCATGCTCAACTCCGGTTTTTGAAGGACAAACAATCATTACCAACGATGAAGAAACCATCGAATCGCGGAAAGTAGCGCTCGAATTGTTGCTGAGTGAACATGTGGGCGATTGCGAAGCCCCGTGCCAGTTGGTTTGTCCGGCACACATGAACATTCCGCTGATGAACCGGTTGATTGCCAAAGGTGATTTCGCCAAAGCATTGGAAGTGGTGAAGCGGGATATTGCTTTGCCATCCATTCTGGGCCGCATCTGCCCTGCGCCTTGCGAGGCTGGTTGCCGCCGCAAACAGGTGGACGAAGCTGTTTCGATTTGTTTGCTGAAACGATTTGTGGGCGACGAAGATTTGAAAAGCGGAAAACCTTATTTACCCGAATTGGCAACACTTTCAGGAAAGAAAGTGGCGATAATTGGCGCTGGTCCTGCCGGATTGGCCGCTGCATACTATTTACAGATTAAAGGCCATCAGACGATAATTTTTGAGAAAAACAGCCAGGCTGGTGGCGAATTGCTACAGATCGATTCTGAAACTCTACCTTCCGAAGTCGTTGAACAGGAAGTTGCTCAAATACTTGCGACAGGAGTTCAAATCCGCCTGAATGAAACGATTGATGACAATCGATTTGCTGAATTAAATAAGGATTTTGATGCTGTTGTTGTTGCAAGTGGAACAGTTACTGAAGAAACTTCTGCCTTTAGCCTGAAAACTACTAAAACCGGAATTGTTGCCGATAAATTGAGCTACCAAACCTCTGTTTCAAATGTATTTGCCATCGGGAACTCTCTTCGTGCTTCCAAACTGGCTGTACGTTCGGTCGGACAAGGGAAAGAGGTTGCCACTGTAATCGATCATTATTTCAAAACTTCAGAAGTAAAAGGTTATCCGGAACGATTTAATTCTAAATTCGGCAAACTGGCTGAAGCTGAATTTATTCAATATCAGAAAGATTCGGAAACATCACCCCGGCAAAAGGCAGAGAAAGAAGAATTCACGCGTGAAGCAGCCATTCGCGAGGCCAAACGCTGCATGCACTGCGATTGCCGCAATCCCGAATCGTGTGTATTGCGCGAATTATCAGATCGTTACCATGCTGTTCAGAAACGCTTTCAAAGCGACGAACGTTTTAATGTAGAGAAATTTATCCACCGCGAAGGAATTGTTTACGAACCCGCCAAGTGCATCAAATGCGGCATCTGCGTTCGCTTGACCCGGCAACATCAGGAGGAATTTGGCTTTACGTTTATCGGTCGCGGTTTCGATGTAAAAGTCGGCGTTCCGTTCAACGAAAGTGTGCAAAAAGGCCTTGAAAAAACAGCGGCAATCGTTGCAAAAGCTTGCCCGACCGGGGCATTGGCGATGTTTGGAGTGGAAGAACAGTTCTGATGAATCGGGGAAATACAACCCCGCAAAATCATGCTTTCTGCTCAGCTAGTTTGTAAAATCCATTTCCAGACTGGCACTATCCGAATAGTCAGATCAACATCAGTAATCTCTTCTTCGGTGTCGTTGGTCAATATCATTCCTTCACTTAGTGAATATGTTTTCATTGCTTCCATCAATCCGTTTAGTTCACGGGCTTTCGTTTCAGGCGTTTCGAACGAATAGCAAACCTGAATAGCGTTTGTAATTTGGGTTCCTTGTCGAATTACAAAATCACATTCATTTTTTCCACTGTAATAAAAAATATCTTGGCCACGTCTTTTGAACTCTAAGAAAACGATATTTTCAAGCAAACGGCCTTTTTCTTCTGAAATTAAAAACCCCAGACGGGTAACTAATGCCTGATCGATGAAGTATGTTTTTTTTGGATTCTGGATCTGCTTTTTTAATGAAAAATCGAATTTATTTACCTGAAAAATCAGGTAAGTATTCTGAATAAACTGAAGATAATTACTTATGGTAGAGGCATTTTTGATTCCGATAGTTTTAGCTAAACTATTAAATGATGAAAGCCGGGAAACATTGCTGGCCAGATAATACACCAATTCAAGGATTTCTTTTTCATTGGTCAGATTGTTTCGAACCATGACATCGCGGTACAAAATATTTTCGTAAAGCGATTTCATATAATTGTCGTTCTGATTTTCAAGAAATACAGGAAACCCTCCGAGTGAAACAAACTTCGAGAAAAAGGCTTTTAATTCAGATTTTCCCTCAGTACTATATATATCTCCTTGTATCAAGGTCTTCCCATTGAATGCAAGAAACTCACGAAACGAGAAAGGGTATAACTCCATTGCAAGATATCGACCAGTAAGATGAGTTCCAAGTTCCCGACTGAGCATATTTGCATTTGATCCGGTAATATAAACCTTGTTCCCGTAATCATGTAATCGCCTGACAAAACGCTCCCACCCTGTTATGTTCTGAATTTCATCAAAATAAAAGGTTTTTTGCACTCCAAAAAGTTCGATAAAAGTTTCATATAAGAGCTGAAAATCATCGACTTTAAATTGAATCAAGCGTTCGTCATCAAAATTGATAAAGTAATCTTTTTCTGATTGTTCTGCCCTGATTTGTTGTAATAGTGTGGATTTTCCACAACGTCTTATCCCCGTAATTACGACTATTTCCTGACTATTAAGGTAAGCGGTTGGGAAATTTCTCCGAACAAACCGAGTATTCCAACCCAATTTCTGCTGGTCAAATATAACTGCTTTTAATAACTCCTTCATCGTGTTGTAGTTAACTGGATTTTAAAGTACAAATATATAAATGTTTCTATTTGAAAAAGATAAAATACATGAAAAGTTTCTTTTACAAATAGTCAATTTATTTATTCGCTGAAAATAATTACCATTGATATCATTTTCCATACAGAACATTTAACTTTAGAGAAAAAACTTTGGTGGTCAATTGGTGTTTAATTATAATAAAAACCAAAGTACTGATTTTAAATCGCTAAAATCTTATGGAAACGTCAACTAAACCTGTTTTTTACTCAACCAGCACGTCAAGGTGGAAACGATTTTTATGGGTGTTTAAAATCCTTTCTGTTTTTATTGTAATCGGCATTGGCTGCATTTTGTTTTCACTATTCCATAAACAGGTTTTTAAATTGCCTTCTCTACGGGAGCATCTTATACTTTTAGATAAGGGAGTTTTAAAGATTAAAAGTATTGATGTGCAGGCTGCTGAAAGCGAGCATTTTGCAAAATTAGCCATTGAAGCAAAGAAACTTAAAGAACATAATTTCTACAAAAGAGATAAAATAGTTCCTGGAGAGGTAAAAAAGTACTTGCCTATTCGCGCCGGATTCTACGTAAATTGGGATATTCAATCAAAATATTCTTTGAATCAGAATGCTTCAAAGTTGAACATGGTTCTTCCTGAATGGCTTTTTATTCAGGATACCGCTGATGTTGTTTCAATCGACATTGACATTCCGGCACTTGAAATCATGCGACTTAACCACCTTGCGATTGTCCCCATGCTCACCAACAATTTCAACAATATCTGGAACGGCAAAAATGTACACCGTATCATTACTTCGCCCGAACGTCGCACCAAGTTGATAAACAGCATCATAAAAGTACTCGACACCTATAGTTTCAACGGTATAAACATTGACTTTGAAGAACTAAATGAAGAAAAAACGGATGAATACCTGATCACCTTCATGAAAGAATTACATGAAAAATTGAACAGCAAAGGATATCTTGTAACGCAGGATATTTCACCTTTTAACGAAGATTATAACGTTGAAGAATTGGCAAAGTACAACGATTTTCTTTTCCTGATGGGTTACGACCAGAACAATTCCGAAACAACCTACGGACCGGTTGCGGCCCAATTATGGCTTGAGGCGGCACTTGGAGATCTCGATAAAAAAGTAGCGTCGGATAAAGTGGTACTTTGTATTGCAGCTTTTGGATATGACTGGCAGGACGGCTATCAGGGCGAAGATGTGACCTATCAGGAAGCCATTTCAACTGCACTCGAAAGTGAAGGCAAAGTGAAGTTCAACAACAACACCTACAATCTTGACTACACTTATTACGACGATAACGACAAAGTTCATCATGTATTTTTCGCAGATGCCGCAACCGGTTTCAACGCCATGCGCACAGCCGCCGATTTCGAAACTTCAGGAGTAGCAATTTGGCGACTCGGCTCAGAAGACCCAAGGCTTTGGAAATTTTATAACCGTGATCTGTCGGTCAAGGATTTAGAAAATAATCCATTTGATTCCAACATTCTGCAGCAAGAACAGGCATCGTACAGTGTTGATTATGTTGGAGCTGGTGAAATTTTGAATATTTTGTCGATCCCTCAACCTGGAAAATTAAACATCGAATACGATAAAAAAGAGAATCTGATTGCCGAGGAAGAATACATAAGTTTGCCTTCAGGATATGTGATCAACAAGGCCGGTGAGAAACCAAAACAAATTGTGATGACTTTTGACGACGGACCGGATGAAAGATATACACCTGATATTCTTGATATTCTGAAAGGCAGCAAAGTGCCGGCAGTTTTCTTTATCACCGGAATCAATGCCGAACAGAATCTGCCCTTGGTGAAACGTATTTATAATGAAGGTCATGAAATTGGGAATCATACTTTTCTGCATCCAAACCTCGAATTGGCATCGGATGACCGACTGAAACTCGAATTGCGTTCAACAGGATATATCATCGAAAGTATCACCGGACACGCAACCATGTTATTCAGACCGCCTTACAACACCGATGCCGAACCAACAAATCCGATCCAGATCAAGCCCCTTTATACGGCAAAACAAGAGGGATATCTTACCATCGGTTCTTCCATCGATCCGCAGGACTGGCAGGAAGGAGTATCGCCCGATACCATTGTTGCAAGGGCTATCAAACAACAATTACTGGGAAACATCCTTCTTATGCACGATGCCGGTGGTAACCGCGAAGCGACTGTAAAAGCACTGCCCCGGATCATCGAATATTACAAAATGCATGGGTACAAATTTGTGAGCCTCGCATCTTTAATGGATAAAACCCGGGATGATATCATGCCTCAGGCCGTTGGTTCTTTCGACAACTATCTGCAATCGGCTGATGCAACTGTATTTAGCATTGGCTACTATTTTAACCGTATCGTCTCAGCAATATTCTTCATGGCAATGATTCTTTCGTTGCTGAAAATGAAAACCATTGCCTTTTTGGCTATAAAGCAAAGAAGGAATTCGAAGAAACAGGTTGTGCGTCCAGTAAATTCTGGTGGGTACAAGGTGAGCATCATTGTTCCCGGATACAACGAAGAACTTACAGCACCGAAAACCGTTGAGAACCTGCTCCGGTCTGATTATCCTGATATTGAGATTGTTTTTGTGGATGATGGTTCGAAAGATAATACTTTCAGAAATATAGAATCACAATATGGCAACCATCCAAAAGTTAAAGTACTGACGAAACCCAACGGTGGAAAAGCTTCGGCATTGAACTACGGAATTGGTTTTGCTTCCGGCGATATTTTGGTTTGTATTGATGCCGATACAGTTCTAAATCCAGATGCTGTTTCCCGAATGGTGGCTTATTTTGACGATTCGGAAGTGGCAGCCGTTGCCGGAAATGTGAAGGTTGGAAACCGAAAGAATTTACTGACTCGCTGGCAATCTATTGAATACATTACAAGTCAGAATTTTGACCGGCGAGCCTTCGACCAGCTCAATGCGATTATGGTGGTACCGGGAGCAATCGGTGCTTTCAGACGGGATGCTGTTCAGAAAGTGGGAATGTTTACTACCGATACGCTTGCCGAAGATTGCGACCTTACCCTGCGCTTGCTTGAGGCCGGCTATAAAATCAGAACCTGCAACGAAGCGCTTGCTTTTACCGAAGTGCCCGAAACAATGCACATGTTGTTGAAACAACGTTTCCGCTGGACATTCGGAATTATGCAATCTTTCTGGAAACATCGTGGGAACCTGTTTGTTCGCCGAAATCCGAATCTGGGATGGGTTGTACTGCCTAATATGTTGGTATTCCAGCTAATTTTACCGCTTTTATCGCCGTTGGTCGATATTACGCTTTTGGCTTCACTGTTTATGCCCAAAGGCGGGATTATAGTCATTCTCTATTTTGCTTATTACTTGCTGGATCTGGGTATATCAATACTTGCATTCCGTTTCGACGGCGAAAAGTTTACACTGCGCGAAGCGGTTAATCTTTTTCTGCAACGAATCATCTATCGTCAGCTTTTATGGTATGTTCTGGCAAAAGGCTATTTACGGGCGATGAAAGGCGAATTGGCGGCATGGGGTTTCCTGAAACGGACAGGAAGTGTTGAAACAGTTTTAATAAAGTAGTACTAGTCAATTCACTAAACTGTTTTCACCAATTCTTTTAAAGTCTTTGGTATTTTTATAGCTTTGAAACGAAGCCTAAATAATTAGACACATGATTTTATACCGATATTTATTACTTCCCATTTTTTCCTTTTTTATTGGCTATTCAGCTAAAGCCCAACAATCCTGGCCAATTTTCAGGGGGAATCAGCAATTAACAGGTGCCACTTCGCAGACCATTCCTGAAAAACCCAAGTTATTGTTTTCGTTCCAAACCGGCGATGATATCAAAGCTTCGCCAGTGGTTTCAGGACAAACAATATTCTGCGGATCGACTGACGGAACCATGTATGCCATTGGATTCGACGGTCAACTAAAATGGAAGTTTGTATCAGGCAATTCGATTGAAGCTCCGGCATTGTTTCTGGACGGAGCAGTCGTGTTTGGTTCGCTTGACGGATTATTTTTCAAACTGGATGAGAAAACCGGCAAACAAATCTGGAAATACAAAACCGACAACCAAATTATGGGTTCGGCCAACTGGTTGAAAGTTGGAAAACAAATACGTTTGGTGGTTGGCAGTTACGATTATAACCTTCATTGCGTGGGTTTTGCCAAAGGCGACAGCATCTGGCGGTACGAATCGGACAATTACATCAACGGGGCACCGGCCATTTATGGCAAAAATGCTGTGTTCGGCGGCTGTGATGGTTTTGTCCATCTGGTGAACATCGAAACCGGAAAAGTGTTTAAGAAAATCAAACTTGATACTTACGTAGCTTCGTCACCGGTTATTGACGGAAATTATGCTTATGTGGGCGATTATGAAGGACGTTTTTTCTGTATCGACCTGGAAGCTGGCAAAGTGAGTTGGACCTACCATGAACCTGACAAAAACCTGCCATTTATTGCTTCGCCGGCCTTGAGTGGCGATATGATTGTGATTGGCAATGAAGATAAATTTCTCTATTGTCTCGATAAAACCTCCGGAAAAGTGGTTTGGAAAATAAAGACCAGCAACCGCATCAATGCTTCATCAGTGATCGCTTCAGGCAAAGTGATTAGCGCAACGATGGATGGAATGGTTTATATCCACGATCTGAAGACCGGCAAAGAACTCTGGAAATATGAGTTGGGAAGCCCAATTACCGGAAGTCCGGCAGTCGTTTCAGGAAAAATTGTAATTGGCGCAGGCGACGGACGGATTTATGTGTTTGGAGTTTAAATTATATAATGAAATTTGGAAAAGTTTGTCGATAGCTTTTTTATGCCTATAATGGTTTTTTTAACCGAATGTTAACCTTTAAAATTAAAAAACTTGAAAAAGAACAAAAGAATCTGGATTTATTCATTCGTGGTCATTGGAGTGTTTTTAATGCTCTCGAGCAGTTGCAAAAAAGGTGACGACAACCCAGACGATGGAACAGTAAAAGACTTCGACGGCAATGTTTACCACACCGTTACCATTGGCACACAGGTTTGGATGGTTGAAAACCTAAAAAACACCAAGTACCGCGATGGCAGCCCAATACCCAATGTTACCGATGATACTGATTGGGGAAACCTTACAACCGGTGCTTACTCTAACTACAACAACAATGCAACCATTGGCAATAAATATGGCAAGCTTTATAATTGGTACGCGGTTAATGACAGCCGCAACATAACACCCACCGGTTGGCATGTACCCACTGATGCCGAATGGACAACACTCGAAAACTACGTATCTGCTAATCTTGGCACTTCAGGTAGCATGGGCAAAGCCCTGACCGCAAAAACAGACTGGACTTCCTCTAACTATCCAGGTGCAATTGGCAACGATTTAACAAAAAACAACTCTTCTGGATTTACAGCCCTTCCTGGTGGCACTCGTTACTCTAGTGGGGTATTCAACCTCATTGGTGGCAGCTGCCCTTGGTGGAGTTCGTCTGAGGACGGTACGGACTACGCCTTGGGACGGGACGTGGATTACTTCCTCAGCGTCGTAGGCAAAACATACGCCGATAAGAATTGCGGTTTATCGGTTCGTTGCGTTAGGGATTGAATTTATTAACTATTCTATTTACCGCGAAGCTGTCAGATTTTTTTTGAAATGTGGCTATTTATGACGAACTATCGGTATAGTATGACTAGCACTGCCATTCGTTTGAGCGTTAGCAGAAGGGGTAGTATAGGTGGACTTAAGAATTGTTTTAAGTTGGTTTCATAGTTTAATTATATGATGAAATTTAATCAACGCTTCTTTGTTCTCCCCCTCCTTCGGGGGAGTCGGAGGGGGCTTTTATGAAAATCGCACACATCATTCCCGGTTCAGGCGGTAGTTTTTATTGCGGGAACTGCCTGCGCGACAGCAAATATTTAAAGGCACTGAAAGATTTAGGGCATCAGGTGATTAAAGTGCCTTTGTATTTGCCCATTTTCGACGATGCCCACGATTTGGATGAAGTGCCGGTATTTTACGGGGCGGTGAACCTTTACCTCAAACAGCAATTTCCGATTTTCCGACACATGCCATCGTTTGTCGAAAATGCGCTCGACTCGAAAAGTGTGTTGGAAATGGCAGCCCGAAAAGCTGGTTCGACCCGTGCAAAAGGTCTGGAAGAAATGACCATTTCGATGTTGCTGGGCGAAGATGGAGGACAAAAGGAAGAACTGGAACGTTTGGTCGATTGGCTGGCTGATGAAGCGAAACCGGATGTGGTTCACCTTTCGAATGCTTTGCTGTTGGGACTGGCGCACAGAATCAAGGAACGAATGAATATTCCAGTAGTTTGCTCGCTTCAGGACGAAGATGTTTGGGTTGATGCTATGGAAGATCATTTCCGCAAAGAGGTTTGGGACTTGATGAGCGAACGCGGCAAGGATGTGGATATGTTTATCCCTGTCAGCGATTATTTTTCAGCAGAAATCCATCAGCGAATGACCATTCCTGAAAGCAAAATGCAAACGGTTCATCTGGGAGTTGATACATCGGATTATTCGCCAAAACCGGTTGCAGGAAAGGAACCTGTAATTGGCTATCTCTCACGAATGTGCGAAGAAAATGGTTTAGCAGTTTTGGTTGATGCCCTAATTCTTCTGAAACAAAATCCTGATTTTAGCGCTGTAAAATTAAAGATTACCGGAGGAAAAACGGGTGATGACGAGCATTTTATCAAAGAACAAAAACACAAAATATCAAAGGCCGGTTTGGATGATTCAGTCTTTTGGGTTGACGAATTTGAAGGCGAAGAACGACAGAAATTTTTTGATTCGGTTCGTCTTATTTCGGTTCCGGTGCTGAACGGCGAAGCTTTTGGATTGTATATGCTCGAAGCCATGGCTTCCGGAATCCCAATGGTACAGCCAGCGCTGGGCGCTTTTCCTGAAGTGATTAAAGCAAGTGGCGGTGGAGTTGTTTATGGTGAAAATACTCCAGACCAATTGGCAATAGCGCTTGGAGAACTAATTTTTAACGATGCACGCCTTCAGGAACTAAGTGCTGCTGGGCTTTCCGGAGTGAAACAACATTTCGATATTCATGCTCAGGCCAGGAAGATGGTGGCAGTGTATGAAAGTGTTCTGAATACCATGGGATAGTATAACACAGAATTATCCATATAATTTAGCTTCAAATAAATGTTTCCAAAAATAGATACATTTCTTATCTTTGCTTAAAATTTCCAATTTATGGAAAGACCAATCGAATTTATATTTCTGAAACAAGCCGAGGATTTTCTGGATCAGGTAGAAGAGCCGGTTAGAAAGAAGTTCTTTATTTCAATGCGTAAGACAAAATCGCGAATATTTGGTGATTGGTTTAAAAAAATGATTGGGACGAATGATATTTTTGAATTCAGAACAGATCATAATGGTAAATTTTACAGACTTTTTGCTTTTTGGGATTCACGCGGTGAAGTTCAAACACTTATTGTTTGTTCTCATGGATTAATAAAGAAGACTAACAAAACGCCAAAATCAGAAATTGAGAAAGCAGAAGAGATTAAAAATTTGTATTTCAAAGGATTAATTTAAAACGATCATACAATGGAAGCAATTAAAAATTATAAAACGCTGGGTGAATTGGAGGATAAATATTTTGATTTGCCTGGTACACCAGAAAGAGAACAATACGAGTTCGAGCTTTCTATGGATATTTTGGGTGAAAAGTTGAAACAGATTCGCAAACAGAAAAAGTTAACTCAAGAGCAATTGGGGCAGTTGATTGGTGTGCAAAAGGCTCAGATTTCTAAATTGGAAAGTGGAAATAATAGCGCTACTATTTCTACCGTTTTGAAAGTTTTTCATGCCATGAAGGCTAAAATCAAGTTTAAAATTGAAATTGACGAAACCATTGGATTAGCAGCAAAATAAAGTAAAGCTAAAATAATCAACAATATATGCTTCTCAAACTTAATCAAATAACAAAATCCTATTTCTCAGGAAAAAATCCGTCAGGACGAACCATTCTTGATCAGCTTGATCTGAAAGTCAATGCAGGTGAACGGATTGCGATTGTCGGACCATCAGGTTCGGGCAAAACAACCTTATTGAACCTGATTGGAACTTTAGACCGACCGGATTCAGGCAAAATGTACTTTGAAGATCAGGATTTGTCGGTGTTTTCAGATCAGCAACTGGCCGCTTTCAGAAACGAAAAAATCGGATTTGTTTTCCAGATGCACCATCTGTTGCCGCAACTCACGCTACTCGAAAATATATTGCTTCCAACTTTGACCAACAAAAAACTTCAGGGAAAGGAAACGCTGGAACGTGCTCAGAAATTGATTTCTCGCATGGGATTAGCCGAAGTAGCTCATCAGAAACCAGCGGAACTTTCTGGAGGAGAATGCCAACGGACTGCCGTTGCACGTGCATTGATCAACCGTCCGAAACTGATTTTAGCCGACGAACCAACCGGTGCACTTGATCAAAAATCGGCATTCAACCTGACTGATTTATTGGTTGAACTGAATCAGGAAGAAAGAGTGACATTGATTGTAGTTACTCACTCGATGGATGTTGCCGGCAAAATGGACCGGATTTACAAAATAGAAAATGGCAAACTGAAAGAGTCTTGAGTCTCGAATTTTGAATGGTGAATGGTGCGTGAAAAAATGTACTCAAGATTCAAGACTCTAATATTCTAATATTTAATCGCAAATGTCTCTATCTAAACTCATACTCAAATCCGCCTGGTTTTACCGCAAACTAAACCTTACAATTGTACTGGGAATTGCTTTAAGCACGGCCATTCTGGTGGGTGCGCTAATTATTGGCGATTCGGTGAAATACAGCTTGCAACAAATTACCGTTCAGCGGTTGGGCAAAACTTCACAGGTAATTACAGCCGGCGAACGTTTGTTCCGTCAGCAACTGGCCTCAGAATTGGCTAGGAAAACCGGAGCTGAAACCAGTGCCTTGCTTCGTGCAAATGGATTTGGAGTGATTGATGGCGGCGAACTTCGGATTAATCAGTTGGCAGTTTGGGGCATCGATTCTACTTTCGGGCATTTCGCCAATCATCTGGAATCACATATCCTGAAAGGCAATGAAGCAGCCATCAATGAAAATCTGGCAACCATGGCCGGATTGAAAGTGGGCGATGAATTTTTGCTTCGGGTCAATAAGCTGAACACTTTTCCGGCCAATACGCCTTTCGTTTCGGAGCAGGAAGCGACCATTTCATTTAGGGTAACCGTTGCCCAAATTCTGAAACCGAATGAACTTGGCAACTTCAATCTTCGAAATATACAATCGGCACCACGCAACATTTTTCTGAACCTGGACTGGCTGAACGAACAGATGAAACTTCAGCAAAAGGCCAATGTAATGTTGGTTTCCGAAGGTATTTCAGAAACTGAACTGATTCGCAACTTGCAGATTAGCTGGAAACTGGATGATGTAAACATTCAGATTCGTGAAAATAAGGAACTGAATTACACCGAATTGATTTCGGACCGTGTTTTTGTTGAACCAGTTATTGAGCAATTTTGCACGACCAATTTCCCCGGTTCATATCCTGTTTTTAGTTATTTTATCAATGAATTTTCACTGAATGGAAAGCAAACTCCCTACTCATTTGTTTCGACCGACGAATCATTGACTGGTCAGCAAATGATTGTCAGTCAATGGCTGGCTGATGATTTAAAGGTAAAGACACAAGATACTGTCCGGCTTTCGTATTTCGAAGTTGGCCCTTTGCGCCGATTGGTTCAAAAAGATACCGTTTTCGTTGTTAAACGCATTTACAAACAGGAAGGCAAACTGGCAGATCAAAACCTGATGCCGGTGATTCCAGGTCTTTCGGATGCGGGCAATTGCCGCGACTGGAAAACCGGAGTACCCGTCGATTTAAAGAAAATAAGGCTGCAGGACGAAGCTTACTGGAAACAATTTAAAGGCACTCCGAAAGCTTTTGTTTCGCTCGAAACTGCCAGAAAACTTTGGGGAAACCGCTTTGGTCAGTCAACGGCCATTCGTATCGCCGGGCAAAAAAGCTCCGAATTGCAGAAAGCGATCCTTGCCGGAATTTTGCCGTCACAAATGGGCTTCGATGTGAAAGATGTCAAAACTGAAGGTCTCTCGGCTGCCAGCGGTGGTACCGATTTCGGTGGACTGTTTATCGGTTTGAGCTTTTTTGTGCTGTTTGCCGCAGTATTGCTGGCTTTCCTGCTTTTCAAACTTTACCTTGGATTTCGTACAACTGAAATAGGAACATTGACCGCTCTGGGTTTTTCGTTTCAAACCATCCGCAAACTGTTTGTTGCCGAAGCTTCTGTATTCGTACTTGCCGGAATTTTACTCGGAATTCCGTTCAGCATATTTTACAATCAACTGATTTTAAAAGCGATCAATACCATTTGGGTCGATATTGTACGAACTTCGATCGTCAACATTCACATTCGTCCAGTTTCGCTTATCTCCGGAAGCCTGATCATCGCAGCACTTTCAATGATTTCGGTTTATTTCATTCTCAACCGGTTCCTGAAAAAGGAAGTCGTTGCATTGCAGCGGAAATCGTCCTCAGAAAAACAATGCAATGGCCGTTGGTCGCTTTGGACGGGACTTTCATTGGTGGTGATTTCTGTTTCCATTTTGTTCATGAATGGATTCCGAAGCGGCGAAATTAATCCTGAACTATTCTTTATCAGCGGTTTCGGAATGTTGCCCGGACTTATTTTTCTGCTCAATTATTTGCTTCGGAAGTTATCCGCATTTGAAAGTTCATCGGCTTTTTCAATCCGGTCGCTTATCCTGAAACGCTTGTCGGGCGAGCGGAAACGGACGGTTTTAATAGTGAGTTTTTTGTCGGTCGGCGTATTTATGGTTGTCTCAACCGGATTGAACCGCAAAGATCTGACTTCCAATGCAGACTTGCCATCTTCCGGAACTGGTGGATACAAATATTTCGTGGAAACCACCATGCCGGTGCTTTTTGATGCCAACACTCCGAAAGGGAAAGAAGAACTTGACTTACCAAATGATGCGGAGGTGGTCCAGTTTCAGTCTCAGCCCGGCGACGATGCCAGTTGCCTGAACCTGAACCGGATTTCCAGACCTCGAATTATTGCATGCAATCCGGCAGCGTTCGATCAGCGTTCGGCTTTTACATTTGCAACCAAAACTGACGATCTGGATGCGCAACATCCATGGTCGTCGCTCAATAAAACACTTGCTGATGGCGTGATTCCGGCATTTGCCGATCAAACGGTGATTCAGTGGGGATTGATGAAAAAAATTGGCGACACGCTCGTCTATAAAACTGAAGAAGGAAAAGAATTAAAGCTGAAATTGATTGGCGGTCTGGCGAATTCGGTTTTCCAGGGAAATGTGATGATTGCTGAAGAGCATTTCAATCAAGCTTTTCCATCGGTGAGCGGCTCAAATGTATTCCTGATTGATGCTCCAGAAAATTCGCTTAAAGGGGAAGATTTGCAGAACGGAATGCGTAATTATGGCCCCGAAATCAGCCGCACCACCGACCGCTTACTGGCTTTTTACACCATCGAAAATACCTACCTGAATATCTTCCTGATGCTCGGTGCGCTTGGGCTTTTAATCGGCACGCTTGGACTGGGAATCTTGATCTTCCGAATCACTTTTGAGCAAATTCCCGAATATGCTTTGCTGTTGTCGCTTGGGTTCCGGAAATCAATCATCTTCCGGATGGTAATGAGCGAAAAGCTTTTCCTGATGCTCGTTTCCGTGCTGATTGGCCTGATTCCTGCGGTTTTGAGCGCTCTGCCTTCGTTGATGTCTTCGCTATACTCTAATCTGTGGATTTGGCTTCCGGGCATCTCCGTTCTGGTTATTTTAAGCGGAGCTATTTTTAGTTTTGTGGCTATAAGAATGGCGCTGAGGCAGAATTTGGTGATGGCGTTGAGGAATGAATAGGTTCTAGCCGTGAGTCCGGGCTTCACTTGGAGTGAAACCCGGACTTATTTACCTTGTTATCATTTTATTTTCAAATCTGCTGGATTCTGCTTACAATCCCATACAGTGTGAACGATAATACAATCTTTCGTTATCTCGTAAAACAAGATGAATTCGTCAACGATAAGTCCGCGAACTGATTCGAAGTCAGTTGTTTTGCCTACATCAGGGTGTTTGTGAAGTAAGGTTAATTCTTGCGTGAATCTCTTGTAAAGTTTGGTTGAATAAGTTGTGCTTTGATTCCGATTGGAGTAAAAATCAAGAATCCCGAAAAGTTTAATATCGGCTCTATGAGACCAGACTATTTTGAGTTTTGCCATTCGGTGAATTTTTTGTCAAGATCAGCTTGCTCAATAAATTGCCCCTGCTCAATCTGCATCCGCGATTCACTAATCTCATTTCGTTGCTCTTCCGTTAATTTCAAAACCTGAGATTGCGTCTTCGAATCCAGAATAGTCTTAATGGCTTGCAAAAAAGACTCGTCGTCAATTTCTGAAATTCTGTGTATTAGCTGTTTCTTCAATTCAATTGTCGTCATGTCGTCTTTGTTTTCAGACTTTAAATATACGATATTCTTAAAGTTTTTGATTCCTGGCAACGCAAATTACTTTTCCTGATGCTTGTTTCAGTCCTGATTGGCCTGATACCGGCAGTGTTAAGCGCTCTGCCTTCGCTGATGTCTTCGCTTTATGCCAACCTTTGGATTTGGCTTCCCGCTATCTCAGTACTGGTGATTTTAAGCGATGCCACCTTTAGTTTTGTGGCTATTCGGTTGGCGCTGAGGCAGAATTTGGTAAGGTGTTGAGGAATGAATAGTTGCTAGAAGTGAGTCAGGGCTTCACTTTGAGTGAAACCCTGACTTATTGATATTTAGTTCCCTGCCATTTCAGTTCTGGTTATTTTAAGCGGTGCGATATTTAGTTTTGTAGCTATCAGGATGGCGTTGAGGTAGAATTTGGTTCAGGCATTGAGGAATGAATAGAATTGTCCCCCTTGTCCATGCTTGAGTGAAAATGATTTAACAAATAGGATAAAATATTTATAAGAATCTCTGTATTGATTCATCAATATATCCACTATTTGCTTCATGTAGTAAATTTGCAAGCTTACATATCTTAATAATCTGACCATTTTGGTTTAGTTCTCGAATGTGACTACTTAATAAACTGTTAGAATTAACAACCAACTTATTCTGTCCTATAAAGATATAATTCGGGTCTCCAATAATCTTCCTTTCTAATACTGTTCCTGACCAAACACCTGAGATTGTACATATAAAGCCGGGACATTCTTCTGTAAGAACAACTGTATTTGATTTTACATGCATAAAAGAAATAAATGGTCGTCTAAGATCAGAAACATTAGGGTTTTTAAAAATTTCAATAGTAGAATTTGGGTCATTATCAAATAACATATCGAATTCTTTAGAGATGTGATGGAAAAATACTCTTGATTTTTCTTCGATATTATCCAAAATAACCTGATATGGTAAAAGCTTTATGTTATTCTTCTCTTCTGTTCTATAATTTATTGGGTCACAGCTCCATATATTATATTCTTGATTGCATAATTCTGTTATGTTTAGATAGGAAACATTTGCAGATGATAAATCCTTTCCTTTTTCGATACAAAATAGTTTAAATATGATCAAATCAGGACATGTTTTGTAGAGATTAAAAAGTTTTTTGTTTGTGTAAAGCCTAGACGTAAGTGAATAATTTGCGATAGATTGTCTGTTTAATTCATATATTGATTTATTGTCATAAGCTCTATTTTCAACAAGAAATTCTCTATATCCATCATGGATACCAATCCTAATTAGAGTCTGTCTGTAATATATAAAATATATGAATATCAGGTAGATATCTTTGGTTTATCAAAAACTTCTTTGTATCTTGTTATCGAATTAAAGATAGCTTTTACCATGAAAATATTTAGCGATTTGG